>Ga0180218_1001772_pt1 | contig 12437 bp, 13 predicted proteins | sample eDN3rd37CKraftBY_FD_151334 | JGI IMG/M metagenome (GOLD analysis project Ga0180218, IMG submission 151334) | Enriched backyard soil microbial communities from Emeryville, California, USA - eDNA 3rd pass 37_C Kraft BY (version 2) (version 2) | ecosystem: Environmental > Terrestrial > Soil >... | reverse complement strand
CTACAAGCGCGGCCAGGCCGGCGCGCCGGCAACGGCCAATGTGCGCAAGAACGCCGTCATGGGCGCCATGGTGCAGCAGCTCAGCAACGCCGACATCGAGAACATCGCTGCCTGGCTGGCCTCGCTGCCTTCGCCGCTGTCCATCAGCAAGTAGGGGGCTGTCGCGGCTCGGGCCGCCAATGGCCCTCGAGCCGCTTTAATGAAAAAACCGCCTCTCGCAGGCGGTTTTTTCATGGGTGGAAAAGAAAGCGGCGACATACTCTGTGTAAAGCACTCGCTCCCGAGTTCCTGCGCCAGGCGAGAATGAATGTGCGGCTTGCAGTTTTCACCATGCGGTGCCTCGGGCGCCCCGAATTTTCTTGTTCGGCGGGGCGGCGGGCGGGCCGCCAGGAGAGGGCAGCTTGGCGGCGCGGAGCAGTGCTAGTTGCGTGTAATGCGGCGCCGGATGAGATCGAGATAGCCCTCGTTGCTGAAGGGCGTGCCCAGGCGCTGCGCCTCCCACACCACTTCGCCCAGGCATTCCATGATTTCGTGCGCCGCGGCGTGCGGGTCGCGGCTTGCCAGCAACTGCTCGTGAGCGGCCTTGATGCCGGGCGGCTGGTCGATGGAAAGCTGCTCGCTGATGGCAAGGTGCATGGACAGATGCAAAAAGGGGTTGGTCTGGCCGGCCTCGACCGGAAAGTCGGCCTCGACCGCATCGGGGTCTTCCAGCGCCGCGTGGTATTCAGGATGCCGCAGCATCCAGTCGACCGCCATGCTTTCCAGCGGCGTCAGCACACCCGATTGCCGGTGCTTGGCCCAGGCCTGGGTGAAAAAAAGGCGAACTTGCTCGCGGGAAGGGTTGAACATGGAAGACGCTGCGCACCAAAAATTGAATACGCCCATTTTAACCGCCGCTTCCCATACGCTCCTGCCCATGCGGCCCGGGGCTGGCTTTTTATCCTTTGCCTGCATAGCCTTCGCAGGCCGCCTTGCGCAATCTGGCTCGCTTGATGCCAGGGTGGTCGCGCCGTTTGAGCACGTCTGGACGGCCGATCGTCGGGCGAAGTTCATTCGGCAGAATGTAAGATAGTCGTTAAAATGAGCCATTCCTGACGAAACCGGCGCCATTTCCTTTGCTCTAGTCTTATATAAGACTTGGTTTATAATGTTGCGGTTTCACTGAATCTTCCATTTTATGGAGCAACTGGAGCGTCCATGTCTTATCAGCACATCAAGGTCCCGGCTTCGGGCCAAAAAATCACCGTAAACGCCGATTTCTCGCTCACCGTTCCGGACGAGCCCGTCATTCCCTATATTGAAGGCGATGGTACTGGTGCCGATATCACTCCGGTCATGCTCAAGGTCGTCGACGCCGCAGTCGAAAAGGCCTACGGCGGCAAGCGCAAGATCCACTGGATGGAAGTCTACGCCGGCGAAAAATCCACCAAGATCTACGGTCCCGACGTCTGGCTGCCCGAAGAAACCCTCGAAGCCGTCAAAGACTACGTCGTGTCCATCAAGGGCCCCCTGACCACGCCCGTGGGCGGCGGCATCCGCTCGCTCAATGTGGCGCTGCGCCAGCAGCTCGACCTGTACGTCTGCCTGCGCCCCGTGCAGTATTTCAAGGGCGTGCCCTCGCCGGTCAAAGAGCCCGAAAAAACCAATATGGTCATCTTCCGCGAAAACTCGGAAGACATCTACGCCGGCATCGAATTCTCGGCTGAAAGCGCCGATGCCAAGAAGCTCATCAGCTTCCTGCAGAACGAAATGGGCGTCGATAAAATCCGCTTCCCCGAAACCTCGGGCATCGGTGTCAAGCCCGTGTCGCGCGAAGGCACGCAGCGCCTGGTGCGCAAGGCCATCCAGTACGCCATCGACAACGACAAGCCGTCGGTCACCCTGGTGCACAAGGGCAACATCATGAAGTTCACCGAAGGTGGCTTCCGCGACTGGGGCTACGAACTGGCCCAGAAAGAATTCGGCGCCCAGCTTATCGACGGCGGCCCGTGGTGCAAGTTCAAGAACCCCAAGACGGGTCGCGAGATCACCGTCAAAGACTCCATCGCCGACGCCTTCCTGCAGCAGATCCTGCTGCGCCCGGCCGAGTACGACGTCATTGCCACGCTCAACCTCAACGGCGACTATATCTCTGATGCACTGGCCGCGCAGGTCGGCGGCATCGGCATCGCTCCGGGTGCCAACCTGTCCGATTCGGTCGCCATGTTCGAGGCCACCCACGGCACCGCGCCCAAGTACGCCGGCAAAGACTACGTCAATCCCGGTTCCGAGATCCTGTCGGCCGAAATGATGCTGCGCCACATGGGCTGGACCGAAGCCGCCGACCTCATCATCAGCAGCATGGAAAAATCCATCCTGTCCAAGAAGGTCACCTACGACTTCGCCCGCTTGATGGAAGGCGCCACGCAAGTGTCGTGCTCGGGCTTTGGCCAGGTCATGATCGACAATATGTAAGCCTGTCTACCCTCGTATCAGGTAGTACACGAAACCCGCATTCCACATTGGAATGCGGGTTTTTCTTTTGTAGCTGGGCGCTGCAGTTGGTCGATGAAAGTTGACGTAGTGTGAATAAGTGATTACATTCATTCCATGTTCACAATCAAGCAAACGCCCGAGTTTGAGCAGTGGATCAGCGGCCTGAAGGACGGCATGACTCGCATCCGTCTGGCAAAGCGGTTGGATAAGGCGCAGCGTGGCAACCTAGGCGATGTGGAATCGGTAGGCGAGGGGGTTAGCGAAATGCGTGAACACTTTGGCCCTGGTTGGCGAATGTACTACGCTCAACGGGGCGGCGTGTTGATTGTCATGCTGGGCGGCGGCGACAAGTCCACCCAGAGAGCCGATATCAAGCAGGCTATCGCGCTGGCGAAGACACTGCAGGAGTAACGCACATGACCAAGACAAACAAGATTTCCGAACTGCCAGAGTTCGACATGGCTGAAATCCTCAAGACGGACGAGGACATTGCCAATTATCTGACGGCCGTCCTGGAAGAAAACGATCCCGCCGAGCTTGCCCATGCGTTGGGTGTCATTGCGCGTGCGCGCGGCATGACTGAGGTGGCGCGAGCCAGCGGCCTGACGCGCGAGGCGCTTTATAAAGCATTGCGCCCTGGTTCGCATCCGCGCTTCGATACCATTGCTCGTGTGTGCGCCGCGCTGGGCGTGCAACTGACTGCCCGGCCTGTGCATTCATAGCTTCGACCTGCTCACGTGGCGGGGTAGCCGGCCTACAGCCCATCGGCTTTTTCGCTTCCGTCGATTCTTCGGTAGCTATTAACGGCTTGCGGTCGGACGTTTGCCTTGATTCGATCAAGGCGCGCTGCGGGCTGAAAAACTGCTTGATTAAATCGTAAGATATATCGTAAGATACATTGAATATGAAAAATGACCCGCCCGACGATATGCCCGCAGAAGGGCACGCCTCCCTGATGCGTGGACGCAAGTTCACTGCGCAAGAGCTGGCTTTGATGGTGCTGGCGCTGCTGCAGCAAGGGCCGCGCCATGGCTACGAAATCATCAAAGAGCTCAAGGCTGCGTCGTTGGGCTTCTACAGCCCCAGCCCCGGCGCCTTGTATCCGGTACTGGGGCAAATGGTGCAGCAGGGGCATGCCCTGGTCGAGGCCGAGGGCAAGCGCAAGTGCTACCGGCTTTCAGATTCAGGCCGTCGGTATCTGGAAAGCCAGGCCCAGGCCGTGCAGCTGATTTTCACGCGGCTGCGCCATGCGGCCAAGAAAATGCTGTGGATCTCCCAGAACATGGACCCTGAAGCGGCCACCCGGGCCACAGGCTGGCTGCCCGAGTTCGTCGAGGCGCGGCGGGCCATGCGTTCGGCCTTGTTCGCGCGCAGTGATGCTGACCAGCACGAGCAGCGCCGCCTGGTCGACATTCTTAACAGGGCCGTGGCCGAAATCGAGCAGGGCGCGCCCGCCCCCGGCCCTGCCGTGCCCGCGGCGGCAAAACGCCGCGATGCCTGTTGACTTCCAACCTTTCAATATAAACAAGCGAATACTCTATGACACAAGCAGATCTGACCGTACAAAAACTGAGGCACACCACCAAGCTGCGCATGCTGAAGGTAGGCCGAATCACCGAACTGACACCCTCGATGCGCCGCATCACATTGGTGGGCGCCGATCTCGAGGGCTTTCATTCGGCCTCGTTCGACGATCACGTCAAGCTCTTTTTTCCGGCCGAACCCGGCGCCGAGCTGGCGATGCCCACCATGGGGCCCAATGGCCTGCAGTTTCCCGAAGACGCGCCGCGTCCCATCGCGCGCGACTACACCCCGCGCCGCTACGATCCCGCGGCGCAAGAGCTCGATATCGATTTCGTCCTGCATCACAGCGGCCCCGCCACCGATTGGGCCATGGGGGCCAGCGTGGGCGATGCACTGGGCGTGGGCGGCCCGCGAGGTTCGTTCGTCATACCCACGGGGTTTGACTGGCACTTGCTGGTCGGCGATGAAACCGCCTTGCCCGCCATGGGGCGGCGCCTCGAGGAACTGCCGCAGGGCGCCCAGGCCATCGTCATCGCCAAGACGCGCGACGCGGCGTCGCGCATGGATTTCCAGGCCCGTTGCAATGTGCGCATCCAGTGGCTGACCGACAGCGATGCCGGGGCGGGCGACGGTGCCCTGGAACAGGCGGTGCGCGAACTGGCCTTGCCCGAGGGCGAGGGCTATGTCTGGGCCGCGGGCGAATACACGTCCATCCAGAGGGTGCGAGAGCACCTCGTCAAAGAGCGCGGCCTCGACAAGGGGCGCATCCGTGCCTCGAGCTACTGGCGCAGAGAAGCCGCCGCCTCCCACGTGAACTTCGAGTAATGCCTTCGCGGCCGCGGTCTGCTCAGGATCCGGCGCGAGGCCGTCAGTGGCCGACCGACTTCGAAAACAGGTTCACGATCACCACGCCGGCGATGATGAAGCCCAGCCCTATCATGGCGGCCAGGTCCAGTTTCTGGCCGAACATCACGTAGCCGATGATGGAGATCAGCACGATGCCCAGGCCGCTCCAGATGGCATAGGCCAGGCCCACGGGCATGGTCCTGAGCACGATCGACAGAAAATAAAAGGCGCTCAGGTAGCACACGGCCATGGCCAGGGTGGGAAACAGGCGCGTGAACTGTTCCGACTTCTGCAGCATGGTCGTGCCTATCACCTCGAGCACGATGGCCACGCCCAGCGCGCCATACGCGGCAATGATGGGTTTCATGGGTATCCAGGGAAACTTGCGACGAGGCAATTATGCCCTGGTTTTCAAGGGCCGGTCAGGGCGGCAAGCCGGCCGCCTGCGGCGCGGCAGCGGGCGCTTTCGCGCTTCTGCCGAGGAAAGGGTTCAGCCCGTCCCGGATGATTCGCCCGGCGAGATGCCGCCGCGGTCGTTCCTGGGTTCGAAGTCGCCGCTGCCCAGCTCGATGACGCCATCGGTGGGTGTGTTGCGAGCCTCTTCCGCCGCGCTGATGATGTGTTCCCGGCCGCGCTCGAATGCGTCCAGCAACTTGTTGCCGCTACCGTCTTCGGCGTCGAACGCCTGCAGCAGCGCGTCTCCCGAGATCTCGTACTCGCGCTTGTTGCCGCCTTCACCCCAAGAGAACCGGACATAGCCGTCCTGGTACTTGGCGCCTGTCATTTTGGCGAATTCACCCATTGCAGCCTCCTTGCGTGGCAGTTGGCAGACTCTTCATGGTAGTGCCTTCCGCCTGCCCCGTGCATGAGGGCTTGAAAGAGGGTGTTACGGCTTGCTGGGCGGCGTGGCGCGCGACATCCATGCAATCAGCGAGGAGCGCATGGCTTCCTCTACCGACATCTCTATGGGCTGGACCCATTCGCCGGGAACAAAAAGCGTGTAGCCGCCAATCATGTAGCCCATGGGCAGATAGACGGCCACCCGGTTTCCTTTGGTGAAGCCCTCGGGCAGATCGTCCACCCCGTGGCGGGTAACGAGCCCGACGAGTTCGACGGGCTGGCCGGGCAGGCGCAGCAGGACGACTTGCTGCGTGCCCTGGGAGCCGCCCCCGGGCGAAAAATAGTCGGCGAAGCTCTTGACCGACGAGTAAATGCTTTTTACGACCGGAATATTGTTGAAGGGCAGCTCGAAGATGCTGACCATGCGGCGTATGCGCCGCAGCGACAGCAGATAGCCCACCGTGATGATGAGAAGCACTGCAATAGCCAGCCCCATGCCCGGTATGTAGATGTCGCCGATGATGGCGCCCAGCAGCGTGTAGGCCAGGGTTTCGCTCCAGGCCAGGAAGACATACAGCAGGTACAGGGTAAGGGCTACGGGCAGAATTGCGATCAGCCCGCGTATGAAGTACTTGGACAGGTTTTTCATGGGCGAGGCTCCTGGCGCGGGCGCTCCGGCTGATGCTGGCCGGAAGGTAGAGCGATTTTATCCTACTCGGCCCAGTGGGGAGGGCCGGCGGGCGGGCGAGGCGCTGGAACCTGGCGTTCTTGTGCCCCAGGAAGGGGCAGGCAGGTATTTTTTATTGCCGAGTGGCGGCGAAGGGCAAAAAAAACGGGCCTTGCGGCCCGCGAAGGTACTACCAGAGCATATGAAAGGGCTTGCCTGGCCGCCGTTTTGCCGACCAGGCACATCCACTATAGCGGCATGAAAAAACCATTTTCTTGCGTTCCGTCAAGAAAAAAGGCAATTTTTCCCTCCAGACCGTGGGTCAACCAGTAATGGGGATTCGTTAAACTGCCGGTATGAAGATCTTGGACTCGAATCTCGGCATCGAAACTCTTGACGTACGCGTGACCGGCCGCGTGCAGGGCGTGGGCTTTCGCGCCGCCACAGTGCGCCAGGCGCACCTGTTGAAGGTTACCGGCTGGGTGCGCAATGCAGCCGACGGCTCGGTCGAGGCCCTGATCCAGGGCAGTCCCGAACAAGTCGACCGCATGCTGTCATGGTTGCATAGGGGGCCGGCTTCGGCCCGGGTGGCCGAAGTCACTCACAGTGAAAACCACACCGAGCGCCACTTCGACAATTTCCAGCAGATATAGTCCGCCCGCAATCCGCAATCCGCAATCCGCAAGCGGGAACCTGAAGCCTCGGGCCCACGGCCCGGGCCATGGCTGGACCGCGAACTGATCGGCCAACGGCCCGATGGGCCAGGGCCGGCTTACAGCTTCATTTGCTTCAGCGCGGCGAAGCCCGCTATGCCGAAGGGGTTGGCCAGGGTTTCGGCGATCTCGAAGTGGTTGTAGCCCTTGCCTTCGATCAATTGCACCGATTTGCCGGCCTTTTGGGCCGCTGCGGCAAAGTCTTTTGACTGGCGCATGAATTCGGGGGTTTCCTGGTCGCCATACACCAGCACCACCGGCGTATTGAGCTTGTCGAGATGGCGCTGTGAGCTGAGCGCCTGCTCGATTTCATCGGTAAAGGCCACGTAGTTGCCGCGCGAGGACAGGCGCACGGGCTTCAGGTCGAACATGCCGCTGATCAGCACGGCGCCCTTGATGACGTCGGCCGCCACGCCGTATTCTTTTTCCCAGTCGGTGGTCACCGCCACGCCGCCCAGATGGCCGCCTGAAGAGTGCCCCGACAGGTAGATGCGGTTCTTGTCGCCGCCGAACGATTCTGCGTTCTGGTACACCCAGGCAATGCAGCGGCGCACCTGCTCGGTCATGGGCATGAGATTACCGTCGTTCTCGAGCACATTGGTAAAGTCGGGAATCACCATATGGGCGCCGCGCGCCACAAAGGGGTCGGCCAGGAAGCCGTAGCTTTGCGCCGATCCGGCACGCCAGGCGCCGCCGTGGATGAAGATGTGAATGGGCGCGTTCTGGCTTGCCGCGGGGTAGAGATCAAGCGCCTCGACCTTCGACTCGCCATAGGCCAGCCGCTTCGGTTCGCCCAGGCGCGCACGGGTAATGTCGCTGTTGGTGGCGTAGCGGCCCAGCACGACCTTGATATTGGGGGCGTAATTGACCTGATCGTAAACCTTGTCCAGCGTCGCCTGGTCGTAATCCAGCCAAACCTTGTTGTCGGCGGCCGATACCGAGCCGGCTACCGCCAGGGCGGTGGTGGCCAGGCCGGTGCCGATCAAGTGGCGGCGTCCACGGTCTACAGTGGGGTCGAAAGAAAACGGCATTGTGATCTCCTCCTGGGTTGTGAATGTGTTTTATGGGACTATAAGTGCTTTAACTGGGTCATACCGTAATAGATTTTTTCAATCGAAGGTTTTTGCCCAATATAGGTGCATTCCCTAAGTGTGTCATGTAAGAGAATGGTGCAAAATGCTGTCCATGCAGGTGAGGAGACAAAGCCCTGCATGGGCACGCCGGGTTTACGGCAAACAATAATGCACCTAGGCAGCACCCATAAAAAATAGAAACCTCATCAAGGCCGGCGATTCTTCGCCGGCCTTGATGTTTTTACGGCGTCCTTTCTTCTGCCTTGGGCGGCCAGTGCGGCTGCCCTTATAGGGCAACGCCCTAAACGCCGTGGTCCTTGCCGGCCCGCAAAAGTACCAGTACGGCGCCGCTGCCGCCGTCGCGCTCGGCGCATTCGGTGTAGGCCATGACATCGTCAAGCTGGGTCAACCAGCGCCTTGCGGTGTCTTTCAGTACCGGCGCATTGTTTTTCGAGCCGTAGCCCTTGCCGTGCACGATGCGCACGCACCGGACGCCATGTTGCAGGCAAGAACGCAAGAAACCGTCCAGGCGCTGGCGCGCCTCGTCCAGGTTGGCGCCGTGCAGGTCCAGGCTGGCGCCAATGGGCCATTTCCCGCGCGCCAGACCTTTCAGCAGGTCGGGTCCGTGCCCCGCCTGCACGAAATGCGAGGCGTCGGGCGCCAAAAGCGGCGAGGCGTAATGGTCGGAGACCGGGGCAGGGGCGGGGGCTTCGGTTCCTGAAGCAGCCTGCCGCCTTTCTTTCAGGATGCGATCGGGTGCGACAGGAACGGGCGGCAGCACCGCGCGGTTGGAGGGCGTCAGCGGCTGGACGGATTTGACCGCTTGGCGAAACAGGGCCCTGTCTTCGGCGGCCAGCGGGGCGGAAGCGGCTTCGGGGGCGCCTTGCACCATTTTGGGGCGCACGCCGCCGGATTCACGAGGCGCACTCTTGCGGCCCATCTGGCCGGTGCTTTCGCCGGCGCTGGCTGCTGCGCCCCGGCGCCGGGGCGTCGGCGGGGCGGGAACCGGCGCCTCAAGGGCCTGCTGGCGGAGTCGCTTGAGGTCGGCCAGGCCGGGCTTGCTATTGGTCTGCATTCTCCAGCCAGCGCTGAGCGTCGAGCGCCGCCATGCAACCGGTGCCGGCACTGGTGATGGCCTGGCGGTAGACGTGGTCTTGTACGTCGCCGGCCGCGAACACGCCCGGTACGGACGTCATGGTGGCCAGGCCCTGCAGCCCGCTGCGGGTAACGATGTAGCCGTTCTCCATATTCAGCTGGCCCTGGAAGATGTCGGTATTGGGCTTGTGGCCGATGGCGATGAACACGCCGCTGACGGCCATGTCGAGGGTTTCGCCATTCTGGTTGTTGCGCAGTCTGGCGCCCGTAACCCCCGAATCGTCGCCCAGGACTTCTTCGAGCTCGTAGAACAGCTTGAGCTTCATGTTGCCGTTGGCGACTTTGTCCATGAGCTTGTCGACCAGGATGGGCTCGGCGCGGAATTTGTCGCGGCGGTGCACCAGGGTGACGGTGGAGCAGATATTGGAAAGATAAAGGGCTTCTTCAACGGCCGTGTTGCCGCCGCCCACGACGATGACGTCTTGTTTCTTATAGAAGAAGCCGTCACAGGTGGCGCAGCCCGATACGCCGCGGCCCATGAAGGCCTGTTCGGAGGGCAGGCCCAGATATTGGGCCGAAGCGCCCGTGGCGATGATGAGGGCGTCGCAGGTATAGACGGCGCCCGTGTCGCCGGTCAGGGTGAAGGGGCGCTTGGAAAGATCGACGCTGGTGATGTGGTCGTGGATGAATTCGGTGTCGAAGCGCTGGGCGTGGGCCTGGAAGCGCTGCATCAGGTCGGGGCCCTGCACGCCTTCAGCGTCGGCGGGCCAGTTGTCCACGTCGGTGGTGGTCATGAGCTGGCCACCCTGCTCGAGGCCGGTGATCAGGGCGGGTTTCAGGTTGGCGCGCGCCGCGTACACGGCGGCGCTGTAACCTGCCGGCCCCGAGCCCAGAATGAGTACTTTGACGTGCTTCGGTGTGGTCATTGCAGAAAATCCGTAAAAAGACATCCAGCCAATTATAATGAGTCCATGGCTAGATTACCCGCTGCTTCTTCCCGCTCTTCGCGTAACGTGCGCAACGGCCCGTCGCCGCTGCAAACCCGCCTTTCGGGGCTTGCGCGCGAAGCCCGCTGGATCCTCTTCGCCGCCCTGGCGGCATGGCTGGGCCTGGTGCTGGCAACCTGGTCGCCAGGCGATCCTGCCTGGTCCCATTCCGTCCATGCTTCGTCCATTGCCAACGGCGGAGGCATGCTGGGCGCCTACGTGTCCGACCTGCTGCTGTTCCTGTTCGGCTATTCGGCCTGGCTATGGGTGGTGCTGCTTGCCCAGCGGGTGGCGGTGGGCTTTTACCGGCTTACCAGCGTATTGCTGCCCGATTCCAAGGCTGAAACCCTGCCGCGCGTGCGCTGGGAAGTCGCCCTCGGCTTTGCCCTGCTGTTCATCGGCGCCATGGGCGTCGAGGCCATGCAGCTTACCCAAATAGGCGCCCACCTGCCCGGCGGGGCAGGGGGCGAGCTGGGCAAACTGCTGGCCGCCGGCATGGTGCAGGTCTTCGGTTCCACCGGCTGCACTTTGATGCTGCTGGTGTTCATGGCCGTAGGGGCCAGCCTGTTTTTCGGTTTTTCGTGGCTGCACGTGGCCGAGCGCCTTGGCGGCGCCATCGAAAAAAGCGTGCGTGGCCTGCTGGCGTTCAAGGCCGCGCGCGAAGACCGCCGCGTCGGCGTAGCCAAAAAGGCCGAGCGCGACGAAAGCGTGGTGGCCAAGCAAGAGCAGCTGGTGCACGAGCAGCCTGTGCGCATCGAACCTGCCATCGTCTCGGTGCCCAAGTCGGTGCGGGTCGAGAAAGAAAAGCAAAAGACTCTGTTCACCGCTCCGGCCATGACCGGTGGCGGCGGGGGCGACCTGCCGGCCATCAGCCTGCTTGATCCGGTCACCGAACAGGTCGAAACCGTTTCTCCCGAAACCATCGAGTTCACCTCGCGGCTCATTGAAAAAAAGCTGTCCGACTTCGGCGTCAAGGTGGTGGTGGTTTCGGCCCAGGCCGGCCCCGTCATTACCCGCTACGAAATCGAGCCGGCCACCGGGGTCAAGGGCAGCCAGGTGGTCAACCTGGCCAAAGACCTGGCCCGGGCCCTTAGCCTGGTCAGCATCCGCGTGGTCGAGACCATACCCGGCAAGAACCTCATGGGCCTCGAACTGCCCAACCCGCGCCGCCAGATGGTCAAGCTCTCTGAAATCGTGGGGTCGCAAACCTATTACGCCGCGCCATCGCTGCTTACCATGGCGCTGGGCAAAGACATCGCCGGCAACCCGGTGGTGGCCGACCTGGCCAAGATGCCCCACTTGCTGGTTGCCGGAACCACGGGTTCGGGCAAGTCGGTGGGCATCAACGCCATGATTCTTTCGCTGCTGTACAAGGCCGACGCCACCCAGACCCGCCTCATCCTCATCGACCCCAAGATGCTCGAAATGAGCATCTACGAAGGCATCCCGCATCTGCTGGCGCCCGTGGTCACCGACATGCGCCATGCCGCCAACGCCCTGAACTGGTGCGTGGGCGAAATGGAAAAGCGCTATCGCCTCATGAGCAAGATGGGGGTGCGCAACCTGGCCGGCTACAACACAAAAATTCGCGAAGCCATCAAGCGCGAAGAGCCCATTCCCAACCCTTTCTCGCTTACCCCCGACGCGCCCGAGCCGCTTGAAACCCTGCCCACCATCGTCGTGGTCATCGACGAGCTGGCCGATCTCATGATGGTGGTCGGCAAGAAAATCGAAGAGCTCATCGCCAGGCTGGCGCAAAAGGCGCGTGCCGCGGGCATCCACCTTATCCTGGCCACGCAGCGGCCCAGCGTCGACGTCATCACCGGCCTGATCAAGGCCAACATTCCCACCCGTATCGCCTTCCAGGTGTCGTCCAAGGTCGATTCGCGCACTATTCTCGACCAGATGGGCGCTGAAGCCCTGCTTGGCCAGGGCGACATGCTGTACATGCCGCCCGGCACTGGGCTTCCCACCCGCGTCCATGGCGCCTTCGTGCACGACGACGAAGTCCATCGCGTGGTCGAATACCTGAAGCAGCAGGGCGAGCCCAACTATGTCGAGGGCCTGCTCGAAGGCGCGCTCGAAGGCGAGACCGGCGACGGGGTAAGCAGCGTCACTGGCTTCGCCGACGCCGAGTCCGATCCTCTGTACGACCAGGCCGTCGAAGTCATTTTGAAGAACCGCCGCGCATCCATTTCCTCGGTGCAACGGCATTTGC
>Ga0180218_1001771_pt1 | contig 12440 bp, 9 predicted proteins | sample eDN3rd37CKraftBY_FD_151334 | JGI IMG/M metagenome (GOLD analysis project Ga0180218, IMG submission 151334) | Enriched backyard soil microbial communities from Emeryville, California, USA - eDNA 3rd pass 37_C Kraft BY (version 2) (version 2) | ecosystem: Environmental > Terrestrial > Soil >... | reverse complement strand
CTCAACCCCCCGCATCGGCATCGTCAACCTGGACGCCCACTTCGACCTGCGGCAAGACGACCGCGCCAGTTCAGGCACACCCTTTCGGCAGATCGCCGAAAACTGCCGGCAGCGCGGCTGGCCGTTCAACTATTGCTGCCTGGGCGTCAGCCGCTATGCCAACACGCAGGCCCTGTTCGACCGCGCCGAATCGCTGGACGTCAGCTGGATGCTCGACGAAGAGCTGGGCACTTCCGATCGCACGAACGCACTGTCGCGGCTCGACGCCTTCCTCCATTCCGTCGACCACGTGTACTTCACCATCTGCCTCGATGTGCTCCCCGCCTGTGTGGCGCCGGGGGTCAGCGCCCCCGCGGCGCGCGGCGTGCCGCTTGAAGTGGTGGAAGCCCTGGCCGACCACGTTGCCGCGTCGGGCAAGATGCGCCTGGCGGATATCGCCGAGCTGAATCCCGATTTCGACATCGACCATCGCAGCGCGCGCGTGGCCGCCCGGCTGGTCGCCCGCATCGCAAACCAGGCAGGTGCCTTATGAGCCACGCTACCCACGACTGGGATTCACTCTGGCTGAACGTCCACCTGGCTACCATGAGGCCCGGCGCCGGCTACGGCGAGATCGCCGACGGCGCCATCGCCGTGCATGAGGGCAAGATTGCCTGGATCGGCCCACGCAACGCGCTTCCGGCCGGAGCCCGGGCCGGGCAGGAACACGATGGCGGCGGGGCCTGGCTTACGCCCGGCCTTATCGACTGCCACACCCACGCCGTCTACGCGGGCAACCGCAGCGACGAATGGGAAGCCCGGCTCAACGGCGTGCCCTATGAGCAGATCGCGCGTCAGGGCGGCGGCATCGTTTCTACCGTACGCGCCACCCGCGCGGCAAGCTTCGACAAACTGCTGCAGGCCAGCCTGCCCCGGGTGCGCGCCTTGATGGCCGAAGGCCTTACCACGCTCGAGATCAAGTCCGGCTATGGCCTCGACCTGGCCAACGAAGAAAAAATGCTGCGCGTGGCACGCGAGATCGGCCGGCTTACGGGCCTGGACGTGCGCACCACCTTTCTGGGCGCCCATGCCCTGCCGCCCGAATACGCCGGCCGGGCCGACGACTACATCAGCGAAGTATGCGAGACCATGCTGCCGGCCCTGGCCGGGCAAGGCCTGGTCGACGCCGTGGATGCCTTCTGCGAAAACATCGGCTTTACCCCGGCGCAGACTGAACGCGTGTTCCTGGCCGCGAAGCAGCACGGGCTGCCTGTCAAGCTGCATGCCGAACAGCTTTCCGACCAGGGCGGGGCCCAGCTTACCGCCCGGTATGGCGGGTTATCGGCCGACCATCTCGAACATCTTTCCGCCGAAGGCATCGCCGCCATGGCCGCAGCCGGAACGGTTGCCGTCCTTCTGCCGGGCGCCTTCTATTTTTTGCGCGACACCCGCTTGCCTCCCGTCGAGGCGCTGCGCCAGGCCGGCGTGCCCATGGCCATCGCCACCGACTGCAATCCCGGCACCTCGCCCATGACCTCGCTGCTGCTGGCCATGAACATGGCCTGCACGGTTTTCCGCCTGACACCCCGGGAAGCGCTGGCCGGCGCTACCCTGAATGCGGCGCGGGCCCTGGGGCTGGCAGAATCCATCGGCAGCCTGGAAGTGGGCAAGAAAGCCGACTTTGCCTTGTGGAATATCGACAGGCCGGGCGACCTGGCCTACGCCATGGGGTTCAACCCCTGCACGCTATCCGTGAAGGCCGGGGAAATACGCTAGGTTTATTCCGCGCCGCATGCCCGTCGGCTTCAGCATCTGGCCCGGTCAGCTCGTAAGCGCCAGCCCCCCATTCAGCCGGCGGTTTATCTCGCGGCGCATGGCCGGTGGCGCGTCACGCAGCAGGCCAGGCCAGTCTGCTTGTGCCTGGCGAACACGGGCTTTGGCGATCTGCAGCACCCGGCTGCGGCGCACGATGCCTGCTTGCGCAAGCATGGCATCCAGGTGGTGCCAGCCGAGCTTGTGCAACTTGGCATCGATGGCGCGATTGATGCCATAGTCGGTGCCTGGCACTTCAGAGAAGAATGAGCTTACGCTGACCGGGTCGTATAGTGGCGCCAGTTCCGGGGTGGCTCCGTCGCGATAAAGCAAGGACCAGTTCTTCAGATGGGCGTCTGTATTGCCCATCAGGATGAACGCCACATACCGGTTCACGAACTCTTGTACATCGTGCACAGGCTCGGCCGACAGTTGGTCCAGAATGCGCACGATGGCCACGAAGTCCGGCTCGATTCCCTTTCCGTACTTATGCCTGGGTTCGTAGCCAAGCACCTGCGCAAACTCTTCCATATGGATTCGGGCCCCGCCTTCGCCGCGGTCGAACCGCTTGACCGCAAGTATTTCGGGAAAAGCCACCGCTTCAGGAAGCTGCGCTTCGTCGCGCGAGATGAGTTCGGCCTGGGCGCAGGCCAGCCCCAAAGACCGCGTCAATTGGTAGCCCGTGTACTCGTTTTGCACCAGGTCGGGATGCCGGATGGAAGGCAGCTTCAGAATGAAAGAACCCGCCTGGCCATGTCGGCGCACGACATAGCGGCGACCGTCACGAATGGCTGAAAACTTGGTCACGACGCCTGGAATGGCCGCGGCGTCTTCAACCGGCAGCTCGACGAAGCCGGGCTCCAGCACATCGAGGCCCAAAGAGGTATGCCACAAACGCACAGGGTCGGGAATGCCCTCTTCAAGCGGAACGGGTTCTACCTCGACGCCCCCCATGAGGTCGTGGCCCGCGGCGGCCAATAGCTCGAACTCGTCATCGAGCCGACAGCCCCTTTCTTGGGCAAGCCGTTCGCGATTGTGGCCCTCGGGCAATAGGTTCTGGAAGAACGAAGGCCATCTGCCGTTGTTGCGCACCAGGCGGGCGTCTCGCATTGCCGTAAGAATGGCACGCGTACGCTCTTCGTCTGCCCCCTGGTAGCTAAGCGACAGCACCGGACGATTTTTATCCTGGACGTACTCTTGATCGAAGGAAACCCGCAGAACGTCGCCGTACTGCGAAAGGTATCCGATAGGTCGCTTGCCCTGCGGCCCATGAAGGTACAGGCGAAGATAGCGGATGAAGGTGCTCATTGCTTTGCGGACGTGGAAAGCAGTTCATCGATGATGGATGCAGGCGCATCGACCCCCGCAGGCTGGCCAAGAGTGCGCCCCCCCGAACGGGCGAAGGCCTCGAGGTCTTGCCGCAGTGCACTGGGAACAAGCATAAGCTCCATTCCCAGGGCCCTTGCCAACACAATAAGCGTGGAAAGGCGCGGATCGGATGCGCCCGATTCCATCTTTTGCACGGCCATGCGGCTTAAGCCGGCCCTTTCGGCCACGGCCGCCTGGCTTAGCTTTTGGTCTTGGCGCGCGTGGGCATACTCTGTAAGCAGCTGAACCATTGCTTGCTCCGAAAGATCATTGAAATGATCTTTTATTGGTTAAAGATAATTAAAATTATCATCCATCGCTGGTTGCGTCAATTAAAATGATTATATAAATGATCTTTTCATATTAAAAGCTAATTACTATTAGCTTTTTCCCATACCAATAAAGTCTTCTCCCGGCTTGAGCCGCGTGCATAATAGAAAGCAGACACTCAATGCCTTGATCGCCTAGTGTGCTGTTTGATTAGTTTGTGCACTTATATTCGGATGCCTGAGCTTGTCAGGCAAGGCGCAAACCACAGCGATAGCCGTAGCTATCGCGAGGATTTGCAACGCAGCATGGCGAGTTCAGGCGCCGAAGATAAGTATTCGAATTAGTCAAACAGCACACTAGGCCTCGGCCTTGGCCCGAACGCCCAGGCCGCTGACCCCGGCCAGCACGTCGTCTCTCCAGACATCGCCCGTCCAGGCAATGTGCTGGTCGGGCCTGATCAATGTCAATGGCTGTGGGTACAGGCTGCGGATTCCGGCTTCTTCGGGCTGTATCACCGCCAGCGGTATACCCAGGCGCTGCGCCTCTTCCCGGGCGGCATCCACCCCTGCGTGCCCTGACGGGGACGACACCAGCAGTGTCAGGCCCAGGCCGAAATGGTCGAACAGCGAGCTGCCGTCATGCAGCCAGGCATGGGGCGCCCGGCATCCGGGCTCGGCCCTGGGCACGTAGTTCAGGAAGTCGCGCGGCGGCTCGGGCCGGCCGGCCCGGTCTATGACGGGCGAATCGGCATAGCAATCGCCCAATATGGTTCCCAGGGTGTAGAACTCGGAAAGCTTGCCTCGCCGGATGTGCTCCGCGGCCCGCCGCCGGGCGGCTTCGCCCTGCTCGTTGTCGGCCTCGATATCGTTTTCAAGCAAGCCATTGCTCATGAGTTTGTGGTTGGCGGTCGCCTCGCCCATGACGTGAACGTGCACGGGCCGCCTTTCGCGTTCGTAGCTGTCGAGCAGGGGCGGCCCGCCCCAGCCCTTCAGCACGGCCGAAAGCTTCCAGCCCAGGTCGACCGCGTCGCCTATGCCCATGTTCATGCCGAAGCCGCCAAAGGGCGGATGCATATGGGCCGCATCGCCGGCCAGGAAGACCCGCCGGTCGCGATAGTGGGTGGCCAGCAGGCGGCTGGCCACCCATTCGTCGGCGCTGAGCACTTCATACGGAACATCGATGCCGGTGGCGCGGCGGATGAGGGCCGGCGCCTCTTCCTTGCTTATATGCACGTCGGGCGCCAGGCCGGTGGGCATGAAGAACCAGCGGTCGCCGGTATCCATAGGGCCGATCAGGCTCGGCACATCGCTGTTGATCTGCCAATACATGATGGCGGGACCGTGCGTGTGCGCCTTGGCCAGGCCGGGTGCGCGAAACACGAAGTTGTAGTTTCTGGACAGGCCGTACTCGCCCTCGAGCCTGGCGCCGATGCCGTCCCGCACCAGGCTGCGCGGCCCGTCGCAGCCGACCATATATTGCGCCTGGACCTCGAACTGCTCGCCGGTCTTCAGGTCGCCAAGGCGGGCGATCACCAGGTCGTCCCGCTGCTCGAAGCCCAGCAATTCACACTGCAGCTGCAGCTTCACCGAAGCCAGGGTCTGCAGCCGGTCGCGCATGATCTGTTCGACCGTGTACTGCGGAATCCATTGTGCATGCTCCGAGTACAGTGGGTTGCGGCCCGGCCCGCAGTACAGCGCATTGTCGAACCGCGCCAGCCGGTGCCCCGACAGCCGCGTGGTGAACACCACATTCGAAGGGTAATCGATGCCCAGCGGAGAGGCGTCGCGCAGCGCCTGTGCAATGCCCCAGCGCCTGAAATGCTCGCGCGACCGCACGTTCGTGGTCTTGGCCCGCGGCGCCACGCCGACTCGATCGTTCTTGTCGATGACCAGGCAATCGATGCCTCTTAGCCCAAGCTCTATGCCCAGGCCCTGACCCACCGGGCCGGCCCCCACGACAAGCACCTGCGTCGCAACGCGACCGATCTTGGCTTTATTCACGTATTGTTCTCCACCGAGTGTTCTTTGCTGCATTCATTTTTCCAGGGCTTTTTCCAGGACGAAATCTGTTCCGGGAAAATACCTCTTGGAAAATTTACCCAGCCCGCTAAAGTGGCATAAGATGGCAATTCGATCCGGGTGATGCCAATAGGTAATCATCCGGACGAAACCGGTTGCGCACAGCGCTGCAAAACGAGTCAAAATGAATTGACAGTGGCAAGTAGTATCGTCACCATACTAAAAAAGGCGCCGCATTCCCACGCAGACGCACGAACGAACACAGGAGACAACCATGACCGTCGCAACCCAGGCAGAAGCCACCACCACCGAACAGAACGAACCCGCCGTCAACCTGAAGTTCAGCCACATGGGCCTCAGCGTAAAAAACATCCCGGCGATGGAAGAGTTCTACACCAAGGTACTTGGCTTTACCGTGACCGACCGCGGGCATGCCGGCGGAATGCAGCTGGTGTTTCTCTCGCGCGACCCGCTTGACCACCACCAGATCGTGCTGGCCACCGGTCGTCCCGCCGAGCTTCCCGGCAACACCGCCAACCCGCAGTTCGGGCCCAGCATCAACCAGATCTCTTTCAAGCTGGGCGGGCTTTCCGACCTGCGCGACATCCAGAAGCGCCTGGCCGCGGCCGGCGGCGACAGCATCTTCCCCGCCAATCACGGCATCGCCTGGAGCATCTACGCGCACGATCCCGAAGGCAACAATCTCGAGTTCTTCGTCGACACCGACTGGTATATCACCCAGCCTTTCCTGATTCCGCTCGACCTGACCCAAAGCGACGACGAAATCTTCGAGTTGACCAAAAAGCTGTGCGAAGAAAGCGAGGGCTTCGAGCCCTATACGCAATGGCGCGACCGCATCGCCCAGAAAATGACGCCCTTCGTCGATCCGGCGCAATAAGCTCCGGCGGCCGGTGAAGCCGGCCGCCACGTCTTCCAATATTGCTTGCGCGGGGCGCTTGAGCCCCGCCGGCATGCGCGCGCCCGCAGCAAGCACACAGCCCTGCCAAGGAGAACGTCATGTTCATTCGAAACGCCTGGTACATAGGCGCCTGGGCCCACGAGGTCGAACAGGCGCCCTTTCCCCGCACCATCATGAACGAGCCCATCGTCTTCTTCCGCGACCATGCGGGAAAGGTCGGCGCGCTGGAAGATCGATGTTGCCATCGGGCCGCGCCGCTGCGCTTTGGCCAGGTCGTCGAGGGCGGGCTCGAATGCGGCTATCACGGCATGGTGTTCGACGGCTCCGGACAGTGCGTCAAGATTCCGGCCCAGGACAAGATTCCCGCCAAGGCCTGCGTCCGGCATTATGCCGTCGTTGAAAAGGACGAGTTCATCTGGATCTGGATGGGCGACCCCGAACTGGCCGATGAATCGAGCATCATCGATTACCCCTTTCACAACGACCATGAGCGCTGGCCCCATAAGCACGCCGTATACGAAATCGAAGCAAGCTATAAGCTGATGGTGGACAACCTGATGGACATGACGCACGTGGGCTATGTGCACAAGTCGACTATAGGCGGCAACCCCAACGTGCACGTCGACGCCAAGACGATCGTCACTCCCGGCGACAACGGCCTCAAGTATGTGCGCTGGCTGCTCAACAGCCCCCCTCCGGCCACCTACTCCAAGGTCGTTGAGTTCAAGGGCAATATAGATCGCTGGGCCGAATTCGAATACATAGCGCCATCGTCCATCATCCAATGGACCGGCGGCATAGATGTTGGAAAAGGCGCGCAAGAAAACCGCGACCAGGACGGTGTAGCCATTCGCGTATTCCACGGCCTGACACCGGTCACCGAAACAAGCTGCCTCTACTTCTGGGCCCCGGCCCACGGCTTCCGGCAAGACGAGCCCCAGATCACCGAAGCGCTGTATCGAGAGATCGACACGGCGTTCAAGGAAGACAAACGCATCGTCGAAGCGCAGCAGGCCATGCTGCTTTCCACGGGCGAAGACCGGACGGTAGACCTGGTTTCGGACGCCGCGCGCATCCAGATGCGGCGGGTCATGCAGCGACTTGAAAAAGAAAGCAACCCGGTGGACTGAGCCGCACCCGGGACTAGCCCCGCACACGCACCTGCGCGGGGCGGGCTCCTTCATCGCATGCGGCATGGCGATGCAGGGCGTGCAAGGCCCGCTGCATGGCCCGCATGTCTTCTTCGCCGGTGATGCACGTCATTTCCGCCTGCACCTCTGTCATGGCGTTGCGGATGGCCTGCATGAGCTCTATGCCTTTTGCGGCAAACGACACTACTTTGGCCCGACCATCGTGCGGGTCGACACGAAGCTGCACCAGGCCCAATTGCTCACATTCCTTGACGATCTTGCCCATGGAGCCCTTGGTGATCTGCGCTCGGGCGGCCAGGTCGACAATGCGCGTGCCGTCGGGATCGAGGTGGCGCAAGACATTGAAGTGAACGTGCCGAACCATCGAAAAGCCCGACTGTTCGAGCCGGCCCATCAACCTGCCTTCGAAAAAACTGAATCCGGCAAGCAGCAGGCGACCCACATTGTCCGAACGCCAGCCATGCGTCAAGCCCAGGTCCAGATCAGATTCACCCAAAGTCACGGTTGCCCTTCGATCTTGAAAAACTGAAATCTTACTCCATCACCCTGCTCGACAATGAACTGGACGCAAGCGGTCCCACAAGGGTTTTTCATGGAAAGCGGGCCGGTGCCGTGGTAGCGGTGCCGGGGGGCCTTTGAGCCGCGCCGGAGGCCTTTTTTTTTAGCCGGCCCCCTGCCCGTCCGATTTCAATCGGCGCCAAAGCGTGGTGCGGCTGATGTTCAGCAGTTCCGCGGCCCTTGCCTGATTGCCGCCGCACTCGCGCAGCACCTGCTTGATGTGGCGCAGGTCGGCCGCCCTGCGGCGCTCTTCGAATGAGCCGCTCGCGGCGGCGCCTTCTTCAAAGATCTCGGGAACCAGGGTCTTCAGCGCGTCGGCTGCAGCCCCTTGGGCCGGGTACAGGTCGCTGAGCACCATGACACGTTCCAGCACGTTCTCGAGTTCGCGGACATTTCCCGGCCAGGCATAGTTGCGCGAAGCTTCGAGCAAGGCCTTGACCAAGGCCTCGTCCAGCGGCGGCCGATCGCCTGGCTGCTCGAGCCATTTCTTTTGCAGCGCCTGGATAAGCGGGCGCAGATCTTCAGGCCGGTCGCGCAGGGGCGCCAGGCGGATCAGGAGAATGTTCAGTCGATAGTAGAGATCTCTTCGGAACACGCCCGCGGCGACTTGTGAAGCCAGATCCTGATGCGTGGCGGCGATGATGCGCACGTCGATCGGCGTAGGATCGGTGGCGCCGATGCGCAGTACTTCTTTTTCCTGCAAGACCCGCAGCAAGCGGGTTTGCAGCGACAGCGGCATTTCGCCGATTTCATCCAGAAATAGCGTGCCCGTATGGGCGGCCTCGAACAGCCCCGTCTTGCCGCCGCGGCTTGCGCCGGTGAAAGACCCTTCCGTATAGCCGAACAACTCGCTTTCGAGCAGGCTTTCGGGGAAGGCGCCGCAATTGATGGCCACGAAAGGCTGGCTGGAGCGCTCGCTTTCCATATGGATGCTTTGGGCGATCAGCTCTTTGCCCGTGCCGCTTTCCCCCGTGATGAGGACCGTGGCCCGGCTTCTGGCACATGCCAGCACGCGCGCCCTGACGTCGGCGATCAGCCGGCTGTCGCCCACGATGTCGTCAAGCCCGTATCGCACGGAGCGCATGCGCGACGCGCTGCGCGTACGCAGGCTGCGGTCCATGCGGCGAATCGCCTCGGGGTCCTGGCAGGTAAGCACCGCGCCGGTCAGCCTGCCCTGCTCGATAATGGGTACCCGGCTGGTGACCAGCGTGCGGCCCGAAAACCGCTGGACCCGCTCGAGCTCGGGCCGTTGCCAACGCAGCGTGGGTTCGAGGTCGAGATCGCCCATGAAGGAAGCCAAGGGCTTTCCGACCAGCCTGCCGGCGGGCTGGCCCAGTATTTTTTCCATCGCCGGGTTCAATACCTCGATGCGCCCCTCGGTATCGACCGCCACCACGCCATCGCGCAGTTCGCCCAGAATGGTGTTGATCCGGTCGCGCTTGGCGGCCTCGGACCTGCGCAGTCGGCCCACCTCGACGGCATCTTCGATGGCTTCGCGCACCAGCCTTTGGGAATAGATCAACATGCCGGTCAGGCCGTTTTCGCGGGCCAGGTCCACGACCAGGCCGGGCGCGACCACGACTTCCACGCCCATCGATTTCAGCTCATGAACGCAGGCGCGGGCCTCGTCTTCGTTGCCATAGCTTCGCAGCTCGACCGGCAGCGCAAAGGTTTCGACAAACTGCCGAATTTCGTCGGAAACCACGCCGTAGGTGACCAGCGCGATGCGCCCGGCGTACCGCCGGGCTGCGCTCAGGCCCTGCATGACATCGAACCCGCTGACCCGGACCAGCACCACGGGAATGTCCAGGCGCTGGCGCAGATAATTGCCGTTGGAGCCGGCCGCAACAATCGCATCGACCGTGGTTCGCCGGCGCTGGGCCGCGATGTCGGCCACCGCTTCATCGTAGGCCTTTTCGATCAGGGTGACTTCAGCGTTGCGAACGCTGGGAATGAGTTCTTCAAGCAAGTGGCGCAAGCCGTGAAGGCCCACCGCCACGACGTGCACGGGTAGCTGCGGAGGCGACGCAATAGGCATGTTCATGGCTTGTTTCCCTGAGCTTTGTTTCAGCAATTGAAACATGATTATTTCAATATTGAAACACTATCGCATATATTTGTCTCCAGAGAATCACGATCCAGTTTTTTCTCCATGAAAAACAAGAGCTTATAAAGGCGAAAAACCGCCCGTGAAGTTGGCATGAAGCTTGCGTATAGCTAAGCATTACCCATCACCTGGTCAAAATGCCATGCCTTCAAGCCAAAACACTGCCCATACACCCGGCGAACTGTTCCGCGCCGCGCTGGCCGACGAAAAGCCCCTGCAAATCGTTGGCGCCATCAACGCCAACCACGCCCTGCTTGCAAAGCGGGCGGGCTACAGGGCTGTATATGTCTCTGGCGGCGGCGTGGCCGCGGGTTCGCTGGGCCTGCCCGACCTGGGCATCAACACGCTGGACGACGTGCTGGTCGACGTGCGCCGCATCACCGACGTGTGCGACCTGCCCCTGATGGTGGACATCGACACGGGCTTTGGCCCGTCGGCCTTCAACATCGCCCGCACCGTCAAGAGCCTGATCAAGTTCGGCGCAGCCGCATGCCATATCGAAGACCAGGTGGGCGCCAAGCGCTGCGGCCACCGGCCGGGCAAGGAAATCGTAGGCCTGCAAGAGATGGCCGACCGGGTCAAGGCGGCCGCGGACGCGCGTACCGACGCCAGCTTTTACCTCGTTGCCCGCACCGACGCGCTGGCCTCGCAAGGCCTGCAAGCCGCGCTGGAGCGTGCCCAAGCCTGCGTCGAAGCCGGCGCCGACGCCATCTTCGCCGAAGCGGTTCGCGACCTGGAAACCTATGCGGCCTTTACCGAGGCGCTTGACGTACCCGTGCTGGCCAACATTACCGAATTCGGGCAGACCCCCCTCTTCACGATAGAAGAACTGCGCAGTGTCGGCGTGGGCATGGCGCTTTACCCGCTTTCCGCCTTCAGGGCCATGAACAAGGCCGCCGAGGCGGTATACACGGCAATCCGGCGCGACGGACACCAGCACAACGTTCTCGACGCCATGCAGACACGCGAAGAGTTGTACGACCGCATCGGCTACCACGCCTACGAACAGAAACTGGATGAGCTCTTCCGGCAGAACGCCGGCGGCGCCGACAAATAAAACATCGCATACAAGGAGATACCCATGGCCACGACAAACCAGCGCCCCGCCTCGCCCGCGGCAGAGCCGGCAACCGGTGCACCCAAGGCCAAGAAGTCCGTCGCCCTGTCGGGCGTCGTGGCGGGCAACACGGCCCTGTGCACCGTGGGCCGCAGCGGCAACGACCTGCACTACCGCGGCTACGACATTCTTGACATCGCCGAAGCCTGCGAATTCGAAGAGGTGGCCCACCTGCTGATTCACGGCCGCCTGCCCACCGCCGTTGAACTGAAGGCCTACAAAGAGAAGCTGAAGCGGCTTCGCGGATTGCCGCTGCAGGTACAGCATGTGCTGGAAAGCCTGCCTGCCTCATGCCACCCCATGGACGTGATGCGCACCTATGTTTCGGCGCTGGGCTGCGTACTGCCCGAAAAGGACGACCACAATACGCCCGATGCCCGCGACATCGCCGACCGGCTCATCGCCGGCCTGGGCTCTGCCCTACTGTACTGGTATCACTACAGCCACAACGGCCACATGATCGACGTGCTGAGCGACGACGACAGCATAGGCGAGCACTTCCTGCACCTTCTGCATGGGGCCAAGCCCGACGCCGACTGGGTGCGGGCCATGCATACCTCGCTCATCCTGTACGCCGAGCACGAATTCAACGCCTCGACCTTCACCTGCCGGGTCATAGCCGGCACCGGCTCGGACATGTACTCGGCCGTCGCCGGCGGCATCGGCGCGCTGCGCGGGCCCAAGCACGGCGGCGCCAATGAAGTGGCCTTCGAAGTGCAAAAACGCTACGCCTCGCCCGACGAGGCCGAAGCCGACATACGCAACCGCGTTGCCAACAAAGAAGTCATCATCGGCTTTGGCCACCCGGTGTACACCATCTCGGACCCTCGCAACGAAGTGATCAAGCGTGTTGCGCGGCAACTGTCGGGCAAAGCCGGCAACACCGGCATGTTCGAAATCGCCGAGCGGCTGGAAAGCACGATGTGGGACGCCAAGAAGATGTTCCCCAACCTGGATTGGTTCTCGGCCGTGTCGTATCACATGATGGGCGTGCCCACGGCCATGTTCACGCCGCTGTTCGTCATTGCACGCACCGCCGGCTGGGCGGCCCACATCATCGAGCAACGGCAGGACAACAAGATCATCCGGCCCACCGCCAACTATGTCGGGCCCGAGAACCGTACGTTCACACCGATTTCAG
>Ga0180218_1001770_pt1 | contig 12443 bp, 8 predicted proteins | sample eDN3rd37CKraftBY_FD_151334 | JGI IMG/M metagenome (GOLD analysis project Ga0180218, IMG submission 151334) | Enriched backyard soil microbial communities from Emeryville, California, USA - eDNA 3rd pass 37_C Kraft BY (version 2) (version 2) | ecosystem: Environmental > Terrestrial > Soil >... | reverse complement strand
CCAACCGGGCCGTCTGACTCACTACCAGTGGTTCGAGCAGCCGTTCGTACAACGCGCCCATGTTGAGCGCCACAGGAAGTGGCACGCGTGGCGCGTCCTCGGGCAGCCAATCGCTCTCGAAATAGTCGCTCACCACCCAGCGGGTGCTGTCGGCCTCACTCGGCCGCTTGTAGGCCGCGGCCAGCCTGACGCGGCCGGCATGGGCGACCTCGAAGATCAGCGGAAAGGGGATGGCCTTGTCGATGGCGCGCAGCACGTCGCGGTCGAGCGACGCGGTGCGCGCGGTGATGCGGAAGACCTGAATCTCGGCCACCTGCTTCGTCGCCGCCAGATTGACCGTCTCGGGCGCCAGCTTGTGCGACCAGACGATCTGGTCCACCTCGCGCACGAAGAGCTCCTTGAGGCCCGTGTTCGCCCCGGCGTGCTCGTAGATCTTGGTCTTGGGGATCACGCGCCCGAAGGCGCTCGCGCGGGGCCAGTCGTAGAGGATCATGAGCCGCCCCCTTCGATGACCAGGAAGGCGATCAGCTCGAAGTCGTCCAGCCCCTTGATGGTGTGGGTCAGCGCCGTGGTTCGCCCGCCGCTGAACAGGCTATCGATGTCCTTCTCTTCCTTCACCTCGATCATCGATCGGATCGCGCTGGACAGCAGGTCGGAATAGCGGCCCATGTTGCGCCCGTCATCCGTGCGTTCGTTAAAGATACGGCAGACGTCGTGGACTGGCTCGTTCCGCCCCTTGCAATTGGACCGGATCAGGTCGAGCAGGCGCTTTACCTCGGTGTGGTCGGCAACGATTTGGCCGTCGTCGCCGATGTAGACCAGGTAGTAAGGGTGTAGCCGGTTCTGCTGGTTGACGTTCACGCTCTCGTGGATGTTTTTCAGGGCGAAGATGACGCCTGGCAGCAGGCCCAGCTCGGGCTGAGCGGGAACAACGGCGTGCATGCCGAAAGGCACGTTGTCGAGCTCGCCATGCTCCTTGACGTAGTTGAGCAAGTCCATCCGGAAATCATTAAGCCCGAGATCCGTGATCGAGATGCCGGCTTTCACATCCTCGAGCTCGATGACCTCCTCCTGGAGCCGCTTGAGCTGCTCCTTGCGATAAGCGATGTCACTCGACTTGGCAGTAAGCACGTTGTCATCACCAGTGGCCGTGATGTCTGTGATCACCATCCGGTTCTCGACGCGTTCCTTGAGGTTGATGTATTCGTCGAGCGTGATGTCGGGCCAGTAGTTGACAAGCTGGATCTGGCTGTTCGGGGAGCCGATACGGTCAATCCGCCCGAACCTCTGGATGATGCGCACCGGGTTCCAGTGGATGTCGTAGTTGACCAGGAAATCGCAGTCCTGAAGGTTCTGGCCTTCCGAGATGCAGTCGGTGCCGATAAGGATGTCCAGCTCTCCTGGCTCACCCGGAAGAACGACGGCCTTTTCCTTCGATCGCGGCGAGAATAGCGTCAGGACGCTCTGGAAGTCGTAGGGCTTCTTGAGCGTCGTCTTGGGCGCGTCCGACCCGGTGACCTTGCCGACATGCAGCCCGAGCTGTGCGGCGAAGGGCGCCAGGTTTTCGAAAAGGTAGTTGGCGGTATCGGCAAAGGCCGTGAAGACCAGAACCTTCCTATTTCCGGGGTTCAGCGGCTCTTCGACCTTCTGCCTGATGAGGGCGAGCAGGTGCTGGAGCTTGGCGTCGTCCGCCGGTTTGACCTTTTCCATTGAGGCGATCAGATCTTCGATCAGGAGGAGGTCCGCAGCCAGGTCGTGCTTCCATGATGGCAGATCCATGTCGGCGAGGCTGATCTGGACCTTCTTTCCGACCGTGAATTCGTCGAGGCCGGAGAGGTCATCGTCCTCCGGGTCGAAATCGCTCATTTCGGCAAGGTAGTCGCTGACGCTCTCGCTTCGTCCGGTTTTCTCGAACTGGTCTATCGCGTCGAGCGTGCGCGAGATGTTGGCGCCGAGAGACCGCAGGGTGAGCCGGAACGCGGCGACCGAGCTCTCCAGGCGTTTCAGCAGGTTGGTCGTCATCAGCGCCTGAAGGCTGCGCTCTCGATCGGCCTGTCTGAGCTTGCCGCGTCCGCCCTCGACCTGCGTGTCGTAGATCTCCTCGTACTTCCGCAGACGGCTGGGCAGGATGTAGCTGATCGGGGCGTAGACCGCGAGCTTCAGTACCGAAAGCTGCGTGAAGATGTCGTTGAACCCCATCACGTCCGACCGCTCGGTGATTGGGCGATGATAAGAGAGCGGCTTGCGCCTTTGGGGAAACTTCCCGATGTCCTTCGTATCGTAGAAGGTCTCGATGTGCTTTCGTGACCGGGCGATGGTGACGGCGTCCAGAAGCTCGAAAAAATCGAAGTCGAGCGCCTTCAGGATCGACGCAGCGGTCCTCTCTTCTGGCGGCAGGGAAGACCATTCATTGAAGGCCTTCTGTGCCCGGCGGAAAATCTCTTCTACGCTGGCCCGTGTCTTCAGATTCTTGCTGAGCGCCTCAGACTGCCCCTCGTACGCGAGCGCAAGCTGATTACGAAGGTCAGTGAACCTGTTATTGACCGGCGTCGCCGAGAGCATCAGAACCTTGGTCTTCACGCCGGCGCGGATGACCTTGTTCATCAGCTTTTGGTAGCGCGTCTCGCGGTCCTTGTAGACATCGTTGTTGCGGAAATTGTGGGATTCGTCGATGACCACCAGGTCGTAATTACCCCAGTTTACGCGGTTAAGTGGGATGCCAAACGACTCGCCGGTCGTGCGCGACAGGTCAGTGTGGCACAGGACATCGTAGTTGAACCGGTCCTTTGCGAAGATGTTGGTGGTCAGGTTCGTATTATAGTTCCGCCAGTTGTCGGCAAGTTTCTTCGGGCAGAGCACGAGGACGGAGCGGTTACGCAATTCGTAGTATTTGATGACGGCAAGGGCGGTGAAGGTCTTACCCAGTCCTACGCTGTCCGCAAGGATGCACCCGTTGTAAGTTTCGAGCTTGTTGATGATGCCTGTGGCCGCGTCCTTCTGGTAATTGAAGAGCTTGTTCCAGACCACGCTGTCGCGGTATCCGGTGAGGTCGTTCGGCAAAACGTCCTCATCAACGTCCTCCAGGAAGTCCTGAAAGATGTTGTATAGCATCATGAAATAGATGCGCTCGGGTGAATTTTCCTGATAGACGGACTCGATGTGCTCACAAACCGCGGCCGTTACATCCTTCACCCTTTCCGGATCAGACCAGATCTGATCAAAAAGCTGAAGGTACAACTTAGCGTGCTCTGGCTCATCAAAACGGGTCACAAAGTTCGAGACTGCGTCGCCCTTTTGATAACCTAGATCGACCGCCGTAAAGCCGCTGATTGGCATGTAGGCCACGTCGCCTTCGGGCCCGGCAACATGCATAAACTGCTGCATCGGAGCTTTGGACGTGTTGGACCGGAATTTGGCCTTCTTGCGGATCCAGTCGGCGCACTCACGGGCGACGGCGCGTTGAGTGAGCTTGTTGCGGAGCTGGATTTCGAATTCCGTGCCTAAAAGGTCGCTTTCTCGCCGCACCTTGGGGATGAAAAACTCCCTACGCTCCTTCCGCAGGTGATCGGTCACTTCGGTTGGCACGAATGTCGGAGCCGTGAAAACAAACTGCAGACTGTCGATCTTGGAGAGCTCCGACTTGAGAGCTTCGAATGCGTAAATTGAGAAACAGGATGCAGCGACTCGCAGACGTGCGCCGCCCCCGATAGCGCCCTTCAGATCATCCCCAAGAAGATGGGAGGTGTTATCGATTATCTTCACGGATGTGCTCTCGACCGAAAGGACAACTTGCTGTTTGGTATGTGGAAACACCCGGCCGCGCAGGCGCGGGGTTAGGCAACTAGTGACGCAGCTTTATCTTTGCTCCTCCGTACTGGTGCCGCCAACAAGTGAAGCAAATTGGGCTGTTTCCGGCGGCTCAGGATAAGGACTAGGTTGAACTGCCGATTGCCCCGGATGGCTTTAGCCCACGCAATTGACTCGCGCGCTGTTCGCAACTGCCAGTCTCGCAAGAACCAAACAACCTTAAGACACCATGCCTTCATGCAGAATGTGCCCACCACCTGAACCATTCGGAGCGATAGCATAGTGCGCAATAGGTTGTCAGCTTGCTTCCCAAACAAAGATCTGCACTTTGCCGCGATTAAGCGGGACGCTTCTGGTTCAGGTCAGACGCAGCCAAGAGCAGGCAAATCGATGATCAGCAATCATCGCAGTCCAGGATTAAACCTTGCAACGTAGCAGAGCTCGGTAACTGGCGTTTTGACCGCTGAGGTATAGCATTGCTTTGCTAAGGTGAAACCCATTGGATGCGGAGCGTCCTTAGGGCCTTGGGATACGGTTCCAAATGTCCCTGCAAGATCTGTTGTGGAGAATGTATAGTCCGCCCCGCACGTGCAAGGGCTAGCAACACCGTCGACGGCGATTCCGGTTGCACAGATGTACCTGACTTCTCGCGACTGGCTGCTGTTGCAACCAGGCCAATAGTGGCGCTTGAACTTGCCAGCTCCTTGCCTTAGCGGCAATGCCGTACTCTAGGCACAATACCTCGTATGGTTGATCAACGTGGTCCTGTACCGATTATCTGAACCGCGTCCAGTACCGGTCGGCCCGCAATTGCCCGCTAGATCGCACAACGCGGCAACTAGAATAAGATGCAGCGAAAACGGTTCACCAGCAATGCCATCCAGGACTAGGTCGATTAGGCGCATGTTCACGGCGCAACATCGCCCTGGGCAAGCTGCTCTGCAGCGGTTCATCGATAGCTTGCAGCGGCAGACTGCATGTCTACGAAAGGCCGGTCCTCTCTGGCCCAGGACCCAAATGGGGCCGAACATGGGAGACGGACTATAGTCGCGCGCTCCCGCACTCGACAGGCGCTGGCTCTCATTGAGTCAGTGTAAGAGCCAACGCTGAAAGAACTCAACAGTGAAGCGTGTCTCTCTCTACGGTCCTTGCGCGCGCAACTATTAAGTTCTATTTTTATCCCATGTCGGATTGTTCATTCGTCCACCAAAATATGTTCGCTTCGCGCTGGGGCGCTCGTCTTGTCAGGATACCATAAAGGTCACGTTGAGCGGCTCTTTCGAGATAGAAACGTCCTATTCCGTCGTGGTGGCTCGCGCGAACAGGTATGCGGCGCTCGAAGCCGAACTGGCAGCGCCTGTGGTGACAAACCGATTTCCGGATCTTCGCGTTGCATCAAACACTGTGGCCCACACGCTGCTCGCGCATATCGCGAAAGGCAACGGCAAGCCTACCTTTCCGGCAGACTTTCGCATAAGGAGTGGATGCGGTCCGAGGGCAAACGCGCGGCCAACCGTCTACGAGAGCAATGGAAGAAAAACCCCTGGGTCCCGGGTGCAACTATCGACCTTTCCGAGCATGAGGGCGAGTTTCAGCAGCAAGTCGGGATGAAAGTGCGCAGTCCGGTTCCGCCAGGCGTGTTAGACTGGCTGCGGTGGAAGTATCGGCGCTTGCAGATCGACCAGAAGCGAGACAGGGAGTGGTTGCAGGTTTTGCACCACGACCTGCCCGTTCGGGTGTCCGCTGCAGGACCTGCCCCTGAGGCAATGGCGGCAGAAGAAGAGAACTTCGCGGCTGTGCCCACGGTGTGGCGGGTGTCCGACGCAGAGCAATTTTCTAAACGCGAGCGGGCTGACCAACCTAAAGCCCCGGCAAGGATCAAGATGCGGTCTTTGCGCGGTCCTGGCCGGCCCCGGAAAAAATCGAAGGAAGGCCCGGACTTGGACACGCAAGAGCGAAACGATTTTGCCATGTTTGTGCATCAATACCGCGAGATATTGATACCGTTGTTTGCGCAGACCCGCGACACCGAACACATGAATATTGTTTATGCACTACGGGCCTTTGTTGCGGACCCTAATGACCGGGGCACACGAGAACAATGGTTCCGGATTGCGTCGTTGCTCACCGCGCGCTAGAGCTAACTCACTACATAGAGACTGCGCCTCAGTGGAACGTCTAAGATGCGTTGCGCAAGCGGGGAGCGGTGAATGGATATGTTGCCACAAAACGGTCCGAACAGCGACTAATCGGTTCGGTACTACGTGCGGCGGAAAGCACCTGTCGGACGCGGAGCGCCGCGCTTTGCCCGGTGCCGGTAGATTGCTCCCATAACTCCCAACAGAACCTTGCCATCGTCTCTCTTTGGTCAGGGTGTAACTGCTGCACTTCATCACCCATGTTCGGCAAGATCAGCGTCCCGGCAGGGATGAAGCGGAATTGGCGCGGCCCCCGGATAGGTGCCGCCTCGTGCCAGTCCCGATAGAGTAGAAGCCCGTGCGGTCCGGGGCCGTCGACATGCGTGTAGGAGTGAGAATTGTAAGCGTGGCTGCGGGGATGTTCAACCGACCCGGTGAACGCGCATTTTATGTTCATCCGGGAAAGCTGATCATGCGATGCGGTATCCCAATAATACTTCCGCTCGGGTATGGCGTCGTAGAAGCGTTGGGCTCGTATCTGCAAGTGGGTTTCGCACCGGTCAAGATCAATACTTTGGGGGTTGCCCCACAGGCTGATTTCTACGGGACGCATGGCTTTGTTTCGGGCGGTGAACATCAAGCTTATCCTTTCATTGCTGGTTCGGTCTGCCAAGTTCGCTGCGGTCCGAGGTGTCAGGTTGAATTCTGTGGGTTATGCCAACCGTAAGTGCGCACCTGCTCAGCCGTCGCTCGGAATATCTTCATTTTTTCAAAAACTTATGCTTTGTGAGTTGGGTGAGCGGGGTAAGCACGCACTATTGAGTTCGGTAGGGTTAGACGCCGCCGCGCTCCATACGTGCCGGTGCACCACCGCATATCACCCCGAAATTCCATATAACTAATATCGCTCTGCTCACCCTTCTCACTCTACTCTCGAAAATTAACATACTGAAATTATTGTCTTTTTTTGAGCGGCGTATGGCAATTTTTGAGATGTTTGAGCAGCGGGACTAGATTTCAGTTTGCTGTTGGCAGAAAGGGTGCGATTCCCGGTGAGGAAAGGCCGGAATAGAATCCCTGCCTTTCTGAGCGCGACTACGCCTCGTTGCCGTCTGCATCTAGAACAGTTCCACCCAAGGCGGTATTGGCTTCTTTGGTAGCGGTCCGTAGGTCCGGTAGCACATAGGCCTGGAACTGTTTCCCGTTTGGGCCGCGCGGACGGCGAGGGCTTGCGCTGGGGCAAAGCTCCCGGACCCGCCGAAATACTTCGACGGCAGAAATCGGGTGTTGGACGCGCTGCCGCTGACGCCATGCCTGAAAGTCATCGAAAAGCGAGTTATTCCGAACGACCACCGTACCGCCGGACCAATCGGGCATATTGTTGTTGGCATCTGGCAGCGCTCCAGGGGCATGTCCGTTGCTCAGGACTTCGAGCCACCATGTTGTGATCGGGTCCGCTGTTGCCCCGGCCATCGCAGCCTTTGCGGCTGTGGCGATTGGCTTCTTCGGATCGAAACCGGAAAGATCGCGTGCCTGCAAGAACTCAATGAACGCATTGCGTCCGTCGAGCGTGTCCCACTCACACCACAGCGCCGCGAAATAGGCGTTGTCTTGCCGATGCGCGTCCGATACGTCTATCACAGTTGCCCGGCGGTCGTTAGGTTCGACCGGGGCGGCTGCAAGCGAGTTGGATAAGATCATAACCGCCATATGGTTAGGAACTGTCCGAGGCGTTTGGCCCTTGTGCTCGATTAGCAGCGTCGGCTCCGTAGTACGAGCCTTGTAAGCGCCTACGTCTTTGGGGTTTTTCCCAAACATTGCTTCATCAATGAGGACAAGTAGCTTCCCCTCAAGATGCCCAGAAAAGCGGCCTAGTAAATGATCGGATTGCGTCACGTGCAGTGAATACTTCGGGCCAAATATGTCCAGCATCATGCGGCCCAAAGTGCCTTTTCCTGTGCCCTGCGCTCCGATAAGCACAAGGTTAACCCCCGGCTTCTCAAGTGGGTGCTGCACAACCCATGCCAGCCAGTTCAGCACATACTCATAGAGTGCGCTGTCGCCCGAGCAAATTACGTCTCGGATAAACGCAAGGATGAGTTTGCACGAACGCTTTTGACCGTTTGGTAGAGCCCGACGTTCTGCCCTGCTTGATGTGTCAGGCAGTCCGTGGAACAAGTTCAGCGCGCCTTTTGGCTCTCGCCCGGGGTACCACAAGCCCATTTGCTCGTAACGCGGGGTTTCTACTCGGTCTAGCCATGCAGAGCCTAAACCTCTGGCGGGGCCGGTAGGGCGGGGTATCCTTCCCATACCGTTGTAGTAGGTGGTGAATTGCTGGATACCGAGCACATTGTAGTTGGTAGTATCCGCTGACAGGTCCACTACACCGTTGATTGTCATGACTAAGGCGAAGCGCGCGTCTAAGTCCGCGAGTCTTTGGCTATGTTCTTTCTGTCGTTTCTCTGCTGTTAGTTTGGCGCGGGCTTCGATCCGCGAGGCTTCGTCAAGCAGGCTCTCCGGGGTCCGCCCACCTTCTGCCGCGTCGTGGTACTCGAACGCCTTCGACGCTAAGAAGTCTTTAGCCGTGGCCGGAAGTCCACCGAAGTCCATGCCCAACGCGGTCCGCGTCGCCATCTGCTCGTCGTACTGCTCCATTATCAGCCGCGTGAAGTCCGGCGTCCGCAGGTGCTGGCAGTGCCCGTGGTTGCACTCCATCAGGCCGTTGCCGAGGAACGCGAAACCCGTGTCCGCCCGGGACGTGTGCTGCGCAGCGTTCGGACAGATGGCTTCGACCACACCGGCGCGAACCTGTGTCGGGTTCAAGCCAATCTCTTGGGCGAGCTGAATGATGGGCTCGGGCCGGTTCATGTCGGCCGACCTATGCAGCGTCCCGGCGAGGCTCGACCCGCCTTGCCCCACGATCTCGTCAGCCTTGCCGTACCAGTCTGGCCCGGCCAAGATCGTGGCGGCCTGCTCGATGTCCAACCCGGCTTCGAGGTCCACCCCGACGAGCCGAACCGGGACGGGCCCGCCGTGCTGCTCGATGTAGGCAGGCTTGGAGTTGTGGCCGAAGGGCATGCGGATATAGCGGGCGTCGTCAATCAGAGGATCGGACAGCCCGAGGCGGCCCAACTGCTCCCGGACGACGCGCAGCGCCTTGACGCGCTTCTCGTCGTCACACTCAATCGGGGTGTCGATCCGCCAGACCCACGTTTGGTTACCCGGCGAAGTCTCGATCTGGTAGCTCGGGGGCGGGAAGCCCATCGCAATCAGGGCTTCCCACCTGTCGGGATCGACCTTCGTTCCAATGTCGTCAGCGAACACAAGATAGTGGCGTATCACGGCCGCGGTCGCGCGGCGATCCGCCCTTTCGTCCATGAGGCCGATGGCAAAGTAGATGTCGTTTTCAGGAGGAATCGCGACGGTATCATTCAAGCGCTGCCCCTTCCATCGAGCATTCTCGATCCGGGGGAAGTTGCAAACCCAAACGTACTCAGTGTTTGGCCCGTAGATGCTTCTAAGAAAATCGGTTATGTCCGGCAGAATGGAATCGCTGTGGCCTGCGGGACTATTGTTGGGTATGGGCTGAAGTTCTGCGGATTCTGTGCGAACGTGCGTCTGGCTTTTGTCGGCCATCGTGTTTATAGTCTCTATTGTTTCAAGGGGTTGACGGTCGCGCCCGCTCTCCGGGACGGGCACCACGTTGGGCAAAACGTGGAGTGCGTTTATCAGAGACCATTTCAGCGGCCCGCCTCACAGGCGGGCTGTTTTTAGGCGATATTATTCAGAGTTCCGTTCAGCTGCGCGGGCAATGATCCAACCGTCGATTTCATTTTCTAACCAGGCAGACGCTCTCGCACCCAGCTTAATCGGCTTGGGGAAGAGGCCTTTGGCAACAAGGCGGTATATGAAGGTGCGACCCAATCCTGTGCGTGCCATGACTTCAGGAAGACGGATAAGGCGTTCGGGTGTTTGTGCGGCGTATAACATTATGCCCTCGTGCGTTTGTGAATGCATGAGGGCACAATGGGATTTCGGGATCGGTCTAGTCCAGGGTGTCTTTTTTGAGTTTTACCCACCCCTGGCTAAGTTCCAAAGCTCATCAACTTTGTTAGGTTGTAAATCAAAAGGTCCCCACCAGATTTCTCCCCTGGCGGCTCGTTCAGCTTCCTCTTGCAATTGCTCAAAGGATGTACCCATAAAGGCGGCAGTGTCTGCCTTCCAGTCCCTCCAAGTACGGTCAAAACCCGAGCCGTCGATATTGTCTTTTCGAGGGTGCCCAGGTGTCGGTAGAACGCGCTCGCGAGCCTCATTCTCCCTGATGCCTTCCCTGGCCTTCCGGTAGAGAACCGCCAATACAAGCATTGCTCTCGCGGTCCGTCTAAGCGCTCGTTCGTCGCCCCCAGCTGTATTCAGGCGCATTAGATCCATGCGTCCCGCTTTCTCGCCCATCAGATTCCAAGCAATGTTCTCCCAAACAAACGACCGAAAGCTCTCCGGCAAAATGTGCTTTTGATCACCAGCTATACGGCGCAGTAAGTGAAAGAGGGTGGCCGCTTGACAACGTCGCCAGAACTCGGAGGGATCGTCCGGCTTAAATTGCCCTGGTGGTTCATCGGAGGGCGGTTCGTTCTTGATAACCGCAGCAAAGGCCGCAGTCTCCAACTCTTTGGCGATCCCGCGCCCCCTCGCGAGGTCGGCTACGAACTTCCAGTATCCTTCCGGGTCTAGCTGTCCACCATTGGCTGCGGCATCATCTAACAAGCGCCTGAGCCCGTCTTCGAGGTCGGTGCGCTCCCTCGGTTGGAATTCACCCGACAAGATTTCACCAAGCGTGCCCCTCACACCCGCCCCTTTGTTTTGGCTTGTATCGGAATGACGTTCTCTTCCAGTGTGAGACTTCTGCCAGAACAGTAGGCTCCCCACGCATCCAGCAGGACACGCCGCCGCTTAACCGCTTGCCCGCGTCGGTAGGACCCTTCGACCTCGCTCAGCTGGTGGGCCAAAGTTTCTTCGGCCAGCCGAGGATCAAACTCAGTTTCGTCGCTCACCCAATCCCGAAAAGCGCTGCGGAAGCCATGCGGGACATACTGGTCTATTCCCATACGACGCATGACAACTCGGAGGGTCATATCACTAATCGGAGCACCGCACTTTGCGCTGGGAAACACATAGTCGCCCTTGCATGGTGACTTAATGTGCAATGCGCGCGCAATTTCCAAGATGGCAAGCATCCGGTCGGTTAAAGGAACGATATGGTCTTTGCGTTTTGTATCCCGCCGCGTTTTCATCCGCCGGGCCGGGATTACCCATATTCTTTCTTCAAAACTGAATTCGCTCCACTGGGCGAGCCGGACCTCACCGGACCGGGTGGCGGTCAGAATCGCGAACTCTAAGGCAAGCGCACCGCTGCCCGACCTTTGGCGCAGCGCGGCAATAAAGTCCGGGACATCTTTGTAGGGCATTGCGGGCAGATGGCCCTCTGTCAGCTTTCGCGGCGCTGTAAGCGTAGCGTTGAACAACTCCCACCGAGCTGGATTGTCGTGATGGTAAGCGTTGTTTTGCTTTGCGTGGTCAAAGAGTGCTTCGAGGCGTCCACGTATGCGGCTGGCTGTGACGTGTTTTTCGTCCCAAATAGGGGCCAACACGGCAAGAATATCTTCCCGTTTTATATCCGCTAGCTGCAGGTCACGTAGTGCTGCAGTGTGATGTGTGAATGTGCGCTGCCATTGATAGATATGCTTAGCGTTGTGAAATCCCTTTGTTTTCCACGGCAGGAATATCTCGTCGGCGTAGCTCCCGAAAGTCGCGGCCCGTGCTTTAGCTAACGCTGCGGCCCGGTTAACTTCTGCCTCACGCTCACTTTCCACTATGGGATCTAGCCCGCGGGCAACCAAGCTCTGCGCATGTTGAGCCTTTTCGCGGGCTAAGGACAGACTCACGGCGGGATAGCTACCCAAGCCCATTTCTCTCTGTCGGGTCTTGGACCCCCGTGATTCTTGCCGCACGATATAGTCAGGGTCCGAGGACGTGAACCGGAAGCCCCAACGACCACTTTCCTTTGTGGTAGCTCGGTAATAGAGGCCGTCGCCTACGTTGATGGTCTTCCCGGGGGGAGTGTTCTTGATTTCTAAGGCTGTTACGCGCTTTGCCATAGCCGGACCTCCTGTTTGAGGCCAGGCAGCCCGGACCCCGCTTTACCCCGAACTTAAGCCCGCGGCGCGCCACTAATATGCCCCTAAAAATTAGTGGCTGTCAACGCATTGTCTGGGATGTCTTGGGACAAATCGGAAGGATGCATTTAGTTAAGTCATTGAAAATTAATACTATGTGGAACGACCTGGAAGCTTGGTGAACAAAAGTTTGGTGGTCCTCAGCTCCACCATTTTTCTTTGAAGCGCCGGCCCCGAGTCCGTCTATTCCCGTCCCCGCAAGTTCTTCACTTTCCTTAGTTCCGGGAACAGCCACGCCCAGACCGCGGCGACACCCATTGCGCCC
>Ga0180218_1001768_pt1 | contig 12458 bp, 12 predicted proteins | sample eDN3rd37CKraftBY_FD_151334 | JGI IMG/M metagenome (GOLD analysis project Ga0180218, IMG submission 151334) | Enriched backyard soil microbial communities from Emeryville, California, USA - eDNA 3rd pass 37_C Kraft BY (version 2) (version 2) | ecosystem: Environmental > Terrestrial > Soil >... | reverse complement strand
CGCGAGGTGCTCGACGCCGCGCGCGAGGCCGGCGTCTTCGTCATGGAGGCGATGTGGACGCGGTTCCTGCCGCACGTCGCGGCCCTGCGCGGTGTGATCGCGCGCGGCGAGATCGGTCGCGTGGTCGGCGTCATCGCGGACCACGGCCAGCAGTTCCCCTTCGACCCGGCCCACCGCCTCTACGCGCCGACGCTGGCCGGCGGCGCGCTGCTGGACCTCGGCGTCTACCCCGTCTCCTTCGCCCACGACCTGCTCGGCGCGCCCGAGACCGTCACCGCCGTCGGGGCGCTCACCGACACGGGCGTGGACGGCCAGATCGGCATGGTGCTCGGCTACCCGGGCGGCACGCAGGCCACGCTGTCCACCACGCTGTGGGCGCGCACCGCCAACACGGCCGTGATCTCGGGCACCGAGGGGCGCATCGAGGTGGCGCGCACGTTCTACGCGCCGACGTCGTTCACGGTCGAGCGGCACGACGGCGCGACCTGGACGTACGACGGCTTCCGCGGCGAGGGCAAGCAGTACCAGGCCGCCGAGACGGCGCGCCGGATCGCGGCGGGGGACGTCGAGAGCCCGCGCATGTCGTGGGACGGCACGCTCGAGGTCATGCGCACGATGGACGACGTCCGTCGTCAGGTGGGCGTCGTCTACCCGGGAGAGTGACCGGGGCGCTCGCCGAGGCCGCTCAGCGCAGGTCGCCCGGCACGAGCCGGCGGCCGGAGACCTCGCTCGGCGCGATGCGGATCCAGATGGTCTTGCCGTCCTCGAGGTAGCTGACGAGGCCGGTCGCGCGCGCCTCGGCCACGTCGTCCTCCCGCTCGAGGATCTGCGCCCGGCCCTTGACCACGACGCTCCACGCCCCGTCGTCGCCGATCTCGTCGGCCTCGAACGCGACGCGGGGGCTGATCGTCACCTCGGCGAGCTTGGTGCCGGGCTTGGTGCGCAGGAAGATGCGCTGGTCGGCGACGGCGAAGCTCACGGGGAAGATCTCGGGCTCGCCGGCCACCGACGTGGCCAGCCGGCCGGTCTTCTGACCTGCGAGCAGCTCCCAGCTCTCCTCCTCGGTGAGCACGGTCTGGGACGGGAGAGACGGGGTGGACATCGAACCTCCTGCAGGGGTGTCGGTCGCGGGTCTTCGTGCCTCCATCGTCTCTCCGAGCAGCCGTCCCCGCCCCTGCGGACGGGTGTGTGAGTGGTCACGGATAGGGTGTCCGGAGTGAGCAGCGCACCCGGGTACTTCGTCTCGTTCGAGGGCGGCGACGGCGCCGGCAAGTCCACGCACGTGCGCCTGCTGGGCGACTGGCTGCACGAGGTCACCGGGCGTGAGGTGGTCGTGACGCGGGAGCCCGGCGGCACCGAGCTGGGCGTCACGCTGCGCCGGGAGGTGCTGCACGGCGAGGACCTGGACCCGCGCACGGAGGCCCTGCTGTACGCGGCGGACCGCGCCCACCACGTCGCGACGGTGGTGCGGCCGGCGCTCGAGCGCGGGGCCGTCGTCGTGACCGACCGCTACCTCGACTCCTCCGTGGCGTACCAGGCCGGGGGCCGGGAGCTGTCCGAGGAGGAGATCGAGGCGCTGTCCCTCTGGGCCACGGCCGACCTGCTGCCCGACGTCACGGTGCTGCTGGACCTCGACCCGCTCGTCGGGGCCGCCCGGCTGTCGGGCGAGCCGGACCGGCTGGAGCGGGCGGGCGACGAGTTCCACCGCCGCACCCGCGAGACGTTCCTGCGCCGGGCCGCCGCCGACCCCGAGCGCTGGGTCGTCGTGGACGCCTCGGTGAGCCTGGACGACGTGCAGGCGCAGGTGCGCGTCGACGTCGCCGCCCGCCTCGACCTCACCCCCGTGGTCGAGGAAGCGGTGCAGGACACGGCCGGGGAGGGCCTCGAGTGAGCGTGTGGGACGACGTCGTCGGGCAGCCCGACGCCGTCGCGACCCTGCGCCGCGCGGCCACCGACCCGGCCGCGATGACGCACGCGTGGCTGCTCACCGGCCCGCCCGGCTCGGGCCGGTCGGTCGCGGCGCGCGCGTTCGCGGCGGCGCTGCAGTGCGACGGTCCGCAGGACGGCACGCCGCCTGTACCACGAGGTTCGAGAAGCGGCGGTGGGTGTGGAGAGTGTCAGGCGTGCACGACGACGCTGGCGGGCACGCACCCCGACCTCACCGTCGTCGCCACGGACAAGGTCGTCATCACCATCGACGAGGTGCGCGACCTCATCATGACCGCGGCGCGCACGCCGTCGTCGGGCCGCTACCGCGTGATCGTCGTGGAGGACGCGGACCGGATGGCGGAGCGCACCACCAACGTGCTGCTCAAGGCCATCGAGGAGCCCCCGCCGCACACCGTCTGGGTGCTGTGCGCACCGAGCGCCCAAGACGTGCTGCCCACCATCCGGTCCCGCTGCCGGGGCGTCGTGCTGCGCGTGCCGCCGGCCCAGGACGTCGCGGACCTGCTGGTGCGGCGCGACGGCATCGACCCGGCGCTCGCGCTCACGGCGGCACGCGCCGCGCAGTCGCACGTCGGGCTCGCCCGCCGGCTCGCGCGGGACGCCGACGCGCGCGAGCGGCGGGACGCCGTGCTCGAGATCGCGCGCCGCATCCGCGGCGTCGGCGACGCCGTCCTCGCAGCGGGGGAGCTGGTGGACGTCGCGAAGGCCGAGGCGCTGGCGGCCACGGCCGAGCGCGACGCGGTCGAGAAGGCGGAGCTGATGCGCGCCCTCGGCGTGCAGGAGGGCGACACCCTGCCGCCCCGGCTGCGCTCGCAGCTCAAGCAGCTCGAGGACGACCAGAAGCGGCGCGCCACGCGCCGCCAGCGCGACGTGCTGGACCGGTCGATGGTGGACCTGCTCTCGCTGTACCGGGACGTGCTCGTGGTGCAGCTGGGCGCCACGGTCGACCTCGTGAACGCCGAGCACGACGGCGCGGTGCGCGCGCTCGCGGCCGACTCGACCCCCGAGCAGACGATCCGCCGGATGGACGCGATCGGCGTCGCGCGCGAGCGGCTCGAGGGCAACGTGGCGCCGCTCCTGGCGCTCGAGGCGATGGCCGTGGCGCTCCGCCCGCAGGGGTGACCACCTCGCGCGTGTATCAGGGGCGACAGTTGCCTCATCACCCCCTCATGCGGTGAGGTGTTCCGCGGCGGGGGCCATGGTGGCCCCTCGACCAGACTGGGGGTTGGCATGAGGATTCTGCTGCTCGTCTCGGCGTTCAACGGGCTCACACAACGCGTGTGGGGGTACCTGGAGGACCGGGGCCACGACGTGGGCGTCGAGCTGGCGCCGGCGTTCGGCTCGCCGGAGGAGCTCACGGCGCGCGTCGAGGAGATCGGCCCGGACCTGATCCTCGCGCCGTTCCTCAAGCACCGGGTGCCCGAGGACGTCTGGCGGCGCTGGACCACCGTCGTCGTGCACCCCGGCCCGGTGGGGGACCGCGGCCCCTCCTCCCTGGACCACGCCATCCTGGACGGCCGCGACCGCTGGGGCGTGACCGCCCTGTCCACCGTGGAGGAGATGGACGCGGGCCCCGTGTGGGCGACGTCGACGTTCGCGCTGCCCGAGACCCCGATCGCCAAGAGCGCCCTGTACAACGGGCTCGTGGCCGACGCCGCGCTGGCGTGCGTCGAGGAGGTGCTGCGCAAGGTCACGGCGGGCGAGGAGCCGACGCCCGCCGACCGCCTCGAGCGGGAGGTGCCGGGCACCGGCGAGCTGCCGCTGCTGCGGCGGGTCGCGTTCGAGCTCGACCTGACCCGCCCCGCCGCCGAGCTGGCGCGCACGATCGCCGCCGCCGACGGCGCGCCGGGCGCCCCCGTCACCCTGCAGGGCGCGCGGTTCTGCCTCTTCGACGCGGTCGCCGTCCCGGAGCCCGTCAACGCCGACGCCGAGCCCGGCACCCTCGTGGGCCGCGACGAGGACGCCGTGGCGATCGCCACCGGCGACGGCACCCTGTGGGTCGGGTACGCCGCCACGCTGGCCGAGAAGCGCGGCATCAAGCTGCCCGCGGCGTGGGTGCTCGACGTCGCCGGGGTGCCGTTCCGCCCCGCGCCGGCTGCGCTGGCGGAGTCCGTCTACGAGCGCGACGGGGACGTCGGCTACCTGACGATCCGGTCGTACAGCGGGGCCATGCACACCCAGCAGTGCCGCCGCCTCACGACCGCGGTCGAGAAGGCCCTGACGGAGGACACGCGGGTGCTCGTGGTGCGCGGCACGGAGCACGCGTTCTCCAACGGCATCCACCTGGGTGCGATCGAGGCCGCCGCCGACCCGGCCGCGGAGGCGTGGGACAACATCCGCGCCATCGACGACCTGTGCGAGGCGATCGCCGCGGCCGACCAGCTCACCGTCGCCGCCTTCACTGCGAACGCGGGGGCGGGCGGCGTCATGGCCGGGCTGTGCGCGGACGTCGTCGTCGCGCGCGACGGCGTGGTCCTCAACCCGTACTACGACATGGGCATCTTCGGCTCCGAGCTGCACACGTGGACGGTCGCGTCCCGGCTGGGCGAGGTCGACGCCGACCGGCTGCTCAGCGCCAAGCTGCCGGTGTCGGTCGCGGAGGCGGCGCGCGTGGGCCTGGTGGACGCCGTCGGCCCGCGCGACCCGGAGCGGTTCGCCGGGTGGCTGGCCGACCGTGCTGCCGCGCTCACGACGCCCGAGGGCCGGGCGGAGGCCGCCGCCGCCGCCGAGGTGCGCGCGCCGCGCCGTCCGCTGTCGTACTACCGCACGATCGAGCTCGCGGAGATGGCGCGCGACCTCTTCGACGACCGGCGCGGCTTCGCCGCCAAGCGGCGCGACTTCCTGCGCAAGGCGGCCCCGCTGGAGACGCCGGAGCGGTTGCGGTTCGCGGACGTCCGCGAGACGGTCGCCGGGTGACCGACCGCACCCTCCGTTCCCTCCGCGGCCCGCTGCTGGCGGGCGCCGCGGCCGCCCTCGCCGTGCTCGTGACGGCCTGCGCGTCCGGCGGTGCCCCCGGCGGCGGGGCGACGTCGGGGGCCTCCTCGTCGGCGCCGCCGTCGCCGTCGTCGAGCCCGTCCGGCAGCCCGTCGACGAGCCCCGCACCCTCCGACGACGCCGCGGCCCCGGGGCCGGGGGAGCACGTGCGCGGCCTGCCCGCCGGCGCGGAGGGGACGTTCGACAGCCCCGCCGGGGCCGCGTGGTCGCCGGATGCCGGCGTGCTGCTGGTCGTGACGTACGGGTCGAGCTCGTGCCCCCTGCTGGCCGAGGCGCGGGCGGACTGGGACGACACGGGCGAGACCCTCGACGTCGGCATGGTGGAACCGGACCCCGGCCGCGCGTGCACGATGGACTACGCGCCGACGACGAGCGCCGTCGCCGTCCCGGCCGACGCCGACGCCGGGACCCCCGTGACGGTGCGGCTCGGCGACCTCGGCGAGGTCGAGGTGGCGCCGCGCGCGACGGACGGCGAGGCGGGTCCGGTCGCCTGGGTGCCGGCCGCGGGCTGACCGGGTCGGGGAGGGACCCGCGACGACGGTAGGTTGGGCGGGTGATTTCCGACGAGCGCCGCCCGACCGCCCGCCGCACGACCTCCAGCAGCCCGAGTCCTCGCCGTTCGAGCGTGCGCCGGCCGGGCCTGCGCGGCGCCGTCGTCGCCGTCGTCGCCGCCGGGGCCGTGCTGCTCGCCGGGTGCACGGCGCCGGCCAAGGAGCAGTCGCCGGTGGGCTCGGCCTCCGGGCCGGCCGCGTCGCAGGCCCCGGAGGGCTTCGAGCAGTACTACGGGCAGGCGCTCGAGTGGGAGGACTGCGAGGACGGCCTCCAGTGCGCGACGGCGTCGGCGCCGCTGTCCTGGCAGGACGCGGAGGCGGGCAGCATCGAGCTGTCGCTGGTGCGCAACCCGGCCGACGGCAAGGACCCGGAGGGCTCGCTGCTGGTGAACCCCGGCGGGCCGGGCGCGTCCGGCGTGGACTTCGTGCGCAGCGACGCCCAGGGCGACGGGTCGGTCTTCGGCAAGAGGCTGCAGGACGCGTTCGACATCGTGGGCTTCGACCCGCGGGGCGTGCAGCGCTCGACGCCGGTGTCCTGCTTCGACGACGCCCGCAAGGGCGAGTCGCTCGCCAAGGACTTCGACCGCAGCACCGACGCCGGCCTCCAGGCGATGGCGGACGAGTACGAGGCGTGGAACGCGGCGTGCGCCGAGAACTCGGGCGAGGTGCTCGGCCACGTGGACACGCAGAGCGCGGCCCGCGACATGGACATGCTGCGCGCGGTGCTGGGCGACGACGCCCTGCACTACCTCGGCTTCTCGTACGGCACCCAGCTCGGCGCCACCTATGCGGGGCTGTTCCCGGACCGTGCCGGCCGCCTGGTGCTCGACGGCGCCATCGACACCTCGCTCAGCTCGGAGGAGATCTCCCACGGGCAGGCCGTCGGCTTCGAGAACGCGCTGCGCGCGTACGTGAAGGACTGCCAGGCGGGCGCGGGCTGCCCTCTGAGCGGGTCGGTGGACGACGGGATGCGGCAGATCCGGCAGGTGCTGGACCACGCCTACGAGCGGCCCTACCCCACCTCGACCTCCGACCGGACGGTCACGCAGAGCCTCGCGTTCTACGGCATCGCGGTCACGCTCTACAACCAGGGCAGCTGGCCCGCCCTCACGCAGGGCCTGGACGAGGCGATCAACCAGGGCACGGGCGACGTGCTGCTCTACCTGTCCGACCAGTACTTCGACCGCAACGCCGACGGCAGCTACTCCTCGAACTCCGAGGAGGCGATGCGCGCCGTGAGCTGCCTCGACGACCGCGCCACGACCGACGTCGAGCAGATGCGGGCCGACGCCGCCGCCATCGAGGAGGACGCGCCCACGATGGGCTCGTTCTTCGGCTACGGCGGGCTGACGTGCTCCGGGGCGGAGTACCCGCAGGTGGAGCAGGAGTTCGACCTGAACGCGAAGGGCGCGCCGCCGATCCTCGTCGTCGGCACCACCAACGACCCGGCCACCCCGTACGTGTGGGCCGAGGGGCTGGCGGACACGCTGGACTCCGGCGTGCTGCTCACCTACGAGGGCGAGGGGCACACGGCCTACCAGCCGTCCCGGACCTGCGTGGCGGACGCCGTCGAGTCCTACCTCGTGGACGGGGACGTGCCGGCCGACGGCACCACCTGCTGAGGGTCGGGTCAGGCCGCGACCTCGGCGGGGCGCCTCGCGCGCACCCAGTGGCGCAGCGCGAGCACGCCCAGCACGGAGATGACGACGAGCCCGACGACGTAGAACACCGTGGACCAGGTGGAGGCGTTGTCCGCCGCGACCGGCAGCAGCTGGCCGTAGGCGAGCTCGTAGTGCACGCCGCCCGTGACCTTGAGGGCGAGGTAGGCGGAGATGAATCCCATCGAGTCCCACAGGGCGTGCAGCGCGACCACCGTGAGGTAGGCGAGCAGGACGCCGCCCGTGAAGCGGTACCTGCCTGCCGCCGACGCCGCGCCGAAGATCGCCGCGCCCAGGATCGCCGTCCACAGCACGTGCCCGACGGGCGTCAGCAGGCCGCGCACCGCCTCCGTCTGCAGCAGGGCGTTGAGGTCGATCTGCCCCAGGCGGGTGAGGCTCGCGTTGAACGCGTACCCCGCCGACTCGAAGGCCGCAAACCCGGCGCCGACCGTCGCGCCGAGCAGGGCGCCCTTGAGCCCCGTCTTCTCGGCCACCCGCGCCCCCACCACGAGGAACACCGCGATCTTCACGGCCTCCTCGATCGCACCCACGCCCACGTAGATCCACAGCGACGGCGACAGGTGCGACTCGAGGATCGACGCGCCCAGCACGCCGAAGATGCCGCCGAAGAAGAACGCGCCCAGCAGCAGCATGATGTCGATCGAGCCGTGCGCCTTCTCCACGACGAACAGCACCACGCTGAACGGGACGAGGAAGCTGCCCAGCAGGATCACCGTCGGGATGAGGTTCGAGTTCTGCGTGCTGAACGTCACGGCGGCGGTGACGGCCCACAGCAGGATGCCGAGGACGAGCGTCTTCCACCACCACCCTCGGCCCGTGGTGATGACCGTGCTCTGCGACGTGGAGGGGTGCATGAGCACGAGTATGCGGAGGTCAGCGTGGCCTGTCGCGCGGAAGCCGGGCCTCCCGGCGTCCGCGTTTTGGAGCAGGGCCCGCGCGTCAGGTACTGTAGGCGCGCTCGTTGATCCGGTTCCACACCGGTGCACGGCACGCCGCCTTAGCTCAGTCGGTAGAGCGATTCACTCGTAATGAATAGGTCATCAGTTCGATTCTGATAGGCGGCTCACCTCACGAAGGCCCGGAACCCCACGGTTCCGGGCCTTCGTCGTTCCCGCGGCGGTCAGCGCACGGGCGCGCTGCTGCGGCCCTGCGCCCGGCCGCTGAGCTCGGCGTCGAGGGTCTCCTGCGCGACGCGCATCTGCTCGGCGTACGCCGGCTGCTGCAGGCGCTGCCAGACGACGTCGTCGGGCACGTCCTCGACGTGGCTCACGACCCACCAGACGTTGCCGAACGGGTCCTTGATGCGCCCGCCGCGCTGGCCGAAGGCGCTGTCGGAGAGGTCGGTGACGACGTGCGCGCCCGCCGCGACGGCCTTCGCGAACGTCGCGTCGGCGTCGGGCACGAAGACGCGCAGCAGGCTGGGCATGGCGGGCCACTCGGGCCGGCGGTCGAACGCGAGCACGACGGTGTCGCCCACGCGGGTCTCGCCGTGGCCGATCGAGCCGTCCTCGGTGGCGACCCGGCCGATCTCCTCGCCGTCGAAGACCGCCGTGACGAAGTCGAGGAAGGCGCCGGTGTCGTCCGTCACGACCCACGGGGCGACGCTCGTGTAGCCGTGCGGGGCGGTGCTCTGACGTGCGGTCATGGTGGTCTCCCGTCGTGGTGCGTGTGCTGACACGCTCACGGTAGGGAGGAAGGAGGACCGTTCCTGTCCGCGATCGGGGAGAGGATGTCGCCATGACCGGGCCCACCTCGCGCGTCCTCGCCCTGCTGTCGCTGCTCCAGACCGCCCGCTCGTGGTCGGGCCGCGAGCTGGCGCAGCGCCTCGAGGTCACCCCGCGCACCGTGCGCCGCGACGTCGACCGGCTGCGCGAGCTGGGCTACCCCGTCGAGGCCGCGCTCGGCGCCCACGGCGGGTACCGCCTGGTGGCCGGCACCTCGATGCCGCCCCTGCTCCTGGAGGACGACGAGGCCGTCGCCGTCGCGCTCGGGCTGCGCACGGTCGCCGCGCAGGGCCTCCCGGGCCTCGAGGACGCCGGGGTCCGCGCGCTCACCAAGCTGAGCCGGTCGCTGCCGTCCCGGCTCCGGCACCGGGTGCGGACGCTCGGCGCGAGCGCCATGACCTGGGAGCGCGCGGCCGGAGGAACCGTGGACCCCGACGTCCTCACCGTGCTGGCCGGGGCCGCGGCGAACCGCGAGCGGGTCCGCCTGACCTACGAGTCCCGCGACGGCCGGCGCGGGCCGCGGCACGTCGAGCCGCAGCAGCTCGTCGCCGTCCGGCGGCGCTGGTACCTGGTGGCGTTCGACGTCGACCGGGACGACTGGCGGACGTTCCGCGCCGACCGGGTCAGCGACCCGCGCGCCACCGGTGCGCCGTCGCGCCGCGAGCTGCAGCCCGCCGACGTCCCCGCGCACCTGGAGCAGGCGGAGGCCGCGATGGCGCCGACGCTGCGGGCCGACGTGACCCTGCGGCTGCCCCTCGACGTCGCTCGGGAACGCCTGGGCGACCATCTCGGCGACGGCACGCTCGAGCCCGACGGCGACGGCACGCGGTGGCGCAGCACCCCCGACACGGTCGAGTGGCTCGCGCTGCGGCTGCTGGCGACGGGGTGCGACTTCGTCGTGCACGGGCCGCCCGAGCTGCGCGCGCACCTCGACGCCGTCCACGAGCGGACGCGGCCGCCGGGCGCTCGAGGCACGGCCGGCACGCTCGCGCCGTGACCTCAGACCTGGCCGCGCGACGACGTCGGCCGGTAGGCGGTGCCCAGGCCGCCGGAGATGGTGGCGAACAGACCGGCGACGGCGCCGCCGACGGCCGTGACGGTCTGCGCGGACCCGGGGGCCACCGCGGCGGTGATGGTGGACGCTGCCGTGGCGAGCGCGCCGACCACGAGCGCGACGACGTAGGCGTAGGTGCGCAACCGCGGCGACACGGTGGCGTGGCCGGTCGGGCCCACGACCACCGGCGGCTCCGTCGCGGCGGGCGCGGGCGTCGGGACGGTCCCCGCGGGGGCCGGGGCGGCCGCCGTCGGGGCGGTGACGGATGCGTCGATCGCGGACATCGTGCGTCTCCTCGTGGTGCGTCGGGTCGGGCGGACCGGCCCCTGCTTGGAACGACGTCCGCGCGCAGCGTCTGATACCCGGCCACCCGGCTCCCCGGTCGTCCCCGGCCGACCCGTGCGGACCGGCGCGGGTGAAGTTCGCCCACGCCGCGCGGGACGGCGGAGACCGTGCGATCTTCCGTACAGCCGTGCGACGTCCGTGCGTCCGGGCGACGCCGTTCGCCCCGTCGCGTCCTGGGGAGGGCCATGGGAGCGGACGTCATGCCGGAGCGACAGAGCGTGCCGCCGGACTGGGTGCCGGTGGAACGCCGTTGGCTGGGGATGGATCGCGCGACGCTGCTGCCGGCGGCGATCGTGGTCGTGCTGGTCGCGGTGACGATGTGGGGGCTGCCCGCCCTGGACCGGAGCGTCCCGGTGGACGACCCGGCGCGGGCCGGCGACGTGATCCGCGTCGACGCCGTCGAGTTCGACCCGGCCGCCGGGTGGAGCATCGACTCGGGCGTGCTCGCGTCGGAACCTCCGGAGTCGGGCGGGTTCCCGAACACGGCCCAGGTGTCGAAGGACGGCTTCACGTTCTCCGTGGTCTCCGACACCTTCGACGGGACGCCCGCCGAGCTGATGGCGCAGCTGCAGGAGAACAACGAGCGGCTGAGCAACGGCGCCACCATCGACATGGGGCAGGTGGAGACGTTCCGGACCGACGCCGGCGCACGGGGTGTGGCCGGCCGGTTCACGTTCGCCGGCGGGGCCGGGCTCGTCGCGGCGTACGTCTTCGACGGCACCGGCGTGGAGGTGGTCCTCACCGGCCCCGACGAGACCGACGACGCGGACCTCCAGGCCGACGTCGTGGGCATGATCCGCTCGATCCGCCCCGTCACCTCGGTGGAGGCACCATGACCCGCACGGAGCTGCTCGACCGGCGCGCGCAGGTCGTGGACGAGGTCGGCTGGGGACAGCGCGTCTCGTGGGTCCAGCCGCGCAACGCCTGCCTGTGGGTGTTCGTGGCGGTGATCGCGTACGGCCTCTGGTACGCCGCCGCCCAGGTGCGCAGCCAGAGCCCCGCCTACGGCGAGCCGCTCGGGATCTCGGCGCTCGTCTTCTCTGCGTACGCGGTGCTGTTCTGGTGGTTCACCACGCACATCGACCGGTACTCCCGCCAGCCGCTGGACCTCCGTGTCGCCGCGTTCCTGTGGGGCGGGTTCGCCGCCACCTGGGCGATCGCGCTGCACGGGAACTCGGCGTTGATCAGCCTCTACAGCAAGCTGGCCGACCCGTCGTTCGCCGTGGACTGGGGCGCGGGCCTCGCGGCCCCGGTCGTGGAGGAGTGGGGCAAGGGCGCCGGCGTCCTGCTGCTGATGTTCATCGCGCCCCGCGTGCTGCGCACCGCGTTCGACGGCTTCGTCGTCGGCGCGTTCGTGGGCCTCGGCTTCGAGATCCTCGAGGACATCCTGTACGCGCTGAACTCCGCGCCCGAAGGCTTCGGAGTCGACCCGGTCGGCTCCAGCCTGAGCACCGTGGCGCTGCGTCTCGCCACCGGATTCACGTCGCACATCCTGTACTCCGCGATCTTCGGCGCCGGGGTGGTCTACCTCGTGGGCACCGTGGCGCAGCGGCGGCGGGTCGGGCGCGGGCTGCTGCTGTGCCTGGTCGCGATGGTGCTGCACTGGGCGTGGGACAGCACCGCGACCCTGGCCGCCGGGGGCCCGCTCATCCCCGTGTTCCTGGGGCTGGAGGTCGTCGTCGCGATCGTCGCCGTGCTGGTCGTCTTCCACGTGACCGTCGGCCCGGAGCGCGCGGCCATGCGGGACCTCCTGGCCCCCGAGGCGGAGGACGGCACCCTGACGGCGCAGGAGGTGGACGCGCTCGCCGGCGCCTGGAAGCAGCGGCGCGCGTACCGCCGCGGGGGCGGCCTCCACGACCGACGCCGCAGGCGCCACCGTCTGGAGGCGGGCAAGGACCTCGCGGACGCGCTCGGCGTGTCGCAGGGGCAGGAGACGCCGCGGGTGGAGTTCGCGCGGGCGGAGCTCGCCCGGTTCCGGGAGGACGACGGGGCGCCGCCCGCGGGCCCGGACGCCTGACGGCGGTGCGAGAGTGGGCCCATGGCGAGCAACGAGGTGAAGTTCAAGATCGACGTCCCCACCGAGCTGGAGGGAGGGGTCCCGGCGGACTTCGCGTCGCTGTGGCACACGTCGACGTCGTTCGTCATCGACTTCGTCGCGGCGACG
>Ga0180218_1001765_pt1 | contig 12466 bp, 10 predicted proteins | sample eDN3rd37CKraftBY_FD_151334 | JGI IMG/M metagenome (GOLD analysis project Ga0180218, IMG submission 151334) | Enriched backyard soil microbial communities from Emeryville, California, USA - eDNA 3rd pass 37_C Kraft BY (version 2) (version 2) | ecosystem: Environmental > Terrestrial > Soil >... | reverse complement strand
CTACGGCTATTACGGTGGCTACAACAGCTACTACAAGCCGTACTACGGCTATCGCTACTACAAGCCGTACTATCGTTCGTACAACTATTACTACTAAGCACGCTGCGCCTTGATGGCGTCGTGCTGAGCCCGGCCTCTCACACGAGGCCGGGCTTTGCATTTTGGCAGGGACGAACTGCCCCGATCCGCAACGACGACGCTTAACGCAGCCGAACAATCCTGGCCTGCGACAGGCTGCGACAAATATTGCGCAGTTTTAATCCGCCATCGCTGAACGCCTTTTGCTCTCCCGACGACTGATCTGCACCGGATGCGATCGGGCATCCAGAACAGGAGATTTTGAAATGTTTCGCACCACCGCAATCGCGCTCGCCGCTATCGCCTCCGTCGGCATCGCGTCGCTCGCATCCACCGCTCCGGCGGCCGCACATGGCTGGCACGGCCATCATCATCACCATCACCACGCTCACTGGCACAAGCCGATCGTGCACGTGCATGTCGATTGCTGGCAGAAGGTGTGGGTCAAGACCTATCACGGCGGCTTCTGGAAAACCGTCAACGTCTGCCGCTGAAGACATTGCGCAGACGATCGTGCCGGGAGGCAGAGAGCCCCGGATCCCTCATGAGGGACCGGGGCTTCTTCTTCGGTGATCCAAACGATGACTTGATGATACGCGCGAGGTCGGCAGCAGCTAGATCAGCGCGATCAGGCGCACCGGCCCGCCGGTGGCGTCCTTTACCTTCGCAGCACCGACCACAAGCGTCGCGCCTGACGGCGGCACCAGATCCAGTGCAGCGACATTCTCCAGGCCCCAGCGTCCCGATGGCAGCCACGTGTAATGCGTCTTGAAATCCTTCGAGGCGCCATGGTCGAGCGACAAAGTATCGACCGCCAGTCCAATCACCTTGCGCTCGGTCATCAGCCATTGCGCCGCATCAGGCGACACGCCGGGGAAATGGAAAGAGCCGGCGGCGTCCTTACCTGTGAATTTCGCGCTGTCGGCCACATAGCGCGCCCAGCCCGAATGCATGGCCACACACGCATTGTCCGGGATGCGCCCGTGTTTCGTCTCGTATGCGGCGAGATCGCCGCGCGTCATCTGGTAGTCGGTGTTCTTCGCGGCCTGCTCCGTGACATCGACCACGGCGAGCGGCACGACAAATGACGCGGCGTCGATCCGGTCGGCGGTCGCGCCATTCTCGGAAAAATGGATCGGCGCATCGAGATGCGTGCCGGCGTGCTCCACGATGCGCCACCAATACAGGTTGAAGCCGTCCCTCTTGAGATCGAACTGCTTCTGCATCTCGATCCCCGGCACGCCGAAGAATGTCGGAAAGTCCGGCGACATCGTATGCGTGAGATCGATCACGCGCCGAAAGCTGCGCTCCTGCGCAAGAGCCGGCGGCGGCGCGACCGCGGTCGCTGCGAATGTCGCCGCGGCGGTTGCCCCCGCTCCTCTGAAAAATCCGCGACGGGTCAGCGCGGCGCGCACCGCTTCTTCACATCCGGGCAGGCACATCGGCAACTCCCTCCGATCGACAGGATACGCGTCACCGTGCGCCCCGCGCAGGGCCGGCGCGTGCAGCCCGCATCATGAACCCCGACGCGTATGCGCGCCAGATGGCAGCCCGATCTTGATTGGGAGGCTGGCCGAGACCGCGCGAGGAGCAAAAGGCTCTACTCGGCGTTATCTCGGGACCATGGGAGCCGCAACGACGCGTCCGGCTCATGCGCGATCATTTGATCGATCGCAGACAGCATTCGGCCCGGGAGGATGTCCACCCGGGCCGATGTAAACTCGTTACTTCTTCTTCTTCTTCGCAGCTTTCTTCTTCTTGGCCTTCTTCGCCATAGCGTCCTCTTTCAGGTTTGAGATGAAACGCCACTCGAGCAGCCGGAGGGCTAGCCCCGCATCAATGTCCAGTGATTCGCGAAAAGAGTCACTGTCATCGACGTGTCTTCAATCATCCCCAGTATTCTTTTCCTCACGGAAATGGCGCTCCGGACCTGAATTTCGCCGCGAAACGCAGGCGCTGAACCGCGTGCACGAGCACGGTTGATCTCGCGGAAGCGATTCGTCACAAACGCGCCCGCATGCTGACCATCGAAAACCTCACCGTCCGGGTCGCAGGACGCCTTCTGATCGACGACGCATCGGTGCGTGTCCCCGCGGGCAGCCGCACCGGCCTCGTCGGGCGCAACGGAACCGGCAAGACCACGCTCTTCAACGTCATCACCGGCGATCTCGCATCGGAATCCGGCAGCCTCAGGGTGCGCCAGCGCGCGCGGGTCGGACGCCTTCTGCAGGAAGCGCCGAGTGGACCGGACAGCCTGATCGACATCGTTCTTGCCGCCGATCGGGAGCGCGCCTCGCTGCTCGCCGAGGCCGAGCACGCAACCGACGCCGACCGCATCGCCGAGATCCATACGCGGCTTGCCGACATCGATGCGCATTCCGCGCCCGCGCGCGCAGCCGCGATCCTCTCCGGCCTTGGCTTTTCGACCGCGGACCAGGCCCGCGCGGTCTCTGAATTCTCCGGCGGATGGCGCATGCGCGTCGCGCTCGCGGCCACACTGTTCGCGGAGCCCGATCTCCTGCTTCTGGACGAACCGACCAACTACCTCGACCTTGAAGGTACGCTCTGGCTGGAAGACCACCTCGCCCGCTACCCGCACACGGTGCTGGTCATCAGCCACGACCGCGATCTCCTCGACAACGCGGTGGACTCCATTCTCCACCTGGAGAACGGCAAGCTCACCTTCTATCGCGGCGGCTATTCATCGTTCGAGCGCCAGCGCCGCGAGCGCCAGATGCTGGATGCGAAGTTCGCCAAGAAACAGGAAGCCCAGCGCAAGCACCTTCAGGCCTTCGTCGATCGCTTCCGCGCGAAGGCATCCAAGGCGCGTCAGGCCCAGTCACGACTGAAGATGCTCGCCAAGCTCGAGCCGGCCTCGGCGATGGTCAGCGATGACGTGCGCCCGATCGTATTGCCTGCGCCGGACAAGACATTATCGCCGCCGATCCTCGCCCTCGATGGCGTGTCGGTCGGCTACGAGCCGGGCAAGCCGGTGCTGCGCAATCTGTCGCTGCGCATCGATGACGACGACCGCATCGCCCTGCTCGGCGCCAACGGCAACGGCAAGTCGACGCTGGTCAAACTGCTCGCCGAGCGCCTTGCGCCGATGGGCGGCTCCATCACCCGCGCCGACAAGCTCCGCACCGCCTATTTCGCGCAGCACCAGCTCGATGAATTGCGTCCCAAGGACAGCGTCTACGATCATGTCCGTCGCCTGATGCCGGACGAGCCCGAGGCCAAGGTCCGCGCCAAGGCCGGCGCGATCGGATTTTCTGCGCAGCGTGCCGATACCGCGGTCGAGACGTTGTCGGGCGGCGAGAAGGCGCGGCTGATGCTCGGGCTCGCCACTTTCGGCGGTCCGCATCTCGTCATCCTCGACGAACCGACCAACCATCTCGATATCGACAGCCGTGCGGCGCTGATCGAGGCGATCAATGATTATCCCGGCGCGGTGATCCTGGTCTCGCACGATCGCTACCTGCTTGAGGCCAGCGTCGACCGGCTCTGGATCGTACAGAACGGCGGGGTCTCGGCGTATGACGGCGATCTCGACGATTACCGCCGGCTCATCCTGTCGGGCGAAGGCAGCGATACGCGCAAGGGCGCAGCCGCAAAGGATGCAGCGCCGAAAGCCGGCACGGAAAGCCGCAAGAACTCCGCTCAGAAGCGTTCGGAACTTGCGGCCTTGCGCAAGCGCGTCTCCGCGGCCGAGGTGCTGACGCAGAAGCTTCACGCCCGGATCGAACAGCTCGACGCAACGCTCGCGACCCTGTTCGCGAGCGATCCGGTCAAGGCCGGTCAGCTTGCCAGGGAGCGCGCGGACGCCGCCGACAGACTGGCCGAAGCCGAGGAGGAATGGCTGAACGCGAGCGCCGAGCTGGAAGCCGCCTCGCTCTGATCGAAAGCCTCACCGCAGGCAATCCATGGCCGATCGAAACCGGCCATGGAGGATGCGCAGCGCCACCGCTTTATTGCTGGATCTTGGCGTCCTTGATGACCTTGGCCCACATGTCGAGTTCGGACTTGATCCGCTTTGCTGCTTCGTCCGGCGTCGTGCCGAGCGGCGAGAAGCCGAACACGTCGAGCTTCTGAACCACATCCGGCGTATTCACGGCCTTGACGATTTCCTTGTTCAGAAAATCGATGATGGGCTTCGGCGTGCCGGCGGGCGCAAGCGCAAGAAGGATCGTCTCCGCCTCCTGACCCGGCAGCCCCGCCTCCGTCATGGTCGGCACATCCGGCAATGCAGACACGCGCTTGGGACCGACGATCGCCAGCGCACGAAGATCGCCCGATTTGACCAGCGGAATCGCCGGCGGCAACGCAGCGAACACGATCGGCGTATGGCCCGCGACGGCCGATTGCAGCGCCGGACCACCGCCTGCGAACGGGACATGAACCATATCGAGGTCATAGGCCTGCTTGAACATCTCGCCCTGCAGATGCGGCGTGGAGCCGACGCCGGCCGATGCGTAGCTGTGCTTGCCCGGCGACTTCTTCACGACATCGATGAGATCCTTCACGGACTTCACCGGCTGCCCGGGATGAACTGCGAGAATGCTTGGTGACGCACTGATGATTGAGATCGGCGCAAAACCGCCGACCGGATCGTAAGGCACCTTCTGCAGACCGGGATTGATCAGGAAGCTCGAGCTGGTGAGCATGATCGTGTAGCCGTCCGGCGGCAACGACTGCACCATCTGGGCGCCGATATTTCCGGCCGCACCTGCCCGGTTCTCGACGAAGAAATTCTGGCCGGTGTTCTCTGACAGCTTCTGCGCCAGCAAACGTCCGACCACGTCGGCAACGCCGCCGGGTGGAAATGGCAGCAGAATTCTCACCTGCCGGTCCGGATATTTTCCGGTCGGAGTGACGCCCTGACTTTGTGCATGACCGACGCCAGCCGCCATCATCAAGGTCACCGCGGCCGCAGCACGCAAAATCATCTTCATCTCGAGTCCTTCCACCAATCAACGTCACGATGCGGCAGGGCCGGATGTGCTGGCCTTGCGTGCTCGCCGAAAAGCAATTCTCAGGCCAGCTGTACGATCGTCACGGCATGTCCATGCGGGATGCTGCACGGCGCCGCGTTTCGTAGCAAGTCCGTTGGATGTCCTGACACGATCAAACGCCATACAAGCAATCGGCGCTTGTGCCATTGCTTTCAGCTCAACCGTGCACCACGCCAGACGAGCGCGAATGCGTCATCTCACGCAACGAGCGTTCGCCCGTTATTGCTGCGCACCACGCAATTGCGACTTGGGCGCCTGTTTCTTGGCCGCGGCACGTGTTGGCTTGGCGGGCGCCGGCGCGGCGATACGCTCAACCGACGTGAGCCGCCCGCCGCGGAAACTGTAAAGACCGGGCCAGGAGCCACGCGTCACTGTCAGCGTCGCGACACGATCGGTGCCTTCGGCGGAGATGTTGAAGGTGTCGGGCGCGCCTGTGCGTTGCAGCACCTCGCACTCGGTCATGCCAAGCGCGACACCGCCCTGCACCGCCGGAAGCGCACCCTGCCCTGCAAGGGCTGCGTCCGCATCGGCTGGTGCCGCGCCGTCCGTCGCTGCGACGGCCATCGGGCAGGATCCGTCGGCGTTGATGAGATCGTTCTGCGTGATGGCCCGCGTCGTCGTCGAGCGAGCCTGATTGCCCTTCGCCCATTCGGGCGTCGCAAACATGTCGGATACCTTCGTGTTCGGCTGTGCGGTATCCGGAGAAGCGCACGCGCACAGGAACAACAGCGCGGCAAACGGCGCGGCTGCTCGCGTCACGCGAAAGGTCCTCACACAACTCTGCACAGATCGTCCCCGGCTCGGCATGCCCCGGCATCACCAAGCCCGATTGTTAGTCAGCAACATGGCAACGATCAACGGATCACGACGAGAAGCTGCCGGGCTCGTTAACGCGGCATTGGGAACCCGTTTAAAGAAGGCCCGCAAGCACCTGAAAGGTAACAACAATTTCAGCGGACGCGGACGCCTCGGCGCGCCGCGTCATGCCTTCTGGACCCAGCGGCCGCTGTCGTCCGGCTGCCAGTAGCTGGCCTCACACCCCTGCGCCTTGGCCTGCAACCATTGCTCGCGCGCCCGCGCGACCAGTTCGTCATCGTTGCCGTCGAAGATCAGGACCAGTCGCTCGTATTGCGAGACGTCCGCCGGGAGCGGGACGCCATCTATGAGGAAGCGGACCGTTGCGTCGTTGGCGTTGCCTTCATCGGCGGTCAAAAGAACGGGCTGATCGGCAGCATCCGGACCGCGAGCCGTTCCATGCGGCAGAAAACTGTCGTCGCGAAACGTCCACAGATGCGCATCCAGCGCTTCGACACGCTCGTCGGAGCCGGCCTGCACCACAACACGCCATCCGCGCTGCAGCGACACCTCGAGCAACTGGGGCAGCACCCGTTCGAGCCTCTGTTCGATGAGATGATAGAAGCGGACTTCCGTCATGGCTGGCTCGTCAGGGCGCCGAAGAAGGTTTGCGCATCGCGTGCAAACTGAATGCGGGACTCCTCGCGACTGTAGAACATGTGCCCGCCCCTATAATTGCGCTGCTCGACACGGCCGCCGAAATCCGGAAGCTGCGCAAGGATCAGCGCGCTTTCGAAATACGGTGTTTGCAGATCGGAATAGCCGTGCGTCACCAGCACGCGCATCGCGCTGTCCAGCGCAAGCATCTTGCGCAAAGCCGTTACCGCCTCCGGCATGCCGTGGCCCTCGCTCCAGCGCCAGTTCTGGAACACCGTATCGTTCGAAACGACATAGGGAATGGCCGCCGGCTTGTCGCCGCTGCGCAGGATCGTCGCCATCGCTGCAGTGAGCGGCGCTTTCAGCGCGGCGAGAAACGGATCGGCGAAGTCCGGACGCGGGACAGACGGATCAGGATCGTCGCCGGACACGCTGCCGTCGTATGACGATATGACCTTGCCGTTGTGCCGCGCAGCTTCGCGCGCAAAAAGGTTTTCGTCCACACGGCCCTGTGCTGTTTCGACCGTTGTGCGGGACAGTCCGGTGATGGCGGAAACGCGATCGATCAAACGACGCTGCGCCTCCAGGTCCCGAGGACCCTTGAGAAAATCATCGACAAACGCCGTGCTCGCATAATCCTCCACGCCAATCAGCTTGCGAGAATCGAAGGCGCCGTCCCGCTCCATCCGCGAAGCTGCGAACGATGGCAGCAGCGTCATGAACGAGACCGGCGACGATCGCGCATGATACCGCCAGCCGTAATCGAGGATCGGCGAAACGAGAATCAGGCCGTTCAGCGCGATGCCATGACGGCGATGCAGCGCCTCCGCGATGCGTGGTGCGCGAAATCCGCCATAGCTCTGGCCAACGACAACCTTCAATGCATCGGTGCGGTCATGCTTGCGCAGCCACGCAGCGATTGCGTCCGAAAGGAGATCGATATCGCCCTCGACCGACCACACGCGCTCCTTCGCCTTCGTATCGTGCCGCCGGATGCGTGCCTGACCGGTTCCGGGCGGATCGACAAAGACAAGATCGGTGAAGTCGAGCCAGCTCTCGTCGTTCGATACAAGTGGACGCGGTGTTGACGCAGCTCCATCAAACGCGATGCGCCGTGGTCCAAGCGCACCGAGATTGAGATAGGCCGACGACGTTCCCGGACCGCCGCCGATCACGAACGCGACCGGACGCACGCCGGTTTCCGGTTTGCGCAAGAAAGCAAGAATGCCGACATCGCCATCAATGCGGTGCGCATCGTCGCGCACGGCGATGCGTTCCGCGAGCGGCGCATCCGTCTGCGCGAATGCCGGCAGGGAAAGCGCGGCGAAAGAAAGCGCCGCCCAAAGCGCAAGTTTCGCGGCGGCGAGCACGCCTCTCATCGCCGCAGGCTCCGCGCGCCGTTACTTCTCGTAGGAATCCGCCACCAGCCGGTCGAGCAGACGCACGCCGAAACCGGATGCCCAGCTCTTGTTGATGTCGCTTTGCGGCGACCCCATGCCGGTGCCGGCAATGTCGAGATGCGCCCAAGGAGTCTTGTCGACGAAACGCTGGAGGAATTGCGCGGCGGTGATCGCCCCTCCATTGCGTCCGCCGGTGTTCTTCATGTCGGCGAATTTGGAATCGATCTGCTTGTCGTATTCCGGTCCGAGCGGCATCCTCCAGACGCGCTCGCCGCTCAGCTTCCCGGCTTCCACGAGCCTTTCCGCCAGCTTGTCGTTGTTGGAGAACAGCCCGGCATATTCCTGCCCGAGCGACACGATGATGGCCCCCGTCAGCGTCGCGAGGTCGACCATGAATTCGGGCTTGTAGGTCTTCCCGACATACCAGAGCACGTCCGCGAGAACGAGCCGGCCTTCGGCATCTGTATTAATGATTTCAATGGTTTGTCCGGACATCGAGGTGACGATATCGCCCGGTCGCTGGGCGTTGCCGTCCGGCATGTTCTCGACGAGGCCGATTGCGCCGACCGCGTTCACCTTGGCCTTGCGAGACGCGAGCGTATGCATCAGGCCGACCACGCAGGCCGCGCCCGCCATGTCGCCCTTCATGTCCTCCATGCCGGCGGCCGGCTTGATCGAGATGCCGCCGGTATCGAAGCACACGCCTTTTCCTATGAATGCCAAGGGCTTGGCGCCCTTCTTGCCGCCATTCCAACGCATGACGACGACGCGGCTCTCGCGAATCGATCCCTGGCCGACGCCGAGCAGCGCATTCATCTTGAGCCGGGTCAGCGCCTTCTTGTCGAGGATCTCGACCTGCACGCCGACCTTCTTGAGCGTGGCCGCGCGCCGCGCGAATTCTTCCGGATAGAGCACGTTGGCCGGCTCGTTAACGAGGTCGCGCGCTATCAGCACGCCCTCGGCAATCGCCTCGCGCGAGCCGTAGGCCTTGCGCGCCTTGTCGGGCGCCGCTGTGCCGATGGTCAGGCGGCGCTGTTTCGGCGCATCGTCGCCATCCTTTTTCTTCGTCTTGTAGCGGTCGAAGGAATAGGACCTGAGCACAGCGCCAAGCGCGAGATCGGCGGCCTGGTCGGGGCTCAAAGGGCCGTCGGGGAACTCGGCCATGATCGCGATTTCGGATGCCGTCGCCGGCGCACGTCCGAAGGTGCTGCCGCCGAGCTTGACCGCATCGTCCGGCTTGTCCGCACCGACCCCGATGACGATCAATCGCGAGACCTTCAGGCCGGCCGGCGCGATCAGGTCGAGCGCGCTCCCGCTCTTGCCCTTAAAGCCGTCCGCGGCCGCCGCGCGCGCGATCAGGTCGGCGGCAGGCGCGAGGAGCGCCCGCGTGCCCGGTCCGAACTTGAGGTCCGGCCCGGCAAAGACGGCGAGGACGCCGTTCTCCGGAGCGGAAAAGGACGAAAATCCGATCTTGAGTGCGCCCGCCATGCGATTCACCGTCCTGTCCGTGTTTGAGCCCTACCCGGGGCCCTCCCTTTATGGCCCCGAACCGGGACCTGCCAAACGAAATTCGTCCTGCCATACCGGCGCCAGAACCGGACATCCGTTAATGCAGGCGTCGGATCCGTGGTTGGTTAACCATAACGGAACCTCACCACAGATCGATCGTGATCCGGAAGACACAGGGGCGTAAATCTTGCCCCCGGATTAACTTTTTTCGATGCATTTTCAACAGCTTTGCCTTGGCTGGGCCACTTTGTGAATCGATCATGAATGTTCGGCGGAGGACGGCTTGGGGTGCCGTCGCCGCGGCCGTCCAAAGGTCCAGATTGGACCGGCGGACGGTATCAGGGGGAATGTCGAGCCGCATGGCCTCGTTTGGGTCTGGATCGTTGAAGCTGCCTGCCTTCCGGCTGCGCTTGCCGCGCGTGCCTGCAGGATGGCCGCGCCTTCCGGGCCGCTTTCCTGCCATCCCCGGCTTCGGCTCAATCAATCGCTACGTGTTCGGCACGACATTCAGCGCGTTTGCCATCGTCCTGTTCAGCCTGACATCGGTGATCTGGATCACGCAGGCGCTGCGCGACATCGACCTCATGACCAGCCGCGGTCAGACCGTGCTGGTCTTCCTCGGGATCACCGGCCTTGTCATACCGATGCTGGTGCTTGTGATCGCACCGATCGCCCTGATGATCGCGGTCATGCATGCAATCGGGCGGCTATCGAACGACTCGGAGCTGATCGTGATGAACGCGGCCGGCATGTCGCCCTGGGCGCTTTTCCGGCCGTTCCTGATGATGGCGATCATGGTCAGCGCAATCATGACCGTGATCGGAAGCTGGCTCGGCCCGCTCGGACTGCAAACATTGAACTCGTGGGCCAATGAAGTGCGTGCTGACCTCGTGACGAACGTGGTCCAGCCCGGCCGCTTTAACGGCTTTGAGCGCGGGCTCGTGTTCCACATCCGCGAGCGGCAAGCGAATGGCGTTCTGCAAGGCGTATTCGTCGATGACCGGCGCAATCCGAGAGAACGCGCGACCTTTCTGGCCGAACAGGGAACCGTCGTGAAAGACGAACGCGGCACGTTCCTCGTGCTCGCGAATGGAAGCGTTCAGCGGCTTGAGTCAGGGGCAGCGCGACAAAAGGGCGACGGCCCGGCCAAGCCGAAGGATCCGACGATCGTAAAATTCGAACGCTATGCGCTCGATCTCGAGCAAACAGATAACCGCCAGAAGGCGCAGCGCATTTCTGCCCGCGACCGCTCGTTCTGGGACCTGCTGAACAACGACCCCGAGAAGACAAAACTGCTGCCAGGCCAGGTGCGGGCTGAATTGCACGACCGCATCTTTGCACCGATCTACCCGATTGTTTTCACGATCATCACCTTCGCCTATCTCGGCGCCCCGCGCACAACGCGACAAGGGCGCGGTATGGCCGTTGTCGGCGCTTCGCTGGCGATCGCGGCAATCCGGCTCTTCGGCTTCGTGGTGATCGTATTGTGCGTCCGCTATCCGTGGGTGCTGGCGTTGCAATATGCGCTGCTCGCAGTCGCATCCGGACTTGGACTTTACGCGATCCACCGCGGGCTCGAGATCGAACCGCCTGCCTTCATCACCGACGGGATTAGTGCCATCGGAGCGCAGCTCGCGCGTCTTGGCCGATCCGCAGCGCCGGCAACCTGACGGAGACGTGAGCGTTGCGCGTGTCGATGACCCTTGGACGATACTTCGGAATGCGGTTCCTCGTGACCGCACTCGCCGTCTTTGGCGGCGTGGTTTTTCTCGTCGCGCTCCTCGATTCGGTCGAACTGATGCGGCGCACGGCGAATAACGAGAATGCGACCGCGCTCGCGGTGTTCAAATTGTCATTCTTCCGCGTGCCGATCATCGTCGAACGGATCATGCCGTTCTGCGTCCTCGTCGGGGCGATGTCGTCCTATCTCGCCCTCTCCCGCCGCAATGAACTCGTCGTCGCCCGCGCCGCTGGCGTTTCGGCCTGGGAATTTACCGCACCGGCCGTTGTCGTGGCGTTGTTGCTGGGTGTGTTTGCGACGTTGGTCTACAACCCGGTCGCCGCGAAGCTTCAGGAAATCTCGAAGCGCTATGAGGTCGAGATCTTTGGCGCGCGCGAGTTCGGCCTGCAGGAGTCCGGTTTCTGGGTGCGTCAGCGCAGCCCCGACGGACAGTCCATCATCAACGCCGTCACCAGCCGCGAGCAAGGCCTGCGACTTGAGGGCGTGACGATCTTCACCTTCGACCACGACGGGCGGTATCAGGACAGGATCGAGGCGCGTAGCGCGGTTCTGCAGGACGGGCACTGGGAACTCAGCGACGCGCGCGTCTACCCGAGCGATGCTCCCCCTTCCTTCCATGAGACCTACGCGTTGAAGACCAACGTGTCGCGCGAGCAAGTTCGGGAGAACTTCGCCACTCCCGAGACGCTGACGATCTGGGAGTTGCCGGAGTATATCCGACTCGCAGAGAATGCCGGCCTCACCGCGGCCGCCTACCGGCTCCAGTACCAGAAGTTGATCTCTCGTCCGTTCCTGCTCGCATCGATGGTACTTCTTGCCGCCGCATTCAGCCTTCGTTTCGCCCGTATGGGCGGCGTACAAAAAATGGTCTTGGGCGGCGTTTTGTCCGGGTTTTTGCTTTACGTTCTCTCCAAAATCACCGACGACATGAGTAAGACTGAGCTGCTGTCGCCGGCAACGGCGGCCTGGGCTCCGGTTCTGGTCGGGGGTCTGACGGGGTTCCTAGTGTTGCTTTATCAGGAAGACGGGTGATGGCGTTGCGTATTCCATCCCGTCCCGGATCGTTTGGCCGCGCCTTGGTTGTCGCGGCCTTGGTATGTTCTGCCGTGACCCTGGTCGGGGTCGCGACGGTTACGCCTGCGTCCGCACAGACGGACTTTTTCCGGTTCGAAACGCGCCCCAAGCAGGAAAAGCCGGCTGTCGCCCGCCCAAGCGGCAAGGGCGACAAGCAGATGCTCGTCCAGGCGGAGGAGGTCCAGTACGACCACGTCAAC
>Ga0180218_1001764_pt1 | contig 12472 bp, 17 predicted proteins | sample eDN3rd37CKraftBY_FD_151334 | JGI IMG/M metagenome (GOLD analysis project Ga0180218, IMG submission 151334) | Enriched backyard soil microbial communities from Emeryville, California, USA - eDNA 3rd pass 37_C Kraft BY (version 2) (version 2) | ecosystem: Environmental > Terrestrial > Soil >... | reverse complement strand
GAGACGATTGCCGCGCACGACGGGGAGGCGCTTGAGACCCCGCTTCTCCATGACCTCGGCGACATCCGCGAGCGTCATGTCCTCGGTGGCCGTGACGGTCCCCGATGTCATGACGTGCCGCGCCTTCCTGCCGTGGGCCCGGACGTAGTCGGCTGCCTCGGCGCTGATGTCGACAAAGACCTTGCGCCACCAGGAGCGCCGGCGCTCGGTTCCGATCTCGGCCCGGCGGATCAGGTCACTTTCGCTCACGATGCCCACGAGACGCCCATCGACGCCAACCACCGGCACCGCACTGATCCTCTTGCCGGCCAAGATATTGGCGACCTCGCTCACCGGGGTTGCCGTCGAGACGCAGACCACGTCACGCGTCATGACATCGGCAACGGTCATGGGCTGCGCCGACCTGCCGTTGGTTTGGGACGTGTCGTCGGGTGCGGCGGCCGGATGTCGAGCCTCGTGCATTTCACCGCTGCGATCGGCTCCCTGATGCGGGCTGCGGATAGCCTCCCGTCTCAAACGCCATGGCCAGAGCGTAATGGGGTCGGTGCCGTTCGGGGCAGGGGAGCGGTCGAGGGGCAGCAGCAGATGGGGCGTTAGCGGCCCATGCGTCCGATGAGATCGTGCGTTCATGTCTTCTCCTTCGCGTGGCGCGGTATGCGGGGTTCAGGACGAACCTGACCGGGCGCAAGTCGCGATGGCCCCTTGGGATGGGGCAGGGTGTTCGAGATTGTTCAGGAAACATCATTCCCCGAAGGGCGGGCCGCCGGATGCGGTCAGGCCAGCCTTCGGGGTTCAGTGGCCTGCTTGGAGGCACCCCGTGCGAAAGTCAGAGCAATGACGCAATTTAGTCATCATGAGTTCCATATAAGTAAAGATTTGCGGGTTTCAAGAACCTGCGGCCACATCACGGTCTATGTGGAGTGAACATGGAGTAATTCTAAGTAAAAACTGTCATCTCGGTTAGTCCTGAAGTGATCATGAGGTCTCCCGGATCAGGAGCGCTCCAAGTCCAGGCTCGGCATGGCCCGTCACACGAAGAGCGACAGCCCGGGCGTCGTCAGGGCTGGCGCAGACGCCTCTCCGCCGCGATTGCCTGTGCGGCTCTGATCCAATGCCTGAGCCGGCCGGCATCCTGCCGATTGAACGCTGCTCGCCGCTTGAGGTCGTCGAACGAGTCGTTGGGGCGGGCACGCTCGAACAGATCCCGGGCCAGTTCCTCGGCATCTGGCGGCAGGCTCGGATGGTTGTGATTGAACGACAGTTGAGGTGAGGAAACCGACACAATGCTCTCCTTTCCAATATGGCAGTCGGTGGCTGCTGCAGATGTGTTTTGAAGGATCCGGGAGAAGAACCCCTCAGGGGTGCATCCGGTGGATGTAGTCCCGGGCGATCTTGCTGACCTGGCTGGGACTCAGGCCCAGACGGCAAGCAATGGTGGCGTAGTTCAAGCCTTGCGCCTTCAGCATCATGATGTACTCACAGCGCTTGTGGACTTCGGCCTGACGCTTGGCTCGCTCCTCGGGCGTCGAGACCCGATAGCTCAAGGATTTCTTTTTCGATTCTTTGCTCATCTCACTCAGCTGGCCCATCGTGAGTTTCCAGTCATCAAACAAGTTGGCTTTCCGTCGCCGCCGATACCGTGCTGCGGCGCAGGCCCATAAAGCGGGCACCGATCAGCCATCGGAGATTTTCGATCGAATTGTTTGGAAAGCCTCAGGAGCCCCGGGTCCACACGCCAACGCGGCGGGACACGGGGCTAGTGTCCTGCGATCAGAGTTCCGGCGTGGCAGAGGCCACGGACATATGCTGGGAGCCACATCATGATAGGATCAACTTAGGTTGTCCGGCTGTTTTGTCAAATGATGCTTTCCGACGCAGCCGTTCAACTTGACATTGGCGACCCTGTAGCCGACCTTAGTTGTGTCATGAACACATTCCGCACCATTTCTACTTTGCGTGCAGGCCGCCTGAAGACGGGAGCCTGAGCCCCGGACGTCACGTCGTCCGGGGATAAGTGATCGAAATCAGAATTCGTCCATCGCTAGATGCTTTCAGCTGTAGCGCGGATTGATCCGCCCGCGGACGAATTCTCTTGCAACCATAGCCCAGTCGTCAGGAACGGCACGCTCGTTGGAGCGGCTGAATGGTGAAGTCATGTCCATTGCCATCTTCGCAGCGCTCGTCACGCTGACGACCGCACAACTCGTGTTCTGGGAGACACTCGGCGAGACGCTCGGTTTCGCGGCGTCGGTGAGCGTGCTGGGGCTTTCCGCATCGCTCTCGCTGATCCTGGCGGTCTATGTCGCGGCGACCCACACGTTCGGATCGCAACAAAGCCGATAGTCCGTTGTCGTAGCCCACTATCGAGGACCCACATCATGCATCGTCATGATCGCCGAACCGTGTGCAAAACTTGCAACCGCACTCTGCCGCGGGCTGCCGCACGATGCCCCTGGTGCGCCTACGGGATTGGCGCCAGGTGCGGTGAACACACCACGGACAGCTGGATGCCATTGATCGGCGACGGCCAGAGCCGTGAGCGGCCGGTCACCCGAATTCCACAATGATAAGCAATCGAAAGGAGACAGACCAATGATGAGCAACAATCGCAGTTCCCCAATCCGGATCAACGGTTTCCAGATCGATCTTGGAGATGCGCTGCCTCAACATGTTCGAGAGAGGCTGCTCACGACGACTGAGACGTACTTCCAGGAGTTGAAGCACGCAAGCGTCGGATTCCGTCGCGAGGGTCAATCGTACTGTTGTACGATCAATATCCAGGTCGGCAACTTTCGGGTGATGATCGGTGAGGCGTCAGCACCCGACTGCTATCGGGCCTTCGACCTGGCGCTTGAAAAGGTTGCGGTGCAACTTAGACGGAGGAAGCGTCGTCTCGACGGTGCCGTACGCGAGGAAGTCCGGGCAGGAGCCACCGCGTAACCAAGAACCGTCGCGTAACAACAAGGAAGGGCCGGAGTTTCCTCCGGCCCTTTGTGCAGGCGAATAACCCAAGGGGCTATGAAGACCCGGTCAGGACTGGGCCGAGGCGTCCTCCTGGCGTGCTTCAGGGGCACCGTTCACTCGGATGACCCGCAGCGTCCACCATTCGCCGGTTGCCCCACGCCATTGCATTGACCGCCCTTCGGCCAAGCCGATCAGCGCAGAGCCGAGAGGCGACAAGACGGAGATCCTGCCGATCCCCTGGTCTTCTTCGCCCGGGTAGACGAGCGTGGCCCGTCGGACCTCGTCCGTGATCCCGTCCTGGAACTCAAAGACTGAATGCATGGAGATCACGTTTTCCGGAAGGTTTGAGGGACTGACGACCGTTGCCCGATCGAGTTCGGCCTCCAGCCACTGCGCCGATGGCGGCGCCCTCCGGATCCGCATGCCGTCCAAGGCGATCCGTCGAAGCCGGGCATGATCGGCCGTGGAGATGATGACGGGCGCTTCTGACAAAGACACTTTCTTCTCCTGAGATTCACATCGTCTTCAGACGGATTTCCCGCCCAAAGGGATTGGCAGCCAGATAGACCTCAGTGGGCCGTCTGACGCTTGGCCTGACGTAGGGTTGATGATGGACGAGGCCGCGAGCGCAGAACGCGTGCCTGGCACCCGGGCTCAGGAGCCGGAGGAGAGGTGGGCCGTTCCAGCGGTCGAATGAAAAGGATTCACGAGCCTCGACATCGTAACCTCAACATAGGCTGGAGCGGCAACAATTCAAGAAAACAGCCTCTTCCGAGCCTTCGAGCCTTGATCTGTCTCATCAGGAAGCCCTTAAGGATAGCTGCCGGCGCCAGCTTGAACTTACCTTTCAAGCCCGCGTTGGTGTCATGTCATGAACGCACGGACCATCTTGCAGCGATTGCTCTACCGGACAGGCCTCCTTCAAACGGGCACTTAAAGCCCGTGACGGCTTCCAGGAGCCGTCCGGGTCGTCGCATCCACATCCTGTTTTCCCGAAAGCATGAGGCGGCCTGAGGTTTCGGGCCGGTATTGGCGATGGCACCTGTCACGATGGCGTGTCTGATCACGCCAGACCGCATCATTCCAAGCCTACGATCCCGTGACGCAAAACATGTGATCACCCAGATGAGCCATGTTGCGGCCGAGGCTGCTTCTCTCAAGCCTTACGCGGTTCTGCAGGCGGTTGTTGCTCGTGGCGAGCACTCAACGTTCGGTTTCGGGCGCGGGATCGCGATCCCGCACGCTCCCGTTTCCGGCCTCAAGCAGCCTCTGGGCATTTTTGCCCGCCTGTGGCCAGCCCATGACTTTGGCGCCGCCGATGGTCTGCCGTCGGATCTGGCATTCCTTCTTCTGAGCCCCAACGGCGATGACTCAACGCATTTGCGAGCACTGGCCTGTGTAGTGCGGCGCCTGCGGGACCCCGAGGTGGCCGAATGCCTCAGGTCGGCCGATGACGCCGAGGCACTTTACGCGGTGCTGACAAGCGACGCCTGGCGTGAGCCCGATGACGAGCCCGAGTCCGGACATTCCGCCACACCGCGGGCCAGCGATTTGACAAACGGAGCAATGTGCACCACCTTAAACGTATTATGTTGAGCATCGCACACTATCGTCGTGGTCTGCACCGGGCAGGCAACCTCATCGCGGGCAAGTAGCCCCGAGCTCAACGCGCGTGCGCGCTCCGAGCTCGGGGCGCTCCAGGATCTCTAACCTTTCAGACATCTTGTGAGGCCGGCTGCTGACGCGTCCGGTGCCGCGGTATGCTTATCAACATCTTCAAACGCACACTCCGCCTTGCGGAGAACAACGCCGTTTATCCGGCAGGCCAACACAGCGGCCTGCGGAGGGATGGAGCGCGTCTTGGGTCCGAACGACCCACAGCCGAATTTCTGGCGGGGATCCTCAGGTCAGCACTCGCCCAGAACCACGCTGAAAGCGGAGGAGGCCGTGCCGTGCAGCAGTCCCCGAACGAACCGCCATCGAAACCTGCGTCGCAGGATGCGGAGCAGCCGGACGGAAAGGTTGTGCGGCTGATGCCGCGGCGTCCGGCGACAGAGCGGGTTCAAGAGCCACCAACACACGACGACGATGATCCCGGCCCGTCCGCAGCCTGAACCCTGCCAACGCGCCCAACAGCACAGAACAGGAGACCAGACATGACGAAGAGAACCAGCGGTGGGGCCAAGCCCCGCATCACCCTGACGGCGAATGATCACGAGAAGCTCTCGGTGCTTGCCAACGCGGCCGCACACACCATGCCCGACGTCGCGGCCGAACTCGCCGATGAACTCGACCGGGCGCATGTCCTTGCCGCAGGGCGCCACCCCGCCGACACCGTTTGCATGGGCTGCGAGGTCGACTTTCGCGACGACGTGACCGGGCGCGTGCAGACGGTCACCCTCGTTTACCCGAATGAGGCCGACATCTCCAAGGGACGCATCTCGGTGCTGACCCCCATCGGCACCGCCCTGATCGGGCTGCCCGTGGGCAAATCGATCGATTGGACCACCCGCACCGGCGACACGAAGCGTCTGACCGTGCTGCAGGTCCGCGAACCGGCGGCTGCGGAGCTCCAGCCCGCCTAGCCGCCCATGACCCGTGCTCGAAACACGAGCGATGCCCCACGCGGCCCCCGGTCGCGTGGTCCACCCTTGCCTTGTAACCGGCAGAAGTCCTGCCAGCGGAGAATTGAATGGAAAAAACCAACCGTCTCAGCGTGATTGCCACCCCCGACCTGCGCCCGCCGGCGCACGGTTTTGAGGGCCGCACGCGTTATGCTGATCGGACGACGCTCCTCGCGATCGTACCCACCGCCAACGCGCCGGCTGACGACAGCCGCCTGGACCATTTTATCCAGCGCGACGGCATGGTGTTCGCCGGCAGCCATCTGATCGTCGACCTCTGGCATGCATCCAATCTGGATGACCTGCCTGTCGTCGAGCAGGCGTTGCGGGATGCCGCGGATCGCGCCGGCGCGACGTTGTTGAATGTCGACCTCCACCACTTCTCGCCGAACGGCGGCATCTCCGGCGTGGCGGTCCTGGCCGAGAGCCACATCTCGATCCACACCTGGCCCGAAATCTCGTACGCGGCCGTCGACGTGTTCATGTGTGGCAACGCGCAGCCTCACAAGGCCATCGAGGTCTTGAAGGGCGTGTTCCTGCCCGGGATGGTGACGCTCGCCGAGCATAAGCGGGGAGTGATCCTATGACGTGGTTCCAAGAGAAACTGTATGATCACTACGCACAGAGGCTCTCCATCGAGAAGGTGCTTTACCATTGGCGGACCGAGTTTCAGGACGTCCTGATCTTCGAGAATGCGATCTTCGGCAAGGTGCTGGTGCTTGACGGCGTCGTGCAGCTGACGGAGCTTGATAACCACATCTACCACGAGATGATCGCACATGTGCCAATGTTGGCCCATGGCTCCGCGCGGCGTGTACTCATTATCGGCGGTGGCGACGGCGGCACCCTGAAAGAGGTGCTGAAGCATCCCGTCGAGCGAGCCACGCTGGTCGAACTTGACGGTGAGGTGATCGACCTGTCGCGTCGTTACCTTCCTGAGGTGTCGGGCGGAGCCTTCGATGATCCGAGGGCAACCGTGCTGGTGATGGACGGAACACGCTACATCGCGGAAACGCGGGAGAAGTTCGACGTCATCCTCATCGACTCGACGGACCCGATCGGACCGGGGGAGGCGTTGTTTACGGCCGCCTTCTACCGGGCCTGCCGGACTCGCCTCCGTCCTGGTGGGTTGATTGCGGTCCAGAGTGGGGCTCCGTTCTTCCAGCCGCAGGAACTGGAGAACGTGTGCGGGCGCCTTGCCGGATCCTTTGCCGGCGTACGGCCCTACCTGGCACCGGTCCCGACCTATGCCGGGGGCATGCTGGCGCTCGTCGCGGCCGGTGAATCCCGCGATGCGTTGCGTCCACCCTGCAAGGTGCTTCGCGAGCGCTGTGGCCCGCTGCAAGGCCGGACGCGCTACTACACGCCGGAGGTGCACCGTGCGGCGTTCACCCTGGCTCCTTCGTTTGAGCCGTTCGTCCGGAGCGACGATCCGATGCCGGTGGAGTTCCTGCAAACAGGAACCTGAGCCCCCGGGGCGGCGGCCGATCGGGCGCCGCCCCGGGGATCCTCACCAGCCGTCGTTTTGGATCATGATGGCTCCGCCCTTGCCGCGGAGCCCGACAGGAGCACACCATGACCATCGTTCCACCGCCTCTGGCGCCCCCGCTGCGCGAGATCAATCCACCCAAGTGGCCGAGTCCCCGCGGCTATTCGCATGCGATGGCCGGCACGGGCACCTTCGTGTTCATCGGCGGGCAGATCGCCACCGACAATGCCGGAAGGGTGACGACCCTTGGGCTGGTTCCTCAGGCACGTCAGGCCTTGCGAAATCTCCGGACGGTCCTGGCCGAGGCGGGCGGGGCGCCCGAGCACATCGCCCAGATGACCTGGTACGTGCTCGACATCGATCACTACCGGGCGACGCTGCGGGAACTTGGTTTGGTCTACCGCGAGATCATGGGCCGCCATTTTCCGGCAATGGTGCTGGTGGAGGTCACGGGACTGGTCGAGCCGGCTGCTGTCGTGGAGATCGCCACCACGGCCATCCTGCCGCCAGGCCGCCCGCTTCCTGCGGACGGGCCCCCGGCGAGCGAACTGAACTTCGACGCCCAGAATTCGAGCCGACTGGCGAAGGAGGCACGCAATGAATAACGTCCTGCATCTTCCCCCGATCATGGTGCCAGCCCACGACTATAGCCGTCTGATGCGGGCGGCGCAGGAACTGGCAGAGCAAGGCCATCCGCTCGCTGCACCGCTCCTGCAGGAACTGCACCGGGCCACTGTGTGCACGGCGGACGAGCTTCCGGACGATGTCGTGGCGCTGGACACGTTCGTGACCTACCGGATGAGCGGTGATGACACGTCGGACAAGCGCATGCTGATCCACCCGGACGACCGCATGTGGCCGCCGGCCGAGCTGTCGATCCTGACGCCCGTCGGGTTAGCCCTGCTCGGGCTGCGTGCCGGGCACCGGATGCCCGTGATTGGCTCTAGTGGGCCGCCGGATGCGTGCGTCGAGGTCGAAGCGGTTGGGCCACGGGTGACCGGAGCCTTCGTACCCGTCAGAACCGTGCCGCCGGATGGCGCCGCCACCAGGTGGAGCTGATGCGGGTTCTGCTCACGCGCCCAGCGGGGCAAGCCGAGGAGCTTGGGGCTGTGCTCTCAGCCCATGGCATCGAATGGCTTGGCGAACCGCTGCTGAGGATTGTCCCGGTCCCTTGGGATCCGGGCGTCCTGGCGGGCAAGGCGGCGCTCCTGGTCACCTCCGCCAACGCCTCGCGGGAGCTCCTCCGGGTGCCCGGTGTTCGTCGGGATCTTCCCACCTTTGCCGTCGGGCCGGCGACGGCGGAGCCGCTCCAGGCCGCGGGCTTTTCGAACGTGCAGGTCGCGGGCGGAACGGCCGTGAGCCTGATCGCTTACGTCCGGCGGCACGCCGATCCAGGTGCCGGACGGTTTCTCCACCTCAGCGGCTTCGACATCAGCCTCGACCTCGGAGCGGGCCTTGCCCCCGCCGGCTTCACGGTCGACCGGGTGGTGGTTTACCGCGCGGTCGCGGTCGAACGCATGAATGCAGGGGTCATGCGAGAGATCGTCCACGCCAGGTTCGACGCCGCCATGTTTCTGTCCGCCCGGACGGCGGCCGTGTTCTGCAGCCTGGTCATCGCAGCCGGCCTCGTGGAGGCCAGCAGTCGCATGACGGCCGTCGCGATCAGCTGCAAGGTGGCGGAGGTGCTCCGGCCAGTAGGTTTCCGAAAAATCGTGGTGGCCGCGTCCCCGAGCCTGGATGGTGTCCGCGATGCCATTCTGCGTGTAACAGCGAAGGACGCCTGACGCGCCATCGTTTTGTCGCCACTGCCCGGCCTGATGTCGGGTTCTCCCGATAGTAACGAGAGGTCCGGCCCCTGATGTTCGATGCGATGTTTCTGGCGATCCTGGTCGGGGCAGGGCTGATCGTGATCTCGGCGATCACAAGCCTTGTCGCCTTCCGGATTGGCGCCCCGCTGCTCCTCGTCTTCCTTGTCATCGGCCTCCTGGCCGGCGAGGACGGGCCGGGTGGCCTCCAGTTCAGCGACGCCTCTGCAGCATACTTCATCGGCAGCTTGGCACTTGCCGTCATCCTCTTCGACAGCGGCTTCAACACCCGGCTCAAGTCCCTGCGCAGCGCCGCGGCACCCGCGCTCCTGCTCGCGACCATCGGCGTCGTCGCCACAGCCGCCCTGGTCGGCGTTGCGGCCCATGTCCTGTTCGGTCTCTCGTATCTTGAGGGTTTCCTGCTCGGCTCGATCATTGGCTCGACCGACGCGGCCGCCGTGTTCTTTCTTCTGCGGGTTGGCGGCGTCACCATCCGGGACCGCGTCCGCTCGATCCTTGAGGTGGAGTCGAGCTCAAACGATCCCATCGCCATCCTGCTCACGACAGCCCTGGTCGACCTGCTGGTGGCGAGCAAGGGTGCGGCAGGGCTGTCATGGGAGTTCGCCTGGCAGGTGGGCGAGCAGATGGGGCTTGGATTGGCGCTTGGCGCTGGCGGCGGCCTCGTCATGGCCGCAGGGATCAATAGGCTCAACCTGGAGGCGGGCCTCTATGCGGTGGTCACCATCGGGGCTGCCCTTCTGACGTTCGCCGCCACCGGGCTGGTGGGCGGCAGCGGCTTTCTCGCTGTTTACATTGCGGGCCTGATTGCCGGGAATGCGCCCGCACGCGGAATGGCCTCGCTGCGGCGGTTCATGGACGGGCTCACCTGGCTGTGCCAGATCGTCATGTTCCTGCTGCTGGGCCTCTTCGCGACCCCGTCGCAGTTCCCGCAAGCCGTGGTGCCGGGGATCGGCATTGCGGTCGTCCTGATGTTTTTCGCCCGCCCTGTGGCGGTGTGGCTGTGCCTGCTTCCCTTTCGCCTGCGCCAGCAGGACATCGCCTTCATCGGCTGGGTCGGCCTGCGCGGGGCGGTGTCGATCCTGCTGGCCCTTCTGCCGATCATCAGAGGGCTTCCGAACGGACAGACCTTCTTCAACGTCACGTTTCTTGTGGTGCTGACGTCCCTCGCTCTGCAGGGGTGGACCCTCAGGCCGGTCGCCCGGCGCCTTGGGGTCGTGGTCCCGCCCGCCCTCGGACCACTGGAGAAGATCCAGCTGGAGCTGCCCGGAACGGCGAGGCACGAGCTGGCGGTCTACCACATCCTTCCGGACAGCCCGGTCGCCAAGGGCCAGCGGCTGCCCCGGTGGGCACGTCCCTCGCTGATCATCCGGGATGGAATCTCCATGCGCCTTCACGATGCGGGGCGGATTCAGTCCGGCGATTACGTGTGCATCTTCGCGGCCCCACGCCTCATGCCGCTGCTCGACCGGCTGTTTGCGAGCCCGGTTCCCATCCCGGCCGAGGACCCGTTGTTCTTCGGGCAGTTCACACTCGATCCGCAGCAGCCCATCGGGCTTGTCGCACGGAGTTATGACATGCCGCTGCCGCGAGATCCGGATATGCCGGTCGGCGAGTTCATCCGGCGCAGACTGGCCGGCCATGTCGAGATCGGCGACAGGGTCGGCCTCGGCAGCATCGACCTGATCGTGCGGGAGATCGACGGATCAGGACTGCCGAGAGTGGTAGGTCTCCACCTCGGCAGCGATGATGAGCCCCGGCTGAACTGGCCATTCTTTCTCAACTGGCATGATCTGAAGGCAGCCGCCCGTGCCTGGTGGCGAACGCGGCGGACCCACGCACAACCCATTGACCCGGTATCCCCAACGCCCCCGAGAACCGAGGACAGCCGGAGCGTTTGACCCCGTGCGTCAGGCTTTGCATCCGCTCAGCTGGGCCAGTGGTCCCATAGGCCCGCGGCTGTACCGAGCAGCACGAGCTCCCAGGCCACCCAGCGCATCAGGCGTTCCATCGCGGGATCTGGGACACGAGGACGGCAGGGCACTGGCTCCCGCTGGGCTCCGATCATGCTCCTGTTGGGCGGATCGCCCAAACGCGCTCTGGTCACCTCATCCTCCTGCCGCACACCTGCCGGTGCGATGATGCAAGCCTGCGTCACCCGTTCGCCACGATCGCCGGCCGCTGTTCGGAGAGGTGACGGCCCCGGATGACCTGGGGCCGCCCTGCCGCCGATGGTGACGTCGTTCCGGACCAACCGTCGAACATTCACTTCCGGACCCTGCGATCGTCATGGGGGCGTCGGATTCCTGAGTGAATGGCCACCCGGTAGACCAGATAGCAGCCCAGGGTGAGCACGACGGAAATAAGCTCCTGGTCCATCATGACAGTTCCCTCCATGGCTCAACGAAGTGACCATGCGGCTGATAGAGGACACGCAGGAGGGTCAGGCTGCGCCATCCCTTCGGGGTCCGCCACGTGATCGACTGGCCTTCGCCAAGGCCGACCAGCGCCGCACCTTCCGGTGACAGCACCGAGACCCGGTCCGGCTCACCATCGTCCTCGTCGGGGTAGACCAGCGTGGCGCTCCGGACGTCCCAGGTGACGTCATCACGGAACTCCAGCCGCGAGTGCATCGTAGCGACCGACGGCGGAATGTCATCGGGTGTCAGGATCGTCGCCCGGATCAGCTCGTTGGCCAGCATCACCGCTGCGGGGCGGTCCTGCTCGAAGCTCAAACCGAACGACGCGAGAAACGCGAGACGATCGTAATCGCCCACCGAGATCGTCACAGGTGGAAAACTCTCTTGCTTGATCATGATGTCCTCCACGGGCCTCAAGCGCAGGTGATGCCGCCAGGGGTGCGGGTGACCAGCGGACCGTCGTCCAGGAACCGAAGGCCGATGCCCTCCACGAACACCTCGTGGGGTTCGCCACCATCGTCCTGAAACGACATGCGATCACCGACCCGCAGGCCCAGAAGGGCGGTCCCAAGCGGTGTTGCGACGGAGATTTCCGCGCCGGGCCAGATCAGGTCGTCGGGATGAACGAGCAGGTGCGCCCGCGATTTGGGCTCGTCGTCGATCCGGTAGATCACGCGGCAGTTCGTGGAGACGACATCCTCCGGCAGTGCCGCCGGGTGGCAAACCTCTGCCCGACGCAGTTCGGTGAGCAGGAAGTCAGGCGTCCGGCGGCTGTGCTTCTGCCGGATCATCGCGGTAAACAGCAGACGATTATAGTCGTTGGTCGCGAGGGTGATCGGGGGAAGATCGTGCTGCGCGTTCATGGAAAACCTCCTCGAGCCGGATGTCCTCCCAAGGGCGAACGCCCTCCGGCAGGGTGACTGGCAGCCATAAGAGACCGACACGGGCCGGGTGGCACATGCAGCGGCTCAATGATGATGAGACGGAGAGTTCATGACCCCGGAGCGCCGGCGACCTGAGCGGTCACGCCGGATCCCGGGGTTACCTGCCTGCTTTGAGGCAGCCCGCGTGCGACAGAAAGCGAAGATTTTTCACGAGCTTAATCATGACACCTACAAGATAGCCCCGTTGCCTGCGAATGCAAGCCTGCGG
>Ga0180218_1001761_pt1 | contig 12496 bp, 11 predicted proteins | sample eDN3rd37CKraftBY_FD_151334 | JGI IMG/M metagenome (GOLD analysis project Ga0180218, IMG submission 151334) | Enriched backyard soil microbial communities from Emeryville, California, USA - eDNA 3rd pass 37_C Kraft BY (version 2) (version 2) | ecosystem: Environmental > Terrestrial > Soil >... | reverse complement strand
ACCGGGCCGCCAATGCGGTCTTCGCCGCCGCGCGGATCGTTGCAGCGCTTGAAGGCCTCGCAGAACGGGTGGCTCGTGACGGCAAGCGGGACGCGGCATTCGATCCGCCCTACACCACGATTCACGTCGGGTCGCTGCACGGCGGCACGGCGCTCAACTTCGTGCCCGATCGCGCCGTTCTGGAGTTCGAGATCCGCTACATACCGGACACGGATGTTTCCGCTTTGCTTGCGGAGACCGATGCAGCCATTGCAGCCGCGCGCGACAAGCTGAAGGCGCAGGCGCCGGAAGCCGGCATCGTGGTTGAGGACATGGCATCCTATCCAGCGTTGATGACCGCGTCCCGCAGCGCCGTCGTCGCCGCCGCACAGCGCCTCTCCGGCAGCGCAGGCAACGCAACAACCGTCAGCTTCGGGACGGAAGCCGGGCTCTACGCACAGGCCGGCATTCCGACAATCGTCTGCGGACCTGGCGATATCGGACGCGCCCACAAGGCGGATGAATGGATCGGCCTTGATGAACTCGCAGCGTCGGACCGGATGATGCAGCGGCTGGCGTCGCAACTCGACAAGCCGGCAGAGGAATGGATCGGACAATGACACCACGATCAAGGAACACGACGAGACCGTTTCTCAAGCTGACGCATCACGGCGCGATGATTGCGCTGCAGGGTGCAATCGCCAAAGCAGAAGAACTTGGCGTGCCGCAGAACATCACCATCGTCGATGACGGCGGCAACATGCTGGCTTATATCCGCATGGATGGCGCGAAGCTGCTTTCGGCCGAGACATCGAAGAGCAAGGCGATCACGGCCGCCTCCCACCGGCAACCCACCTCGCGGCTCGATCCTGCGCTGGAAGTGAAACTCGCCATTGCGGCCGGCGGACGGCTCACCAATCTCGAAGGTGGATTGCCGATCGTCATCGATGGTGTCTGCGTCGGCGCTGTCGGTGTCGGCTCCGGTACGGGCGCGCAGGATATTGAAGTCGCGCGCGCGGCACTCAAGGCGCTTGGCGCGGACGATCAGGTGCCCTGACCAGCATTGCCGGGCGGCCTAGCGGCCCTCCTCGATCATCCCGGCGATGGCCTTGATGCGGCCCCGAGCAAATTGCGGCAGACCCGCGCTGATAGACTGGCCACTGTTGAACGAGCTGCGTCCCATCAGCAATTGCGCGGGAACAAGATTGCGCAGGATCGGCGCGGTCAGAAAATCGCGCTGTTTGGTCAGGACATCGCTGCGGATCGCGAGCGCCAGATAGAGCGTCACGACCGACGCATTGCGATCGCTAGGGAAAGGCTGAACGATGGCCAGGATCTTGCCGGAGTGGATGACCTGGTTGACCCAGAAAATGCTCTGCTCGAATGCGCCCGCAACTGGCGTGGTGATCCCGGTGAGCGCCGCAAGATCCGTGAGTTGCGGATCGTTCGCCGAACGCAGCCGGATTTCGCTCTGGAAGTCGATGACATCCGGGATCGGCTTCTTGGTTTCGTCGCGCAACTTGTTGACCAGCATGATTCCCGCGGGAATCCGCCCTTCAAACTTGTAGCGCGACTGAAAGCAGCCGGCTGCGTCGTCGCACCAGATGCGGCCGGGGACCCTATTCGGCGCGGACGTTTCCTTGTTGGGAACGGCGTCGGTTGCCGCGATCTTGCGATGCTTGATCGCGGGATCGAGCTTTTCGAGAAATTCGAGGCTTGCGTAACGCGACAGATCGAAACCCTGCGCCGGCTTCGCCATGCGAAACCGCGCTTCCGCGACATACATCGAGAGCTTGACGCCCGCCGGCTCCTTGTATTCGGGAAATATCGACAGCAGCCGATGCTGCAACGGTTGCCTGCGCGTCCATTCCTCGAACGGCACCAGTTCGTTCGCCGCGTCGGTCGCCTTCTCGGCGCGCTGCTCGGCGAAGATGATCGTCCGTGGCTTCAATGTCTCGACAGGAACGGATGCCAGCGACGGCACCTGCTCGAGCTTGAAATCATCGGCGTTGGCAAGGCCGCTGACCCCCGCGGCAAGCACAGTCAGAAGAATGGCAAATCCACGTCTCATTCAATGCTGCTCAGTATTGCCTGCGCCCGAAGAGGCCGAAGAAGTAATCCGGATCGATGCGGCTCGGCGCCCGCCCCCCGTACCGGTCATCCTCGAAGAACTCCGGTGACCGCGGCTGAATCCGCTGTTGCTGTTGCCCGTAGTAATAGCCCGATTGCGGCGGATAATAATCGCGCATGCCGTAGCGACTGTCATACGGCCAGTTCTGCACGGGGCTTCCGTCTTCTTCATAGCCGTCGCCGCCGCGATACATGTAGTAATTGTCTCCGCGCGACACGATCCGGTAGCGGGTATCGGTGATTCCGCCGACCGAGTCACGGCGCAGGTATTCGACGCTGCCGCCCGATCGTTGACCGCTATATTGGTCGGCATCGCCGGTATAGGGGTCGATCTGGACGGCAACGAGTTCCCGTCCTGCTTCCTGAGAGGGCCCGCTGAGCGCGACTTTCGGCGCATGTGTGCGCCAGACCGCTTCGAGGATCGGCTCGAACATCGGCAGGGCGACCCGTCCGCCGGTCTGGCCGCGGCCGAGCGTTCGACGCCCTTCGGCGTTGTCATAACCCACCCACAAGGCGACCGTGACGTCGTTGGTGAACCCGACGAACCAGGCATCGAGTTCATTGTCGGTCGTGCCGGTCTTGCCGGCGGCGTAAGTCGCAAGATGCCGCGCGGAGCGCGCGGTGCCGCGCGTCAGCACGCCCTGCAGCATCGACTTGAGCTGGAAGAATGAGGCGCGATCGGCCGATCCGATCCAGTTCACCTGGTTGTTGTCGGCCTTGTATATCTGCCGGCCGCCCTGCTCGACCGAATCGATGACATGCGGAACCGGACGCGCACCCTCATTGGCAATCGCAGCATAGAACGCGGCGAGGTCGATCATCCGGACCGGTTGAGCGCCGAGAATGAAAGGATAGAAGCGGCTGCATTCCTTGTAGAGCTGCGCTTCAACGGCGAGCTCACATACGCGGTCGAGGCCTTGTTCGGCGCTGTTCTCGATGCCGTTCGCCATCAGCTGCGCGGTCGCAAGGTTGCGCGAGTCTTCGAGCGCACGACGCATGGTCACCGCACCACCCGAACCGCCTGAATTGCGCGGCGCCCAAAAATCCTTCTGGCGGGCAAGAGCGCTGGTTTGGCCAATCGGCGGCAACACGATCGGTGAATCCATCACCAGCGTGTTCGGCTGCAGACCGCTGCGCAACGCGGCGAGGTAGGTCACCGGCTTCAATGTTGAGCCCGGCTGGCGGACGGTCTGGACGGTCCGGTTGAGCTGGCTCTCAGGATAGGAGAAGCCGCCGGACATCGCGAGGATGCGACCGGTCCTGTTTTCCATGACGAGAGCGGCGCCCTGCACGGCCGGCCGGACGCGCAGCTCGGCGCGCGCGCCCTGCTTGCCTGCCGCCTCGCGCACCCGGACATAGACGACATCGTTGACCTTCAGGCTGCGCCGGGTGGCCACGTTCCAGGGATTGAGCGGAAGGGTGCGGCCATCCGCTATTCCGACGGTCAGGACGTCGCCGCGCTTCGTGCGGCCGTTCTCCAGCACCACCGCCGGTTCCCAATGCACGTCGTACAACGGCAGGCGCACCGATTTCAGCGCAACAAGCCAGGCCGGCCCCTCGCCTTTGCGCTCCTCGGTCATCGACTTGAGCGCGTCCGAGATATTCGCCTCGGGACCCTGGAACTTGAAGCGTCCGGTATTCAGCTCGTAGCGCGCCAGCGCTTCCTGCAGCACGGACTCCGTGGCGCGTTGAAGTTCCGGATTGATCGTCGATCGCACCACATAGGACGACGCATTGAGCGCGCCCACCGCAGGGATAGAACGCGCTTCGCGTGAAACATGATCGACGAAGTGGAAGCCCGTGTCCTGCCGGAGGCGCTCGTACGGCACCATCGCCGGAAGTTGCACCTTGGCAGCCACCGTCGCGATCATACCGTCATCGTGCATACGGCCGAGCACGTAGGCCATCCGGTCGCGCGCGCGGCCGGCGTTGCGGTCGGGACTGAAATAGCTCGGTCCCTTGGCGAGACCGGCGATGAACGCCGCTTCGACCGGGGTCAACGCGCCAACCGATTTGCCGAAATAGCTGCGCGCCGCCATCTCCACGCCCCAGGCCCCGCGCCCGAGATAGATCGAGTTGAGATAGAGCTCGAGGATCTCGGTCTTGCTCAGCGTCCGCTCGATGCGCGAGGCGATGATGATCTCGCGCAGCTTGCGTTCATAGGTGACGTCGTTGCCGACCAGCACTGTCTTGGCGAGTTGCTGCGTAATGGTCGACCCGCCCTGCGGGCGGCCGGGCTGGGCCATATTGCCGACAAAGGCGCGCACGAGGCCGCGTTCGTCCATGCCCTTATGCTGGAAGAACCGCTTGTCCTCGGCGGCGATGAAGGCGTTGCGGACGACCTCCGGGATCGCGGAGATCGAGACCCACACCCGCCGGTTTTCCGGGGTGAAAACTTCGGCGAACCGCTCGCCCTTCCCGTCCAGGATAACGCTCATGCCGGGCAGCTTCATGCCCTTCAGCCGTCCGACATCAGGCAGATCCTTGAGCGCATCGTTGTAGAACGCGATCACCTCCGTGAGGTCGACCGGCGACTGCTCGACCGCCTCGCCCTTGCAGAACTGCCGATAGACGGTGTGCAGGTCGGAGAAGGACAGCCCCTTGAGAGCCTTGACCTCCTCGCCAAGCGCGGCCTTGTCATCCATCGCCGTCGCGATCAGATCGTCGAGATTGATCTGCTCGATGTCGAACGACTTGCGCATATGGAGGCATCCTGCGTGCAGGAGCTGCTCCACTTCCGCCTTGTCTGCGACCGGGTTGAATTCGGCTTTGATGGCGTCAGGCCGGGTCGTGGCCTGGCTGAATGCGAGAGCCGTTGCCAGGACCTTGACGAGAATGATGTTCATGTACCGCCGCGTACCCGAATGCCACCCCGGCTTCGTGCAGTGATGATTCTACCTGAAGACGGGCAAAATAAGGAGCGGTATTAGACAGATAGCGTGTTTTTGACCGGTGAACGAGATGCCGCGGGCATCGGAACCGGCCTGTGCCAACGGGACTCGGCCACTGACCGAGGGTCGTGTTCTGGCACCCGCTTATCCACGCGCGATCATTGGGTGGCGACCGGCGTCATTTTCTCCAGATGGTCTTGATTGCCGCCGGTCACTTGCGGCGTTGGCGCCGCGTGAAGGGGATGATCGCCACCGCTGCAGATGTTGGTGCCGGATGCTGAACGGGGAGGAATTCGCCCCGCGCGTTCACGACACTGGTCTGCGCGACCGTTGCAGGCTGCATAGACCGGATCTCGTTATAGTCGAGCACGAAATAGTCCCCGAAGCCGTCCAGAACTTCAGCAAAAAGCTCGCGGCAAACGATCCTTACAGCGGTTATCGTTCTCGTCCGGGTCTCGATGATGACCATCTCGCCGTCGCGACCATGGATCGCGAGCGACTCTCTCAGGCGTTTGGCTCGCACCGCAGCAATGGAAATGACGTTGCTCATGGCCCTTTAACCCGGAAATGAGGTTGCTGTTCCCGACCTCACTTGTTTGGTCGGGGGACAACCTGCCCGGGTTCAAGGGCGTCGCGGCGCCTGCCACGGCAGGCGGATCAAGCGGCCTCAGCCAGCGCCATCCACATTGGACGATACCCGCTTACGCAGCGCGGCGATATCGATCTGCCGGACACTGCCGCTGCCGGCGAGATCAAGGGCGTGCGCTGCGGCCGCGCCCATGGCGATGCACGGCCCCATCACCCGCACGCTCGACAGCGCGGCGCTGTCGCCGTCGATGCAGCGCCCAACCGCGACGATGTTGTCCGCCTCGTCGGGAACGAGCGCGCCGAACGGGACATAGTGCAGATGGTCATCGCCAAACGGTTCCCAGGCCGTGCTGTCGGGCCGGTCGTGCAGTTCGATCGGCCATCCCGTCCTCGCGACCGCGTCCGGAAATCTTGTGCCGGCGCGCACATCGTCCACGGTGAGATGCTGCCGCCCCTTGATCCAGCGGGTCTGGCGGATGCCGGGAAAGCCATAGGCGCGAACACGCGCGTTGGCGAAAGCGTCCGGATATTCGGCCTTGAGGAATCGGACCACGTCGTCCGCCATCGCCTTGCCGAGAAGTGCATTGCGTGACGCCGCAAACGGTTCGAGCGGCGTCTCGACATGGTTCATGTTGATCAGCGAGATACCGCGGCCCGGAACGACGAAGGAGAATCCATCGCGCCGGATCAGCCCGTACCGATCTCCCTTCTCTTTCATGCGCGCGATCATCTCGGGTCGCGGCGGGTGGCTCGCCTCATCGACGCCTTCCAGCACCACCATCTGGGTGCCGTAGAGCACTCCGTTCGCATTCTCGCGGCAGGCAAAGCCGGCCTCCCATGTCAGGGCCGCGTCGCCGGTTGCATCGACGAAGCCCTCCGCGGAAATTGTGACATCGCCGTAGCGTGTCGCAAATTCGATCGTTCGTACGCGCCCGCCATCGCGCATCACCCTGCGCAGCATGGCGCCGAGCAACACGATGATGCCAGCTTTGCGTATCGTCTCCTCGATCCACCGCGAGAGGGCGATCTCGTCATACATCACGACGGTGGTGTTCGATGGACCGCCGCGCAGGTAGTGCAGCGCATCCTGCGCGCCGAGATCGTGGAGAATGCCATCGGCAATGCCGTGGGTGATCTGGCGGCCGCGATAGCCATTTGCGAACAGACCGCAGAAGGTGCCGATGATCGAGTGAACCGCCTGACCGCCCAGCGCCGGCAGGCTGTCCACCAGCACAACCGTCCTGCCAAGCTGCGCAGCTTCGAGCGCCGCCGACACTCCGGCAATTCCAGCCCCGACCACGCAGATATCCGCCGCGGCGCTCCGGGCGCTTCGCCCGGTGCTGCGCACGATGCGGGTCGCGGTGGAGAAGTCCCGATTGGCGGCCATTGCACTCCTCCAGAGGGCGAGTCCGGAGCAATCCGGGTTCCATTCCGCCACGCTGTTAACCGTACGTTATCCTCAATCAGCGATTAATGATCGAGGACAATCGTGGACGTCGCGTCCCGGCGCCAATCTGCGCGCATCGCGCCAGCCGCTTCGGGTGATTACCGTGCCAGTCGCTGATTCAAAGCCGCGATCATTAAAGAACGCCTCGGTCAACCTCCGCGATTTGACCATCCTGATTGCAGACCCCGGCACCTTCATGCGCCGCGTGGTCTACGGAATGCTCCGCGGCTTCGGGGCGAATCGCATCCTTGAAGCTGGAGACGCAGCCGGCGTATTGGCGGCGCTGATGCAGCAGAAGATCGACATTCTGATCCTGGACGCCAAGCTCCCGCCCCAGAACGGCCTGGCGGTCACGCAGGCGATCAGGCGCAATACCGACAACGAGAACAGGACGCTTCCGATCCTGATCATGACCAGCGACGCGCAGCAGTCGACGGTCAAGGAAGCCCGCGACGCCGGCGCCAGCATGGTGGTCGCAAAACCGATGTCCCCGACGACATTGTATGACCGGCTCGTGTGGATCGCCTTCGACCGGCGGCAGTTCATCGATTGCCCCACCTATTTCGGCCCCGACAGGCGCTTCAAGATCGAGGGCTATCCGACGGGTGTCGGACGCCGCGCAAGCGACAAGAGCATCGAGGTCGCGGAAGCGGTCGAGCCCAACCTCGAGCAGGACGATATCGACAGCCTCTTCCAGGCGGCGCGCGCCGGACAAAGCGAATGACAGAAAAAACACCGCCAAATGTGCGCATCTTCGCCGTCAAGACGCGCTTTCAGGAACTCGCTCAGCGGCCCGGCGGCATTCCCCGGGAGATCGCGATCCAGCAGGCCGAATCCGGAATTGAAGGTTACAAGGCCGAGTTCGTCGATTGGGTCGAGCGTGAATTGCAGGAGCTGACACAGGCTCTGCGCAAGATCGATAGCGCACAGCCCGACATGGCGCAGCTCGACGAGATCTACGCGCGCTCGCGACAATTGCGCGACACTGGAACGACCATGGGGCTCGCGCTGCTCACCTTCGTGGCCGACAATCTTTGCAGGGTGCTGGATGCCATCCAGAGCGGCGCCACCTACGACAGCGAAATCGTGGAGTGCCACATCTCCGCGCTGTTCCTCGCGAGGCAGAACGCCTATCGCAATATCCGACCCGAGCAGGTCCCGGAAATGACCAGCGGATTCCACCGCATGCTGGAGCGCGCGAGCCGGAGCCTGCCGGACAAGGCGGGCTAGAAGATCACGTCGACTTCGACTTCACTCTCGGATGGTTCCGGCAACGGCTGGAAGACTGTGCCGAGACCATTTTCCAACCGGTCGAGAAATCGCTCCTTCAGGTCGGCGATCGTGATGTCATGGATCACGTCACGGCCGAAGGGCTCGCGCGGACCATCACCTGCCACGGGAAGGGCGCCGGTCGATCTGGCATAGCGCGCGAGCGCGCCGCTCAAGGCCTCGAATTCCTGCTTGAGCCGGTCGAACCTCTGCAACGTCACGATCAAGTCGCGATCCGGCCTGCCGTCGCGCGTCACGAGATCCGTGACACGGGAAACCGTGTCTTCCAGCTCCCTGACATTGTCGAGAAACAGCGTCGCGAGAACGCCCAGCAATGCTGCGATTTCCGACAGCGCACCGTCCGCCGCGGGACCTGATCCCGACGCGGCATCCGGTTCGACGCTGAATGCAGCACTCGCGGTCATTTACGACAGCTTCCCCATGACCTGCTCGATTTTCTGGCGCAGGACCTGAACGGTGAAGGGCTTGATCAGATAATTGTTGACCCCGGCCTGCGCCGCCTTGACCACGAGCTCGCGATCACCGCGTCCGGTCAGCAGGATGAATGGCACACGCCGGACGACCGGATGACCGCGCACGGCACGAAGCAGGTCAAGGCCGTCCATCTCGTCCATGTAATAGTCGGAGATAATCAGATCGATCGGCTGAAGCGAAGCGATCTCCATCGCCTTCTTGCCGTTCTCCGCTTCATGAATGTGGCGGATCCCGATCTGCTCCAGCGTCAACGCCGTCATTTTCCGCACGCTTTCCTGGTCGTCGACAACCAGAACCTTCAGTGCCACCGCATTTGGCATTGCCATTTCTCCTCAACTCAACGGACGACCTGAAGTCGGCCCGGCCTCAACCCTTGCCGTCACGCTACTTTCGCGAGTGAACCTGCCTTGTGTGCGATCACCGACGACGATGTTTCGCCGGCGAGATCGGACAATTTCTCAACGTCGAGAATCAGGGCAACCGCACCGTTGCCGAGAATCGTGGCAGCCGCGACGCCCGGAACCGGGCCGTAGCTTTCCTCGATGCTCTTCACGACCACCTGCTGGTGTCCGCACAGTTCGTCAGCGACGAGGCCGAGCCTCGTACCGTCACCGGCATCGGTGATGATGACCACGCACTCGCCCGACAGATCGGCCGACGATCCGATGTGCAGAAGGTCGCCGAGATAGACCAGCGGCACGAGATCGCCGCGCAATTGCAGCATGCCGCGCGTGCCGACGAGGTTGTTGATGCTGGACCGCGGCGGCCTCAGACATTCCACGATCATCGACATCGGCATGACATAGGTCTCGCGGCCGACCTTGATCACCATGCCGTCCATGACCGCGAGCGTGAGCGGAAGCGCGAACTGAATGGTCGTGCCCTTGCCGCGCACGGATTGCAGCGAGAGCCGCCCGCCAATCTCCTGGATGTTGGTTTTCACGACGTCCATGCCGACGCCGCGGCCGGAAATGTCGGAGATAACGTCGGCGGTGGAGAAGCCGGGCATCATGATCAGGTTGTTGATCTCATCCTCAGTGAGAACGGCGTCCGCGCTCACGAGGCCCTTTTCACGCGCCTTCTGCAGCACCTTCTCGGTGTTGATGCCGCCGCCGTCGTCACTGACCTCGATCACGATCCGGCCGCCGCGATGTTCCGCGGAGAGGCGGATCGTTCCCTCCTCGCTCTTGCCGGCCGCAACGCGAACATCCGGCGCCTCGATGCCGTGGTCGACGGAATTGCGGATGATGTGGGTAAGCGGATCGGTGAGCCGTTCGATGATCGATCGATCGACCTCGGTCGTTTCGCCTGCAAGCTCGAGCCGGATCTTCTTGCCGACCTTCGCCGCAGTTTCGCGTACGAGACGCGGCATCCGCTGGAACACGGTGCCGACGGCCTGTGCGCGCATCGACATCAGACCGTCTTTCAGCTCACGCGTATGATGGACGACTTCGTCGAGGATCTGCGAGAGCCGATCGCTGACGCCTTCCGGAAGGTCATGCACGATCTGACCGAGCATGGCCTGGGCGATGACCAGCTCGCCGACCATGTTGACCACGCGATCGATCTTCTCGAGTTCGATACGGGTGGTGGTCGCCTGCGGCTTGGGCGGTCGTGCGGCGGCAGGCTTCTCGGCAGCGGTTGCGCTTGCAGGCGCAAGTGCAGGCGCGGCCTGTACCGCTGGCATCGGATTTATGCTTTGCGGTGCAGGTTCGACGGCCTTTGGTTCCTGGACCGGCGCAGGAGCCACGGCCGGCGCAACCGGCGGCGCCACATCGATCACCGGGAGCTCGGCGACCGGAATATCGGGCACTGCCGCCTCGCCCGCGATTTCGTTGATGGCAATCTCGCAGTCGCCGACAAAGTCGAAGAGGTCCTGCAGCTGTTCGCGCGTCGCCTCGGTCCGCAGCGTCCCGGTCCAGCTCACATAGGCGATCTCGGGCCGCAGCGACTGCAGATCCGGCAGGCGACTTGTATCCGCCGTCAGTTCGAGTTCGCCGAGCTGACGCAGTTGCCGCATCAGAAGCAGCGGGTCGCTGCCGTTCCTCAACATGTCGGCATTGGGCGTGAAGGCGATCTCGAATGACCGCTGTCCGGTCACGAAGCTGTCCGCCCGGACCGGGGTGAAATCGATCCCGTCAAAATCCGCCATGTCGTCGGGCTCTGCGCCATCAGCACGGACGGGAACGAAGTCGAGCCCTTCGAAATCGGCCGGCGCTTCTTCCTCACCGCCGGACTCGTTGCCGAGCAGGCGCTCCAGCGCAACGCGGGTCTCGTCGCCGAAGCCCGCCGGGATCGCATCGCCTGCGCGAGAAATCTGCACGAGATCGGACAGCACGTCACTTGACGCGAGCAACACATCGACCACATCGGTCGTCGCCGGAAGGTCGCCACGCCTGACCGCGTCCAGCGTCGTCTCGAACACATGGGCGAAGCCGACCAGCGCTTCAAAGCCGAAAATGCCCGCGCCACCCTTGACCGAATGCACCGCGCGGAACACGGCGTTGATCGTATCATCGGAACCAAGGCCCTCGCGCATGTCGCTGAGGCCCTGCTCGATCTGCTGCATCCCTTCGGCGCATTCGTCGAAGAAGGTCTGCTTGAGCTGTTCGAAACTCGCCATCGGCCTCGTCCTTTCCTAGCAGGCCACCTTGCGCACCGTCGCGACCAGGCGCTCCGGATCGAACGGCTTCACCAGCCAACCGGTCGCACCGGCTTCACGCGCGATATTCTTCTTCTCCGCCTCGCTCTCGGTGGTGAGAACGAGGATCGGGGTCGTCTTGTGCTCAGGCCGCGCGCGCAACTGGCGCACGACTTCGTAGCCATCCATGCGCGGCATGTTGATGTCCGTAATCACGACATCGACATTCTCGCGTTCGAGCATGTCGACCCCGTCCTTGCCGTCGACGGCCTGGATCACGTCGAAGCCGGCATCGACGAGCGTCAGCATGAGCATGTCGCGCATGGTCTTTGAATCGTCGATGGTCAGAATGCGGATATTGTTGACGGCGGAGGCCGATTCCTCGATGAGGTCCGGAGCAGCATCGCCTTTGCCTGCAGGAGCATTCGCGTCCTGCATCGCGGGTTCGGCGGAAGGCTGGTCGACCGGCGCCGGCAATTCCTTCATTCGGTCAGCCCAGTCGAGGCCGAGATCGGCGAAAGCGCAGATGAAGGCATCCGACGGCTGATCGATCCAGACATGCGCGTCGCGCTTCGCCGCAACGAGGATCTGAATGCACGGCAGCGTCAGCACCTCGACATCCGATGCATCCAGCCGCACACCGCCCGCGGTATGGACTTCACGAAGGATCATTTCATGCAGGGAGATCGCGGCCGCGAGATCAAGCACCTTCGGTAGTTTCATGGTCGGCCCCTCAATCCAATATCTTTAACCGTCAAAGCCATCATCCGAGTTAATTCTCAAATCGCATGCGCCATGCGCTGCAGGGTGTTCTGTTCAAGCTTGCCCTCGCACGCGTCCAGAATCGCGTCGGCGACCTGATTCAGGGAGCACTGGCGCATCACGCCGCCCCGCTCGAACGCGACATGAGGCATCCCGTAAATCAGCGAGGACGCCTCATCCTGTCCGATCGTCAGCGCGCCGGCCTTGCGCATTTCGACCAGCCCGTCGGCACCGTCCTTGCCCATGCCGGTCAGAATGACACCGACCGCCGATTTCCCGACGACGCGCGCAACC
>Ga0180218_1001759_pt1 | contig 12502 bp, 14 predicted proteins | sample eDN3rd37CKraftBY_FD_151334 | JGI IMG/M metagenome (GOLD analysis project Ga0180218, IMG submission 151334) | Enriched backyard soil microbial communities from Emeryville, California, USA - eDNA 3rd pass 37_C Kraft BY (version 2) (version 2) | ecosystem: Environmental > Terrestrial > Soil >... | reverse complement strand
CGCAAGTCGGGTGTTCCCGACTTGCGGCAGACAAAAGACAAGTCTCGGGCAAGCCCGAGGCTTGTGGGGGAGGAGGGTTGGTCGCGCTTCACGAGTCACGACAGGGAGGCGGAAAAGGACCTCCTCAACCTGTCAATTTCCTGAACGCGGGCTTTTTCGTCCGTTCAGGGCCGCCATGCGACAAGGACCGCATCAAGGATGTGATCCATGCAGGCTTTCTTCGATACCTTCGTCTCTCCCGGGCTCGGCCAGGCCGAATTCTTCGTCGGCGTGCTGATGGCCTGCGGCTTTCTCATGATCGGCATCTCGGCCCTGCTCCCCAAGAGAGGCGCCGACAAGCTCGAATGGTGGGAACGGTAAACACCCGTCAGGGCAGCCGCAGGGCCTTCGGTCCAATCCCGAGGCCGATCTGCAGGCTCTCGGCGATGCGTCGCGCCCGGTCCACGAAGAAAGCCGCCACGTCCGGCTCGCAGATCTCCCGGGCCGTCTCCTCGAACAGCGACAGCCAGCGGGTGAACAGCTCCGGCGTGAGCTGAAGGCCGAAATGCGCCGCCTGGGGCTTGCCCTGATAGCGGCCGGTCCTGAGCGCGATCGAGGACCAGAAATCCACCATCAGGGCCAGATGCCGGCTCCAGCGGCCGGAAAGCTTCGCGTGGAAGATGGGGCCGAGCTCCGGATCGCGGATCACCCGGTCATAGAAGGTCTCCACAAGCTCACGGATCAGCTCCTCCGAAACGCCTTCGGCCGGGCTGATGATCGGGATGCTGCGGCCTGTGGCGGCTGAATGAGCCAAGGCATTTCTCCTCTTGCGCCGAAAGGGATGGGAGCATGATGCTCCCATCCCGTTCAAGCAGTCTTTGCGGCAGGTCAAGTCGTCAATGGTGGCTGTGGCCGACCTGAGGCTTCACCTGCGGTCCATGGGGATATTCCTTGCTGTGCGAATGTGTCGTCAGTTCGATCTGCCGGTCGGCACCGCCTTCGGCCCCGTAGAAGACCCCGTGAAGCCCCCAATAGCCGCTCACCAGCACCACGAGGGCGACGGCCAGGCCCGCCGGGACCGAAGCCAGGCTGCCGAAGCGCGGCAGGGCGTTGGGCATCTTGACGGCAATCGCCTTGGAATCCCGGCACGGGTCGGCAGCGACGAGGAACAGGGCCGCCATGATCAGCGCATGGCCGACGAGATCGATGCGGCCGAACGGATAGACCGCCGTGAAGAAGATCAGCAGCAGGGCCACGGCCGACAGACGGCGCACCAGCGGGCTCCAGAGCAGGCCGAAGCCCATGGTGAACTCGGCGACACCCGCCATCGGGATGAACACGTCACGCGGCATGCCGAAGGTCAGGAAGGGCTTCTCCTCCACGAGCGGATAGAACCAGTCCGGATAGGCGAACTTCTCGAGCGACGACCACATGAGCGCGATGGCGATGCCCCAGCGCAGTGCCAGGAACCGGCGCGCCCGCCACTTCTCATGATGGGACGAGGCCATCACCAGATAGGCCGCAACGGCCACGCCGAGCGCCAGATAGTCGAGCAGGTGGAAGAGGTCGTATTCCCGCAGAGCCACCACCCAGAGGGCGATGATGCCGGCCGCCGCGATCGGCATGGTCCGGCGCGAGAACACGCACATGGCAATCAGGAGCTGCGCCCACGAGATCACCTCCGAATCCGTCTTGAGATCGGGGGTGAGATAGATGCCGCCGACCGCGAAGATGGCCACGAAGAAGCCGCCGATGGAGACGCGCATGAAATCGTCGGACCGGCTCCAGAGCGGTGCGCTGACGCGATCGAGCCCGGACTGGATGCCCCGGCCCAAAGCCGTGCGCTCGACCATGAGCGTGGCGAGGAAGAAGGCCAGCACGAGGCCGATGCCGGTCCAGAACCACACATTGGTCAAGGTGGCGGAGATCGGCTGGGGAGTGGCATCGACGATGTAGGGCGCGAACCACTTCACATGGGCTTCGGCCGGCAATGCACAGATTGCGCCGGCACCGAGGGCGATGAGACCGGCTGCGGCACGCCTCATGGAAGGCAGATGGCTTGGTCTTGGCTCGCGCGGCATGGAGCCTTTAGCGGCAGATAGGGTACGCATGACGTCCTCGTTATGGGAAATCGTTCTTGGACAGGCGAGGTGATAAACTCACTCGGGAGCCGGGAACATTCAGATCATCCCCCTAAGGGATTTTCCGTAACAGCGTCACAGGCTTGGCCGTATGGCAGCTCCTCTGCGGAACTTGACCTGTGCGGGGAGCGGATCGTTCACGAACCTTGAGCGTTGACGCCTTGTCATCTTCAATGCGCCGACATGCAGCTTCATCATCGACACGACTGGAATCTCACCCCCTCCGAGGCCATCGCCCTGCAGCAGCAGCTGAGGACGGAGGTGGTCTCCGACCGGCCCATCGACCTCGATGCGGTCAGGCTCGTGGCGGGCGTCGATGTGAGCGTGAAGAACGAGCAATCCCAGGCGGCCATCGTGGTGGTCACCTATCCGGGCTTCCTGCCCGTGGAGACCGTGCTGGCGCAGCGCCCGACACCCTTTCCCTATGTTCCGGGCCTCCTGAGCTTCCGCGAGGGCCCGGTCCTCGAAGAGGCGTCCGAGAAACTGAAATCCGAGCCGGACGTGTTCCTCTTCGACGGCATGGGCATCGCCCATCCCCGGCGCATCGGCATCGCCAGCCATATGGGCCTGTGGCTGCAGCGTCCCACCATCGGCTGCGGCAAGACGCTCCTGTGCGGGCGCTACAAGGACCTGGGTGAGGAGAAGGGCTCCGCCGCGCCGCTCGTCGACCGCAAGGAGACCATCGGCGTGGCGCTGCGCACCCGCACGGCCAAGAACCCGATGTTCATCTCGCCCGGACACCTGGCTGACATCCCCACTGCAGCGGAGCTCGTCCTGCGCTGTTCTCCAAAGTATCGCTTGCCCGAACCGATCCGCCTGGCGCACAACGCGGCTGGACAATTCAGTCCCCTTCCGGCCTGACCCCTGAGGCGATACGCTCAAACCGCATCGATCGAGACCATGCCCCGTTACGCTTTCGAAGATTTCATCCCCGGCACCACCCGGATGCTCGGCCCCACCCTGGTGACGAAGGAGGCACTGCTCGCCTTCGCGCGGGAATACGACGCGCAGCCCTTCCACGTGGACGAGGTCGCGGCCAGGGACAGCTTCATCGGCACGCTCATCGCCTCGGGCTGGCACACCTGCAGCATCAATATGCGCCTGCTGGCCGACGAGGTGCTTCTCGATTCCACGGCGCTGGGCGCGCCGGGCATCGAGGAAGTGAAGTGGCTGAAGCCCGTCAGGCCGGACGATGCCCTGCGCTCGCGCATGACGATCCTGGAGAGCCGTCCGTCGACGAGCCGTCCCTCCCTCGGCCTCGTGCGCTTCCAGTTCGAGATGCTGAACCAGCAGGACGAGACCGTCTTCTCGCAGACGAACTGGATCATGTTCGGCCGCCGTGACGCGGAGCCCGTCAAGGGATCGGGCCCCGGCGCCCTGTCCGCGGCTGCCGCCGCCATGCCCGATCACGCGCCGGAGCGGGAACTGCCGCATGTCTCGTCCAATCCGTATTTCGAGGATCTCGTGATCGGCGAGACGGACGAGCTGGGCTCCTACACCTTCATGCCCGACGACATCATCGGCTTCGCCCGGCAGTTCGATCCGCAGCGCTTCCACGTGGACGCGGAAGCCGCCAAGGACAGCCTCTTCGGCGGGCTCTGCGCTTCGGGCTGGCATACGGCGAGCGTCTGGATGAAGCACATGGTGGGGCACCGCGACCGCATTCGCGCCTATGCGCTCTCCCATGGCGCCCGGGCGGCGCGGCTCGGCCCCTCCCCCGGCTTCTCCAACCTGAAATGGCTCAAGCCCGTCTATGCGGGCGACACCATCACCTACCGCTCGACCGTCTCCTCCAAACGCGCCTCGGCCTCGCGCCCCGGCTGGGGCCTCGTGTTCCACCACAACACGGGCACGAACCAGCGCGGGGAAGAGGTGTTCGCCTTCGACGGCATGGTGTTCTGGGAAAGGCGGGACTAACCGAGTTTTGAGGCCTCGGCCCGCTCGCGCGTTTCCTCGTCGAGGATGGCCCGGATCCTGGCGAGCACCGGATGAGCCGATGTCCGGTCCTGCCCGTAGCCGAGATTGAACGCGTAGTCGAAATCCGCAGGGTTCTGCCCCTGATTGTGCTGGAGAATCGTCTCCAGCTTGTCGAGCCCCTTGGCGAGAACGGCCTCGGGCGACGAGGCCGCTTCGTATTCCTCCCACAGGGCCAGGATCTCGGCCCGCTTTTCCGGATGCAGGGCCTTGGTCAGGATTTTCAGGTCTGCCCTCTCTCGGGCGGATTTATCGGAACCTTCCGTCTGGAGAACGGCGGGAATGTCGCCGTTCAGGGCTTCGCCGAGGTCGTGAACGATGCAGAGCTTGACGAGGCGCAGGAGATCGATTCCCTCGAACTCGTCCGAGAGCACCAGCGCCATCAGGCACAGGCGCCACGTATGCTCGGCCGTGCTCTCGGGCCGCCCCGTCGAGGTGTAGCCGCTGCGCAGGGTGCTCTTGAGCCTCTCCGCCTGACGCAGGAATTCCAGCGCTCCCAGGATACGGTCCGTTGCCATCCGCGGCTCCTCGCGTCCTTCACTCATCCTTCACTCAACTGCGGTCCGGCTCATAAACGGGCATTGACCTTAAGCCCTCATCCTGAGGAGCGAAGCGTCTCGAAGGACGAGGGCGTCTCCAGAGACCACTGGACGATCCTTCGAGACGCAGCTGCGCTGCTCCTCAGGATGAGGTGAGAGCTTGATGAACCAGCCTCCCTCGATGAGGACGGCATGATGACAGATACTCTCTAATGCCCCTCGAAGCTCACGAGGCTGCGCACTTCCACCCCGAGGTCGCGCAGCTTCTGCGCGCCGCCGAGATCGGGCAGGTCGATGATGAAGCAGGCGGCCACGATGTTGGCGCCCATCTGGCGCAGGAGCCGGGTCGCGGCCACCGCCGTGCCGCCGGTGGCGATGAGGTCGTCCACGAGGATCACACGCTCGTCCTGGCCGATGGCATCCGTATGGATCTCCATCTCGTCGACGCCGTATTCGAGCGAATAGGCGATCCGCACCGTCTCGTGGGGCAGCTTGCCCTTCTTGCGGATCGGCACGAAGCCCGACGAGAGCTGGTGCGCGATGGCGCCGCCGAGGATGAAGCCGCGCGCCTCGATCCCCGCCACCTTGTCGACGCGCCCGCCCGCGAAGGGATGGACGAGTTCGTCCACCGCGCGTCGGAAGGCCCGGGCATCGCCCAGAAGGGTCGTGATGTCCCGGAAGACGATGCCGGGCTTCGGATAATCCGGGATCGAGCGGATCGCGGTCTTCAGATCGGTGATGAGGCGCTGGTCCATGAGGTTAAGCCTGCCTGGGTGTCGGGTGAAGATGGTTCTGCAAGCATGGTCCGCACAAGGGCCGGGCTCACGTTTTCGAAGGGTTTAGCACCCGTCCTGCCACCGCATCGAGCTTCTTCAGAAGCTCGGGATCGCGAGCGGAGGGTGCCGTCATGATGGCGCCGTCGAGCGCCCGGTCCGACCCCACGGGGCACGGCTCGTGCTCGGCCGGAAAATCCCGGGCGACCCGGGCGATCAGGCCGGCCACCTTCGTGGCGTTCTGATGCGCGACCGCGACCACGGAGGCGACGTCCACGTTGTCGTGCTCGTCGTGCCAGCAATCGTAATCGGTCACCATGGCGATGGTCGCGTAGGTGATCTCGGCCTCCCGGGCGAGCTTGGCCTCGGGCATCGCCGTCATGCCGATCACGTCGTAGCCGAGGTTCTTGTAGGTCACCGACTCGGCATAGGTGGAGAATTGCGGCCCCTCGATGCACACGAGCGTTCCGTCCAGGGTAAACTCGATGTTCTCGGCCGCCGCGGCATCGGCGATGCGCTGGCGCAGCAGCGGACCGACCGGATGCGCCATGGGCACATGGGCGACGCAGCCCCGGCCGAAGAACGAGCTTTCCCGCCGGTAGGTGCGATCCACATACTGGTCCACCAGGACGAAGAAGCCGGGATAGTACTCGTCCTTGAACGAGCCGCAGGCCGAAACCGAGATCAGGTCGGTGACACCGGCGCGCTTCATGGCGTCGATATTGGCCCGGTAGTTGATGTCGGACGGCGACAGGCGATGGCCTCGGCCGTGGCGCGGCAGGAAGACGATCTCCGTCCCGCCGATGCGCCCGACGCGCAGCACGTCCGACGGCTCGCCCCACGGGGAATCGATGCGCAATTCGCGCATGTCCTCGAGCCCCGGCAGATCGTAGACCCCCGATCCGCCGATAATGCCTAGAACCGCCTTCGTCATCTCACGTCCTCGCCTGCTCGGGCTCACCGGTCTGTCATAGCCGACCACGAGGGCTGGCCCAAGCGTTACCGTCCGGTCAAAGGGATCGAGGCGATCTCGTCCGTCGCGAGGCAGGGGAAGAGCGTCTCGCGCACGAGCCTGATCCGCGTCACGGGCGCCGGGATGGAGACAGGCAGGCTTTCGATGCGCTCGACCACCTCGTCCGGGATGGCGGCATTCGTCCGGTAGCGCGCCAGGGTCGAGTGGATCAAATCGTAGATGATCGGCTTCTGGCCCGGCGGTGGCGGGATCTCGTTGACGATCCTCTCCCGGATGGAAGCGATCAGGCCGGTCTCCTCGCTCGCCGTCGCGATGATGGCCGTGTCGGTGACCTTGAGACGGGAGAAGCGCAGTTCCAGGGCCCGATGGCCCGTGCAGAGTTCCTCGAGGATGTTCTGGCTCCGCCCGGCGATGCTTCGCCAATATGCATCCTTGTCGAAGCCGCCCTTCACCGTCACCAGCGGATAGATCGTGACATGCAGTCCAGGCTTGGGACCGATATGCAGGGGCTCAGGCCAGAGGTCCGCGAAGGTCCTCTGCACCTCGGCGAAAGCATCCCGGGTCTCGGGCTCAAGGCTGGGTTGAACATGATAGGCGAGGCAGGGCTGGCCCCAGATATCGTCGGCGATCGTCTGCAACATGGGACCGGGATAGAGCCGGCCTGGCGTCGTGTCACCCCAAAAGAAAAAGGCCCCGAAGCGGGGCCTTGATCTTATTCATCAGGGATTGTGCGTCATCGGAGGCGTGGCGTGGCCTTCGACCTCGCCGCCCACCCGGGCCCAGACCTTCTTCTTGGTGAAGTAGAGCAGTCCGGACAGGACGATCAGGAACAGGATGACCTGGAAGCCGAGGCGCTTGCGGGCTTCGAGGTGCGGTTCCGCCGTCCACATCAGGAAGGCCGTCACGTCGCGGGCGTACTGCTCCACGGTCTCGGGCACCTGAGGCTGGCCGGCCTCGTTCTTCGGATACTCGACCTGGCCGTCGCTGAGCGGCTTCGGCATGGCGATCACGTGACCCGGGTAATAGTGGTTGTAATGACCACCCTCAGGCACCGTGAAGCCCTGCGGCGGCTCCTCGTAACCGTTGAGAAGAGCGACGAGATAGTCCGCGCCGTTCTCCGAGTACTGACGGAACACGTCCGTGATGAACCAGGGGAAGCCGCGCTCGTAGGTGCGGGCCTTGGCCATCAGGGACAGGTCCGGCGGAGCCTTGCCGCCGTTGGCGGAGGCGGCGGCGTTCTCGTTCGGGAACGGCGCCGGGAAATGGTCGGCCGGACGGCCGGGACGCTCGAACATGTCGCCGGCCTCGTTCGGGCCGTCCTGGATTTGGTATTCCGCCGCCAGGGCACGAACCTGGGCCTCGGAGAATTCCGGACCGCCGGGCTGATGCAGGTTGCGGAAGGCCACGTAGCTCAAGGAATGGCAGGAGGCGCAGACCTCCCGGTAGACCTTGAAGCCGCGCTGGAGCTGGGCCCGGTCGAAGGTGCCGAACGGACCCGCGAAGCTCCACTTCTGGATTGGAGGGACCGGGGTCTCGCCGGCCGCGAAGGCCGGAGCGGCCAGGCCGAGGACGGCGGCTGCGATGAGAAGAGTACGCTTCATCATAGTTTCTGTTTCCTCGACTCTCGCGTCAGCCCTTGGAATGCGGTTCGGGATTGGCGCCGGCCGGAATGCCCGCCCCGCCCTTCTGAACGCCCATGACGGATTCGAGGATCGAATTCGGCAGCGGCAGCGGACGCTCGACGAAGCCCAGCACCGGCAGGATGATCAGGAAGTGGGCGAAGTAATAGACCGTGCAGATCTGGGAGGCGATCACGTACCAGCCCTCAGCCGGGCGGGAACCCAGCCAGCCGAGCAGGAAGCACACGACCACGAAGATCCAGAAGAACTGCTTGTAGAGCGGGCGGTAGGCCGTGGAGCGGACCTTGGAGGTGTCGAGCCAGGGCATGAAGCACCAGATCACGATCGCCGCGCCCATGGCGATGACGCCGCCGAGCTTGTCCGGGATGGCGCGCAGGATCGCGTAGAACGGCAGGAAGTACCATTCCGGAACGATGTGCGCGGGCGTCACGGCCGGGTTCGCCGGGATGTAGTTGTCCGCATGGCCGAGATAGTTCGGCATGTAGAACACCCAATAGGCGAAGAAGATCATGAACACGACGACGGCGAAGACGTCCTTGATCGTCGCGTAGGGGGTGAAGGGAACCGCGTCCTTGCCCGACTTGATCGGAATGCCGGTCGGGTTGTTCTGGCCCGGCACGTGCAGCGCCCAGATGTGCAGGATCACGACGCCCGCGATCATGAAGGGCAGCAGGTAGTGCAGGGAGAAGAAGCGGTTCAGGGTCGGGTTGCCCACCGAGTAGCCGCCCCAGAGGTAGCTCACGATGGTCTCGCCGACGACCGGGATCGCCGAGAAGAGGTTCGTGATCACGGTGGCGCCCCAGAAGCTCATCTGGCCCCAGGGAAGCACGTAGCCCATGAAGGCGGTGGCCATCATCAGCAGGAAGATGATCACGCCGAGGATGTAGAGAACCTCGCGGGGCGCCTTGTAGGAGCCGTAGTAGAAGTTCCGGAAGATGTGGACGTAGACGGCCACGAAGAACATCGACGCGCCGTTGGCGTGCAGGTAGCGGATCAGCCAGCCGTAGTTCACGTCGCGCATGATGTGCTCGACGGACTGGAAGGCGAGCCCCGCGTTCGGGGTGTAGTACATCGCCAGGAACACGCCGGTCACGATCTGCGCCGCGAGCATGAACACCAGGATGGCGCCGAAGGTCCAGAAATAGGTCAGGTTCCGCGGAACCGGGAACGCGATGAAGGACGAGTGGATGAGGCCTGCGATGGGCAAACGGCTCTCGAACCACTTACCGAAGGCGCTCTTGGGAACGTAAGTTGTGGGATGTGCGCTCATGGATATCGCCTGATCGTCGCTTTCAGTTACGCCGTGGCTTCTTGGCCGATCACGATTTTCGTGTCCGACGCGAAGGTGTAGGGCGGAATCGGCAGGTTGATCGGCGCCGGGCCGCCGCGGACGCGCCCGGAGGTGTCGAAGACCGAGCCGTGGCACGGGCAGAACCAGCCATGATACTCACCCTGCTGGCCGAGCGGCACGCAGCCCAGATGGGTGCAGTTGCCGTAAACGATGAGCCACTGGGCCTTGCCTTCCTTGACGCGGGCCGAGTCCGGCTGCGGATCGCGCAGGGAGGCGACGTTCACGTCCTCGGCGGCCTTGATTTCCTCGGCCGTGCGGTGACGGATGAAGATCAGCTTGCCGCGCCAGAAAACCTTGACGATCTGCCCTTCGGCGATGGGGGTCAGGTCCACCTCGACGGGGGCGCCGGCAGCCACCGTCGCCGCGTCGGGCGCCAGGGACTGCACGAAGGGCCATACCAGGGTGGCTCCGCCGACAACGGCAGCTGCGCCCGTGGCGATGTAAAGGAAATCGCGCCGTGTCGGCTCAGCGACATGAGTGGTGGTCTCGGCCACTTGGCTCTCCAGCATTGGTCAAAAAACGAGAACCGCGCATCGGCAATGCCTTGGGAACCAAGGCATTGGCACACGAGGTCCAGAATGGAACAAGCATGCGCGGCGACGCGCGCGCAATGCGACTGGGAGTCGCCGCGCGGTGGCTCTTTGGCACGGCCAAGCCCGCCTGTCCATAGCCGGATTGGAGTTGTTCCAGCCTGTGGCGCAAAATGCCGCCGCCGTTGCGCCTTCAAGAGCTCCCTTGACGCCAAGGCCCGATGACCCGATGACGGGCCCATGCCCCGTCTTGCCATCTACCAGCCGGACATCCCGCAGAATACCGGCACCATGCTGCGCCTCGCCGCCTGCCTCGGCGTGCCGGTGGAGATCATCGAACCCGCGGCCTTCGACGTCTCCGACCGGAACCTGCGCCGCTCCGGGATGGACTATCTCAACCGCGTGGCGCTCACGCGGCACATCTCCTGGCGCACCTTCGAGGAATGGCGGCAGGAAGGACAGGGCCGGCTGATCCTGACGACCACCAAGGGCGCCGTCCCTTATGCCGATTTCGCATACCGGCCCGACGACATCATCCTGGTCGGGCGCGAATCCGCCGGCGTGCCGGAGGAGGTCCACCAGGCGGCGGATGCCCGCGTGGTCATTCCCATGCAGCCCGGCCTGCGCTCCCTCAACGTCGCCGTGACCGCCGCCATGATCCTCGGCGAGGCCCTGCGGCAGACGAACGCCTTTCCGCGGCCGGAGACAACGATACCGTGAAAGCACAACACCAGCCTCATCCTGAGGAGCCGCGAAGCGGCGTCTCGAAGGAGCGTCCAGAGAGCACTGGATCCTCCTTCGAGACGGGCCTGCGGCCCTCCTCAGGATGAGGTCTGGACATGATCCGAAAGACAACACTGCCATGACCGACAAAGCCGACATCGAACGCCTGCAGACGGAGGCTCCCCGCTGGTTCGCCACCCTGCGCGACCGGATCTGCGCCGCGTTCGAGGCCCTGGAGGACGAGGAGGCGGCTCCCCTCCCCCCGGAGGCCTCCGAGCCCGGCCGGTTCGAACGCACGCCCTGGGAGCGCAAGGACCACAGCGGTGTCGCCGGGGGCGGCGGCGTCATGTCCATGATGCGCGGCCGGGTGTTCGAGAAGGTGGGCGTGCATGTCTCGACCGTGCATGGGGAATTCGCGCCGGAATTCCGGGGCCAGATCCCGGGCTCCGACCAGGATCCGCGCTTCTGGGCCGGCGGCATCTCGCTCATCGCCCATCCCTGGAACCCCAACGTTCCAACGGTTCACATGAACACCCGCTTCGTGGTCACCACCAAGCCCTGGTTCGGCGGTGGGGCGGACCTCACCCCCGTGCTCGACCGGCGGCGGACGCAGGGCGACCCGGACACGGTCGCCTTTCACCAAGCCATGGAGGAAGCCTGCCGCACCCATGCGCCGGAAGGCTCCTACGAGAAGTACAGGAAGTGGTGCGACGAGTACTTCTTCCTCAAGCACCGCAACGAGCCCCGCGGCATCGGCGGCATCTTCTACGATTACCACTGGACCGGGAATCCCGACCGGGATCTCGCCTTCACCAAGGACGTGGGCGAGGCCTTCCTCAAGGTCTATCCCGAGATCGTCCGGCGCAACGTCACGAAATCCTGGACCGAGGAAGACCGCATCGAGCAGCAGGTGCGGCGCGGACGCTATGTGGAGTTCAACCTGCTCTACGACCGGGGCACGATCTTCGGCCTGAAGACCGGCGGCAACATCGCGTCGATCCTCTCCTCCATGCCGCCGACGGTGAGGTGGCCTTAGGCCTTCTCCAGCACGCGCTTGAGCAGATCCTTCGCATAGGCCGCGTCCGTCCGGCAGCCTTCCGCCAGCCAGGCCTGGCGGGCCTGCGCGAGCAGCTGACCGATCCTCGGGCCCTTCGGAACGCCACCCGCGATCAGGTCGGCTCCGCGCAAGGGGAAGACCGGCACCGGCTCGGTGCCGGCGCGAAGCCGGTCGAGCGCGTCGCGGGCATCGGCCTGGACGACCGGGCGGGGTTCTCCGGCCGTGGCCGCGAGGACGATCCGGAGGGTGTCGAGATCGTGGTCCGCCGCGAGGCGGCGGATGGCGGCGGCGTCCAGGGACAAGGCCCAGGTCTTGAGAAGGCTCAGGAGCCTGCCATAGGCGGCGAGCGTCTTGTGTTCATCGTTGGAGAGCCGCAGGCGCTCCCGCAGCCGCTCCGCATCCTCCTCGACCATGATGGCAAGCGCGGCGAGCCGCCAGACCGGAATGAGATCGTCCCGGTCTGAGGCGGCGACCCGGCCGAGGCGCCCGAACTCGGCAGCCCCGCCCAGAAGCCATGTGAGGAAACCGTGACCGGCCAGGAGGCGGATCGTCTCCTGCGCCCGACGGGCGACGATGAGCTTCAGGAACTCATGCCGGATCCGCTCCTTCGAGAGGATCCCCAGCCCCTGCCGCTCGGCGCCCGAGGCGGCGAGCCCCTCCGGGTCCGGATCGCCCTGCGCGTATTCCGCATGGAAGCGGAAGAACCGCATGATGCGCAGGTAATCCTCGCGGATGCGGGTATGGGCGTCGCCGATGAAGCGGACGCGCCGGGCCGCAAGATCCGCCAGGCCACCAGTATAATCGTGGAGCCGCCCGTCGAGG
>Ga0180218_1001758_pt1 | contig 12522 bp, 13 predicted proteins | sample eDN3rd37CKraftBY_FD_151334 | JGI IMG/M metagenome (GOLD analysis project Ga0180218, IMG submission 151334) | Enriched backyard soil microbial communities from Emeryville, California, USA - eDNA 3rd pass 37_C Kraft BY (version 2) (version 2) | ecosystem: Environmental > Terrestrial > Soil >... | reverse complement strand
CGTTCGCCGAGTGGCCGGTGCGCTGCATGTTCTGGCGCGCACCGTCGATCAGCGTCGCGACGCGGCCGAAATCCTGGAGGCCGCGGACGTTGATGGACAGCGACGGATCGTCGGCGCGGTTCTGGAACCACACGCCCGGCGCTGCGCGGAATAATTCTGCGGCGCTTGTGGCTCGCGTCTGCTCGATTTGTTCCGAACCGATGACGGACGATGCCGCCAGCGTGTCGCTCACCGCTTCTGCTGTCTTCGTCGCTGTGACGGTGATTGCGTCAAGCGTTATCGTTTGTGAATTCGCGCCGCTTGCCCCCGCGGCGACAATTGCCAGTGTTGACGCGGCGGCGCAAAGCGCCCGCACGCGTGCCGTCCTCAAATTCATCAGACTGCCCCCAGTCGTTCTCGATTGTTTGTGTGTTGCTGGCTGGCGCCTGAGGGCTGGCTGGCGTGTCGACCAAGCCGAAATCGTTTTTCCGTCACCTGGCCGTTGCTTTTCGTAGCGCCTCGCGCTAATTGCCGTCAAGTGCCTGAAATCACACACTAAAATGCTTCTAAACTGAGAACAGTTTTGAACCATTCGAAGGAAGAAAAAACCGTGAGCGGAATCAACACAGCAACGAGCGATCGCTCGGTTGCTGTGCATGACAATCGCATCGCCAGCCGCGACCTATTCGTCGCGACCAAAGAAATCCTGATTCAGCACGGCGACGAGACGTATCGCTTGCGTCTGACGGGCCAGAACAAGCTCATTCTCACGAAGTGAAGTCAGGGCCGCTCATGCATCGTTCGATTTATCGTTTGGTTTTTTTGGGCGCGCTGGTCTTTTTCGCATTGAATGGCGGCGCGTTTGCCCAGCCGCGCACGATCAATGACGCTGCGGGCCGCAAGGTTACGATCACCGATACTTCGCGCATCGTTTCGATCGGCGGCGCGGTGACCGAAGTTCTCTACGCGCTCGGTCTTGCCGACAAGATCGTCGCGGTCGATTCGACCAGCACTTTTCCCGAAGCAGCGAAGCAGAAGGCCAATGTCGGTTACATGCGCGCGCTCGCCCCGGAGGGCGTGCTGAAGATCGGCCCGACGCTGATCCTCGCCATCGAAGGCTCCGGCCCCGCTGAAGCGGTCGAAATTCTCGAACGCGCGTCCGTGCCCTATGTTGTCGTTCCGGAAGCGAAGAATGCCGAAGGCGTATTGCGCAAGATCCGCTTCATTGCCGAAGCCGCTGGCGTGCCGGCGGAGGGCGAGAGGCTCGCGAGCGCCGTGCGCGAAGATTTTGCCGCGCTCGGCCATGCGTTGAAGGGCATCAAGCAGCGCCGCAAGGCCGCATTTATTCTTTCGATGGGCAGCGGCTCGCCGATTGTCGGCGGCGCGGGCACGAGCGCCGATGCGCTGTTCAAGCTTGCCGAGATCGACAACGCGCTATCGGCCGTGAGCGGGTTCAAGCCTGCAAGCGATGAAGCCCTGATCGCCGCCCGCGCCCGACGCGGTGGTGGTGATGTCGGAGCGCGATCACGCGATGCCGCCCGAGAAAGTATTCTCGATGCCGTCGCTGGCGAATAGCCCGGCGGCGAAAACGCGCAACATGATCGGGCTGCCCGGACTTTATCTGCTCGGCTTCGGCCCGCGCACCGCGCATGCGGCGCGCGATCTCGCCGCGGCTCTTTACCCCGAAGCGAATATTCCCGCCTTGCCGGGGCGCTCCTGGACCGCAGCGGCCTCGGGCGGCGAAGCAAAAGCCAAGTGAGGGCGACCACAAGTGAGGGTGATCCACAAGTGAGTGCGATTCAGATGAGTACGAAGTGAGCGCCACCGTTTTCGGCACGCTGAAGGCGCCACTCCGCCGCGGCGGAACCGGCTTGTGGATATGCGCGGCGCTGCTCATTGCCGCGATGATCGGCTCGCTCGCCATCGGCCCGGTGGCGATCTCGCCGGGTCATGTGCTCGGCATTCTCCATGATGCGCTCGCCGGCGCGCGACCCTCGGGCGGCGACGCGTTACGCGATGCGATCATCGTCCTCGACATCCGTTTGCCGCGCATGATCCTCGGCGTGCTGGTTGGCGGCTCGCTCGCCGTCGCGGGGGTGTTGTTGCAGGGCATCTTCCGTAATCCGCTGGCCGATCCGATTTTCGTCGGTGTCTCGCCGGGCGCCGCGCTTGCGGCTGTCGCCTTCATCGTGCTCGGCGGCGGTGTGGCGATCGGCGCGAGCGATTTTATCGGCCGTTTTGGCCTCGTGCTCTCGGCCTTCCTCGGCGCGCTCACGGCAACCGCGATCCTGCATCGGCTTACGGTGCATGAAGGGCGGACCTCGGTCGCGGCGCTGCTCTTCACCGGCATTGCGCTCGGCGCGCTCGCTTCGGCCGGCACCGGCATTCTCCTTTTTCTCGCCTCGGATCAGCAACTCCGCGAATTCACGTTCTGGTCGTTCGGCTCGCTCGGCGGCGCGACCTGGATCAAGGTCGCGATGCTGGCGCCCTTCGCGCTTTTGTCGTTTGTCATCGCGGGCCTGCTCGCACATGGGCTCGATGCCATCGCGCTCGGCGAAGCGGAAGCCTTTCATCTCGGCATCAATGTCGAACGCCTGAAGCGGCTTGCGATTGTCGCGGTCGCGGCCGGCGCAGGCGGTTCGGTGGCGGTCTCCGGCACGATCGGGTTCGTCGGGCTCGTCATTCCGCATCTTCTGCGTTTGATGATCGGCCCCTCGCACAAGAAACTTCTGATCGGAAGCGCACTGCTTGGGGCCGCCATTCTCGCCGCCGCCGATGTGGTCGCGCGCACGGCCGTAACACCCGCCGAGTTGCCGATTGGCGTCGTCACCGCGTTTCTGGGTGCGCCATTCTTCCTGTGGCTGCTGCGGCGCTATCGCGCGTCGCTCGGAGGCTAAAGGAATGTACGAAGCGCGCGCGCTTTCGTTTTCACGCCGCAACCGCGCCATTCTCGATGGCGTGGATTTTTCCGCCGCGCCCGGCAAGACGGTCGCGATCGTCGGCCCGAACGGTGCCGGCAAATCGACGCTGCTCAAGCTTCTGACCGGAGAGCTTGCGCCGTCTTCCGGCGAAATCAGGCTCGACGGCAGGCCGCTCGCATCTTTCGCGCCGCAGGAGCTCGCGCATCGGCGCGCGGTGCTGCCGCAATCCGGGTCGGTAAGTTTCCCGTTCACGGTCGCGGAGATCGTCGCGCTCGGCGCGGCCGGACGATTCACGCGCGCGGAAAAGGAATCCCTGGTGGCGCGCGCTCTCTCGACGGTCGAGATGCCGCAATTCGCCGCGCGCTTCTACGACGAGCTTTCCGGCGGCGAGCGTCAGCGCGTGCAGCTCGCGCGTGTCTTCGCCCAGCTCTGGGCGAGCGGCGGCACCGGTTATCTTCTGCTCGATGAGCCGACGAGCAGCCTCGACCTTTCGCACCAGCTTTTGACACTTGAACTCGCGCGTCAGCATGCCGCGGCCGGCGCGGGTGTGATCTGCGTGCTGCACGATCTCAATCTTGCAGCCATGGCGGCCGATGAAATCGTCGCGCTCAAGAACGGCCGCGTCGTTGCCGCGGGCGCGCCTTCGGCGATCGTCACCGATGCGCTGATGGCCGAACTATACGGCGTGACCTGTTCGGTGCGCGCGGTGCCCGAAGGGCCATTCGTGCTGCCGCAGTCGGTGCGCCGGCAGGCCCGGCATTAATTCGGCGCTGGCATTATTCCGGGTTTTCCTCAGCGGCGATTGACGGCCATCGCCATTAATCCGAGAGTCCCGGTGCAACAATAAAGCCGTCACGGGAACGCTACAGGAACGTTTCATGGATTTTTCGCTTTCGGAACGCCAGCGTCACTGGCGCGACCGCGTTAGCGCCTTCATCGCCAAGCACGTTCAGCCGGTTCTGCATCGCTACGACGAGGAGATCGCGGCGTTCGGCGGCAATCGCTGGCAGATCGTGCCCGTCATCGAAGAGCTGAAGGCGAAGGCGAAGAAGGAAGGCTTGTGGAATCTGGCGCTGCCGCCATCCGATCATGACGAGGGCGACTATCACGGCGCAGGGCTCAGCAATCTCGAATATGCACTCTGCGCCGAGGAGATGGGGCGCATCGAGTGGGTGTCGGAAGTGTTCAACTGTTCGGCGCCCGATACCGGCAACATGGAAGTGTTGTTGCGCTACGGCACCAAGGCGCAGAAGGAAAAGTGGCTTAAGCCGCTGATGGCCGGCGAAATCCGCTCGGCCTTCCTGATGACCGAACCGGCGGTGGCTTCATCCGACGCCACCAACATCGAAACGTCGATCACCAGAGACGGCGATCATTACATCGTCAATGGCCGCAAATGGTGGTCGACCGGCGCGGGCGATCCGCGTTGCAAGATCGCGATCGTCATGGGCAAGAACGACCCCAAGGCGGAAAGACACAAGCAGCAATCCCAGATCCTCGTGCCGTTCGATACCAAAGGCGTGAAGATCGTGCGCATGCTGCCGGTGTTCGGGTTCGACGACGCACCCCATGGCCACGCCGAAATCCTGCTCGATCACGTGCGGGTGCCGGCGGAAAATCTCATTCTCGGCGAGGGGCGCGGTTTCGAGATCGCGCAAGGCCGGCTCGGGCCGGGCCGCATTCATCATTGCATGCGCACGATCGGCGCCGCCGAAGTCGCGCTCGAAAAAATGGTGCGGCGGCTTTCGACGCGCACGGCGTTCGGCAAGAAGATCTCCGAGCAGTCGGTGTGGGAGCAGCGCATCGCCGAGGCGCGCATCGATATCGAGATGACGCGGCTTTTGTGCCTGAAGGCCGCCGACATGATGGATAAAGCCGGGAACAAGGCGGCAAAGCTCGAGATCGCGATGATCAAGGTCGCGGCGCCGCGCATTGCGCTGCGCATCATCGACGATGCGATTCAGGCGCATGGCGCGGCGGGCGTCACCACCGATTTTGGCCTGGCGCGGACTTACGCGCATATCCGTACGCTTCGGCTCGCCGATGGGCCGGATGAAGTACACAACCGCTCGATCGCACGCATGGAGCTTGCGCGCTATTCCAATCGCGGGCCGTCAAGCGAATAACGAGTGATCGCGGATGAGCGGCGCGTCTTCCCCAAACGAGGCGGAGTTCACCGGCACCAAGCCGGTCGAAGCGCGGCATCGCATCGACGAGAAGAATCTCGATGCGTGGCTTGCCGCGAATATCGAAGGCTATCGCGGACCGCTTGCCGTGTCGCAATTCAAGGGCGGGCAATCGAACCCGACCTATCGGCTCGATACGCCGGGGCGCGCCTATGTGCTGCGGCGAAAGCCATTCGGAAAATTATTGCCGTCGGCCCATGCGGTCGATCGCGAATTTCGCGTGATCTCGGCGCTGCATCGCGCGGGCTTTCCGGCCGCGAAACCCTATGCGCTGTGCACGGACGAAAGCGTGATCGGCGCGATGTTTTATGTCATGGCGCTCGTCGAAGGGCGCGTGATGTGGAGCGGCGCGTTGCCGAACGCTTCGCGCGAGGAGCGCGGCGCGATCTATCGCGCGCAGATCGAAACGCTGGCGCGGCTGCATCAATATCGTCCGGAGGAAATCGGCCTTGGCGGTTACGGCCGGCCCGGCAATTACTTCGCGCGGCAGGTCGAGCGCTGGTCGAAACAGTATCGCGCATCGGAAACGCAAGACATTCCGGAGATGAACCGGCTGATCGAATGGCTGCCGCGGACGGTGCCGGCGCAGGAGCGCGTTTCGGTTGTTCACGGCGACTATCGCCTCGACAATTTGATCTTCGACGCGCGCGAAACCAGAATCGTCGCGGTGCTCGACTGGGAGCTTTCGACGCTTGGCGATCCGCTCGCCGATTTCACGTATTTTTTGATGAACTGGTCGATGGCGCCGGAAGGGCGTAGCGGCATCAAGGGGCTCGATCTCGCGGCGCTCGGCATTCCGTCGGCGGCGGAAGCCTCGGCGCTGTACTGCGAGCTCACCGGCCGCGACGGCTTGCCGAATCTCGATTGGTATCTCGCCTATAATCTCTTTCGAATGAGCGCGATCCTGCAGGGCATCGCGGGGCGCATTCGGGACGGCACCGCCGCGAGCGCGCATGCCGAAGCTTCGGCGGCGCGTGTCGTGCCGCTTGCCAAAGCCGCGTTCGCCTATGCCGAGAAGGCCGGCGCCTAAAGGACGCCCTGTCCAATCATCTCTGTTTCGGGAAATGCATGGCTAATGATTTTGCCATGATCACAACAGGTTAGCTTATAAATTACATTATATATAAGTGTTATTTTATAATTTGACATTACAAAAATGGGAGAATAGCAATATTACATAGATAATAGCGGCAACCAGCAGGTCAGTACATGGGCTATTTCACCGTCCCGAAAGCGGCTCCCTTCAGCGAAGAGGAAATCGAAGCGCTGAACCGCGTCGTCGGTCCGGCGAGCCCGGTGCAGCGGGCGTGGCTCGCGGGTTTTCTCGCGGGCGCCGAGGCGGCGCTGGGCAGCGCTCCGAGTTTGCAGCCCGAGCAGGCGGCGGCGCCGGTTGCCGCCGAGCCGCTGACAATTCTGTTCGCGACCGAATCCGGCAATTCCGAAAAGCTCGCCGCCGACGCCGCGAAAAACGCGCGCAAGCTCGGCTTCAAGCCGAGCGTCATCGATTTCGCCGACCTTGAACTCTCATCGCTCACGAAAGCGAAAAATCTTCTGGTGATCGCCGCGACCTGGGGCGAAGGCGAGCCGCCGGCGCGCGCGGTGCGCGCCTATAACGAGTTGATGAGCGATGCGGCGCCGAAACTCAGCGGCGTCAAATTCGGCGTGCTGGCGCTTGGCGACTCGGCCTATGCGGATTTCTGCGGCGTCGGCAAAAAAATAGACGAGCGGCTCGAAGCGCTGGGCGGCAAGCGCGTCGCCGATCGTGTCGATTGCGATCTCGATTTTGCGAAACCGGCCGCCGAGTGGATCGAGCACTCGCTGAAAACACTTGCGCCGCCGGAAGCCGCGCGCGGCACGGTAATCGCGGTCGACTTCGCATCGCGCCAGCAACCGGCCGCCGATACTGGCCCGGTTGAGGCGGAAGTGCAGGAGTGGATCGATCTCAATTCGTCGCGCTCGGAAAAAGAAACCATCCATCTTGAGTTGGCCTTCGATGGCGCCGCACCCGCTTACAAGCCGGGCGACTCCCTCGAACTCTACCCCGAGAACGATCCGGAATATGTCGATCAGCTGCTGAAGGCGGCGGGGCACGCATCCGATGACGCGCTGCGCGGCGAGTTTCTGAAATTGCGCGACGTGACGACGCTTTCGCTCAAGACGTTCGAGAATTATGTCGCGTCGACCGGCCAGCAATATGCCAAGCAGCTCCTGGAATCCGGTGAAGCAAAGAAATGGCTCGAAGGCCGCCAGCTCATCGATCTCGTCTCGGAATTTCCGATCGCGCTGTCGAGCGAGCAGTTGAAAAGTTTCACGCGCCCGCTTGCGCCGCGCGCCTATTCGATTGCGTCATCGCGCCGCGAGGTTGGCGACGAGGCGCATCTTCTGATTTCGACGGTGCGCTACCAAACGCACGGCCGGGAGCGTCTCGGGGTCGCGTCGGGCTTTGTCGGCGAGCGCCTGAAAAAAGGCGACCGCGTCCGCGTCAAGGTCAAGCCGAACAAGCATTTTGCGCTGCCGGCGTCGAACGACGCCGACATCATCATGGTCGGGCCGGGAACGGGCGTCGCCCCGTTCCGCTCCTTCGTGCAGGAGCGCCGCGCGGGCGGGGCTGCCGGCAGGAACTGGCTGTTCTTTGGCGATCGCAGCTTCACCCATGACTTTCTCTACCAGCTCGAGTGGCAGGATGCGCTCAAGCACGGCTCGCTTGCGCGTATGGATGTCGCATTCTCGCGCGACACGCCGGAAAAGCTCTACGTCCAGCACAAGATTTGGGAAAAGCGCCGCGATGTCGTCGATTGGCTCGAAAACGGCGCGCATTTCTATGTCTGCGGCGATGCCAAATCGATGGCCAAGGACGTGCGCTCGACGCTTGCCCGCGCTTATGCCGACGTGAAGAGCGTTTCGCCCGAGATCGCCGAGCAGGCGCTTGCAAAGCTCGAGCGCGAGCATCGCTATCAGCAGGACGTTTACTGAAACATCTCGACATGACCAAAGAGCTTTCGCGTAACGAACACCTCAAGGAAGCCAGCAACTTCCTGCGCGGCACCATCAAGGATGGCCTCTCGCAGGAACTGACCGGCGCGATCAGCGAGGACGACCAGCAGCTCGTGAAGTTTCACGGCATGTATCTGCAGGACGACCGCGACCTTCGCGCCGAGCGCACGAAGAAAAAAATGGAGAAGGCGTTCGCCTTTATGGTGCGGCTGCGGATTCCGGGCGGCGAGCTTTCGCCCGCGCAATGGCTGAAGGTCGATGAGGTCGCGCGCCACTATGCCAATGGCTCGATGCGGCTCACGACGCGGCAGACCTTCCAGCTTCACGGCATCATCAAATCGAACGTGCGGACGACGCTGCAATCGCTCGACAAGGTGCTTCTGGATACGATGGCGGCTTGCGGTGACGTCAATCGCAACGTGATTGCAGGCGTCAGCCCGCGCCAGACGCGCGCGCGCACGGAGGTGCTGCGGCTCGCGCGCGAGCTCTCCGATTATTTCAAGCCGCAGGGCGGCGCCTATCGCGAAATCTGGCTTGATGGCGAAAAGATCGCGAGCAACGAGCCGGTCGATCCGCCGAACGAGCCGATTTACGGCGCGCGCTACATGCCGCGCAAATTCAAGATCGCCATCGCGCTGCCGCCCGAAAACGACATCGATGTTTTTGCGCATGACCTTGGCTTCATCGCGATCGGTGACGGCAACGGCACGATCGCCGGCTACAACATCACGGTCGGCGGCGGCATGGGCATGACGCATGGCGAGCCCGACACCTATCCGCGCACCGCCGACGTGCTCGGTTATTGCGAGGCGGCGGATGTCGTGCGCGTTGCCGAGGCCATCCTCACGATCCAGCGCGACTGGGGCGACCGTTCGAACCGCAAACATGCACGCATGAAATACACCGTCGAGGATCGCGGGCTGGACACGATCCGCACGGAGACCGAAAAACGCAGCGGCGTGAAGCTGGGCCCGCCGAAATTCTATCACTTCGATTCGACCGGCGACCGCATCGGTTGGGTCGAGGGCGAGGACGGCAGCCATCATCTCACGCTGTTCATCGAGAACGGCCGGGTGAAGGATTTTCCCGAAAAGCAACTGATGACGGGGCTGCGTGAGATCGCCAAGATTCACAAGGGCGAGTTCCGCTGCACGACCAATCAGAACGTCGTCATCGCCAATGTGCCGGCGGAGGAACGTCCTGCGATCGAGAAACTGGTGGCCCGATATGGCCTTGCTGCGAACCTTTCGGGTCTGCGCCGCAACTCGATGGCTTGCGTTGCGCTGCCGACCTGCGGCCTCGCGCTCGCCGAGAGCGAGCGTTATCTGCCCTCGCTGATCGCGGCGCTTGATGAAAAGCTCGCGCTGCATGGCCTGTCGGACGAGGATATCGTCATCCGCATGACCGGCTGCCCGAACGGCTGCGCGCGGCCTTATCTCGCCGAGATCGGCCTCGTCGGTAAAGGGCCGGGGCGTTACAATCTTTATCTTGCCGCGGCGTTTGACGGCTCGCGCATGTCCAAGCTCTATGCCGAGGATCTCGAGCACGACCAGATTGTAGCGACGCTCGAGCCGCTATTCTCGGCCTACGCCAAGGGCCGGCGGGAGAAAGAGCACTTCAGCGACTTCCTCATCCGTACCGGAGTCGTGGCGCCGACCACGAACGGCCGCGATTTCCACGCGAATACCGGGCCGAAGGCCGCCTGATCCCTCGAATTGCCTGCCGCGCGCGGTTTGGTTAGACGGTCATTATGACCGCGATTACACTCATCACGGGCGCATCGGGCGGCATCGGCGAGGAACTTGCCTATTGCGCGGCGAGGGCCGGGCGCAGCCTCGTACTAGTCGCGCGCTCTGGGCCGGAGCTTGCGCGCGTCGCCGACAGGATCAAGGCGGCCGGTCATGCGCGGCCGGACATTTTCCCGCTCGATCTCACGGAAGCCGATGCTTGCCAGAGGCTTGCCGATTTTCTCAAAACGAAATCGCTGACCGTGTCCGAACTCGTGAACAATGCGGGATGGGGGCCGATCGGCCAGGTCGCGCTCATCGATCGCAACGATCAGCTCAACACGATCGACCTCAATATCCGCGCGCTCACCGATCTCACCATCCGTTTCCTGCCGGAGATCATCGCGGCGGGCGGCGGCGTTTTGAATGTCGCCTCGACCGCGGCGTTTCAACCGGGACCATTCATGGCGATCTACTACGCCTCGAAATCCTATGTGCTCTCGTTTTCTGAAGCGCTCTCTTACGAATTACGCGGGCGGGTGCGGGTCACGGCGCTCTGTCCCGGGCCTGTGCTGACCGGGTTTCAGAAGCGCTCGAACATGGGCAAGACGCGGATCTCGCAACTGCCGGCGATGCTGCCGGGGCCGGTTGCGGAAGCGGGCTGGCGCGGCTTCGAGCGCGGCAAGCGCGTGGTGATTCCCGGCCTAATGAACAAGTTCACGGCGTTCTTCGCCCCCCGCGTGCCGCGCAAGCCTGTATTGGCCATTGCGGGCTACCTCACGAGCCATCGCCGCGATACATAAAGCGCCGCAATGCGTAAGCGCCCGATTCTGGTCGTCCTGCATCAGGAACATTCCTCGCCCGGCCGTATCGGCCGGATGCTGATCGAGCGTGGTTACACACTCGATGCGCGGCGGCCGCGTTTCGGCGATCCGTTGCCTGAGACGATGGCGGAGCATCAGGGCGCGATCATTTTCGGCGGGCCGATGAGCGCCAACGACGAAGACGATTACGTGCGCAAGGAAATCGAGTGGACGAAAGTGCCGCTCAGGGAAGGCAAACCGTTTTTCGGCATTTGCCTCGGTGCGCAGGTGCTGGCGCGGCAACTCGGCGGCAAGGTCGGCTTTCACCCCGAAGGCAAGGTCGAGGTGGGCTATTACCCGATGCGCGCGACCGAAGCCGGCAACAAGCTCTGTGCCTGGCCCGATCATGTTTACGAGTGGCACCGCGAGGGCTTCAGCCTGCCCGCAGACGCGACATTGCTTGCCGAAGGCGATTGCTTCCCCAATCAGGCGTTTCAATATGGCCGCGCGGCTTTCGGCTTCCAGTTTCATCCGGAGCTGACGCATCACATGATGTGCCGGTGGACGGTGCGCGGCGCGCCGCGCCTTGAAATGCCGAACGCCAAGCCGCGTCACGAGCATTTCGACGACCGGCTGGTGCACGACTGCAAGACGCAGGCCTGGCTCAAGCAGTTTCTCGATCTGTGGCTTGCGCTCGGCGACGACATGCCCGCCGGCAAAAAGGCGAGCCTCGATTTGCAAAATGCAAATCGCGTTGCGGATTGCAAAGCGGGCGGCAAGTAAGTTCGGCCGCGGCTCCTTCATTTCGTGGTTAAGAAATCCTTACAGCCGAGATGTCGTGGCGCGGCCGCGCGGCGCGGTTGGCAAACGCTTTGCAAATGACCTGGCATGCCGGCATCAGGTGGTGCGTAGCCGGCAATCATTCGACGGGAGGCGGCCGATATAGACCCCATCGGCCGCCTCCCGTTCGTTTTTGCGGCCTCGAAATTTTTGCAGCAGAGAGACTATAATCCTGAAGCGGCCGAAGTTGCTTCGGGCTCAAGACCGCCGGCTGCGAGCGCTTCCCGCTCGATCTCCGATCCAAATTGCCCGGTGGCAGCGAAATAGGGCCAATGCGCCGAGTCGCATGCCGGACTGACTCCCGTTTGCGGCCGGTGTATAATAACGCCTCTTCGGATGAGTACGGGTCATGCCGTTCGGCGCTCGTTCGTTGTCGAAGGCAGTCGCGAAATATGTGTTACGCGATGATGAGCCGTATTGCGTTATATGCGGGCGCAGGATGTCGGTGACCGAAATCGAACCGCTCCTGACCGCGCGGGTCGATGTTGTCACATTCACCTGCAAGGATTGCGCGGGCGAAGAAAAACGCGTGCGCCGCCGCCCGGCGCCAAATGGCGCGCGGCGTTAAACGAGCAGTTTCAGAACGATGCGGAAATGCTGGTGGAGCCGAGGGGAGTTGAACCCCTGACCTCCGCATTGCGAACGCGGCGCTCTCCCAACTGAGCTACGGCCCCGGACCAGTGGGGCGCCATCTACGCCGTGCACCCGAGGGGTGTCAAGCATTCGGGCTTTAACTTCTCGCCGCCTGCGGCTATGCATGGCCCGGATTTTCGGGAGCACGGCATGGAAAACCCTTTCTTGTGGCTCATTCATACCCTCATCACCCTTTATATCTGGGTCCTGATCGGAGCGGCGGTGTTGTCGTGGCTCGTCGCCTTCAATGTCGTGAATCCGTACAACCCGGTGGTTCGCACCATCGGTGAGACACTGCACCGGCTGACGGAACCGCTGCTGAGGCCGATCCGCAACGTGCTGCCGAATCTCGGCGGCATCGACATCTCGCCGGTGATTCTGATTCTCGGTCTTCTGTTCCTCGAGCGGATCCTGTTCTGGCTGTTCGTCTAGAGCGTTT
>Ga0180218_1001757_pt1 | contig 12526 bp, 12 predicted proteins | sample eDN3rd37CKraftBY_FD_151334 | JGI IMG/M metagenome (GOLD analysis project Ga0180218, IMG submission 151334) | Enriched backyard soil microbial communities from Emeryville, California, USA - eDNA 3rd pass 37_C Kraft BY (version 2) (version 2) | ecosystem: Environmental > Terrestrial > Soil >... | reverse complement strand
GGCCCGCGGCCGGCTTTCTTCCCCGGCCAGCGGAAATTCTCTAGAACCGTTCCGAACCGGCCGGGGAGTCCGGCCGCACTGAAAATTCACGAGAATCCGTATCGAGACCGCGCATGAACGCACCCGTCACCCCGCCTGTCCCCGCCTACAAGCACACCCCGCTGTTCCCGCTCGGCAAGGACACGACGCCCTATCGCAAGCTCGATGTGCCGGGCGTGCGGGTCGAAAAGGTGCTCGGCCGCGACGTGCTGGTGGTACCCGCGGACGCCCTGAAGGCGCTGGCCGAGGAGGCGTATTCCGACATCAATCATTATCTGCGGCCCGGCCACCTGCAGCAGCTGCGCAATATCCTCGAGGACAAGGAGGCGAGCGACAACGACAAGTTCGTCGCCTTCGATTTCCTGAAGAACGCCAACATTGCCGCCGGCGGCACGCTGCCGATGTGCCAGGACACCGGCACCTGCATCATAATGGGCAAGCGCGGCCGCAATGTCTGGGTGGAAGGCAACGATGAAGCCGCGCTCGCCGAAGGGGCGCGCGATTCCTACCTGAAGAAGAACCTGCGCTATTCGCAGCTCGCTCCGCTCTCCATGTTCGAGGAGACCAACACCAAGTCGAACATGCCGGCGCAGGTCGAGCTCTATGCGGAGGGGGACGATGAATACAAGTTCCTGTTCATCGCCAAGGGCGGCGGCTCGGCCAACAAGACCTTCCTGTTCCAGGCGACGCCCTCGATCCTGACCCGCGATCGCATGCTGGCCTTCCTCAAGGAGAAGGTGCTGACGCTCGGCACCGCCGCGTGCCCGCCGTACCACCTTGCGATCGTGATCGGCGGCACCTCGGCCGAACTGAACCTGAAGACGGTGAAGCTCGCCTCCTGCCGCTACTACGACACCCTGCCCACCAAGGGCTCTGAGGACGGCCATGCCTTCCGCGACCTCGAGATGGAGCAGGAAGTGCTGAAGATGACGCAGTCGCTCGGCGTCGGCGCGCAATTCGGCGGCAAGTATTTCTGCCACGACGTGCGGGTGATCCGCCTGCCGCGGCACGGCGCATCGCTGCCTATCGGGCTCGGCGTGTCATGCTCGGCCGACCGCCAGGCGATGGGCAAGATCACAAAGGACGGCGTGTTCCTCGAGGAACTGGAGCACAATCCGGCCAAGTACTTGCCGGATATCGATACGTCGAAACTCGGCGGCGATGTGGTTCAGATCGACCTGAACCAGCCGATGGATCAGATCCGCAAGACGCTCTCGCAATATCCGATCAAGACGCGGCTGTCGCTCACCGGCACCATGATCGTCGCGCGCGACCTTGCCCACGGCAAGCTGCGCGAGCGGCTGGAGCAGGGCAAGGGACTGCCGGATTACTTCAAGAACCACCCGGTCTATTACGCAGGTCCCGCCAAGACGCCGAAGGGCTACGCCTCGGGTTCGTTCGGCCCAACGACGGCGGGGCGCATGGATAGCTATATCGACCAGTTCCAGGCCGCGGGCGGCTCGCTGGTGATGGTGGCGAAGGGCAACCGTTCGGCCACGGTGCGCGAGGCCTGCAAGAAGCATGGCGGCTTCTATCTCGGCTCGATCGGTGGTGCGGCGGCGAACCTCGCCGAGCATTGCATCAAGAAGGTCGAGACCATCGAGTTCCACGAACTCGGCATGGAAGCGATCTGGCGCATCGAGGTGGAGAATTTCCCGGCCTTCATCATCATCGATGACAAGGGCAACGACTTCTTCCAGGAACTGAATCTGGGATAGCGCCTTCCCTCTTTCTGCTCTGTCAGTGATGGCGGGTGGGGACTTTGCTCCGGGCCGATTGAAATCGGCCCGGCTTTTGCTTATGGCTTTTCCCAGAGGCCTCATCGATTCTGCAAAATTATCATGCCCCGCGCCCGTAAACCTTTTCGTCGTGCCTATCGCGTTGGACGCTCCCGCACCGGGCTCGGCTGCTTCGCGACCCAGGAAATCCAGAAGAACGAGCTGATCGACACCTATCGCGGTCAGATGCTCACCAATGAAGAAGCCGAGAAGCGGGACAACCGCTATATGTTCGAGGTCAATTCGCGCTGGACCATCGATGGGTCCAACCGGCGCAACCTCGCTCGCTATTTCAACCACTCCTGCCGACCCAACGCCGAAAGCGACGTGAAGGGCCACAAGGTCATGATCATCGCACGGCGCAAGATCAAGCCGGGCGAGGAGATCACCTACGATTATGGCAAGGATTACTTCGACATCTTCCTGAAGCCGGTCGGCTGCAAGTGCGACAAGTGCCTCGAGAAGCGGGCGGCTGAACGCGCCGAGGCGCGGGCCAGGAAGCTGCGGGCCGAGCGCCGCGCCGCTGCGGCCGGCAAGAAGCCCCAGGTCAAGCGCGGCAAGGTCGGAGCGGCCAAGAGCAAGGTGACGACCAAAACCAAGGTGAAGGCCAAGAGCAAGGCCAAGACAAAAGCGAAGACGAAGACAAAAACCAAGGCCAGTTCGAAGACCAAGACCAGCAAGCGCAAATAGCGCGCTGCCCATCCCGAATTCAGCGAACCAACGGCGTGGCCCTGTAAACGGGCCGCGCCGTTGACGTATGTGACGAACGTCGTCCCGTCTGCATCGGCCGATGGCAGGGGCATTCACCGGCTCAGGCCGGCGCTCTGAAGCTGCCCGGCCCGCCCTGGCCCCTCCCAAATCTTTGGAGGCCGCACTCCGCCCCAACGAGCCCAAATCCCGAACCGCGACCGGTCTGCCGACCACTACCCGGCATGAACGCTGATCGTCATGGAAGGGGATGGTCCGATGTGCAATTTGCTGAAGCCGACGGTGGATCAAATGGTGTTCCGCCAGTATCACATGCCCGAGCACGGGCATTTCCACCGGGACCAGCCGGTTCACGCTGAAGACACGAGGCGCGATGCTGCTCCGTCCCGTAGGCCCGCACCCTTGGCCCTGGTGGTGCCGGCCCTGACCATGATGGCTGCCGCGTTGGCGTTCGGCTACATGGCGCTCACGCTGATCGAGCTGGCGGGGCTGGAGCTGCAGCAGGCGTTCAAGCCGCTGACCGGGATGAACGAGTTTCTCAACGCTGATGCGTTGGGGCGGACGCTCAAGGCGCAGACGATGTCCTTCGCGCGGGCCGGCATGCGCCTGCCGGTCTGACAAACTCTAGTTCGCGCTCAGGAGGTCGATCTTGGTATTGGCCTGAAGCAGCCGGTGCGCCAGCAGCTGCGCAAGGTTACGGACGATGATCTCTGCAGCGAACGGGCGACGCATGCGGAAATCGTCAAAGGTGTCGAGCGGGACGCGCCGGCACAGCACGGCATTGTCCGCGAACACATCGGCGCTGCGCGGTCCCCCGATCAGCGCAAGCTCGCCAAAGGCGGTACCGGGAACCAGCGTTGCCAGCCGCACGCCCTCGGCGAGCTTCACGCTGACCATGCCGCGTTGAAGGAAGAAGACCGAATCCGCCTCGTCGCCGCATGCGATGATCCGCTCGCCCGGATGGTAGCTGCGCGTCTCGCACAGGACTTCGAGATCGGCGATGTCCTCCGGCGCTAGCCCCTTCAGCAATTCCTGCTCGGCGAGCGGGACATCCGTGATCTGGCTGAAGCCGCCATACCGGAAGATGACCTGATCCTCGGCCCACTCGATGGCCTCGTCGAGCAGGGAGAACGTGCGGACCGCGCCGCTGTCGGTGAGGAAGGCCTGCAACTGCCTGAAGTGGCGGGAGTCGCGCTCGATGCCGGCGAGGACCGGGCGGGTGCCGCTTGACGAGAGGCTGTCGAACAGATCCGCCAGCATCTTGGCGGCGGCGGTGGTAATCAGCGGCACGCGCCGCAGGTCCAGCACTGTGAACAGGCCAGTATCGTGCGCCAGCAGGCGGCGGGCGATGTAATCGACATTCGAGAATGCGAGCGTCCCGGTCAGTTCCATGATGCGGATCGTAGAGGCTTGCTCCTCGAGCAGCTTCTGTTCGTGCGGCTGGCGGCCGCGACGCTGCAGGCGGCCGACGTCGTAATCGGCGACGATACAGGTGCGCACATCGTTCGCGCGGTTCAGCACGTGCAGATCGAAATGCGCCGACAGCGCCTCGCACAGGCGTAGTCCGCGTGCGGAATTGCCGTGCTCGTCGAGCAGCGGCGAATAGGTGCCGAGCCCGATCTGGGACGGGAGCGCAGCGATGATGCCGCCGCCGACGCCGCTCTTGGCCGGCATCCCGACCCGATACACCCATTCGCCGGCATAGTCGTACATGCCGGACGAGGTCATCACCGACAGGACACGCGCCACTGCAAGCGGGGAGAGCACCGGATCGCCGGTCAGTGGATTGACCCCGCCATTCGCGAGTGTCGCGGCCATGACCGCAAGATCCCGAGCGCTGACCAGGATGGCGCATTGCCGGAAATAGACGTCGAGCACCGCATCCACATTGTCTTTCACGATGCCGTAATTCCGGAGCATCCAGCCGATGGCGCGATTGCGGTCACCGGTCGCGGTCTCGGACTGGTAGACGGATTCATCGACATCGAGATCGCGCCCGGCGCACCGTCCGAGGATGCTGCGGATCAGCTCGAAAGCCTCGTCGCGCCGCGCGGCGTAGATAAGCCCCGAACAGGCGATGGCGCCGGCATTCACCATCGGATTGAAGGGCTGATTGTTCGCATTCAGGCGGATCGAGTTGAAAGCTTCGCCGCTCGGTTCGACGCCGACGAAGGACTCCACATGGTCCGCACCCAGGAGTTCGAGCGCGAGGCCGAATACGAAAGCTTTCGAGACGGACTGGATGGTGAAAGGGTAGGCAGAATCGCCGACCTCGTAGACATGACCGTCGATGGTGGCGATCGCCACGCCGAACCGGGCCGGATCCGCCTTGTTGAGTTCAGGGATGTAATTGGCGACGGCGCCGGAGAAATCGTCCCGATACCGCGCATGGGCCTGCTCCAGAAACGCCAGAAGCGGGGGCTTGGCCGGCTGGTCGGTGGCGCCGGACGGAGCGTTGGGCAGGGCTTGGTTCATCGGACAGGCCATCAGAACGGAGCGACGCAAGTCCCATGCAAGGGGAATGCCTGATTGTTGGACATGTGCGCCCCTGCGGCGTCCGCTGTGTCCGAGCTGCCCTGCGAGGCGGGTTGGACCAGGAGAGGCGCGAGCGTGATAGCCTTCGTCATCGTCCCGGGAGAATCCTAAATGCCTGATCGTCTTGCCGTTGCGGCAATCGCCGCCACACTGGCTCTTACGACCACTTTCGCCTTCGCACAGATGAAACCCACAACGCCGCCATTGCCCGACATGCAGATTGCCGAGATTCCGGCAGCCTCGCGGGCAAATTACCTCGGGGACCGGTTCAGTTACCTGGAGGCTGGCCGGCCGGACGCACCGGTAGTGTTGCTGTTGCATGGGGTGGGCGCGAACGCGATGCATTGGCGGCCGCAACTGGCGGGACTGTCCGACCGCTACCGCGTGATCGCCTGGAACGCGCCGGGCTACATGATGAGCGACGGCTTCGTGAAGGACGTCGCCGACTGCAAGGACTACGCCGACGCGGTGCGCGACTTCCTGACGGCGCTGAAGATCGAAGGCGCCATCAACGTCGTCGGCAATTCATTCGGCAGCCGCGTGGCGCAGTGTTTCGGCATCCATTATCCGGAGCGCATCGCCAGGCTCGCCATGACCGGGACGGGCGTCGGTCCGAAAGACATGCCGGAGGAGCAGAAGCAGAAGATCATCGCCACCCGCGAGGGCCAGATCGCCAAGGGCATTTACAGCTTCGGCGCGCGGGTAGACGCATTGCTGGGACCCAACGCGTCGCCCGAACTGAAGACCGAGGTGCAGCGCGTGCTGCGGGCCACCATGCCGCGCGGGTTCATGCATGGCGTGAAGCTCGGCATGGTCAACGGGTATAGCGCTCCGGAAGCGGGCGCGAAGCTGACCATGCCGGTTCTGATGATCCAGGGGCGCACCGACAAGGTCAATCCCGGCGACAGGAATGCCGAGGTGCTGATCAAGCAGCTCAAGAACGGCAAGCTCGAATGGATGGAAACGATCGGCCATCTTCCGGAAGTCGAGGCGCCGGATCAGGTCAACAAGATGCTGCGTGACTTCTTCGGGTGAGGATTGGTCATTGCCGGGCCTAGCCGTCGAAGACGGCATCGGTGACGCCTCTTGACCCGGCAATCCATCAAGCGAACATCATGGATGCGCGGGCGATCCCCGCGCATGATCTTCAAAGGGCGGTGCCGTCGCAATGAGACATCGTTTTCCCGCAGGCGCCTTTCTCGGTGTCCTGCTGTCGCTTCTGTTGCCGGCCGGCGCCAGCACACAGACTATCTTTCCTTCGCGACCCGTGACCGTGATCGTGCCGTTCGCGGCCGGTGGCTCGACCGACGTGATTGCGCGTGTGGTTGCGGATGCGATGCGAGCGGCGCTCGGGCAGCCCGTGGTGATCGACAATCGCGGCGGCGCGGGCGGTTCGATCGGGACCGCCGCCATCGCAAAAGCCGCGCCGGATGGTTATGTCATCGGCATGGGCACGGCGTCGACGCTGGCGATCAATCCGGCCGCCTACAAGTCGCTGCCCTACAATGTCGTCGACGATCTTGAGCCTGTTGGCCTGATTGCGCAGGTGCCGAATGTGGTGACGATCAACCCGAAGGTGCCGGCGAAGACGGTGGCCGAACTCGTTGCGCTGGCGAAAGCGCAGCCCGGCAAGCTCGCCTACGGCTCGGCCGGAAACGGCTCGGTCAGCCATCTGATGGGTGAGCAGTTCAAGCTGGCGACCGGCACCGATATCACCCATGTGCCGTATCGCGGGGTGGGGCCCGCACTGAGCGACGCGGTCGGGGGGCAGATCCAGATTCTGTTCGACAATCTGTCGACCTCGCTGCCGCTGATCCAGGACGGCAAGCTGCGCGCGCTTGCGGTATCGTCGCCGCAGCGGCTCGCTGTGTTGCCGGACGTGCCGACCTTCGCCGAACTCGGTCTGAACGATCTCGACTGGATGGCGTTTTTCGGGCTGGTCGCGCCGGCCAAGACCCCGAAATGGGTGATCGACAAGCTCAATGCTGCGCTGAAGGAGGCGCTTGCCGATCCACATGTGCGCGAGACGCTCGCCAGGCAGCAGGCGAAACCGGAGCCGGGCGCGCCGGAAGATTTCGCGGCGCTGATCCATCAGCAATTCGAGCGCATGAAGCGCGCTGTGCTGGCGGCGAAGATCGAGGTGAACTGAACGGCGCGATTGCAGCTCAGCACTTCCGATAGATTCTGGGCTCTCCATCGGGATTGCTACCCGGCATTCGCACCAGCAGCTGATTGTCGGGCCGCGGGCTGATCACGAGATAGGACGGCGGATCCTTCTGTCCCGTCCTGATCTGCGTACACATCGAGCGCGCAGAATAGACCGGACCCTCTCGTGACGGCGTCACCGTGATCCACGCGATCTCGCAGTTGACATCCGGCGTACTGTGCGTCTTCGCCGTGATGTCAATGCGTCCCTTGCCGTCCGCGCAGGCATCCGCATTCGGCGCCCAGACGCCACGCACGCTGTTGGGAAGAGTGAGGATACGAACGTCGTCGGCCGCTGCCGTGGTCGCGAGCTGGATGGCGGTCGCGAGCGGCGCGGCAGCGACGATTGCAAGCATCGGTCCGATGCGCATGTGCCGATACCTTCGGAAAGGACCGGTCGCAACTTACACGATTGCCGGGCCGGCGTATCGCCCTTGCGGAGGGTTGGTTTCGGGCCGGTAAATGGGAAGGGCGTCCCGCAACGTCTTACCGGTTCGGATCGTTCTCCGGCACCACCATCTGTTCGATCGTGAACAGGGCGGGATTGGCCGGGTCGACCGTTACGCGCACCCAGTGCGTATCCGGATCGCCGAAGACTTCGAGCCGGGTCAGGTTCTGGAAGAACCGACCGGACTTGCGGCTTGGCAACGGGTTGTTGAGCCGGAACAGGTGGGTGTCGCCATGGATGAACAGCGCGGGCTTGCCGAAGCCTTCCATTTCGGACGCCACCAGCGATACCAGCTCATGATAGGGCGACGCCGATGCCTCTTTAGGCACGGTGCCGCCGGCGCTGCGGACATAGCGTGCCTTCAGGCTTGCGCTCCAATGTGCTTCGAACGCGACATTGGCCTGCGTCACCAGAACGAGCCCTTTGATATCGGGCGCGCGCGCCGCGGCGAATGCCTTCGCGATCCAGGCGAGATTGGCCGCCGTGCGTGCGGCCTGTTCGGCGTCCATCTCCGGCGTCCGGCCGGTATTGTCGTTGCTGCCGACGGTGTGGAAGGTCGCGAACACCACACCATTGTAGGTCCAGCTGAGGTTCTCGCGGAATGTTTCGAAGCCCTTGTCGGACGCCTGGCTTTGCACCGGCAACGTGCGCGCGCCGAGACTCTTGCCATCCGGGAAGAACATCGCGCGGACCTTGGTGAGCCGGTCGAGCGGATCGACGGCGGGGTCCTTCAGAAGATGGCAGTCGGTCCAGTCGTTGTCGCCCGGCGTCAGGATGAAGGGCGCAGCGGAGCGCTGGAATGTCGCGAGCACGCGGGCGTAATTCTCGTCGGTACAGGGCCTCGTGATGCGGTCCGGCGCGCGCTGGTACGGCCGGGGATCGGCCTGAAAATCGCCGACATGCACGATGAAGGCGAGCTTCTCCTTGTTCATCGCATCCAGCATGCGGTCGAATTCCTGCTCGCCGCGTTTGGAATAGGATGTGTCGCCGATCGCGCCGAACCGGAAGACCTCCGGTTGCGCGGCCGCAGGCGCGGCAAGCGAGAGCACGAGCGCAGTGGTTGCTGCAAGGCGTACGACAGGCATGATCTCCTCCGTGGAGAGACGATGAAACCGTGCCGTCGATTATGATGGCTTGCGCGGCAGAGCGATCAGCGCGCGAAGGCCTGTCGGCTTCCGGTTGGTCAAAGTCAGTGTGCCATTCTGCGCGATCACGACCGCCTGGGCAATCGCAAGCCCGAGGCCGACACCGCCGGTATCGCGGCTGCGCGATTCCTCGACGCGGTAGAACGGCTCGAACACCTTGGTCAGTTGGTCCTCCGGAATGCCGGGGCCGTCATCTTCCACCGCGATGTCGATATTGTGCTGCGACGCGGTGAGCGACACACGGGCGCGCTCGCCGTATTTGACCGCGTTCTCGATCAGGTTGGTCAGGGCGCGCTTGAGCGCGGCCGGTTGACACTCGATCGAGACCGGCTCGCTCTGCGCCATGGTCACATCGAGCCCGGCATCGGCCATGTCATCTACCACGCTCTGCACGAGGGCCGTGACATCCGTGGAGCGGCGCGGCTCGTCGGCGGCCTGTTCGCGCGCGTATCGCAGCGTCGCGCCGATCATCGCGTCCATCTCCGAGATGGTTGCGAGCATCTTGTCGCGCTCCTCGGTGTTGTCGACATTCTCGGCGCGCAGGCGAAGCAACGTCAGCGGCGTCCGAAGATCGTGCGAGAGCGCAGCCAGCATGCGGGTGCGGTTCTCGATCAGCGCGCGCAGTCGCGTCTGCATCGCGTTGAAGGCGGATGCGGCCTGCTTCATCTCGATGGTGCCGGACTCCACCAGCGGCGGCGCGTTCACGTCGCGGCCGAGCCGGTCGGCGGCCTGCGCAACGGTCGCGAGCGGGGCGGTCATGCGGCGCACCGCCCAGATCGAGATCGCGACGATGATCAGCGCCATCACCAGCATCGAGATCAGATATTGATACGAGAAGCCCGCATTGGTTGAGGGCAGGGCGGTCGCGAAATACAGCCATTGTCCGTCGGCGAGCGGCACCGCGACCTCAAGGCCGCGCGCGCGTATGAGGGGCGGACGCCGCTCTCGGTCTCGCTCCCGGTCGCGTCCGCGCCATTCGCCGCGTTCGCGGAAGCGCTCGTCGCCGCGCTCGCGCATCATGCGGCCGCGGCCGAAATCCCCGTCGGGTGGCGGCCCGCGAAAGCCGCGCCCATCGAAGGGCGGACGGGCGGCCTCGTCGACCGCGACCAGCGGCTCGCGCTGCGGCGGAAGCCGCAACTGATGCATCAGATAATCGCGGATGACATCGGCGACGACACCGGCATCGCTCGTGGTCAGCGGCGGCTTGTCCGTCAGCGCCACCGTCAGGCTGCGGTCGCTGAGACCCGCGACCAGGCGTTCGCGCCAGTCGGCGGGCATCTCTTCGACCAGGCGCGAGACATTGGCGATGCGCTGCGCGGTCGCGAGCCCGCCGACCCTTCGCACAGCGGCCTCGCGGTCGAGCGAATAGATAAAGGAGCCGATCGCATGCGAGACGATGAGACCCGCGAGCAGGAGCAGCAGCGTCTGGCCGAACAGGCTCTTCGGCACGAGGCTTTGGGGCAGGAGGCGTTTCATCCGGTGGTCACGGCGGCCGTGAAGGTGTAGCCGCCGCCCCAGACCGTCTTGATAATCTTCGGATCGGCGGGGTCTTGCTCGATCTTCTTGCGCAGGCGGCTGACCTGGGTGTCGATGGCGCGGTCGAAATTCGCGGCGGCGCGACCGCGGGCGAGATCGAGCAATTGCTCGCGGCTCAGCACACGCTGCGGCCGCTGGACGAAAGCGAGCAACAGATCGTATTCGCCGGTGGACAGCGGCACGCTGACGCCGTCGTCACGGATCAGTTCGCGGGCCGCGGTATTGAGCCGCCAGCGGTCGAAACCATAGTGTGAGGCGTTCTTTGCGGCCGGCTCGCTTGGCCGTCCGCGCCGCAGCACCGCGCGGATGCGCGCGATCAGTTCGCGGCTGCCGAACGGCTTCGGCAGATAATCGTCGGCGCCCATCTCGAGGCCGAGCACGCGGTCGATCTCCTCGCCCTTCGCGGTCAGCATGATGATCGGGATGTCCGATGTCGTGCGCAGGTTGCGGCAGATGGAAAGGCCGTCTTCGCCCGGAAGCATCAGGTCGAGCAGGATCAGGTCGATCCGTCCATCCGCCAGCATCTTGTGCATGGCGCGACCGTCAGCGGCGCTGCTGACGCGAAAGCCCTCCTTAACGAGCGCGCGGGTGACGAGTTCGCGGATCTCGCGATGGTCGTCGACGATCAGGATGTGCGGCGCAGCGGACATGCGTCCAATATAGGAAAGGCTGCGGATTAATTCGCGGAAATGTTGCAACCGGATGTCACGGCGCCCGCCGTTGACACACTTTGTCACAAAGCCCGCCCGATCTGTAAAACTTCCGTCAAACCGGTTTCCCATCCTGTCTGCGATGCAACGCTTCGGTTGCGCAATATCGGAGACACAAGAAGATGAAACGCACGTGGGTGATCCCCGGCATTCTGGTGGCGGGCCTGACCGGGCTGGGCGGATTGACATATGCGGCCTCCGCGCAGGACAGCGGCGGGCGCGACGGCGGCGGCTATAGCCGCGGCGACGGACCGCGCGATTATGGCCGCGGCGGTCCGCGCTGGAACGACGACCGCCGCGGTGACGATGACCGCGGTCCACGCTGGCGTCGCGGCGATGATGAGCGCAACTGGCGCGGTCGCGACGACGATCGCGGTCCTCGTTGGCGCGATGGCGGTGGTTACGGTTCGCGTGAAGGCCGTCGCGGTGACGACGATCGCTGCAGCCCGCAACGACGCGGCTGGGACCGCCGCGACCACGGACGCTGGCACGATCATGATCGCGGCTATGGCAGGCACCACGGTTTTGACCGGCGCGACGATCGCGGCGACCGCTGGCGCGAAGGCCGCGGCTATGACCGGCGTGATGACCGCCGTGGTGACGGACCGCGCGAGGGACGCCGCTTCGGCGGACGCCTTGGTCCCGCAGCACTCGACAGCGCCAGGCGCGAGATCGGCGTCACCGCAGCGCAGGAAGAAGTCTGGACGAAATATGCCACGACCCTGAAAGAGGTGGCCGACGCGCGCAGGGCGCGGCGCGAGAGCATCGACCGCAGTGCCATTCGCAGGATGTCGCCGGATGAGTACCGCAAATTCCGCGACAGCATGATCGAACAGCGCCGCAAGGAAGAGGACAGCGTGCGCGCCGCCGTCGACGGTATTGTGGCCTCGCTCGACGAGAAGCAGGTGGCGATCGCGCGCGAAGTGCTGCCCGGCTATGCCTTCGGACCGATGCACGGTGCGCGCAGGGGCGGTGACCGCTAGCGCTCACGCATCTGGTTTGCGTGTGTGACGAAAGGCCGGCGAGCGACCGCCGGCCTTCTCGTTTGCGCGTGCCGCGATGCTTGACGGAAGTGCGCGCTACTTCAGATGCGAGCGTGCCGTTTCGACGCGCGACTTGCGCAGGAATTCCACGAAGTCGGTACCGCCGGTGCCCGTCGTGCCAGGACCGACATGTGTCGAGGCCTGCCTGACGATGTATTGCGACGTGAGCCCGATATGTTTGCGCCGGAATTCATCGGCGGCGGCGATGCAGGCGTTGTATGCATCCTGCAAGGAAGGTGCGCCGTTTTCAGCGCGTGCGCGAATGGTGCTGCGTTCGCGTAAGGCGGCAACGAAGGCACGATGCTTCGGCGGCATGTATTGCAGCATCGCTTGGAGAAAGTCGCGCGTGTGCAGATGCTCGTGTGCGATGCCAAGCCCA
>Ga0180218_1001756_pt1 | contig 12530 bp, 9 predicted proteins | sample eDN3rd37CKraftBY_FD_151334 | JGI IMG/M metagenome (GOLD analysis project Ga0180218, IMG submission 151334) | Enriched backyard soil microbial communities from Emeryville, California, USA - eDNA 3rd pass 37_C Kraft BY (version 2) (version 2) | ecosystem: Environmental > Terrestrial > Soil >... | reverse complement strand
GGCCGAGTACGTCGAGCCCGGTGCCTCGGCCACTGACGACAAGCGACCCGAGTTCCAGCGCATGATCGAGCGCGCCTGCAATGGCGAGAATGCGTTCGACGTCATTGTCGTTCACTCCTTCTCACGTTTCTTCCGTGACGCCTTCGGCCTCGAGTTCTACGTGCGCAAGCTTGCCAAGCACGGCGTCAGGCTGGTCTCGATCACCCAGGAGCTCGGTGACGACCCAGCTCAGGTGATGATGCGGCAGGTCATCGCCCTGTTCGACGAGTATCAGTCAAAGGAAAATGCCAAGCACGTGCTGCGCTCCATGAAGGAGAACGCGCGCCAGGGCTATTGGAACGGCAACCGTCCGCCATTCGGCTACACGGCCGTCGAGGTCGAACGGCGCGGAAACCGGGTCAAGAAGAAGCTCGCCATCGATCCCGTCGAAGCCGAGACGGTGCGATTGATCTTCCGCCTCTTCTTGGTGGGCGACGAGGATTGTGGCCCGATGGGCGTCAAGTCCATCGCCGTCTGGCTCAATGAGCATGGCTATCGCACGCGGGGCGGCTCCACCTGGGCGATTGGCCCGGTGCACGCCCTGCTAAGCAATCCCGTCTACAGCGGGCGAATGCGGTTCAATCGGCACGAGGCACGCAGCGGCCGGCGCAAGAGCGAAGCCGAGCAGGTATTTGCCGAGGTGCCGGCGATCATCGAGCCGCAGGTGTTCGAGCAGGTTCAGAGCTTCCTCAAGGAACGCAATCCTCGTGTCACCCCTCCACGGATGGTGAGCGGCCCCATCCTGCTGACGGGCCTCGCCGTCTGCGCCGGTTGTCACGGCGCCATGACCCTGCGCACCGGCACGTCCAAGATGGGCAATGTTTACCGCTACTATTCCTGCTCGACCTGTGCCCGACACGGCAAGTCGGTGTGCAAGGGGCGCTCAATCCGCATGGACAAGCTCGACACGATCGTGGTCGACCAGTTGGTCGATCGGCTGCTCGATCCGCCCCGCCTCACGGCCCTGCTGTCCTCACTCGGCAGCGAGCTGGCGACCAAGGAGAAGGCCGTCAATACACGGATCGTCGCGCTGGAGCGCGAGGCTCATGAGGCCGGCGAGAAGCTGCGTCGGCTCTACCAGGCCATCGAGGACGGCGTCGCCGAAATGGATGACATCCTCAAGGACCGCATCACGGCATTGAAGCTGGATCGGGACCGCGTTCAGGAAGCCTTGGCACGCGCCAGGGTTGGCGCTCGTCCGTCGGTCGAGGTCAGCCCGATCGTCGTCGAACAGTTCGGCGCGACCATGCGGGAGAACCTGACCACCGGCGAGGTCCCCTTCCGGAAAGCCTATCTCGGCTCACTCGTCGATCGGGTCGAGGTGGATGATCACGCCGTTCGCATCGTCGGCCGAAAAGACGTGCTGAAACAAGCAGTTCTGGCGAAAGGCGGTCCCATTCCTGGGGTTCGCAGTTTTGTTCGCAAATGGCGCTCCCTAGGGGAGTCGAACCCCTCTTTTCAGATTGAAAATCTGACGTCCTAACCGATAGACGAAGGGAGCGCAGAGGCCAACGATGGGAAGTGCCCATGGGCCGCCGGCCTTGTATCAGGTCGCTCGTCAATGGGCAAACTTCAATCCCTGGGCCCGCGCTCATAGCACGCAGATCTCGGCCGGCGTGGTACACGAGCTACGAGACAACAACTCGGACCGTGCGTTCGGCCGTCGGCGCAGACCTCCACGATGGCTTGCGCAGCCCAAACTTGCGAAGCCCGGGCCGGGTAATGGAGTGCCCTCGGGGCGCCTGCTATCTCACCCGGCCGGAAAAACGCCGCCGGCGCGGGAGGCCACGAGATCCCCCCGCGGGCCGCCGAACGAATTGGGCCGGACCCATGAGGTCCGGCCCCCCTCGTTGGGCCTGTCGCCAGGCCCGTCCCCCCGAGGCGCCTCGTCGTCTTAGACCGAGTAATACATGTCGAACTCGACGGGGTGCGGCGTCATTTCCATGCGCTCGACCTCGGCCATCTTGAGCTCGATGTAGGCGTCAATCATGTCGTCCGTGAACACGCCGCCCATCTTGAGGAAGCCGCGATCGCTGTCGAGGCTCATCATGGCTTCGCGAAGCGAGCCGCAGACGGTCGGAATCTTGGCGAGCTCTGCCGGCGGCAGGTCATAGAGGTTCTTGTCCATGGCATCGCCGGGGTGCAGCTTGTTCTGGATGCCGTCGAGACCGGCCATGAGCATCGCTGCAAAGGCGAGATAGGGATTTGCCGCCGGATCCGGGAAGCGAACCTCGATACGCTTGGCCTTCGGGCTCGTCACGTGCGGGATGCGGCACGACGCCGAGCGGTTGCGCGCCGAGTAGGCGAGCAGCACCGGCGCCTCATAGCCCGGAACCAGTCGCTTGTAGGAGTTGGTCGAGGGGTTCGTGAAGGCGTTGATCGCCTTCGCGTGCTTCAGGATACCGGCGATGTAGCTGAGGCAGGTGTCCGAAAGATCGGCGTACTTGTTGCCGGCGAATGTCGGCTCGCCCTTGTTCCAAATCGACTGGTGGCAATGCATGCCCGAGCCGTTGTCGCCGAAAACAGGCTTCGGCATGAACGTCGCAGTCTTGCCATAAGCCTGCGCGACCTGATGGATCACATACTTGTAGATCTGCATGTGGTCGGCCATTGTGATCATCGGACCGAACTTGATGCCGAGCTCGTGCTGCGAGGACGCAACCTCGTGGTGGTGCTTCTCGACGACGACGCCCATCTCGGCCATGACCGAGAGCATCTCCGAGCGCATGTCCTGCGCGCTGTCGATCGGCGGAACGGGGAAATAGCCGCCCTTGGTGCGCGGACGGTGGCCGAGGTTGCCCGTCTCGTACTTCGTGCCCATGTTCGAGGGCAGCTCGGAGCTGTCGAGCTGGAAGCCCGTGTTGTAGGGATCGGTCGTGAAGCGCACATCGTCGAAAATGAAGAACTCGGCCTCGGGGCCGAAGTAGATGGCGTCGCCCACGCCCGTGCTCTTCATGTAGGCCTCGGCCTTCTTGGCGATGCCGCGCGGATCGCGCTCATAGAGCTCGCCCGTCGAAGGCTCGATGACGTCGCAGAAGATCGCCATCGTGCTCTGAGCAAAGAACGGATCCATGTGTGCCGACGCGGGGTCCAGCATCAGCGTCATGTCCGATGCCTCGATGCCCTTCCAACCGGCGATCGAGGAGCCGTCGAAGGCATAGCCGTCAGCGAACATGGCGTCGTCGACGCACGATGCATCGGCGGTGACGTGCTGCATCTTGCCTTTGGTGTCGGTAAACCGCAGATCAAGGAACTTCACCTCCTTGTCCTTGATCATCTTGATCACATCGGCAGCGGTCTTGGACATGTATGTTTCCCCAGTTTGTGATTGGCGGGTCGTAAGAGGGCGGGAAAGGCAGCCCTCGCGGGCGCGGACGCCGGGCGAGGACTGAAATTAGGTGAGGACTTCAGATGGCGTCGGTGCCGGTCTCGCCGGTGCGAATGCGGATCGCCTCCTCGATCGTCGATACAAAGATCTTGCCGTCTCCGATGCGGCCCGTCTTGGCGGCTTTCTGGATGGCATCCACGGCTTTGCCGACCATGTCGTTGGGCAGCACGACCTCGATCTTCACCTTGGGCAGGAAGTCGACGACGTACTCGGCGCCGCGATACAGCTCGGTGTGACCCTTTTGACGGCCAAAACCTTTGGCCTCGATCACAGTGATGCCTTGGAGACCGATCTCCTGAAGGGCCTCCTTCACCTCGTCGAGCTTGAACGGCTTTATGATCGCTTCGATCTTCTTCATATCACTTTGCCTGCGCTCCTAGCGGTGACGACGGTGGGACCGGCACCCCATGCTTTAAGCATCCGACGTGCCAGAACAGGTCAGGGAGCAGATTGCCTCGATCGACCCGCACGTTAGCCTATCACTGCCGGATTTTGAGGCGGAAACTTAGAGCAAGTCCGGCCCGAAGAATAGGCGAATTGCTTAATAAGCAGGCAATTCGCCGGGCTGATACGCTGGACTTGGGACGCCCCGCCGCCAGCCCTTGCCGGGCTACGCCGGTCAGGCAAACTTGGGATCGAGCTCGCCCTTCGCATAGCGCTTCGCCATTTCGGCAAGCGTCAGCACCTTCTTGATCTTCGAAGCCTGACCGGCGGTGTTGAACTCCTGTAGACGCTGCTTGCAGAGCTTCGTCATCGCCTCCATCGCGGGCTTCAGGTACTTGCGCGGGTCGAACTCACCCGGCGCCTCGTGCAGCACGCGTCGGATCTGGCCCGTCATCGCCATGCGGTTATCGGTGTCGATGTTGATCTTGCGCACGCCGTTCTTGATCCCGCGCTGAATCTCGGCGACCGGCACACCCCAGGTCTGCGGCATCATCCCGCCGTACTTGTTGATGATCTCCTGCAGCTCCTGCGGCACGGAAGACGAGCCGTGCATGACCAGATGCGTGTTCGGCAGCTTGCGGTGGATTTCCTCGATCACATGCATTGCCAGGATGTCGCCATCGGGCTTGCGGCTGAACTTGTAGGCGCCGTGGCTCGTGCCCATCGCAATGGCCAGCGCATCGACCTTCGTCTCCTTGACGAACTTCACCGCTTCGTCCGGATTCGTCAGGAGCTGGTCGTGGCTGAGCTTGCCCTCGGCGCCGTGGCCGTCCTCTTTGTCACCCATGCCGGTCTCGAGCGAGCCGAGCACGCCGAGCTCACCCTCGACGGAAATGCCGCCGAGATGCGCCATGTCGGTGACGGCTTTCGTCACGCCGACGTTGTAGTCCCAATCGCCCGGCGTCTTGCCGTCGGCCTTGAGCGAGCCGTCCATCATCACGGACGTGAAGCCGGCCTGGATCGCGGTCATGCATGTCGCGGGCTCATTGCCGTGGTCGAGGTGCACGCAGACGGGAATATGCGGATAGATCTCGGTCACTGCATCCATCATGTGGCGGAGCATGATGTCGTTCGCGTAGGACCGCGCGCCCCGGCTCGCCTGAATGATCACCGGAGCGTCGACCGCGTCTGCCGCCTCCATGATGGCGAGCGCCTGCTCCATGTTGTTGATGTTGAAGGCCGGCACGCCATAGCCGTGCTCGGCGGCATGATCGAGGAGCTGGCGAAGCGAAATTCGGGGCATCGGATTTCCTTGAAGGCTGTTCGATAGGAGTGACGGGGCGCGGGCGAGCGCGACCGCCGCGCCGCGACTATACAGGCGCGGCGCACAGAGAAAAAACCCCGCCAGAAAGGCGGGGTTCCCCTCAGCCGACCTGCTGGAGGTGAGAGGCCGCGGGAGGCGCGACCGGTCCTGTCGGCTGCGGCGCGAGCAGACCGACCCATTCCTCGTGGAAGCGCTTGAGGGTGCGGCGCGCGAGATCGGCATGCGCCGTCGCCCCTTCCGCCTCGAAAACCTCGAGCGCAGGCACCATGGCGCCCGCGGCGGCAAGCCAGTTGTTGCGCTTGTCCTCCTGCTCGCCGAGCCGGATCAGCGCCGAGCCGAGGTTCATGCTGGCGGTTGCCCACGTGATCGGCGTCGCGGCGCGGTCGACCACTTCGAGCACGCGCCGGTAAGTCGCAATGGCCTGGCGCAGCCGCTCGACGGGCGGCGTCTCGGTCTCCGCCAAGGCGGCAAGCGCGTCGGCGAGCGTCAGGGTGGCGTTGACCCAGATATCGCCATCGCGTTCCGGCGTCATCACGTCTGCCGCGCCGCCAAGCGCCTCGACGGCCGCTGCCAGGCGCCCGGCATCAGGGCCCGCCTCGCCGCGCATGTCGGCGCGCATGAGCAGCGCGCTGCCGAGGTTGAAGCTCGCCTCGGCCCAGGCCGCCGGCGCCTCCTCGCGCGACAGCCCCGCCAGCGCATCCGTGTAAGCGGCGGCGGCACCCTCGACGATCTCAGGCGACTTGTCGAACTCGGCGAGGTCGAGCAGCGCCGAGCCGAGCCCGAGATTGAGTTCGAGCCGGGTTTGCGTCGCGACCTCATCGCTCGCCCCGTCGATCGCCGTCCGATAGGCCTCCACGGCTTCGCGAAGCTGCGGCACCTGGCGCGACCGCTGGCCGGACAGCATGAGCGCCCGGGCAAGTGCCGCCTGCGCCTCGCACCAGACGACGGGCGCGTCGTCGGCCGAGATCAGCCCGAGGGCCTTGCGGAACGCCACGATGGCATCTCCCAGGCGGCCGGTACCTGTTGCCGCCTCTGCCTGGCGATGGAGAGCGCGGCCAAGCCCGACATTGGCGCGCGCCGCGCCAATCGCATTCGATCCGTCGGAAAGCAGTTTCAGCACGCCGCCATAACCTGCGAGCGCCTCGCCGAGCGCGGTTTCGTCATCCTCCTCCTCGGCCTTGCGCAGGAGCGCATCGGCGCGCGCCAGATGATAGCGCCACGCCTCCTCGCGCGCGCTCTTCGGCAGGCAATCCGCAGCCTCGACGAAGAGATCAGCCGCCGCGAGATAGTCCCGCCGCGCAACGGCAAGCTCCGCGAGCCGTGCCGCGGCACGTGCCTCCTCGGTCATCTGCGCCTTGAGCGCCGCAACCTCATCCTCGAGGCGTGCCTCGATGCGCCGACGGCCATCGCGCAGCGCCCGGCGAATGTGCTTCAACGTGTCCATGGCGAGTGCGAGATCGCCCGCAGCAAGCGCATCGGCAGCGCGCAGCTTGAGCTTGCGCAAGTCGCCGTCGTCGTTCGTCGGGCGCATGAGCTGCGCGCGCGCCTCCTGAATCCAGCGCGCAAGAGCTTCAAAGCGAGCTATGCGGCCGGCCCCGCTCGCACCCTGGCTCTCGATGAGCCCCATGAGGCGGGCCTCTGCCGCCTCGGAGATGTCGAACTGGGTGCGAATGCGGGCGCGCTCTGCCACCTCGGTCGTGAGCGGGGCGGCAGGTGTCGGCGGAGACATCGCCTTTTCGGGTGCGGCGGGAGCCGGCCCGGTCTCAGCGCGCGGTGCCGGCGCAGCGGGAGCAGTCGGCATCTCCGGCTGCTGCGGTGGCGCGGCGGCCGCCCCGTCCCCGACGAATTCTCTCAGCATCGGCGCAAGTGCCGTAATCCGCTGTCGCTCGCGCACAAGGCGGGCAAAACTGCGCTCGAGCACAAACATCGCCACATCGTCAGAGAGATTGTGCGCCTCGAGCGCGCCATCCGCGCGCGCCTTGAGGAAGAGATCGACGGCAATGCGCCGCCCCCGGTCCCCACCTGCCGAGGCCGACAACGCCCCGTCGAGACACTCTTCGGCCACCTCGTAGCGCGCGATGACACCGGCGAGATCGGCGAAGTGCCGCTCGAGCGCCTCCTGAGGAAGGCTGCGCGTCTCGGCGCCGACCCAGATTTCGCGTGTCAACTCGCCGACATAGCCGTCAACAAGATCGCCGGCGCCGCGCGCGCGTAGTGCGACGACGAGATCGCCGCCGCGACCTCGATGTTGCGCGGCCACGGCAACCCCCGCCGCTGGCGCCAGCGCGAGCAATGCCGCACCCGCCAGGCGCTCCATGGCCTCGAAGATGGACATCGCAACCCCTCCACAGATTCCCAACCCTCGGCAGTTGCAGTGAAAACAGTTCGATTCGCAACGCCTTGGCCGTCGAAATCCGTGGAGCAATGAGGATAGGCCTCCGTCGGCGCCGCGGCGCGCAGGCCGCCGCATCGGGCATTGCCCGCTGTTTCCGCAGTTGGCCTGATGGCGCGACGATCGTATCATTATATTCGGATGTATTCATGTGAATACATCGGAACCTCACGTAGGGAGAGGACATAACGATGGCGAGGAGACGCGAACGCTCGATCGAAGAAATCTACGCCGAGGACCCTGAGCGCGCCGATGGGGTCGCGTTCGGCCGCAAGACCGACGTCTCGAGGCGCGGTTTTCTTAACGGCGCCGGCCTTGCAGCCATGAGCGCTGCGGTTGGCGGCACGATCGTCCACAGCGCGACCATGCCGGGCGGCCTTATTCCAGCAGCCTTGGCGCAGGACGCGAAGAAGGCGCCGGAAGCAGCCGCCGCGAAGGCACCTCAACCGTTCAGCTTCCCCGGCAAAGATCCGGGCTTGTCGGTGCTCGGCGAGCGGCCGCTGGTCGCGGAGACGCCCGAGCACCTGCTCGACGACGAGACGACACCCAACTCGAAGTTCTTCATCCGCAACAACGGCCAGATTCCCGATCAGCCGGCGCCTGCCGACGCCTGGGAGCTGACCATCGATGGCGAGGTCAATTCGCCTCTGAAGCTCACGCTCGGCGAATTGAAGAAGCGCTTTGCCGAGAAATCGCTCTACGCCGTGCTCGAATGCGGTGGCAACGGCCGCTCGTTCTTCGTGCCGCAGGCGCGCGGCAACCAGTGGACGAACGGCGGCGCAGGGTGCGCCAAATGGACGGGCGTCTCGCTGGCCGAGGTCCTGAAAGCCGCCAGTCCCAAGCCCAGCGCTATCTACACCGCCAACTTCGGCGCCGACCAGCACCTCTCGGGCGATCCCAAGCGTCTCACGCTGTCGCGCGGCGTTCGCTTGCCGAAGGCCATGGAGCCGGAAGCGATGCTCGTGTGGGCGATGAACGACGAGCCACTTCCCAACATTCACGGTGGACCGTTGCGCGTCATGATCCCCGGTTGGCCGGGCTCGGCGTCGCACAAATGGCTGACGAAGATCACGCTGCGCGACAAAGAGCACGATGGCCCGGGTATGACGGGCTTCAGCTACCGCGTACCGATCAATCCGATGGTGCCGGGCGACAAGGGTGATCCCAAGAACTTCAGGATCCTCGAGTCGATGCCGGTGCGGGCTATCGTCACCAACCCCGCGAACGGCACGAAGCTCGCCGCGGGAACGCGCGAGATCGCGCTGCGCGGCGCCGCCTGGGCCGGCGATCTCACGGTCAAGGCCGTGCACATATCGACCGATTTCGGCGCCACATGGCAACCGGCGGAAGTCGGCAAGCCACGCAATCGCTTCGACTGGCACCGCTGGACCGCCCGCATCAAGCTGCCGAGCGATGGCTATTTCGAGATCTGGGCGCGCGCCACCGACAGCAACGACCGGATGCAGCCTCACGCCGCGCCCAACTGGAATCCGCAGGGGTACGGCGGCAACACACTGCATCGCGTGGCAGTCCTCGTCGGATGATGCTGCCGATGCTGCGCAACACTGTTCTCGCCGTCATGATCGGAAGCGCGCTTGCCGCGCTTCCGGTCGCCGCACAACAACCGCCACCCGCTTTCGAGCCCCGGGACGAAACGCCGGAGATCTATCCCGATGGCCCCAATCGTGAGGATGCGTTCTACTTCTGCATCGCCTGTCACTCATTTCAGATCGTCGCGCAGCAGCGCATGAGCCGCAGCCGATGGGATGAGGTCATGAGATGGATGACGGAGCGGCACAACATGCCGGATGTGCAGGGCGAGGAGCGCGACAAGATTCTCGACTATCTCTCCACCGCATTTCCCGAGACGACGCAGCCGCGCGGCTGGAAGAACCCATTCGCGCCGAAATGAGCAGCCTGGGAGATCACGCCTTGCTCAACACGCCGCCACTCATCGGCACGCGCACGCCGGTGGTGCCGGGAAAGGTGATCGGCCGCTTGTCGAGCGAGCGCACGGCGAGATAGGCCCAGGCTTCGGCCTCGATCGAGTCGCCGTCGAACCCCAGTGCTTCGGCCGGCACGACAGCGCCCTGCACGTGGCCCGCGAGCATGGTCATGAGCGTACGGTTGCGCCGCCCGCCGCCAGCGATGATCCACACCCGCGGCTCCTCGGGAACGTGCTCACGCGCCCGCGCGATCGATGCTGCAGTGAACGCAGTCAGCGTGGCCGCGCCATCCTCCGTCGAGAGCGGATCGATAAGCTCGATGGCGAAGGCGTTGCGGTCGAGCGACTTCGGCACCGGCGTCGCGAAATAGGGATGCCGCAGATATTCCGCCAGGTAGTCCTCGCGCACGTTTCCCTTGGCCGCGAACATGCCGCCGTCATCGCGCAGGAAGCCGGTCCGCCATCGCATCCAGTCGTCGATCATGGCATTGCCGGGTCCCGTATCGAACGCGATGAGCGCGCCATCGGCGCCGATCCACGTAATGTTCGCAACGCCGCCGATATTGACGAAGGCCACGGGACGATCGGGAGCCTTCGCGGCGAGTGCGCGGTGATAGACCGGCGCCAGCGGCGCACCCTGGCCGCCCGCGGCGCAATCGGCAGCGCGCAGGTCGTGGACGACGTCGATGCCCGTGGCGGCGGCGAGCGCCGGTCCGTCGCCGATCTGGACGGTGAGGCGCCTCTCCGGCGCATGCAGCACAGTCTGGCCATGAAAGCCGATCACGTCGATGGCAGAGGGCTGCAGCATCCGATCGCCGACGAAACGCAGGACGGTCTCGGCGTGGAGGCGGGTCAGCTCAGCTTCGACCGCCGCAAGATCCCCCGGCCGCTCGGTGCGCTCTTTTATATTCAGCGCGTCATTGAGCGCGCCCCGCAATCGGTCCCGAAAGGCCGGTTCGTAGGCCCAGCCCCCTGCCGCGAGGCGCCGGACATGATTTTCCCCGTCCGTCTCGATGAGCGCGATGTCGATCCCGTCCATGGACGTGCCGCTCATCAGCCCCAGCGCGCGCCTGATCTTGCCCATGGCGGCCTTCCTGTGCAATTTGCGCCGACCTTACAGTCCCCTGGGCCGCCCCATTGCGGTGAAGGTATGACCGAAAGCCTCATATCATGACGACGCACAAGTCTGACTTCCTCAACATATTGGCCGAGCGTGGATTCATCCACCAGTGCTCGGACTTCGAGGGGCTCGATGCCCTCGCCGCCAAGGGCGAGATCGTGTCTTACGTCGGCTATGACTGTACGGCGCCCTCGCTGCACATCGGTCATTTGCTTTCGATCATGATGCTGCACTGGTTGCAGAAGAGCGGGGCCGGCCGCCCGATCACGCTCATGGGCGGCGGCACGACCCGCGTCGGCGACCCCTCGGGGCGTGACGAGACGCGGCGCATCCTGCCTATCGAGCAGATCGAGGCGAACAAGGACAGCATCAAGAAGGTTTTCGCCAAATTCCTCTCGTTCGGCGACGCGCGCCACGACGCGATCATGGCCGACAATGCCGAGTGGCTGGCGCCGCTCAACTACATCGAGTTCCTGCGCGACGTCGGCCGGCACTTCTCGGTGAACCGGATGCTCTCGATGGATTCCGCCCGCATGCGCCTCGAGCGCGAGCAGGAGCTCTCCTTCATCGAGTTCAACTACATGCTGCTCCAGTCCTACGACTACGTGGAGCTGGCGCGGCGCTACAAGTGCAACCTGCAGATGGGCGGCTCGGACCAGTGGGGCAACATCGTCTCGGGCATCGACCTCGGCCGGCGCATGGGGACGCATCAGTTGTACGCGCTCACTTGCCCGCTGCTGACGACATCGTCCGGCGCCAAGATGGGCAAGACCGCTGCCGGCGCCGTCTGGCTCAACGAGGATCAGCTTCCCGTCTACGACTACTGGCAGATGTGGCGGAACACGGAAGATGCGGACGTCACGCGCTTCCTGAAGCTCTTCACACTACTGCCCATGAGCGAGATCGCGAAACTTGCCGCCCTCGGCGGCGCCGAGATCAACGAGGCGAAGAAGACACTCGCGACAGAAGCGACCGCGCTCCTGCACGGCCGCGAGAAGGCCGAGGCGGCCGCGGAAACAGCGCGGCGCACATTCGAGGAAGGCGAGAGTGCAGAAGGTCTGCCGACCATCGAAGTGCCGATCGCCGACATCGAGAACGAGCTCGGCATCCTCGCCGCGTTCGTGACAGCAGGCCTCGTCAAATCGAACAGCGAGGCGCGCCGTCAGATCCAGGCCGGCGGCCTGCGCGTCAATGATGCCGTCGTGAGCAACGAGAAGGCCAAGCTGCGTTCGGGCGACGTCTCGGCCGACGGCGTCATCAAGCTGAGCCTCGGCCGCAAGAAGCACGTGCTGCTGCGGCCGGTGTGAGACGCGAGCGCACGGCAGCGGCCCCGCTGCCGTGCGTCAGGCGCCGCGCGTTACGGCACGATGGGCATCAGGAAGTTGGCGTTCGCCCTGCGCACGGCGGCTGGGATCTCGGCGCGCGTCATGCCGATGTCGCGCAGCGTCCGATCGTCGAGAAGCATGAGCTCGCTCTCGGCACGCCTGAGGGCGCGGCGATAAATGTAAGCGGCCATGCACGCCCACAGTTTGTGACCGCTGCAGGCCAAGCGTGCCGAAAAGCCCGTTCCTGCGGCGGCACCAGAGACGCCCGCGCCAGTATCCTCTCCCGCGCGCAATTCTTGTGTACTCATGATCTTCTCTCACTGAGTTGGTGAACGATGGCGCGTTCTTAGTGCGGCGCCTGAATCGCCGCTGTTCCGCGGGGGACAATCCAGCCGCCATGGCCGATCGGCGGGATCGCCTACCGCCGCGCGTACCGCAGGCGCTTCCAGGTGCCGAGCTTTGCGCGTTCGCGCGAGAAGAAGGGATGACGGCTACCGATCGAGGCTAGTTGCGCGCCGGCGAGCCTTCGCGCGGATCCGTCGTCGCGGCCCAGCCATCCGTGATCTCGGGCTTCGCCGCCTTGGCGCGCGTCCGGGACTTCGGCTGCTCCTTG
>Ga0180218_1001755_pt1 | contig 12534 bp, 16 predicted proteins | sample eDN3rd37CKraftBY_FD_151334 | JGI IMG/M metagenome (GOLD analysis project Ga0180218, IMG submission 151334) | Enriched backyard soil microbial communities from Emeryville, California, USA - eDNA 3rd pass 37_C Kraft BY (version 2) (version 2) | ecosystem: Environmental > Terrestrial > Soil >... | reverse complement strand
AGTGACGGCCAACGAAGAGCTCACAACCTTCATCTGCGATTATTTCCGCCTCATCATCATGGGCAACGCTCGTACCCACGAGATCGAATCGCTGATGGATGAGGAGATCGAAACCGTACGCCACGACAAGCTGAAGGCTTATCACGCGCTTGTTTCGGTAGGCGACGGCTTGCCGGCGTTGGGCATCATCGCGGCCGTTCTCGGCGTCGTCAAAGCCATGGGCGCGATTGATCAGTCGCCGGAGATCCTGGGCCATCTCATCGCCTCGGCGCTTGTTGGAACTTTCGCCGGTATTTTCTTCTCCTACGCCGTCGTTGGTCCTCTTGCGACAAAGGTGAAGCTCGTCCGCGAGAAAAACCTGCGGTCCTACGTTATCGTCAAGCAGTCGCTGCTGGCCTTCATGAACGGCGCCATGCCCCAGGTTGCCATCGAGCACGGCCGTAAAGCGATCTCGGCTTATGAGCGCCCGACGATCAATGAGGTCGAATCGGCAACGATGGGCGGCGGCTTGGATCGCAGACAAGGCCAAGAGAGAAGGGCGGCCTGATGATCCAGCGAGTCCTTCCTGGCCAGACCGAACCACCCGCCCCGGTTTTGATGCGATTGCAGGGCGGCCCCTATGTCGAATGATGGTCTGCGCGGAGCCGGACGCGACATTCACTTCGAAATGGAGCGGTCTCTCGAGCGGGCGCTTTCTTCAGGTCAAAACAGGCCCGAGCGTTTGCCGGGCCTGCAAATGGTTTTCGGCCAGCTGCCTCGCGTGATGACGGAGGAGCTGGGCAACCTCTCTCATTTGCCGCCCAGGGTTCGCCTTCTCGATCTCACAGCATCGACCATCGCCGATACGTGCGCGCTCCCGCAGAGCGCGTTCGCGGGCGTGGTCAGGGCGGAAAGATGGAGAAGCTGGCTTTATTTCATCGCCGACCCAGCGGCGAGCGCGCTGTTCGTCGAGGTGGCGACGGGCTGCGAAGATATTCCGGAAGGTGGAGTACCGCCTCGCAAACCCACGCAGACCGATGCCCATGTTATGCGTGTCCTGTTCCGGCGCGTTGCCCGCTCCCTGACGAGCGCATTCTCGATCCTCGTCGATGTCGGCTTTGACGTTGGCGATGTTGTCGAGAAGATCGAGCTTGAGCCGCAGCTCACGCTGACATCTCCCGTCATCGCCGCGCGCCTCGCATTGGAGTACGCGGGGCATCAAGGCATCGTGACCATCGTCGTTCCGCAAGCAGCGCTCGATTCCGTCCGCCCCCTTCTGGCAAATGCAAAGCCGGCCGAGGCTCTGGGCGCAGCATCGCCACGCCATCGTGAGGATCCTTCCTGGACGAAGCAGCTGTCCGAAGAGATCGCTCGTTCGTTCATCGAGCTCAATGGTGTCCTTGAGGAGCGCCCGATTACTCTGGGCGAGGTGCAAGCCTTCTCTGTCGGCTCGGTTGTCGAGCTGCAACTGACGTCGCTGTCTCGGGTGCGACTGGATGCGGACGAAAGCCCGCTGTTCTGGTGCGAACTGGGCAAGCGCGATAACGGACTGATCCTGCGCATCGATGATGAATTCGACCAACAAAGGGAGTCGGTCGATGAATTCTATGGACTCTGAAGCCGTGCTCTCAAGGCTGCGGCATGTTTCGTATGGCAAAATCCGAGTCGGGTACGTTTAGCACGAGGAAATGACCGGCATGATGCCGAGTAATGCAGTTGAAGCTGAAAGCACTCCGGAACCAACTGAAACTGGTTTTGATCCTGCGGCTGCGGGAATGAGCGATTTCGTCGAAGCCAACAGCGCCGAGCTGGCAGAGAGCCTGCGCAAGGCTGCTGCGGACATGAGCGAAGCAGTCGCCGATTTTGGCAGCAATAATGCTTTGATCATGGGCTTGCCCGTGATGATGAAGGTCGTGCTCGGCTCCGCGAAAATGCCCGTCGCGACCTTGGCAAAGTTGGCTAAGGGGTCCGTCGTCAAGTTGGACAAGATGGTGGGCGACCAGGTCGATATACTGGTGAACGGCCGGCTGATTGCCCGCGGTGAAGTTGTCGTCTTGAACGAAGGCACTTCGCGCTTCGGTGTCGTCCTGACCCAGGTCGGCTCATTGCCCCCCGTCGCGGAAAAATAACGGCCCATGCTGTCCATGCGCGATCCGTCGTTAGAGCCTGAAAGAACATTGACGGGCCCGGAGAAAGTCGGCGTGCTTCTTCTGGCACTCGGCAAACAACGCGCGAGCGGTCTTCTTAAAAAATTCACTCCCGAAGAGCTGAACATTCTCGTTCGCTCCGCCGAGGTCATGCCGACCATTTCCGCGGCAGAGCTCGAAAGCATCGTCGCTGAATTCGAAAGCCAGTTCGGGCAAGGCACGCCATTCCTCGGCCGCCCGGAGGATGTGAAGCGGCTCGTCACCGACGTCATTTCCGAGAACAAGTCCTCGGGCGATCCCAACGATCAGTTTGTCGCGCGCCTGGACATTTGGAGCCAGTTGGCAGCGCTTCCAGATGATGTGCTGCAGGGGCATTTCCAAAGGCAGTCGCCGCAAGTCGCAGCCTACTATCTCGATCGCCTCGGGAGCGAACGCGCATCCGTTGTGTTGAAGTCTTTCCCGCCTGCCGAGCGCAATGACCTGTTGAACCGCATTCTGGGAATGGGGCAGGTCTCACCGCAGATCGTCGAAGCTCTGGAAAGCGGGCTCAATGAAGAGCTGTTCGACACCGATCGCCGATCCACGGACAAACATTTGTCGCTGGCGAGTATCCTCAACAATCTCGACAAGGAAGATTCTTCGCAAGCCCTGCAGTATCTCGCGAGCATCAAGCCGAAGGACGCAGAAGCGATCCGCAAGATGCTGTTCAAGTTCGAGGATCTGTTGAGGTTGCCGGCCCGCGCGTTGACGGTCCTTATGGATGGAATACCGGTCGAGCGCACGGTTCTGGCACTCCAAGGCGCCGACGCGGAACTGCAGGCCAAGGTTCTTTCCGCGCTCTCACCCCGTGCTCGCCGCATGGCCGAGGCGGAACTGCAAAGCCCCGCGAACGTGCCTCAGCGCGATATCATCGAAGCACGCCGTTCGATGGTCGATTCGGTGCTGCGCCTGTCGGCAGAAGGCGCGATTGACATTTCAAGCGCATCCCTCGACGCGGCCTAACCGACATGATGCTGGAGCGGGATCGTGTCTGATACTCACGACAAAGATAGCCGCACAGAAGAAGCAACAGACAAAAAGATGTCTGACGCGCGGGGGGAGGGCAATGTCCCGATCTCCCGCGAGGCGACAAATTTCATGTACCTGCTCGCGGCGCTGCTTATGGTTGTTGCGCTGGGTCAGACCTTCCTCACCGGATTCGCCGAACTCTTGATGGGCTTGCTCACGAATGCGGGCTCCATTCGCCTTGCAAACGCCGGGGACTTAGGGCAGGTCTTCGACGTGGTCGGAAAGAGCTCCGCACTTCTAACGGCGCCCATTGTTCTCGCGTTTTCAGCAGCAGGTGTGCTGGCCGCGGTGGCGCAAACCCCGCCCGCATTCATAGCCAAGCGCGTGACACCGCAGATTTCACGCCTGTCTCCAGCCAAAGGCTGGAAGCGCTTGTTCAGCATGAACGGAACGTTCGAGTTCCTGAAGCTGACCCTACGTTTGACCATCATCGTTGGCGCAAGCGTTCTGATCCTGATGTACCTCTGGCACGACTTCGCCAATTCGATCTGGAGCGATCCTGCAGCTATCCTCAGGCTCGCGCAGAAGAGTGTCGGGCTTTTGCTGACATCGTTGGCAGTTCTATCGTTTTGCCTTCTGCTCTTCGACCTGCCGGTTACGCACATCTTGTGGCGCCGTTCGCTGCGAATGGCTCCTCAGGAAATCAAGGATGAGCGAAAGCAGTCGGAGGGCGATCCTCACATCAAGGCAAAGCGGCGATCGATCGCGAGATCTCGTGCGCGCCAGCGCATGCTCCACGCGGTGCCGCGGGCAACGCTCGTCATCGCTAACCCGACGCATTTCGCAGTGGCGCTGCGTTACGTCCGTTCTGAAGGCGGCGCTCCGCGAGTCGTTGCGAAGGGGCAGGATCTCATCGCGCTCACCATTCGCAAAATTGCGGAAGAAAACGGCATTCCAGTGATCGAAGACAAGGCTCTCGCAAGGTCGCTGTATGCAAAAGTAAGCGTGGATCAAATGATCCCGGTAGAGTTCTACAAGGCAGTCGCTGAAATTCTCCTTCGCCTCCAGGCGCGGCGAAACCGGACTGGTCCTGTTCGCGCTTAGAGGGAAAATGCTGATGATTCCATTTCGCATCGACCATTCAGAAGTTCGTGAAAAGATCCTTGGTGAGAGCATTCGCTCTGTGGCCTCGGACCTCCGCCTGATCGACCTTCCCGATCTTGTCAGCTATTTGAAGACCGGTCAGATGGCGTGCATTGGCTCCCTCGTCCAGGCTTCCATTGAACTCTCTTTCAAGCCGGAAACGTTGACCTTCGGTCATGCCGGCGAGGTGCATCTGGAATGGGGTTCGCCGCCGCGTGTCTTCCTCGACATGGAATTTCACTATCAGTCCGTCCACGTCTATTTTCGCTTGATACTGGAGGCGGAAGAGGCGGGTGTCGAAATAACCTACATATCGTTTGAAGGTGAATCGAGCGGTCCTGGCCAAAACACAACGCGTTTGCACAAAGCCTTGTCGGACGCGCGCCTCAACTGAGTGATCGTGAACGGAGTGCCGCTCGCACATCGTTCAATAAAGATGCCTTCCAAACATCACTGTTCAGGCCGACGCAAGGGAGCGGGTGCACATAGGAAAGCAAGATCATGAAGGATCCCTTTCTATGCAGCCCATGCAACTTTTCGATCTGGCGTTTCGCCAAAACGAATGGCTCGCACAACGTCAATCGGTAATTTCGTCGAACGTCGCGAACGCCAATACGCCCGGCTACAAGGCGAAGGATATCGAGAGCTTCGACGACGTGATGCGTAAGTCCGTTCCGATGACGGCAACCGATCCAAAACATCAGACGAGCGGCATCGGTACTTTCCGCCAGGAAAACGACGGCCCGAGCGAGGCTGAAGTTTTCGCTTCAGGCAACGACGTAAATCTCGAGCAGGAGTTTCTCAAATCCGGCGAGGTGATGCGCAAGTACACGATGAACACGCAAATCATGAAGACGTTCGATCGTATGCTTATGTCCGTGACGAAGGGCTAAGCCATGAGCGATCCGCTTATCTCAGCCGCTAAGGCCGCCTCGAACGGCTTGTTCGCGCAGTCGACCCGCATGCGCGTTCTGTCGGAAAATATCGCCAACGCGCAGACCACCGGCAAGACAGCGGGATCCGATCCCTATCAGCGAAAGACCATCAGCTTCGCCGCCGTCAGCGATGAGATGGGCGGCGTTGACATGGTTCAGGTTGACCAGATCGAGCGCGATACTGCGCCGTTCCGCACGGAATATATGCCGGGGCATCCCGCTGCCGACGAGAAGGGCTTCGTCAAGCTGCCCAACGTCGACATGCTCGTTGAACTCGCCGATATGCGCGAGGCGTCGCGCTCATACACTGCCAACACGCAAGTCATCAAACAGGTCCGCGAGATTGTCTCGATGACCCTCGACCTTCTGAGGCCATCATGAGCCTGAACATCGCAATGCTGTCGCCGGAATTGGATCGGGTTGGAGGCGCAGGTGCGTCCAGAGGTGTTGCCGGTGCTGTGGCGCCTGGCATCGCCGGCGCCGCACCGGAAAACGACTTCGCGCAAACGATGGCGAACATGGCCGCCGACGCGATTGCAACCATGAAGACGGGCGAAACCACCGCCATCGCCGGCATGCACGGCAAGGCACCGCTGCAGCAGGTGGTCCAGGCGGTCATGCAGGCCGAGCAGGCCCTCCGAACGGTCGTGGCCGTGCGCGATAAGGTCGTCGGCGCCTATCAAGAAATCAGTCGTATGCAGATTTGAGGTCGTAAATCATGAGAGCGCTTTCAATTGCAGCGACGGGTATGTCGTCCCAGCAGACGAACGTCGAAGTCATCGCCAACAACGTCGCCAACATAAACACCACCGGCTTTAAGCGCTCGCGTGCCGAGTTCGCCGATCTGCTGTACCAGACCGATCGCGCCGCAGGCACGGCCGCGCGCGATGACGACACCATCATTCCGGAAGGCAATACGATTGGCCTCGGTGTTCGCACCGTCGCTATCCGAAGCCTTTCGGTGCAAGGGCCGCTGGCTTCCACGAACAACAAACTGGATTTGGCCCTGAACGGTCGCGGCTACTTTCAGGTCCAGGGCGAAAACAACGAGATTCTGTACACGCGTGCAGGCGCCTTCAATAAGAATGCCACAGGTCAGCTGATCACGCTCGAGGGTAACCTCGTCATTCCGAACATCACCATACCGACAACCGCAACCGACGTCGTCGTCAATGCCGCCGGTCAGGTTTATGCGGTGATTGGCGCAACCGGAACGCAGCAGCTCCTTGGCCAATTGTCACTCGCCAACTTTGCCAACGAGACGGGTCTTGCCCCGCTCGGCGGCAACCTCTTCCAGGAAACGCCCGCATCGGGAAGTCCCGTCATCGGCAGTCCTGGCGACGTAGGCTTTGCCACCATTCAGCAGGGCTATCTCGAAAGCTCCAACGTTGACCCGGTCAAAGAAATCACCGAGTTGATCTCGGCACAGCGCGCCTACGAGATGAATTCGAAGGTCATTTCGGCAGCCGACGATATGTACAACGTCATCACGAAGGAAATTCGCTGATGAACGCGGTGCGCAACATGCGGCAAGGGCTCTGCTTCACAGCAGCAGCACTGCTTGCGGCTTGCGCAACGATCGTTGTTGCGCACGCCAAGGAAAGTGGCCGGACGGTCTTTGTTCCAAGGGCGGTCATTTATCCAGGCGACGTGATCACGGCAGAAGCTCTGGTCGAACGCAAATTATTGGTGCGATCGAACAACCCGCCGGTGTTCGGCGAAGATCAGCAGGAGCTGCTGGGCAAGGTCGCGCGCCGTACGTTGCTTCCCGGAGAGCTGATCCCCGGATCGGCCGTCCGCACGCAAGAACTCGTCAAACAAGGCAAAACCTACAAGCTCACCTATGAGACGCCATACGTGTCGATCGTCGGTTTGGGCGTGCCGCTACAGTCGGGTTCGGCGGGTGAGATCATCAACGTGCGCAATCCCGACACGGGCATCATCATCAAGGCGCGTATCAAGCCGGACCAGACACTCACGGTGGACGATCAATGAGATTGGCCGCTGCGCTCTTGTTTTTTTTTCTCGCTGCCGGTCAGGCGGTGCAAGCGGGAACGCGCATCAAAGACATCACCGACCTTAAAGGCGTCCGCGTCAATCAGCTCGTCGGCTATGGCCTTGTCGTGGGCCTGAACGGTACGGGCGACACGCTGCGCAATTCGCCGTTCACGCAACAATCCGTGCAGGCGATGCTGGATCGCATGGGCGTGAACATCCGCGGATCGCAGTATGAGCCGCGGACGCGCAACGTCGCAGCCGTCATGGTCACCGCGGAGCTGCCGCCGTTCGCCTCAAAGGGCTCGCGCTTCGACGTCACTGTTTCGTCGATAGGCGATGCGAAATCTTTGGCTGGCGGCTCACTCGTCATGACGCCCCTCTCGGGCGCCGATCAGAAGATTTACGCAGCGGCCCAGGGCCAGATCACAATCTCGGGCTATCTCGCCAAGGGCGCGGCCGAGTCCATAACGTCGGGAATCCCGACGCGAGGCAGAATCCCCGATGGTGCAATCGTCGAGCAGGACGCGCCGGGCGATTTCAGCGAAGACATGCCGATCGAGTTCAAGCTGCGCAATCCCGACTTTACGACAGCCGTTCGCATCATGGACGTGATCAACGATTTTGCGAAGGAGCGGTACGGCATGCCGATCGCGCGCTCCAAGGATCAGCAGTCGGTGATGGTGCGCAAGCCGCCCCGCATGCTGTCGTCACGCTTGCTCGCGGAAATTGGAGATCTTGAAGTCGATCCGGATCAGCCGGCTCGCGTTGTTATCGACGAGCGGACGGGAACGATCGTGATCGGCAGCGAAGTTCGCATTTCGACGGTCGCGGTCGCACACGGCAACATCACCGTTCGCGTGACCGAAACGCCGAAAGTTTCGCAGCCGGCGCCGTTCTCCAGAGGTGAAACGGTTGTCGTTCCCGATACCGAGGTCGACGTCAACGAGGCGGGCGGGAACGTGCAGATCGCACACGGCGCCAATTTGCGTGACCTCGTTTCAGCCCTCAATCGGATGGGTCTGAAGCCGATCGGGATCATCGCGATTCTGCAAGCAATGAAAACCGCAGGTGCTCTGCAAGCCGAGCTGGTAGTCCAATGAGAACGGTAACAAGGCTAGCGACGGCCGCCTTCAGCATCATCTTCTGCGCGCCGCTCGCCGCTGCTGATGATGAAAAGCCTGACAGCAACGATCTTGAAGTTCTGCAGATGCCTCAGCCCAAGGGGCCAGAACTCAGTCCGGCGCAACAATACTGCGCCAGTATCATGGACACGGCGACCGCCGCTCAGATCGCGCAGCAAACGCGCAACCTGGAAAAGGCGCAGAAGCAGCTCGACGACCGCATAGCCGTTCTCGCCGAGAAAGCCGAAGTCCTGAAAGATTGGATCAAACTCCGCGAGGACTTCAGCGCCCGCGCGACAGAAAACCTAGTGCAGATCTACACGAAGATGAAGCCTGATGCTGCAGCCGCACAGATTGCAGCGATGGACGAGATGGTCGCCGCGGCCGTCGTGTCGAAGCTCACGCCGAAGGTTTCAAGCCTTATCATGACGGAAATGGCAGCCGAGAAGGCAGCACGTCTCTCGGCAGTTATGGCGGGCGCGGGCGAGCTGGCGGTCCATCCGGAGCGTAAGCCCAATGCTCAATGATAAGAAATGGGCAGCGCCGGCAGTCGCATCGCTCTCGCTGCTGCTCACAGCCTGTGCGGGCGATTTGCGCGAGATTGGCCGTGAGCCTGCCCTATCGCCGGTCGGAAGTGGCTTGGCGCCCGACCGTACGGCCCACGTCGAGTTGCCCGTCACGCCTGTCGCTTACCATTCAGGCAATTCGACCTGGCAGGATGCGGGCGCCGATCTATTTCGTGATGCGCGCGCTCTGCACGTCGGAGACGTCGTGACGGTCAAAATCCAGATCAACGATAGAGCGTCGCTCGACAACAATCTCAATCGGTCGCGTGATGCCAGTGTCGGCCTCAAATCGTCGGCAGATTTCGATTTTGGATTCGGGGGCACGGGTCCGGCTGGTTCGGGCAGCCTCGATGGCAGTCTCGATCGTACGACGTCGACGGGTTCAAAGGGCTCGATCGCAAGATCCGAAAGCATCAACCTGCTTGTCGGCGCCGTCGTCAGCCAGGTGCTTCCGAACGGTAACCTCGTGATCAGCGGCTCGCAGGAAGTGCGGGTCAATTTCGAGGTGCGTGTACTTAACGTCCAAGGCGTGATTCGTCCGCGCGATATCGCGACGGACAACACGATTTCTTACGAGAAGATTGCTGAAGCCCGCGTCTCCTACGGCGGCCGCGGCCGGGTCATGGAGATCCAGCAGCCGGCCTACGGGCAGCAAATTCTCGATGCAGTCGCTCCGTTCTAGGTAAGTCGAGGACAACGACCGGTGGCGGCAGAAAAAAGCGAAAAGTCGGGGGGGACGGCGGATCTGGTGAAGTCCGCCATTGCCGCCGTTATCGTGGGTGCCGGTGGTGGCGGCGCTTTCGGGTATTTTGCGATGCCAAGCGCCGCAAAGACGCCTGATCAACCCGAGGCCCCTGTCGAGACCAAAGCGCCACCTGCTATGGGCCGCTTTCCCAACGACGCGCTGGCAGTCGAAGTTTCGTCCATCATCGCCGAACTCGAAACAGAGCCGAAGATGCGGATCAGGCTCGATGTCTCGATCGTCATTGCGCACGGGACCCCGGAGACCACGACGCTGAGAAATGAAGTGAAGGAAGATGTCATTGCCTACCTGAAAGGGCTGAGAGCATCCGACATCCAAGGGGTAAGAGGCTTTCAAAACTTGCGCGAGCAGCTGGATGACCGGGCCCGAGTGCGCGGCCGGGGTGCCATTCTCGGCCTATTGATTGGCGGCTTGGTGCTCGAATGACGGCCCGCAGAGTTTTCGCCGCGATACCTGTGCTGTTATTGTCGTCATCAGGCGCGGCATTTGCGCAGACAGTAGACTTGCAAACGCTGTTCCCGGCTGGCGATGCCAGCGTATCGGGCCGCATTGTTCAGCTGCTCGTGGTGATGACCGTCCTGTCGGTCGCTCCGGGTCTACTGATGATGGTGACGTCTTTCGCAAGATTTGCGATTGCGCTTTCTTTCTTGCGGGTCGGCCTTGGGCTGCAGACGACGCCGAACAATCTGGTGATGGTAAGCTTGGCGCTGTTCATGACGCTGTTCGTCATGGCCCCGACGTTCCAGAAGGCGTGGGATGAGGGTGTGAAGCCGATGGTTGAAAACCAGATCAGCCAACAGGATGGCTACACGCGCACGACCGCTCCATTTCGCGCATTTATGCAAGCAAATGTGCGCGACAAAGATCTTGCACTTTTTCAGGAAATGTCATCTGAACGTTTCGGCGAGCAAAACAACGCCGAATCAGACGACCTGCGCGTGCTCATTCCGGCTTTCATGATTTCTGAGCTTCGCCGCGGATTCGAAATCGGGTTTCTCATCACATTGCCCTTTCTCGTTATTGACCTCGTCGTCGCGACGATCATGACGGCGATGGGCATGATGATGATGCCGCCAACGGTCGTATCGCTGCCGTTGAAGGTTTTGTTCTTTGTATTGGTCGACGGGTGGAGTTTGCTTGTCGGCGCGTTGGTCAAGTCGTTCGTTTGAGGCAAGCTAACGTTGTTCAAATAACGCCTTAACCTGGCAATTAACTTTAGGGGCCTCAAAAGTAACTAATAGGAAATAACTCTAAGCTATCTCAAGTTTGATAACAGAGTGGTCGCCAACCACAGGCATGACGCCGATCTGTTAAGCCGGAAAGACCCGGTATGTCCCCAGTAATGCGTGCGCGTTTTAGTGCCGAGTAGAAGGAACAAGGGACATGGGCATGAGCAGTATCAATACAAACATTTCGGCAATGACGGCACTCCAGTCGTTGCAGATGACCTCTAAGGACCTGCTGACGACGCAGAACCGCATCTCGACCGGTCTTAAGGTTGGCAACGCTTCGGACAACGCCGCCTATTGGTCGATCGCCACGACGATGAGATCCGACAACGACGCGCTGTCCACCGTTCAGGACGCGCTCGGCCTCGGCAAGGGCACCGTCGACGTCGCATACAACGCATTGAACCAGAGCGTTACGCTCGTCAGCCAGATCAAGCAGAAGCTGACGGCTGCCGCCGCTCCGGGCGTTGACCGCGCCAAGATCCAGTCGGAAATCACGCAGCTCCAAGAACAGCTGAAGGGTATCGCCGATACGGCGAACTTCTCTGGCCAGAACTGGGTTTCGGTCGACTCTTCGGCTAGCGGCTACAACTCCACGAAGACGATCGTTGCGTCGTTCGCACGTACGTCGGACGGCGCCGTTTCGATCGGCACGATCTCGGTCGATACTTCGAAGTCGGTTCTGTTCGACTCGTCGACGGCAACGACCGGCACCACCGGCGGCATCCTCGACTCTCAGCGTAGCTCGACGGGCGCGATCGTCACGACCGGCGGCACGTCGGTCATGGAAATCGACATCAGCGAGCTGACCGACAGCTCGACCGACCAGGAAACGCTGAACGGTTACATCTCCGCCGTCGACAAGGCGTTCGCGGAAATGACCACGGCTGCCACCAACCTTGGCGCAGCTCAGAAGCGCATCGAACTGCAGACGAGCTTCATCTCGTCCCTGCGGGATACGATCACCACCGGCGTTTCGCAGCTCGTCGATGCCGAAATGAACGAAGAGTCGACGCGACTGCAGGCGCTTCAGGTTAAGCAGCAGCTTGGTGTTCAGGCACTCAGCATTGCCAACCAGTCGAGCCAGAACATCCTCTCGCTCTTCCGCTAACGACTAAGGCCCGGCGTCCGTCCAACGCCGGGTTTATCAAGACCGATCCAGTCTAGCCTAAACTGGCATTCGAGACGGGCCGCATTCGCCGAGCCAAGATCCCGCAGAGGGGTCGGCTTAGGTGGAGGCGGCCCGTCACCTTTGCACAAGGTTCCCTCTCTACCGTCGGCATCTAACTTTGCCGGTGGGTCCCAGAGATGGATTGGCGTCAATTCGAGAATTTGTATCAGAGTCTGAAGAGCTTGGGGCGGCAGCGCCTGATGGCTCTCGGCGGTGCCGGTGTTTTCGTTTTCGCTCTCATAACGATCGGAACCTATTTCGCCTCCCGATCGGCCACCGATACGCTCTACGTCGGGCTTACGCCGTCGGACGTCAGCCGCATGGGCACGGTGCTGACGGAAGCTGGCATTCCCTTCGAGACGAGCACGGACGGCACCAAGCTGAGCGTTCCGGTCGGCGATACGGCTCAAGCCCGCGCTCTCTTGGCGGAAAAAGGCCTCCCTGGCAGTCAGACGGCCGGCTACGAGCTTTTTG
>Ga0180218_1001754_pt1 | contig 12535 bp, 9 predicted proteins | sample eDN3rd37CKraftBY_FD_151334 | JGI IMG/M metagenome (GOLD analysis project Ga0180218, IMG submission 151334) | Enriched backyard soil microbial communities from Emeryville, California, USA - eDNA 3rd pass 37_C Kraft BY (version 2) (version 2) | ecosystem: Environmental > Terrestrial > Soil >... | reverse complement strand
CGCCAGCCTGAGCGATCGGGGACACTCAAATCACCTCAGTATCAAGCGTATTATAATTCGCAATTATTTATATCCCCCTTCGGCGATATTTATTTTTTCGCGCGGGATGCAGCACTGATGATAATGTCTGCCAGTGCCGGAGCCAACAGGAGTCGATCGCCGTGACCCGCATCTTTGCGCTCGTGTCCGCGCTAGGACTGTCTCTCGTTTTGTCGCCGACCTATTCCCTCGCGCAGAACGCCCCCGTCGTACTGAAGATCGGCAGTTTTGTCTCACCGAAGAGTATCACCAACGCGGTATCGATACCCGCCTTCATCAAGGAAGTGGAGGCTGCGTCTGAAGGCACGCTCAAGATCGAACATTATCCCGGCGGGACGCTCGGCTCCAACCCCGCCACACAACTGAAACTTGTCGAAGATGGTGTCGTCGACATGGCCGAGGTGGTGGCCTCCTACACGCCGGGCCGGTTCAAGGAGCTCGACATGTTCGAGCTCCCCTTCCTCTTCAATTCCACCGAAGAAGCGGCGCTCACCGCATGGAAACTCTATGAGAAGAAGCGTCTCAGCGGCTTCGACAATCTGGTGCTGATCGGCATTGCCGAAGTCGGCCCTTACACCCTGCATTCTCGCAAGGACATCCCAACTCTCGCCAGCGTCAGTGGGCTGAAGATCCGCGCCGGCGGCCCGATCTTCGGAGACACCATCAAGGCGATGGGCGGCGTGCCGATTGGCGGCATGCCGGCTCCGGCGATCGCCGAGAACATTTCGCGCGGCGTTCTGGACGCCACGCTGATGGATGGCGGCAACCTGTTCAATTTCCGCATTACCGATGCGGCGACATTTCATGTAACCAACGTGCAGCTCGGTAACATCGCGGTCATGTTCCCGCTCAACAAGGCGAAATACGACTCGCTGCCGCCCAAGGCGAAGGCTGCGCTCGACAAGTTCGGCGGGGTCTGGTTCACCAAAGTCCTGAGCAGCAACCTCGACAAGCAGGTCCGCGGGACCTTCGAGAAGCTGGCGACCGATCCGAAGCACAAGCTGATCAAGTGGAGCGACGCCGATATCGCCTCACTCAAGCAGAAGACCGCGTCGATGAAAGACCCGTGGGACAAGTCGGTGAACGGCGTCAATCTCTATCAGGACCTTCTGCAGGCGCTGGCTGAAGTCCGCAAGGGGTCGTGATCCTCACGTTGGGGCAAAGCATCACCATGCGGCAGCCCTGACATGCTTTCTGATTTGAATCTTCCCATGACGCGCCTCGCGGTGCTGATCGCCGCCATCGGGCTGTTTGCCCTGACGGCGCTCGCTATCGTGACGATGCTGGACATCGCCGGGCGCGAATTGTTCGGCGTCCCGATCAATGGCTTCAGCGACATCGCCGACATGATGGTGGTGTTTGCTGCCGCCTCGTGTTTTCCCATTTCGCTGATCGAGCGCCACCACGTCTCGGTCAGGTTTCTCGGCAAGTTAAACTGGCGGCTGCGCGAGATGCTCGACCTCTTGGGCCATACGCTCATGCTTGCGGTATTCGCGCTGATGTCCTGGCAGGTCGCCGTCTACGCGCTCGATGTTTACCAGAGCGGGCAGACCACCTGGTTGATCCGCCTACCGGTCTGGCCGCTTTGGTTCGCCACCACGTTCATGATCGGGGTTTGCGTTCCGATCCAGGCGCTGATCGTGGCCGAGCAGGTCGGCCGAGCGTTTTCTCGGGTGCCGCTTCGCGAATTGCACGAGGACGGGCCGGAGAGCCTGGACGCCGATGCGGGGCTTCCGTCATGACCCCGATCGAGATCGGCCTCCTCGGCTTTCTTTGCCTGATCATCGTGATCTTTCTTCAGGTGCCGATCGCCATCGCGATGGCGGTGACGGGCGCCGCCGGTTATCTGGTCCTGACCGGCAATCTGAAGGGCATGATCTCCCTGTTCGGGACGGAGACCGTCAACGTCCTGATGAACAAGGACTTCGCGGTCATCATGTTCTTTTTGCTGATGGGCGGGTTTGCCGGCGCGGCCAACCTGTCAGCGGACATCTATCGTTTCGCCAATGCCTGGATGGGCCACCTGCGCGGTGGCCTTGCGATGGCGACGATCATCGGCTGCGGGGGCTTCGGAGCGATCTGCGGTTCATCGATCGCGACGACCGCGACGATGGCGCGGATCGCGATGCCAGAGATGGAGCGCCGCGGCTACGCGCTGTCGCTCTGCACCGGGACGCTCGCGGCCGGCGGCACGCTGGGTTCGCTGGTGCCGCCCTCTGTCATCATGGTGATCTACGCCGTCCAGGTAGAGCAGTTCATCATCGATCTGTTCATCGGCGCAATCCTGCCGAGCATCCTGTCGATCCTGCTGTTCCTGATCGCCGTTCGAATTCAGCTTTACCTCCATCCAGGCATGGCGCCGCCCTCGCCCCGAACCAGTCTTTCCGAGCGGCTCGCGACCACGCGGAACGCGTGGGGTGCAATCTTCGTGATCGTGGTTGTGATGGGGGGTATCTATAGCGGCGTTTTCACTGTGAACGAAGGCGCCGCGGTCGGGCTGGTCCTCACCCTTGCCTTCGCGCTCGGGCGCCGGCTGCTGACCGGAGAGACGTTCTGGAAAACGCTGCGCGAACAGGCGGGCTCGATCGCACTCCTTTATCTCATCCTGATCGGCGCCAATATCTTCGGCTATTTCATCACGCTGTCGCACATGCCGGAGGCAACCGTCGCCTGGATCAAGTCGCTCGGTATCCCGCCGATCTCGGTTATTTTCGTTCTGATCCTGATGTATATCGCGCTCGGTTGCGTGTTCGATGCGCTGTCCGGCATGGTGCTGACCCTGCCCTTCGTTGCGCCTTTGGTCTCAGGGCTCGGCTACGACCTCGTCTGGTGGGGCATCGTCAACGTGATGCTGATCGAGATCGGCATGATCACGCCGCCGGTTGGGATCAACGTCTTCGTCATGCATGGTTTGCGAAAAGATATTCCTCTTTCGACCATTTTCCGCGGCATCACGCCGTTCCTACTCGCAAACCTGGTCGCGCTGGGACTGGTCGTCGCATTCCCGGACTTGGTGACCTGGCTGCCGAAAGCCCTCAAATAGACCGCTGCGCTTGAGGCCCAAAGGTTTCGCGCCCTATAACGGCGCATGGAAACCCGCCAGATCGCCTATTTTCTTGCCGCCTGCCAGCAGCAAAACCATGCGCTCGCAGCGGAGGAATTGCGGATCGCGCCGTCCACCCTGTCCCAGAACATCACCGATCTCGAACAGGAGCTTGGACTGGAATTGTTCCGGCTAGGACAGGCCGGCTTCTACCCGACGCTTGAAGCGCGGGCACTCTATCAGGATTTCGAGCATGCGCTGCGTGCGGCGGAAACGGCAGCGGCCTACACCAAGGCCTCCCGCAGCACCGAGATGAAGGACATCCGGGTCGTCTCGTCGCTGAAATTCGCGCTGGGGCGCCTGTCGAAATCGGCCGGCCTCGCCGCTCGCGGCCTGATCCGGAAATATCCTGATGTCTTCTTCGATATCGAATTCGCCTTGCATGATCACCGAAAGGTGAAGAATGGGCAGGGACAGGATGATGAAGAGGCCGCCGATATCGTCATTGAATATGGGCGACCGGGCGCACGTGAGAACGGCAATCCAATTGCAGTCGATACCTGGTTCGCGGTCACCGGCTTGAACCTGCCGAAGTACCGCAAGGCGGAAGATACGTTATCGGCGCTCAAGCGGCTGCCGCTCGCGCTGCCACAGCTTCCCGATCAGGTCATTGCCGCCGCCATCGCGTTCTGCCGCGACAACGGCTTGCGGCTCCCCCATCACCTCGACGAGGACATTGGCGGCCTTCCGCGGCTCGCACGCAGTGGCGATCCCTTTTGCCTGCTCGTTCCGCAAAGCATTTTGTCATCGCGGTTGAAGCAGTTGCGGCTGTCGATCGTGCCGCTACCCAAACGCCTGTCCAGTCCGATCATCGCGCGTGTCCGCAGCACGCATCCGGCGGCTCGCGAATTCATTGCAAGGATGCGATCGACGCTCGCTCGCAAGGAGACCAACAATATCTACGCGCCGGACATTTCGCTGAAGCAGATCAGATATTTCCAGTCTCTGCATGAACATCGCAACATGACTCTGGCGGCGCGCACGCTCAGCGTCGCGCAACCGGCCTTGTCCTGTCAGCTCAAGAATCTCGAGCGATCGGTCGGCGTCCGCCTGTTCGAGCGTCGCCGCGATGGGCTGTCCAGCAGTCCCGCCGCCGATCGTCTCGCGTGGGTTTTGCAGAAGGTCGACGATCACATCGACGGCGCGATCCGCAAGGCAAGCGAGCTGACCGCGAGCCAACGTCACCGCATCACGCTCGGGATCGTGCCGCTCGCTGAGCGAAGCGGGGTTCTCGTCGAGTCGCTCACCGCGGCGGTGAGCGAATGGAAGGCGGCTCATCAGGGGGTCGATCTGCGTGTATGGGAGGCGCCAACCGAGACCCTGCATAAGTGGGTCAATTCGGGCAGCGTTAACCTTGCGCTGGTCGAAACCGTGATGCCGCATTCGTCGCGGATCGATCTCAACAGCCGCGATCCCTTGGGTATCGTCATGGCCACCGGCGCCCGGCTGCTGCCCCCGGGAGATGTGGCAGTCTCGCAGATCGCCGACCTCCCGTTGATCTTGCCCTCGCGCGAGTTCGGGATCCGCAGGCTGCTCGACGAAGCGGCCGACAAGGCCGGCATTCACCTTCGCATAGAGGCCGAAGTCAATTCTCTTATCATGGCGATGGCCATGATCGACGGGGGCCGGTTCGCAACGGTCATGCCTTATGCGACCGTGCGAAAGGCCGTCTCCAACGGGGAATTGGAATTCTTCAAACTGGTGGAGCCGGAAGTCTGGCGCAAGCTGTCGATCATCTTCTCAGCCGAGCGCTCGCTGACCGAGATCGAGCGAAGCTTCGTGCGCTTGTTCAAGCGCCAGCTCGCGGAGTACGGCAAGGATCGATAACAAGAGTCAATAATCGTCGATAGCACTACGAACGCGCTCGATCACATCACGTGGCGGCAATGAAAATTCAGAGCGCGAATTGAGTCCGCCATCGCCCGGGCGCGTCGCGGCGACCATGCCGATCTTTGTCACCAGAAGATTCTCGTGGACCGGGTCGCAGCGGTCGGCCTTGACTCCCGGCAGGACGATCAGGTCCTCGTGGCCGCGGAAGCGCGCGGCAAGCGACCACTCGACCGAGCGCGGATCCTCGATGTCGATATCGTCCTCGACCACGATCACCAGCTTGAACAAATTGATCTGCCCCATCGCCAAAAGGATGGCGCGCTTGCCCTCACCGGCTCGCGGCCGGTGCATGCTGATGATCGCATGCAGCCGCCCCATGCCGCCGTCGGTGACGAGCACGCGGCGAACCGAAGGGATGACACGCTGCAGCGCCTGGCAGGTCACGGCTTCGATTGCGACCCCGCCCAACAGGCAATGTTCGGGCGTGAAGGCGGGGAGGACGGCCTGGAAGATAGGGTCCCGCCGGTGGGTGACGCAGCGGATCGTGCCGCCGATTCCGGGTCCGTAATCCACGTAGAAACCGTGAAACTCGGACACCGGGCCCTCCGGAACTAGCTCCTCGGCGCGAAGCTCGCCTTCGAGCACGATCTCGGCCTCGGCCGGCACCTCCAGATCGACGGTCCGGCACCGGACCAGCCGCAGCGGCTCGCCGAGGAGGCCGCCGACCACGTCATATTCATCCTCCCCGAGCCCGAGATACATCTGCGAGCCGAGCAGCACCTGCGCGCAATTGCCGATGGCGACCGCAATCGGCAGCGGACGCCCCATCGCGCTCGCCTTCTCCGCGAGAATATTGAGGTGATGGTTTTTGGCGATCCCGGCCATCACCTTGCCGCCGCCGTCGAGCCGCAGCCGCGCAATCGACACGTTGCGCCTTCCGGTTTCAGGGTCCTTCGCAACGATCACACCAGCCGTGATGTAGGCGCCGCTTTCGCGCTCGAACCAGGTTGGCACCGGCAGCAGCCTTCCAAGATCGATCGGACCGTCGTGGACGACCTCCTGCACCGGCGCCGGGCCTTGCTGCAGCAGCACCGGCGCGATCGGCTTTCTCAATGCGTCCAGGATGAATGTGTGCAACTCCTTGCGGTCGACGCCGAGCGCACGCGCCAGCCGCTCGCGCGAATTGAACACATTGCCGACGACCGGAATCGTGTGCCCGCTCACCGCCTCGAACAACTGAGCCTCGGCCTTCATGCGCTCCATCAGCACCGCCGCGATCTCATAGTGCGGATCGACGCTGCGCCGGACGCGATGCAGCCCGCCCTCGTCTTCAAGCACCGAAAGATAATCGCGAAGCGCCTGCGACGGCATTGTGCGCACGCCCGTCATGCCGAGGCCAGACGAAAGTGCCGCACATTCTTCGCCGCGGCTTCGTCATAGGCTTCATCGTAGCCCGCATCGGCGTAGCGCATGATCCCGAGCGCGGTGTCATTGTCGAGCGACAGTTTCAACCGCTCGGCCGCGGCGCTCGTTCCATCGGCGATCAGGGTGACGCCCGCGCTGGTCATATAGCCCGAATAGCCGCCGCCGCCGGAATGGATCGCGACGAGATCGGCCTTGGACGAGCAATGCGCCATGGCATTGAGCAACGGCCAGTCGGCGATGGCGTCGGAGCCGTCCTTTAAATTCTCGGTCATGATATTGGGATGAGCCATTGCACCGGCATCGAGATGGTCGCGCGTGAACGCCACCGGTCCGTCCAGCACACCCTCCCGCACCATCGTGTTGACTGCAAGCGCCAGCGCGGTGCGGTCGCCATGTCCGAGCCAGGCGATGCGCGCCGGCAGACCCTCGAACGGCACCTGCTTGCTGGCGAGCCTGATCCAGTTCGACACGATCTTGTTGTCGGCGAAGCGCTCCAGCGCGAAGGCGTCGATCTTCGCAATGTCCGCGGTCGAATTCGCGAGCGAGATCCACCGGAACGGTCCGATCGCGCGCGCGAATAAGGGGCGCAGAAAAGCCTCGGTGAAAATCGGAATGTCAAAGGCGTCCTTGACGCCGCCGTTCCTGGCCTGCGTCCTGATCAGGTTGCCGTTGTCGAACACCACCGCCCCCGCCTTCTGGAAGCCGAGCATGGCGGAGACGTGCTTGGTGATCGAGCGCGTCGATTCCTCCATCAGCCGCTTCGGGTCGGTCTTGCGCAGGCTCCGCGCCTCCTCCAGCGTCATGCTGTCGGGGACATAGCCATAGACGAGGTCGTGCGCTGAGGTCTGGTCGGTGACGATGTCGGGCACGATGCCCCGCGACAGGATCTCGGGATAGAGCGTCGCGGCATTGCCGAGGAGGCCGACCGAGATCGGCGTCTTCCCGGCGCGGGCCTTGTCGATCATCGCCAGCGCTTCGTCGAGCGTATTGGCGCGCTGGTCGAGATAGCCGATCTCCAGCCGCCGCGCGATGCGCTTGTCGTCCACATCGATGCACAGGATCGCAGCCTCGGCCATGCGGCCGGCCAGCGGCTGTGCGCCGCCCATGCCGCCGAGTCCGGCGGTCAGGATGAAGCGGCCCTTGAGATCGCCGCCGAAGTGACGCTCGGCGATTCGCATGAAGATTTCATAGGTGCCCTGAATGACGCCCTGCGAGCCGATATATTGCCAGTCGCCGGCGGTGAGACCGCCCCAGCAGATCAGGCCCTTCTTCTCCCAGGCGTAGAAATTCTCGGCCTTCGCCCATTGGCCGACCATGTTGCAATTGGCCATGATCACGATCGGCGCATCGGCATGGGTTCGGATCAGCCCGATCGGCTTGCCGGACTGCACGACCAGCGTGTCCTCCTCGTCCATGGTCCGCAGCGTCTCGACGATCTTATCGTGCGAGGGCCAGTCGCGCGCGGCGCGGCCGAGGGCCGCATAGACCACGAGGTTGTCCGGGTCTTCGCCGACCGCGAGCACATTTTCCAGAAGCCGCAGTAATCCCTCCTGACGCCAACCCTTGCAGCGCAGGTTGCGTCCGGCAGTGACCGAAAAATCGCGCTTCATGCCTTGCTCTTCTTTACTTTCTTGCTGAGCGCATAATCGGCAATCGGGATGCCGAGCGCCTTCTCGCAAATCGGATATACGCTCGGATCGGTGACGCTCGACGACAGCGGGATGTGGTTCTTGGCGACGCGCAGGACAATCAGCTCCTGTTCTTCGTGGATTTCGCCGACGCTCATCGGAACGCCATCCGGGCTGAACGTCGTGATCACGTCGGGATAGGTGGCAATCCGCTTTCCGCCCGCATCGTCGACCGCCATATATTCGTTCATCACGTGCAGGATGAGGCTCGAGGAACCCTTGCCGAGCGTCAGCGTGCCGACATCGAACGCCTCTTTGGTGTATGTCACCGCCTTCTTCGTCACCCGGCCGCTGCCGATGATCTCGCCGCGGGTCTGCTTGCACACCGCGTCGATGATGGCTGTGCCGCCCTTCGCCTCCGCCTTGATGATGGCGGCGCCCAGGTCGAGCGCCATGGTGATGCCACCGAGCGCAGCATGCTTCTTGACGTATGACGCCGGCACCGGATTGCGGCAGGACGCGATGAAGCCACCGGACATATCGGCAGCGGTGCGCAGGATCGGCGAAATCTTCGCCGTCGCGCCCCGCACCACGAGTTCAATATACGCATTGTTGGCGCGATTGCCGCCGACCGCGGATTGAATCATCGGCTCCGGCGAATTGGCGAGCCCGATCGAGCCCATGTCGCCGGTCGGATGTGCGCGCAGATCGCCAACCGCATCCACCACCTTGGTGCCGAGAATTGCCGACGGAAGCCAGGCGTTCAGCGTCGAAGACTTGCCGTTCTGCCCGATGATGAGTCCGGCAATCGGCGCGCCAAGCTCGTTCTCCACGAGGCGCACGGCATTGACATAGTCCACGCCCAGCATCTGCCACGGCGTGGTCGACGCCGGCGCGCCGATCGCGGCGGCGGTGGCGACGAAATCGTCAGGGTCAAGTTCGTCGATCGAGACGAGTTCCGGCTGGCCGGCATTGACCGCCGCGGTGCCCAGCATGCGGCCGTGATCGGCCCAGCCGCCCCCGCCGCAGGCGAACACGGCACCGCCCTTGATTGCCGCTTCGATGTCCTTCTCAACCAGTATGCGTCCCATCGTGATCTCTTTCTTATGCGCCCTGCGGCGCCGCCTGCATGCGGTCGAAGCGCAGCACCGTCTCGGCAATGACGGCTGTGCCGGCGGCGAGAGCCTCGGGCTCGGCCCATTCCTCCGGGGCGTGGCTCTTGCCGTCGCGGCAAGGAATAAAGAGCATGGCCGATGGCGCGATGCGCGCGACGAAAGCCGCATCATGGCCCGCCCCCGACGCAATGTCCGTGCTCGAAAAGCCTAGCGCGTCCGCGCTCTCGCGCAGGAGCGCACGCAGACGCGGATCGCAGGCCGTGGGATCGGTATCGGACAGGCGCATCAGCACTGCGCGTTCGACCCGGCTCTGCGCTGCGAATGCCGCAGTCTCCGCGTCAAGCGCCGCGAGGAATTCCTCCATCAGCGCGCGGTTTTCCGACCGCGCATCGATCACGATGCGCGCCTCCTCTGGCACCACGTTCGACGCACCGGGCGCAACCGACACGATCCCGATCGTTGCAACGAACAGCCCGGCGTTCCGCCCGACAAGCTCGCGGGCGATACGATCGACGAACACCGCGGTCTTCGCCGCCGGGGTGAAGGCATCGCGCCGCAAATGCATCGGCGTCGTGCCGGCATGATCGGCCGATCCCTTGAACACGATCTCGACGCGCGTGATGCCGACGATGGCGGTCACGATCCCGACATCGATCTTGCCTTCCTGAAGCACGAGGCCCTGTTCGATATGAAGCTCGAAGAATGCGGCGATGTCGCTGCGTTTTGCCGCCGGCAGGGTTGCGACATTGCCGCCAACCCGGTCAATGGCATGCGACAGCACTTCGCCCGAAGGATCGGTGTAAGCGAGCATCCTGTTGTCCAGGACACCGGCCATGCCGCGGCTGCCGATGCAGGACAGCCCAAATTCGCTCGGCTCTTCGGCGAGAAAGTCGACCACCTCAATGGCGTGGCGGAGCGTGATGCCCTTGTCCGCAAGCGAGCGCGCGATTTCGAGCGCGGCCAGCACGCCCGCGGTCCCGTCGAAGCGGCCGCCGGACGGCACCGTATCGGAATGCGAGCCGATCAGGATGGTGCCGGCCTTGGGATCGCTGCCGGCGCGGCGGCCGATGAGATTGCCGCCGGAATCGATCCCCGTTTCGAGCCCTGCCGCTTCGAACCGTTTGCGCAGCCAAGCCCGTCCTTCATCGAACAGCGGCGAGAACGAGCGCCGGGTGTAGGGTTTGCCCGGATCGGTGATCCCGGCAAGCTGCATGAGGTCGTCCCACAGCCGCCGTCCGTCGATTGGTAGGTTGCCTGCCATCACGCCCCGCCGCGAGCGGCCCGCGCGGGTCTCACGAATTGCCCGCTGCCCGGTGCCGCAACGTCATTGCCATCGAAGACCATTTTGCCGCGCAGGAAAGTGGCGGCGGGGCGGAACGTCAAGTCAATGCCCTGATAGGGACTCCAATGTACGACATTGTGCCCGCTGGCGGCAGCGTCGTAAGGGCCGGGCTTGTGCGCCATGACAACAATGTCGGCGTCACGGCCAAGCTCGAGCGCGCCCTTGCGGTACCCGACCCGGAACAGGCGCGCGGGATTGGCCGCCAGAAGACGCGCGGCCCAGCTCGGACTGAGATTGCGATCGAGCAGGCCCTTCAGCAGAAGCGCATACAGTACTTCGAGGCCGGGAACGCCCGATGCATTCTTCAGCATGTCGGGGTCGGTCTTGCGGTTTTCCGACCAGCTGACGTGATCGGTCGATACCACGGTGACGTTGCCGGCTGCGAGATGATGCCAGAGTTTTTCGCGCTCGGCGCGCCCGCGCACCGGCGGATTGATTTTGGCCTTGCCGCCTAGGCGCGCGACATCCTCTTCGCTCAGGATGAGGTAGTGGATGCAGGCCTCGATCGTCGTGTCGAAGCCCTGCGCGCGATAGGCCGCGCACATGTCGTAACCGCGCCCGATCGAGCAATGCACGATATGGCCGGAGCAGCCGGTCGCGGCGGCAAGCTCATAGACCTCCGCGGTCGCAACCGCTTCCGTGAAAGCCGGGCGGGAGAGATTATGCGCGCGGTAATCGGTGAGACCGGACTCCGCAACGGCTTTGCTCATCGCACGCACGCACTCGTCATTCTCGTTATGGACGCCGGCGATCAATCCTTCTCGGGCGACGGCGGCGAAGCAGTCATGGAGGAGAGGCGTCGGGATGCGCGGGAAGCGCTCGGGATGCGTCTCGAAGGTGGAGAACTTGAAGCCGGCGGCGCCGGCTGCTGCCAGCGACGGAATCTCGGCGGGGCCGGACTTCGGGTCGATGGTGGCGTAGAGCGCGAAATCGACGCGGGCCTGGGCGGCGGCGTCTTCTGCCTTTTGCGCGAGCCGCTCCGCCGTGCAGATCAGCACGCCATCGTCATAGGGCATGTCGACGATGGTGGTCACGCCGCCCGCGGCGGCTGCGCGCGTCGACCACACGAAGTCTTCCTGGCCCTTCTGCGAGCGGGAGTGCACCTGCGCGTCGATCGCTCCGGGCAGGATATAGGCCTGGCCGAAATCGTGCCGCTCGGCGGCTGACGGCGGCGTCCCCGTTCCGACGCGCTCGATCAAACCACTGCGGACCGCAACATAGCCGTTCTCGATCACCGCATCGGTCAATACGACCCGTCCGGTGAGCACGAGATCGAAATCCGTCATGATACAACGCTCCCGGAAGCAAGCTTCGGGATGCCGGCGGTAATCCTGAAATGCATTTTCCGGAATGTGCCGATAGAATTGTCCGAATTTGGCGGTCAAGGCTCACTCTTGTCGGACGCCCTGGCCGTCGCAAATTCGGGCAAACATTTGCGGAAGCTTCCGACCGATGTCCACGTCTGGCACCCGGCGGGATGGCGGCACCGTTGCCCTTCGCGGAGCGAACGACGACCGGCCTGCCCCAAGGTTCATCGCTGTATCAAGCTGGGCAACCAAGTCGCCAAGGGCGGATTCGACCACGCCCCTCTACCAAAGCACAGGATGTGCTGCCGATCCGAGGGTGAAGCCTAACCGGCGGTACGCTACCCCGATCCCTGCAACGCGCGCATCTTCATCGCATCAATTCGATGGAGACGCACGCCATGCAACATCGCCTTGTCATCGTTGGAGCCGGCTTTGCGGGCATGTATGCTGCACTTTCGGCTGCGCGCATGCGCGATCTCGCGGCTATCGCGCCTGACGATTTCGAAATCGCCCTGATCGCTCCCGAGCCAACGCTCGTCATTCGTCCGCGCCTCTACGAGGCTCACCCCGAGAGCCTCACAGCCCCGCTCGGCGGCGTCCTGGATGCGGTCGAAGTCAGATACGTCCGGGGTCGCGTCGAAAGCATCGACCCGGACGCTCACTCGCTCGAATTCCGCGACGCGAATGGTGCGGCCAAAACGATGATCTACGATCGCGTGGTGATCGCGACCGGCAGCGAACTGTTC
>Ga0180218_1001752_pt1 | contig 12539 bp, 10 predicted proteins | sample eDN3rd37CKraftBY_FD_151334 | JGI IMG/M metagenome (GOLD analysis project Ga0180218, IMG submission 151334) | Enriched backyard soil microbial communities from Emeryville, California, USA - eDNA 3rd pass 37_C Kraft BY (version 2) (version 2) | ecosystem: Environmental > Terrestrial > Soil >... | reverse complement strand
GTCTTCGGCGACGTCTTCCTCGAGTCCCTGGAGGGCTGGTGGTTCCTCGACACGATCGAGGGGTCGCTCGAGCTCCGCTGGTCCACCGCCGTCGAGATGTACACGGAGCTCGACTCGGCGGACGGGCGCGCGGACCTCCTCCTGGAGGACCTCTGCCGCGAGGTGCTCGACGCCGGCACACGACCCCGCCCGGACGAGGTGCTCGCCTTCTCCCCGCACCCCGCGATCGGCGGGCGGCTGCACGCGGACCACGTCGCACCGCTCCGCTTCGAGCTGGCGCTGCGCCTCACCGGGGAGATGCACCACCAGCTGCGCGCCACGCTGGACCCGGCGCCCTCGCCCCTGCTGCTCGGGCACGTCGACCCGCCGGTGCCCGCGGCCGCCCTCTCCTGGGACCCCACGGAGCACGACCGGCGACCGTGACCCACCTGTGACCTGCACGGTCCGCCCAGCAGATGCACGACAGGCTGTCGTGTCGTCTCCTGGAAAGGCACGGATGAGGCGGACCGTGGGAGGTAGGCATGAGACGGGTGCTCGTCGTCGGGCTCGTCGTAGGGGTCGTGGACGGCGCGCTGCTGGGTGCGTCGGCGGCGCTGGGATGGACGTGGGTGGCGTGGGCCGCCCTCCTGGCCGGGCTGGGGGGTGCGGCCGCGGTGGCACTCGCCGTCCCGCCGCCGCGCGTCGCCCGGCCGGCCACCGTCACGCTCGGTCTGCCGCTGCGTGACGAGCAGCCGGCCGAGGAAGCGGCTCCGGTGCCCGCCCAGGTGCCCGCCGAGGTGGGCGCCGCGACGCCGGGCACGGTCGAGAGCCCGCCCGCCGTCGTCGAGGAGTACCCGCAGCCGGTGCGCGCGGCCCAGCCGACGCCCGCCGCCGCCTGACCTCGCGCACACCACCCGCTCACGACGAAGGGGACGGACCGCAGCCCGTGCGGTCCGTCCCCTTCGCCTGTCGGCCACGCCGTCGCGGGCGGGGTCCCGTCAGCGCTTCTGCTTCTTCAGCGCCTTCTCGCTGATCGGCGCGGTGCCGTCGGCGCGCTGCTGGGCGTAGTACGCCCGCGCCTCGTCCTGCCGCTCCGCCTCGATGCCGGACGCGATGACGGCCCGCAGGTGCTCGGGCCCGTAGCCCCACGCGTCGACGAGGTCGACGGCGTGCGGGCGGAGGCGGTCGAGCAGGCGGTCCACGTACGACGTCACGGTGCGCGCGCGCTGCGCGGACAGCCGCCCGTTGATGAGGTACCAGGCGAGGTTGCGCTCGATGAGCGTGAGGCCGAAGACGTCGCGCACCCACGTCATGACGCGGCGGGTGCCCGGGTCCTCGATCTGCTCGAGCGCGTCGGTGAAGGCCGACCAGCGCAGCAGGTCCGCGTGCGCCCGGGCGGCCTCGACGAGCTGCACCTGGTTCTCGTCGAAGATCCGCGCGGCCGTCACGGGGTCGGCCTTCTGCGCGGGGCGCAGGGCCATGGCGACGTCCTCGACGATCGTCGCGACGCGGTCGGCCAGCAGCTCGCGCTGCGTCTCGGCGTCGCGCAGGTGCCCGGCCGCGCGGCGCGGGTCGCCGACGTCGGCGAGGGCCTGGCCGGCCCGGCGCAGGCCGGTGCGGTGCAGCGCGGCGTCCGCGGCGCGGTCGACGACGAACCGCGCGATGCCCGCGGGGGTCGACGTCGCGCCCTTGAGCTCCTTGGCGTAGTCGCCCACGAGGCGCTTGGCGACGAGCTGCAGCAGCACCGTGTTGTCGCCCTCGAACGTGGCGTACACGTCCATGTCGTGGTGCAGGCTCGTGATGCGGTTCTCGGTGATGAAGCCGGCGCCGCCGCAGGCGACGCGGGCCTCCTGCAGCGTCTCGAGCACGAACGTCGTCGACGTCGCCTTGAGCGCCGCCGCCATCGTCTCGAGGTCCTCGCGGTTCTCGGGGGTGTCCTTCTCGCCGGAGAAGACGTCGTCGAACAGGTCGAGCAGGCGGTCGTGCGCGAAGTGCGTCGCGTACGTCTCGGCGATGCGCGGGAACAGGCGGCGGCGGTGCGTCGCGTAGTCCAGCAGCACCGTCTCCTCGATCGGCGACGACGAGGTGAACTGGCGGCGCTCCGCGCCGTACTTCACGGCGATGGCCAGGCCCAGCTTGGACGCCGTCGACGCGGCGCCGTCCAGCGACACGCGACCCTGCACCAGCGAGCCGAGCATGGTGAAGAAGCGGCGTCCGGGGCTGTCGATCGGCGACGAGTAGGTGCCGTCGGGGGCCACCGCGCCGTAGCGGGCGAGCAGGTCGGTGCGCGGGATGCGCACGTGGTCGAACGCGAGGCGCCCGTTGTCGACGCCGCGCAGACCGCCCTTGAGGCCGTCGTCGTGCCCGCTGATGCCGGGCAGGAACTCCATGGTCTCCGGGTCGCGCACGGGCACGTAGAAGCAGTGCACGCCGTGGTTGACGCCGTTCGTGATGAGCTGCGCGAAGACCGTGGCCGCCGTGGCGTGCACGGCCGCGTTGCCGAGGAACTCCTTCCACGCCGCACGGAACGGCGTGTGGATCTCGAACTCCTCCGTCTCGGGGTCGTAGGTGGCCGTGGTGGCCACCGACGCGACGTCCGAGCCGTGCCCGATCTCCGTCATCGCGAAGGCGCCGGGCACGGTCAGGTCCATGGCCGCGGGCAGCAGGCGGTCCTGCTGCTCGGGCGTGCCCAGGTGCAGGATCGCCGAGGAGAAGAGGCCCCACTGGACGCCCGCCTTGATCTGCAGCGACGGGTCGGCCACGACGAGCTCCTCGAAGCCCGCCAGGTTGGCGCCCGGCGAGTTCCCGCCGCCGAGGCGCTCCGGGAACGCGAGCCACACCTGGTGCTTCTCGTCCTCGTTCGCGAGCAGGCGCATCTGGTCGAGCACGCGCTCGCGGTGCTCCGCCATCGAGAGCGACTCGTCCTTCCAGAAGGTCGGGTCGGTCGAGCGGGCGCGAGCGTGGCGGCGCCACTCCGGCCACCGACCGAGCAGCTGCTCGGACAGGCCGGCGACGTCGACGCGCGGGGTCGCCTTGGGGGCGGGCGCAGCCTGCGTCGTCGCGGGACGGTCGGACGTCGTGGTCATCGGTTCTCCTGCGGTTGTGCGGGGTTGGAGGTCTCGAAGGGGTGGGAGGACCCGGCGCGGTCGAAGGGCGCCGCCTCCTCGTGGTGGAGGACGCCGACCGGGCCGGTCCACAGCCAGAGCGTCACCTTCTCGGTGAGCTCCTCCCGGGTGAGGCGGTCGTCGCCGTCCTGGTCGGTGCCGTGGCCGAGCCACCACTCGCCGGCGCCGCGCACGAAGCCGACGGCGCCCGCGGCCCAGGCGGCGGCGAGCGCCGGGGGCACCTGGACGGCCTTGGCGAACGGTTCGGCCACCAGCTCGATCACGGAGTCGAGGTACGCGCCCAGGGCCTCGACCTGCCCCGTCCCGGCGGCGCCGGGCGCGGGCTCGTTGCCGCCGATGGCGGTCCGGGTGACGAACCAGTAGACGTTGGGCGAGTGCTCGATCATCTCGAGGTACACCCGCACCATCGCGCGCAGGGCCGCGTGCGGCGTGGGCGCGGCCTCGGCGGCCTCGCGGAGGGCGTCGTGCATCGTCGCGACGACGTGCGAGGCCACGGCGAGGCGCAGCCCCGCCTTGTCCTCGAAGTAGCGGTAGACGATCGACTTGGACGTGCCCGCCTCCCCCGCGATCTCGTCCATCGAGACCCCGGGCCCGGCGCGGTGCACGGCCTTGCGCGCGGCGTTGACGAGCTGCGCCCGGCGCGCGGCACGATGGTCGTCCCACCGTGTAGAACGACCGTCCAGGGTCGAACGAGCGTCCGGGGTCGAACGGGCGTCGAGCTGTTCCGCGGCCCTCATCGGCCGCACCTTGTGACTCGTCTCACGGGACTGAGAGTATCAGGTACTGTGAGTCCTACCTGACCGACGGAGTGAAGGATCTATCGCTGTGGCTACACGCAAGCCGTCCGACGGCTCCCCCCGGAGCACGTCCCGGAGGAACACCCCCGCCTCGTCGCCGTCCGCCCCCGCGGGCGTGCGCGACGCCGTGATCGTGGGCGGCAACCGCATCCCGTTCTCGCGCGCGGGCAAGAAGTACGCCGACGCCTCCAACCAGGAGATGTTCACCGCCGCGCTCGAGGGCCTCGTCGCCCGCTACGGCCTCCAGGGTGAGCGGATCGGCGAGGTCGTGGGCGGTGCCGTGCTCAAGCACTCGCGGGACTTCAACCTGGTCCGCGAGTCCGTGCTCGGCTCCTCGCTGTCCCCCCAGACGCCCGCGTTCGACCTCCAGCAGGCGTGCGCGACCGGCCTCGAGGCCGCGATCACCGTGGCGAACAAGATCCGGCTCGGCCAGATCGAGTCCGGGATCGCCGGCGGTACCGACACCATCTCCGACGCCCCGGTCGCCGTGAGCGAGGGGCTCCGCCGCGCGCTGCTCGACGCGTCGCACGCCAAGACCCTCCAGGCGCGCCTCAAGGCCTTCGCGAAGATCCGCCCGTCCGACCTCAAGCCGCTCACCCCGGCGACCGACGAGCCCCGCACCGGCCTGTCCATGGGCGAGCACCAGGCGATCACCACCGCCCGCTGGGGCATCTCCCGCGCCGCGCAGGACGAGGTCGCGCTCGCCAGCCACCAGCACCTCGCCGCCGCGTGGGACGCCGGGTTCTTCGACGACCTCGTCACGCCGTTCCGCGGCCTGACCCGCGACGACAACCTGCGCGCGGACACCTCGCTCGAGAAGCTCGCGAAGCTCAAGCCGGTGTTCGGCCGCGGCCTCGCCGAGCCCGCCGAGCCCACGATGACGGCCGGCAACTCCACGCCGCTGACCGACGGCGCCTCCGCCGTGCTGCTGTCCTCGGCCGCGTGGGCCGCCGAGCGCGACCTGCCGGTGCTCGCACGTCTCGTCGACGCCGAGACCGCCGCCGTCGACTTCGTGCACGGCCACGACGGCCTCCTCATGGCCCCCGTGCACGCGGTGCCGCGCCTGCTGGCCCGCAACGGCCTGACGCTCGAGGACTTCGACTTCTTCGAGATCCACGAGGCGTTCGCGTCGACCGTCCTCACCACGCTCGCCGCCTGGGAGGACGCCGACTACTGCAAGACGGAGCTCGGCCTCGACGCCCCGCTCGGCAGCGTCGACCGGGAGAAGCTCAACGTCAACGGTTCGTCGCTCGCCGCCGGTCACCCGTTCGCCGCCACCGGCGGGCGCATCCTCGCCACGGCCGCCAAGCTCGTCGCCGCGAAGGCGGCCGAGACCGGCAAGCCGGCACGCGCCCTCATCTCCATCTGCGCCGCGGGCGGCCTCGGCGCCACCGCCGTCGTCGAGTCCGTCTGAGAGAGGCACCCGTGACCGACTCCTACACCAAGGCCGTCAACTCCGGCTTCACCAAGACGCTCGCCAAGAAGCTGGGCCTGCCGCGCCCCGCGATCCTGCGCCGCTTCCGCGCGGGCGACCCGCTCACCGTCGGCCCGGTGCTCGTCGTCTCCGACGAGGCCTCCACGCGCGACGCGGACACGCTCGCCCAGGCGCTGCTCGGCTGGGGCCTCGACGTGCGGCGCCAGCCGACCGACGACACCCGCTGGGGCGCCGTCCTGCTGGTGCTCACCGAGACGCAGCGCCCCACCGACGTCTCCGCGGCCGTCCTGGCCACGGGCTCGGTGCTGCGCCGGCTCGCCACCAACGGGCGCGTCGTCACCGTCTCGCGCGCCGCCGCCGACGGCGACGCCCCGGCCCTGGCCGCGGCCCGCAACGGCGTCGACGGCTTCCTGCGCTCCCTCGCCAAGGAGCTGCGCTCCGGCGCCACCGGCAACGGCATCGTGCTCACCGACGGCGCGGACGTCGGCTCGACCTCCGTGCTCGCGACGCTGCGGTTCTTCCTGTCCGCCCGCTCGGCGTACGTGGACGGCCAGCTGCTGCCGGTCGGCCCGGCCGACGCCGCGGCCCCCGCCGACTGGGACCGGCCGCTGGCCGGGAAGGTCGCCGTCGTCACCGGCGCGGCGCGGGGCATCGGCGCCGCGATCGCCAAGACCCTCGCGCGCGACGGCGCCACCGTCGTGTGCGTGGACGTCCCCGCCGCCGGCGAAGGCCTGGCCCGCACCGCCAACGCGGTGGGCGGCACCACCCTGCAGCTCGACGTGACGAGCGAGGACGCGGGCCGCCGCATCCTCGAGCACGCGCGCACCCGGCACGGGGGCCTCGACATCGTCGTCCACAACGCCGGCATCCTGCGCGACAAGCTCCTGGCCAACATGAAGCCCGCCCAGTGGGACGCCGTCATCGCCGTCAACCTCGAGGCCCAGCTGCGGATCAACGACCAGCTGCTCGGCCTCGACGGCGGCGAGGGCGTCGACGGGCTGCGCATCGTCTCGCTCGCGTCGACCTCCGGCATCGCCGGCAACAAGGGCCAGACGAACTACGGCTACTCCAAGGCCGGCGTCATCGGGCACACCCGCGCCACGGCCCCGCTGGTCGCCGCGCGCGGCGGCACCGCGAACGCCGTCGCCCCCGGCTTCATCGAGACCGACATGACGTCGTCGATCCCGTTCGCCACGCGTGAGGTGGCCCGCCGCCTCAACTCGCTGCAGCAGGGCGGCCAGCCGGTCGACGTCGCCGAGGCGATCGTCTTCCTCGCCGCGCCGGCGTCCGCCGGGGTCAACGGCCAGGTGCTGCGCGTGTGCGGGCAGAACCTGGTGGGGCGGTGACGGCGAGCGGGCCGGCCACCAGCGCCGGCGAGCCGCTGCGCGTCGAGACCCTGCCCACCCTGCCGGGCCTCGGCGGCCTCTACGCGCGCGGGGCGGCCGCCTCCGGCCGCATCGCCGCCGGGCGCGCGATGCCCGGCCTGCCCGTCATCGGCCAGGGCCGCGCGGAGGGCGAGGGCGAGGCCGCTGCCCTGACGCTGCCCGACGTCGCGTACCGCGTCACGGGCGTGCCGACGGCGGAGCTGGCCCACCACCTGCACGACTACCAGCGCCTGCTGCACGAGCCGGTGACCGACGTGCTGCCCGCGGGCTACCTGCACGTGCTCGCGTTCCCGCTGGCGACGGCGGTCATGGTGCGCGGCGACTTCCCGCTGCCGCTGCTCGGCATGGTGCACCTCGCGAACGACGTCGAGCTCCGGGGCCCCGTCGTCCTCGGCGACGTGCTCGAGGTACGCGCGTGGGCCGAGCACCTGCGGCCGCACAAGCGCGGGGTGCAGGTGGACCTGGTCGCCGAGGTGCGGCGACAGGCCGACCCGGACGCCGGGCCCGTGTGGCGGGGCGTGTCGACGTATCTCGCCAAGGGCTTCCACCTGCCGTGGTCGGCGCCCGACGCGGACGCCGGCGACGGGCACGACGGCGAGGACCGCGCCCCTGCGGGCACGTGGACCCCGCCGCTGCCCACCGGCCGGTGGGCGCTCGGGCCGGGCACCGGCCGCGCGTACGGCGCGGTCTCGGGCGACCGGAACCCGATCCACCTGTCGGCGCTGTCCGCCAAGGCGTTCGGCTTCCCGCGCGCCATCGCGCACGGCATGTACACGGCGGCGCGCGCGCTGGCCGACGTCGGGCACGCGCGCGGCGACGCCTACCGCTGGACGGTCGAGTTCGCGTCGCCCGTGCTGCTGCCCGGCACGGTCGACGTCGCGGTGACCCCCGACGACGACGGCTTCGCGTACGTCGGGTGGAACGGCGGCCGCGGCCGCCAGCACTTCCGCGGCACGGTCACCCCGCTCTGACCCCTGCCGAGGTAGTTCGAGTCTGGTCGAGGTAGTTCGACCAGACTCGAACTACCTCGGCGACGGTGCTGGGGCAGGATCGGGTCATGGTCACCCTCGGCTGCATCCTCGCGCCCTACGGCAACCCGCCCTCGCGGTTCGTCCCGTTCGCCCGCACCGCCGAGGCCGCCGGCCTCGACGAGGTGTGGCTGTGGGAGGACTGCTTCCTCGAGTCGGGCCCGTCGGCGGCGGCCGCGATGCTCGGCGCCACGGAGCGCCTGCGTGTCGGGGTCGGCGTCATGCCGCTGCCGCTGCGCAACGTGGCCCTCACCGCGATGGAGACGGCGACGCTCGACGGCATGTTCCCCGGTCGTTTCGTGCCGGGCGTCGGGCACGGCGTGCAGAGCTGGATGGGCCAGGTGGGCGCCCGGGTGGCGTCGCCGCTGACGCTCATGCGCGAGCAGGTCGGCGCGCTGCGCGCGCTGCTCGCCGGGGAGCGGGTCACGACGTCCGGCCGCTACGTGACGCTCGACGACGTCGCGCTCGACTGGCCGCCCGCCGTGGCGCCGCCCGTGGTGGCGGCGGCGAAGGGCCCGAAGACGATGCGGCTGGTCGGCGAGATCGCCGACGGCGTCGTCATCGACGGCGACTCGGGCGTCTCCGGGGCGCGCGAGGCGGTCGCCCTGCTCGACGAGGGGCGCGCTGCCGCCGGGCTGCCGCCCGTCGCGGGGTCCGGGCCGGGCAGCGCGCACCCCTTCCGGACGGTCGCGTTCGCGCAGGCCGCCACCGGGGCGGGCGCGGCCGGCCGGCTGCGGGCGTCGCTCGCGAGGTGGGACGTCGACGCGTCGTCCGACGACGTGCTCGCCGACCACGCCAGCTGGGGCTCAGCGGAGGAGGTCGCCGACGGGCTGCGCCGGTACGTCGCGCTCGGCGTCACGACCGTCGTCGTGCAGCCCACCCTGGACGAGCCGGACCTCGACGGCTTCGCGGCGTTCCTCGGGCAGGAGGTCGCGCCCCTGCTGCGCTGACGCCTGGGGGGCACGTGCCGGGGTCAGGCCAGGCGGGCCTCGAGCCCGGCGCGGACGTCGGGCCACTCGTCGTCGACGATCGAGAAGTACGCCGTGTCGCCCACGGTGCCGTCGGCGGCGACGCGGTGCTTGCGCAGCACGCCCTCGGGCTTCGCGCCGAGGCGCTGGATGGCGGCGCACGACCGGGCGTTGCGGGAGTCCGCGCGCAGGGCGACGCGGCGCAGGCCCCACTCCTCGAACGCGTGCCCCAGCAGCAGGAGCTTGCACGCCGGGTTGGTGGTGCCGCCCCACCAGTCGCGCCCGTAGAAGGTGGCCCCGATCTCCACCCGGCCCGGCCCCGGGGCGAGGTCGTAGTAGCGGGTCGTGCCACGGACGGCGCCGTCGTCGCCCACGACGGCGAACGCCGCGGTGCCCGGCGTCGCGACGCCGGCGGCGACCCACGCCTCCAGGTCCGCGACCGACGCGGGGACGGGCGACGCCATGCCGAACCAGAGGCCGGCGTCGATCAGGGGGAACAGCGCCTCGGCGTGCTGCGGGCCGAGGGGCTCCAGGCGCACGCCGTGGCCGGCGAGGACGAGATCGTGAGTCACGCGCTCATCTTCGCCGAACCGGTGGTTGACGTCGGAGCGCGTCCAGATTTCTCGCGATCACGGTGTCGACCGCCCGTTCGGCGGCGTGGGCAGGGGGATGGGTAGCGTGCGGGTCATGGACGACGCCCTGCACGAGACGACCGCCGCCCGGCTGCGCGACCTGCTGCGTGCGGGCGAGCTCACGCCGACCGAGGTGGCCGACCACTTCCTGGCGCGGATCGAGCGCGCCAACCCCGACCTGGGAGCCTTCGTCAGCGTCACGCCCGAGGCGGCGCGCGAGCGTGCGGCGCGCCTCGAGCGTGACGGCGCGGACGGGGGTGGCGTGCTGTGGGGGCTGCCCGGGGGCGACAAGGACCTGTGGCTGCGGGCGGGCGTCCCGACCGGCCTCGGCTCGCGCGCGTTCGCCGGGGACGACGCGATCGTGCCGCCCGTGAGCGACGAGATCGTCGACGTCCTCGACGCCGCCGGCATGGTGAGCCTCGGCCGCACGACGGCCCCGGAGCTCGGCTTCCCCGCCTACACCGAGCCGCTGGCCGGGCCCGTGGCGCGCAACCCGTGGGACCCGACGCTCGGCGCCGGCGGGTCGAGCGGCGGCGCCGCCGTCGCCGTCGCGGCGGGCCTGCTGCCGTGCGCGCCCGGGTCCGACGGCGGCGGCTCGGTGCGCATCCCGGCCGCCGCGTGCGGCGTCGTCGGCCTCAAGCCGAGCCGCGGGCTGCTGCCTGCCGGGTCCGGGCAGGAGTCGCTGGGCGGGCTGGTCGTGAACGGGCCGATCGCCCGGACCACCGAGGACACCGCGCTGCTGCTCGAGGGGATGCTCCCCCGGACGCCGGACGGGCGGGTGGCGCACCCGCTGACGCTGCGCGCGCCGTCCGCCCGCGCCGGGGAGTACCTGGCCGCGGCCCACCGCGGCGAGGTGGCGGGCAGCGGCGGAGAGGACGTGCAGGGCCGCTTCCGGGTGGGCGTCACGACCGACTCCGCCTGGGACGACTTCTACCCGATCACGACGTCGGACGACGCGCGTGCCGCGCTCGACACCGGCGTGGCGACGCTCACCGGTCTCGGGCACGAGGTCGACGGGCTGTCGCTCGACCCCGACCCGACGTACGGCCCCGCCTTCCGCACCCTGTGGATGGCGGGCGCGTCCGCGGTGCCGCTCGACGACCCCGAGCGCCTGGACCGCCTCGAGCCGCTCACCCGGTGGCTCATCGGCCGCGGCCGCCAGGTGCCGGCCCGCGAGCTCGCCGAGGCGTTGCGCGCCCTCACCGGCTTCGAGCGGCGGCTCGTGGCGCAGGTGTCGCGGTTCGACGCCGTCGTCACCCCCGCGCTCGCGATGACGCCCCGCCCCCTCGGGTGGTTCGACCCCGAGGACCCGGAGCGCAACTTCGAGCAGCAGTGCCTGTACACGCCGTGGACGTCGATGCTCAACGTGGCCGGGCTGCCCGCGATCACCGTGCCCACGCGGTGGACGGACGACGGGCTGCCGATGGGGGTGCAGCTGGTCGGGCGACCGGGCGGAGAGACGACGCTCCTCGCGCTCGCCGCCCAGCTCGAGGACCGCCTCCGCTGGGCGGACCGGCACCCGCCGGTCTGGTGACCCTGGCCCCCGACCCGGCCGCGACCACCACCTGAGACGTCCGCGTGCGAGCCGACGGACGGGCGCTTACGGTCGGTTTTCGAGGTCGTTCGTACGACGGAAGGAGCCCCGATGGGACTGGGAGACAAGGCCAAGCACCTGGCGGAAGAGGCCGAGGGCAAGGTCAAGGAGGCCACGGGCAAGCTCACCGACGACGAGAGCAAGGAGGCCGAGGGCAAGGCCCAGCAGGCCAGCGCGAACCTCAAGCAGGCGGGCGACGACGCCAAGGACGCGTTCAAGAGATGACCCGCTGACACGACGGGGCGCCACCGCACGGTGGCGCCCCGTCGTCATGCCCGCCCCGCGGGGGCGGGAGCGGTGCTCAGAGGTCGTCGGGCAGGCAGCCGAAGGCCTCGTCGGCGCCCAGCGCGGCGGTGGCGAGCAGCCCCTCGAGGCCGGAGCCCTCCGGAACGGGGCGCGGGTCGTCGACGACGACCCACAGCCCGTCCACGACGTCGTACTGCGCCTGCGGCCCGTCGGTCACGAGGGAGCGGACGGCGGCGACGAGCCGCTCGACCTCCTCGCCCGCGGTGCCGAGGCCCACCGACGCGCGCACGGCGCCGGCGTCGAACCCGAGGCGGCCGAGCAGCGGGTGCGCGCAGAAGCGGCCGTCGCGCACGCCGATGCCGTGCTCGGCGGACAGGTACGCGGCGACGAGGCCCGGGTCGTACCCGGTGACCGTGAACGTCACGACGCCCACCGGGTCGACGGCGTCGTCCCACACGTGCACGACCTCGACGCGGTCGATCTCGCCGAGCCCGTCCACGAGCCGCCGCCGCAGGGCGTCCTCGTGCTCGTGCGCGGCCCACGGGTCGAGGGCGGCGAGCTCCTCGCACGCCGCCGCGAGCGCCACCGCACCCACGACGTTGGGCGAGCCGGCCTCGTGCCGGGCGGGGCCCTCGTGCCACTCGGTCGTGGTGGTGCGCACCCGGCGCACGGCGCCGCCGCCGGCCAGGTACGGGGTGCCGGCGTCGAGCCAGTCGCGGCGGCCGACCAGGGCGCCCGCCCCGAACGGCGCGTACGTCTTGTGGCCCGAGAAGGCGACGTAGTCGACGCCCGTGTCCGCGAGGGAGAAGCGGCGGTGCGGCACCAGCTGGGCGCCGTCGAGCACGACGCGCGTGCCGGCGCCGTGCGCGGCGGCGACGACGTCGGCCACCGGCAGCGCCTCACCTGTCACGTTGGACGCGCCGGTGAGCGCCAGCAGGGCGTAGGGGCGGCCCGCGGCGGCGGCCGAGGTCAGCTCCTCCTCGATCTCCGCGAGGGTGGCCGACACGGACGGCCCGCCGGTGACGACGGTCGCGTCGGTGACGCGCTGCCAGGGCAGCAGGTTGGCGTGGTGCTCGATGTCGAGCACGAGGACGCGGCCGGGCTCGCCGGTGGCCGGGTCGGCGGGCACGCAGCCCGCGAGCAGGTTGAGCGAGTCCGTCGTGTTGCGGGTGACGATCGTGAGGTCGTCGTCGCGGGCGCCGACGAACGCGCCGATGGTGCGCCGGGCGGTCTCGTAGAGCGCCGTCGAGACCTGCGACAGGTAGCCGGCGCCGCGGTGCACGCTGGCGTACAGCGGCAGCACGCGCGCGACCCGGTCGGCCACGGCCTGCAGGGCGGGCGCCGACGCCG
>Ga0180218_1001750_pt1 | contig 12547 bp, 9 predicted proteins | sample eDN3rd37CKraftBY_FD_151334 | JGI IMG/M metagenome (GOLD analysis project Ga0180218, IMG submission 151334) | Enriched backyard soil microbial communities from Emeryville, California, USA - eDNA 3rd pass 37_C Kraft BY (version 2) (version 2) | ecosystem: Environmental > Terrestrial > Soil >... | reverse complement strand
CTGCGGCTCCGAGCGCCATCAGGATGGCATTGGGTGCGATGAGGATCGGCCATTGCGCCGACATCGCGACGACGGCGGCGGTAGTCACACCAATCGCGACGCCGATCAGCCCGCCCAGCAGGCACAGCGCCACCGCTTCCACGAGGAACTGCATCAGGATATCGCGGCGCCGGCCGCCGACAGCCATGCGCAGGCCGATCTCGCGCGTGCGCTCGGTCACCGAGACGAGCATGATGTTCATGATGCCGATGCCGCCGACGATGAGCGATATGGCGCTCGTCGCGGCCAGCAGCCAGCCCATGGTCGTCAGCGCGGAGGTGCGAGCGCGCATGAACTCCGACAGGTTGCGGACGTTGAAGTCGTCCTCCGCACCGGGCTTGATGCTGCGGCGCTGACGCAGGAGGTTTTCCATCAACGCCTGGGCCTCGGCGAGGTCCATGCCGGCGTCGAACTTGACGTGGATGTTGCCGACGTTGTCGTTCACGAGCTTGCTGCGGCCGACGATGCGTCCGCGCGCGGCGGACATCGGCAGCATGATCACATCGTCCTGATCGCGGCCGAACGAGTTCTGGCCCTTGCTGTCCAGCACGCCGACCACCTGGAAGGGCACGTTCATCACGCGAATGGTGGCGCCGACCGGATTGCCGCCGTTGAACACCTTGTCGACGACCGTCTTGCCGACGAGGGCGACGCGTGCGGCCGTCTTGGTCTCGTTCGGCGTAAATCCACGGCCCTCGATGACGGGCCAGTCGCGCACCTCGTTGAACTGGTCGTGCACGCCCATGAACGACGTCGTCCAGTTGGCATTGCCGTAGACCACGGGCCCCGAGCCCTGCAGGAGACCCGAAATGGCAACGACGCCTGGAATCTTTTCGCGCAGCGCCTGCAGATCGCGCTCGGAGAGCGGGAGACGCGTGCCGGCGCCGCCTGCGCGGCCGCCGACGCGCGTCGAGCCCGGGAACACGACGAGCATGTTCGAGCCGAGGGAGGCGATCTGGCGATCGACCTCGCTGCGCGCGCCCGTCCCGACCGCCACCATGACAATGACGGAGGCAACGCCGATGATGATGCCGAGCGTCGTCAGGATCGAGCGCAGCGTGTTGGCGCGCAGCGCCGTGAGCGCGATGCCGAGGCTGTCGAGGAGGTTCATTCCGCGGCCCTCCCCATGAAACCGGCCTGCTGGATGTCCTCGACGACATGGCCGTCACGGAACAGCACGCGGCGCTTGGCGTACTCCGCGACATCGGGCTCATGCGTCACCACGACGACGGTGATGCCCTCCGTATTGAGCGTGCAGAAGAGTGCCATGATCTCTTCCGATGTCTTGCTGTCGAGGGCACCCGTCGGCTCGTCGGCGAGCAGGAGCTTGGGATTGTTGACGAGGGCGCGCGCGATCGCGACGCGCTGCTGCTGCCCGCCGGAGAGCTGGCTCGGGTAGTGGTCCATGCGGTCCTTGAGGCCGACCTGCTCGAGGCGGTGGCGCGCCATGTCCTCGGCATCTGCCGGGCGCGGATGGGCATAGAGCAGCGGCAGCATGACCTGGCGCAGCGCGCTTGTGCGCGGGAGCAGGTTGAACTGCTGGAACACGAAGCCGATGGTGCGGTTGCGCAGGTCCGCCAGCGCATCCGAGCTCAGGGTCGCGATATTGCGCCCGTCGAGCTCCATGGCGCCACCGGTCGGTACATCGAGGGCGCCGATGAGGTTCATCATGGTGGACTTGCCCGAGCCCGAGGGGCCCATGATGGCGACGAACTCACCGAGATGAATGGTCAGCGAAACGCCGTCGAGCGCGCGCACGGTCTGCTCGCCGACCGTATAGATCTTCGAGACGTCGCGAGCCTCGATCAGCCGTTTCTGAGCGGGTCGGACGGCGCTCGTCGCCGGGTCGGTTTGGGTCAATGGGTCCATGACGTCATGCCCGGGGTTTGTGGACCCGGGTCCGCTAGCGCTTCGCGACCTGGCGTTGCCGGGTGATGACACGATCGCCCTGCTTGAGGCCGCCGCCGATGAGCTCGGCAAACTGCTCGTCACTGATGCCGAGACGCACCTGGCGCTGCTCGGGCTTGCGATCGAGCCCCATGACCCAAACGGTCGCCATGCGGCCGCCCTGGCGCGCCTGCCGCCAGCGCTCGAGCAAGGGCTTCTGCTCTTCCGACAGCGTCGGCTCGAGCACGGCTTCGATGCGCTCCATGAAGCGATTGCGCACGTCGCCGCTGCCGCGCGCGTTGCCGGCCCGGTTCTCGCCTGCGCCCGCGGCTTCGCCGCTGCCTTCGCCCTGCTCCTGGCGGGCTTTCTGGCGCTCGGCCCGCGCCGCTGCGGCCTTTTGCATAACGTCCTGAACGAGCGCCGCCTGCTCGTCGTTGAGCTTGAGGACTGTCCTGAGTTGCGTCAGGAGCCGCTCGCCGCGCTCGGCGGCCTGGGCACTGCCGGCTTGGGGCGGGGCGGCAGCCAACTCGCGTGGGCGGAAGCGGAGAGCGTCATTCGAGATGCGCAGCACGCCGTGACGCCGCGCCGTTTCGATCTGGACGTTGGCCGTCATGCCGGGGTAGAGGCGCCGATCGTCGTTTCGCGCCTCGATGATCACGGTGTAGGTGACCACGTTCTGCAGCTCGGTCGCTGCAAGTCGCACCTGCGAAACGCTGCCGCGGAAGCGGTCTTCGGGGTAGGCATCCACGGTGAATTCCACCGGATTGCCTTCCCGGATCGCGCCGACATCCGCCTCGTTGACCTGGGCTTCGATCTGGATGCGGCGCAGGTCCTGCGCGATCTTGAAGAGCTCAGGCGCCTGCAGGCTTGCCGCGACGGTCTGGCCGACATCGACGGTCCGAGAAATGACGGTGCCATCGATCGGCGAAAGGATACGCGTGCGCTCGAGATCGATCTCGGCGACCTTCAATGCAGCCTCGCGCTGCTCGATCGTCGCCTTCGCGTTCTCGATCTGCGCGTCGATTACGGCAATATCGGCTACGGCGACATCCACATCGCGGATGGCGGTGTCGAGCGTCGCGGTGGAAGCGACGCCCTTGCTGGCGAGCGTCTCCTGGCGCTCGAGCAGGCGCTTCGCGTTACGCAGCATGGCCTCGGCCTTGACGCGAGCGGCCTCCTGATTGGCGAGGCCGGCCTTGGCCGCAACCAGATCAGAGCGCGCCTGAGCGACGCGCGCGGCGAACGTCTTGTCGTCGAGAAGGGCGAGCAGGTCCCCTTCCTTGACCTCGCTGTTGAAGTCCGCGGACAGCTTGTCGATGCGGCCGGAGAGCTGGGAGCCGACGCTGACGGTGACGACGGCGCGGACAGGGCCCGATGTCGTGACGAGCCGCCGAATGTCGCCTTGCGAGATCTCGGCCGTTTCATAGGCGAGCGCGCTGTCGCCTGATCCGCCGAAACCGCCGAGGCCCATCATCCAGGCCGCGCCAATGCCCACCGCTGCAAGCGGCAGCGCCAATGTGAAGAGATACTTGATCCGGCCTGCCATCTGTCCGACCCGCCTGCGCCCAGTGCCCCACGCAAGAACGGACTGACCTCATGGGCCAGCCCGCATATAGCCTGAACGCCGCAGTGAGACTTTTCCGTCGCGCTGCCCCCATGCGTCCGCCCACCATTGTCGCCAATACTGCCGATTTCAGGAAGAGGTGCAAATTAACAATGGTTTAGGATGGGGACGGCGCCGCGATGAACCGCGCATGAATGCCGTATTCAGAGCGAGTTCAGTGCGCGGGGCACACTCTGACCCTACCCTGGAGACACCATCTTCCCCGGCGTGAAGATTTGAGGCGCGGAGCCCAGGGTCTCCGCGCCTCGTGCTTTATTCGCTCACGCCGCTATTCGCTTCGCTCATCGGCTCGCGGGGGCGGCGCTGGCGCCGGCGCGCAGATCGCGCGCTCATGACGCTCGAGCGACACTCTCTCTCAGGCTTGGTTGAAAACGCGGAGCGGGCGCAGCTCGCCGCGCTCGATCTCGCAGAGCGCGATCAGCGTCCCCTTGGAAAGGGCGAACGCTTCCCCGCTCATGACCGGCGCATCGCGGCCGCGCAGCAGAACGGGCTGGCCGCGCGCGAGGCGTGCCGCATCGGACTGCGAAACATTGATCTCCAGAAGCTCGGCGAGCGCGCTCTCGACGGGACGCAGCAGCGACTTGATCTCCACGCCGCCGTCGTCCTGTTTGGCCGCCTCTTCGAGTTCATCGAGGGTGACCGCCTGGGCCTCCTCGAACGGGCCGACTCGGGTGCGCCGGAGCGCCGTGACATGGCCGAGACAGCCGAGAGCGCGGCCGATATCGCGGGCAATGGCGCGGACGTATGTGCCGCGACCGCATTCGGCCTCGAATACGGAGGTACCGGTCGCTGGCATCTCGACGAGTTCGAGCCGGTCGATCTGCACGGGGCGGGCTTCGAGCTTCACCTCTTCGCCCTGCCGCGCAAGGTCATAGGCGCGCTGGCCATCGATCTTGATGGCGGAGAAGGCGGGCGGCGTCTGCAGTATCTCGCCGAGGAAGCTCGGCAACAGTGCCTCGATGGCCGCACGTGCCGGGCGCAGATCGCTCCGCGCGACAACCTGGCCCTCTGCGTCGTCGGTATCGGTCTCCACGCCCCAGCGTACGGTGAAGCGATAGGCTTTCTGCCCGTCGACCGCGTAAGGCACGGTCTTCGTCGCCTCGCCGAGCGCGATCGGCAGGATGCCCGTCGCGAGCGGATCGAGCGTGCCGGCATGACCGGCCTTCTGCGCCTGGAAAAGCCAGCGCACCTTGCCGACTGCCTGCGTCGACGTCATGCCGATCGGCTTGTCGAGCACGACCCAGCCGTTGATCGGATTGCCCTTCTTGCGGCGTGCCACGTTATTCTTCCCCCTCCACGTCGCGTCTCACTCTCTCGCTGTCGAGCAGGCGATCGATGCGCGTCGCCTCCTCGAAGCTCTCGTCCTCGCGGAAACGGATGTCCGGCGCGAACTTGAGGTTCACGGCCCGGGCGATCTCGCCGCGGATGTACTTTGCGTTGCGCTTGAGCGCTGCGATGACCGGCGCGACGTCGTGGCCGCCGAGCGGCATGACGTACACGGTCGCGAGCTTCAGGTCCGGCGACATGCGCACTTCGGGAATGGTGACGACAGCGCCAGCGAGGACGTCATCGTGGATGTCTCCGCGCGCCAGAAGCTCTGCCATGCGGTGGCGGACAAGTTCGCCGACGCGCAGCATACGCTGGGACGGGCCGGCGGGGGCTCCGCGGGACGCGCTGCGTGCTGGGCCGCGCCCGGCATTCGTCTTGTGTCGTGACATTTGCCTAACCCGGCAACGGGCTCGGACCGCCGCCAGCTCCTCGAAATTTCAGTCCGGCTGTGATGCCGGTAGCAAAAGGCGGACGGGCGCGCTGCCCATCCGCCGCTTGAAACGCTTCAGCCCTCAGAGGGTGCGCGCGATCGTCTCCACCTGGAAGCACTCGATCTCGTCACCCTCGCGGATGTCCTGGTAGTTCGCGAAGGCCATGCCGCATTCCTGGCCTGCCGGCACCTCGCGGACGTCGTCCTTGAAGCGCTTGAGGATCGCGAGCGTGCCTTCGTGAATGACCGTCTTGTCGCGGAGCAGGCGGACCTTGGCGCCGCGCTCGACCTTGCCTTCCGTGACGAGGCAGCCGGCGACCTTGCCCTGCTTCGAGATGTTGAAGACCTGCTTGATCGTGGCGTAGCCGAGGAAGACCTCCTTCTTCGTCGGTGCGAGCAGGCCGGACATGGCCGCCTTCACCTCGTCGACGAGGTCGTAGATGATCGAGTAGTAGCGGATCTCGACGCCCTGCTGATCGGCCGAGAGCTTCGCCTGTGCATTGGCACGCACGTTGAAGCCGAGGATGACCGCCTTGGAGGCGTGCGCGAGGTTGATGTCGGACTCGGTGATGCCGCCGACGCCCGAATGAACGATGCGGGCCGCGACCTCGTCGTTGCCGAGCTTGGCGAGCGCACCCATGATCGCTTCGACCGAGCCTTGCACGTCGCCCTTGACGACCAGCGGGAACTCCTTCCTGCCGGTCTCCTTGAGGCTCTGCATCATCTGCTCGAGCGTGCGCGGCGTGCCTGCCGTGCCGAGCGTCTCGCGCCGCTTACGGACGCGATAGTCGGTGATCTCGCGGGCGCGTGCCTCGTTCTCCACGACGGCGAACTGGTCGCCGGCCTCGGGCGCGGTATCGAAGCCGAGAACTTCGACCGGAACCGATGGACCCGCTTGCTCGACATTCTCGCCGGTGTCGTCGAGGAGCGCCCTGACGCGACCCCAGGCGCTGCCGGCGACGACGATATCACCGACATGCAGCGTGCCGCGCTGGACGAGCAGCGTGCCAACAGGTCCGCGCCCGCGCTCGAGCTTCGCCTCGATGACGAAGCCGTCGGCGAGGCGGTCCGGATTGGCCTTGAGGTCGAGCAGCTCGGCCTGCAGCGCAATCGCCTCGAGCAGCTTGTCGAGGTTCGTGCCCTTGAGCGCCGAGACCTCGACCTCGAGGGTCTCGCCCGACATGCTCTCGACGACGATCTCGTGCTGGAGCAGCTCATTGCGCACGCGGTTCGGATCGGCCTGCGGCTTGTCGATCTTGTTGATGGCAACGATGATCGGCACGCCGGCTGCCTTGGCGTGATTGATCGCCTCGATCGTCTGCGGCATGACGCCGTCATCGGCCGCGACGACGAGAACCACGATGTCCGTCACCTTGGCGCCGCGGGCGCGCATCGCGGTGAACGCGGCGTGGCCTGGCGTGTCGATGAACGTGATCTTCTGGCCCTTGTCGGTCGAGACCTGATAGGCGCCGATATGCTGCGTGATGCCGCCCGCTTCGCCGCTCGCGACGTTGGCATGGCGGATCGCGTCGAGCAGCGACGTCTTGCCGTGATCGACGTGGCCCATGATCGTGACGACGGGCGCACGCGGCTGCAGGTTCTCGTCGGCGTCGACGCCGCCGATGAAGCCTTCCTCGACGTCGGCCTCGGAGACGCGCTTCGGCGTGTGGCCGAAGTCCTGCACGATCAGCTCGGCGGTGTCGGCGTCGATCACGTCGTTGATCTTGTGCATCGCCCCCTGCTTCATCAGGAAGCGGATCACGTCGACCGACTTCTCCGACATGCGGTTGGCGAGTTCCTGGATCGTGATGACCTCCGGGATCGTCACTTCGCGCACGATCTTGTCGCGCGAAATCTGGATGCCGGATGCGCGCCGTGCATCGCGTTCGCGCTTGCGGCGCAGCGATGCGAGCGAGCGCTCGCGCTGCTCGTCGTTGAGGAGCTTGTCGACGGTGAGCTTGCCGCGCTCGCGGCGATCGTCGGCGACCTTGACGGGTGCGCGGGGCGCGCCCTTGACGTTCGCGCCGCCCCTTTTCTTGGCGCGCGAGTCGTCGTCGTCCGGCGTCTCGTCCATGACCGGGCGGCGCTTGACGACCGTCGTCTCTGCGGGGCGACGTGCTTCGGTTGCGGCGGCGCCGTCGCGCGCCTGCGGCGCTGGAGCCGTCCCGCTTGCGGGCTTCGGTGCGGTTGCGGGCGCCTGAGGCGCACGCGCGGTCTGGGGAGCCGCCGCGGGCGCCGGTTCGGATGCGGCGGCGGGAGCAGGGGCCGGAGCGGCTTCGCTGACCGGCGGCTTCTTCGCCGCTTCTGCGGCGGCAGCCGCCTCCTCACGGGCGCGCTCAGCCGCGAGGCGCTGCTCCTCGGCGCGTCGCTTCGCCTCTTCCTCGGCACGGATCTTTTCGTCGACGGCGGCCTGCTCGAGGGCCTTGCGGCGCGCGTCGAGCTCGCCGGCCGAGAGGTCGCCGAGGCGTGCGCCGGCAGCCGGCGCGGCAGCGCCGCCGGTGCGGGCACGCGGCTCCTCCTCCCCCTGGCCTGGGCCTGTGAGCGTCCGCCGCTTCTTGCGCTCGACCACGACCACGTTCTTGCGGCCATGGCTGAAGCTCTGCTGGACGTGCCCGGACGCTTCGGTGCGCTTCAAGCTGAGTGGCTTGCGAGCGCCGGCCGCGGGGGCCTTATCCGGGGTTTCCTTGGTCTCACTCATGCCTGTTCCGATCTCGCCCTTGAACGCGGCTCGCCCGGCGCATGAGCGGAAGCCGGCGCCCGGTAGCGCCTCAACCGCTCAGCCTCTCGAGAAAACCTGGTGGCCGCACCGCCACGTGCCAGTGCAGCGTGTACCACATTCGAACGCCCCATGGCCAAGCTCAATTCGGCCGACGAGAGGCAATCCAGAACGTGATGTCTCAAATGCTCCCCGGAGCCATTGCCCGGGGTACCCGATCCGCCTTTTTCTGCTTCTTCTGCCCTGGCATCTGCAAGCACGGCGGCGAGCTTGCGGTCCAGTTTGGATACGCCGTCCTCAGCCGCATCGCTGGCATGCACCAGGAAGGCGCAGGTCCCCCGCTGAACGGCGATCTCGACCTTGGTGAAGCCGGTCGTCACGAGCCCGGCCTTATTGGCGAGGCTCAGCGCCTCGACGGCCCGCTTGACGAGCAATGCCTCAACGAGCCCAGGGAGGTCCTCAGGTACGCTTACCGGGCGCTTGAGGGACCGCTGGAAGGCCCCTTTGCGGGCAGCCTCGGCAACCACCGTGCGGCTGCAGGAGAGCCAGACGCCGCGGCCAGGGAGGCGGCGCCCCACATCGGGAACGATCGTGCCGTCAGGACCGGCGACGAAGCGCAGGCCGGTTTCGGGCGTCAGCGGCTCCCGCGTGAGCGCGCAGGTCCGCTCGGCCGCTGCCTTGTCGGCAGGACCTGCGTCCATGTCACGCTCCGGTGCCGCAGTGGCGCCCATACCCGTTCTGTTCGCTCCGTGCTCATTGACCGGATCATGCCTTGACGGGGGCATCAGCCCCGGCGTCGGCAGTTTCCGGTGCGGTCTCTTCGGCGGCCGGCTCTTCCGGCGGCGGCGCGATGTCCTCGGGCTTCAGCCAGCCGGCCTCGACGCGGGCGGACAGGATCATGGCCTCCGCCTCCTTGCGGCCGATGTCGAAGCCGTCGAGCGCGCCCTTGTGCTTCACAGGCTCTGAATCCTTGTCCTTCTTGCGCTCGGTCCAACCCGTGAGGTCGTCCGTCGCGCAGTCGGCGAGGTCCTCGATGGTCTTGATGCCGGCCTCGCCGAGCGCGACCATCATTGCGGTCGTCATGCCCTCGATCTTGGCGAGATCGTCGGAGACGCCAAGCTCCACGCGGCGTGCATCGCGCTCCGCCTCGATGCGGGCCAGGTATTCGCGCGCCCGCGTCTGGATCTCGGTCGCCGTATCCTCGTCGAAGCCCTCGATATGGGCAATCTCGGACGGATCCACAAACGCGACTTCCTCGGCCGAAGCGAAACCTTCGGTGGCGAGAAGCTGCGCGATGACCTCGTCGACGTCGAGCGACTCCATGAACATCTGCGAGCGCTCGGTGAATTCCTTCTGACGCCGCTCGCTCTCTTCCTGATCCGTGAGGATGTCGATGTCCCAGCCCGTGAGCTGCGAGGCGAGCCGCACATTCTGGCCGCGCCGGCCGATCGCGAGCGAGAGCTGGCTCTCGGCCACGACGACTTCGATGCGGTTGGAATCCTCGTCGAGCACGACCTTCGAGACTTCAGCGGGCGCGAGTGCGTTGACGACCAGCGTCGCCGCGTCGTTGTTCTCGGGGAACTGGATGATGTCGACCTTTTCGCCCTGCAGCTCGGCGACGACGGCCTGCACGCGCTGGCCGCGCATACCGACGCAGGCGCCGACCGGATCGATCGACTTGTCGCGCGAGATGACGGCGATCTTGGCGCGCGAGCCCGGATCGCGGGCAACAGCCATGATGCGCACGATGCCGTCGTAGATCTCCGGCACTTCCATCGCGAAGAGCTTCGCCATGAACTCGGGACGCGTGCGCGAGAGGAAGATCTGCGGTCCGCGCTGCTCGCGGCGCACGTCGTAGATATAGGCGCGGATGCGGTCGCCGAGGCGCACGTTCTCGCGCGGGATCATTTCGTCGCGGCGGATGATGCCTTCCGCGCGGCCGAGGTCGACGATCACGTTGCCGTACTCGACGCGCTTGACCGTGCCGTTGACGATCTCGCCGATGCGATCCTTGTACTCGTTATGCTGACGCTCGCGCTCGGCCTCGCGGACCTTCTGCACGATGACCTGCTTGGCGTTCTGCGCGGCGACACGGCCGAACTCGAGGGGCGGCAGCTTGTCGATGAACATGTCGCCAACGACGGCGTCCGGCTTGCGGCGCCTCGCATCGGCGACCGTGATCTGCTGGCTCTCGTTCTCGACCTCGTCGACGACAGTCACGACGCGCGTGAGATGCGTCTCGCCGGTGCGCGGGTCGATCTCGCAGCGGATGTCGTTCTCGGCACCGTAGCGGGCCTTGGCGCCTTTCTGCAGCGCCTCTTCCATTGCCTGAATGACGATCTTGCGATCGATCGATTTCTCACGTGCGAGCGCGTCCGCGATCTGCAGAAGCTCCAACCGGTTCGCACTGACGCCTGCCTGAGCCATGCTGTGGCATCCTCACTTCACTTTGGTGACGTCTACTCGTTTCATATCGGCCTTCCGGGCCGGTTTGACGGCCTTCTCGGCCGTGGTCTCATTTCCCTTCGCGCGCCGGAGCGTGTCCCGCACCAACTCGTCGGTCAGCACGAGCTTCGCGGAGCCGATCAGCGCGATGGGCAGCCCGATGATCTGGCGGCCGGCATCCGGCACCTCGATCTCGATGCGTGCCTCGCCATCGGCGAAGCCCTCGATCGGACCGCGAAAACGCTTGCGGCCGGAAACCGCCTCCTTGAGCTCGATCTTGGCCTCGTAGCCGGTCCAGCGCTCGAAGTCGGCGGGGCGCACGAGCGGACGGTCGATGCCGGGCGAAGAAATCTGGAGACGATACGCGCCATCGATCGGATCATGAACGTCGAGCAGCGGTGATACGGCGTGCGACACGGCCTCGCAATCCTCGACCGTCATCGTCCCATCAGCGCGCTCGGCCATGATCTCGAGAATGGCGTCACTCCCACCCATCAGACGGACGAGCACGAGGCGATAGCCCATGCTTTCGAGAACCGGCTCTATGAGCCCTGCGACGCGCGCCGCTACACCGCTCTCGACAACAAAACGTGCTTCTTCAGCCGGACCGCTCAAGCGCTCCATCCGTGCCCGATAACGATTTCCGATAATGCCAGATCGACCTGCAAAAACAAAAAGAGCGGACCCTGTGGGGCCCACTCTCAGAGTTGAGATGATCATGAGCGATCACAAGATAGCGAGCCCAGGCCCTGCTTGCAAGTGCCTTTTGCTGGATTGAACGGCGGCCTGCTCGTCATTTGCTCAGGTGCGCTGCACAAAAAACAGCAATTCAGCCAGGGATTCCATGGCTGGAGCGCCGTTCAAGCATTCTTGAAGTTGGGTTTACGCTTTTCGACGAAAGCGGTCATGCCTTCCTTCTGGTCCTCGGTTGCAAACATGGCGTGGAACACGCGGCGTTCGAAGCGAATGCCTTCGGCGAGGGTGGTTTCGAAGGCGCGATTGACCGATTCCTTGGTCATCATGGCGATGACGGTCGATTTGCCGGCGATGACGTCGGCGACCTTCATGGTCTCCTCGAGAAGCTTGTCGGCCGGTACGACGCGGCTGACGAGCCCGCACTTGTTGGCCTCATCGGCGTCCATCATGCGGCCGGTGAGGCACATATCCATGGCCTTGGCCTTGCCGACGAAGCGGGCGAGGCGCTGCGTGCCGCCGGCGCCCGGCATGACGCCGAGATTGATCTCGGGCTGGCCGAACTTCGCCGTATCTGCCGCGATGATGAAGTCGCACATCATGGCCATCTCGCAGCCGCCGCCGAGCGCGTATCCGGCGACCGCGGCGATCACCGGCTTTCGCGCGCGCGCGACGCGGTCCCAGCTTCCGATGAAGTCCTCCTTGTAGGCGGACATGTACGTCTTCGACTGCATTTCCTTGATGTCGGCGCCGGCGGCGAAAGCCTTCTCGCTGCCCGTGATGACCATGCAGCCGATGTTGTCATCGGCCTCGAAGCTGTCGATCGCCTCCGAGAGCTCGCTGATGAGCGCCGCGTTGAGCGCGTTCAGCGCATTCGGACGATTGAGCGTGATGAGGCCGACGGCGCCACGCGTCTCGACGATGATGTTCGTATAGGCCATGGGCATCTCTCCTGATGGTGTCGATTGCGCGTCAGCGCTGGCAGACCGGACAAAAGAATGTCGAGCGTCCAGCCTGCACGATGCGGCGGACCATGCCCCGGCAACCGGGCGTGAGGCAAGGCTCTCCTTCGCGTCCGTAGACATGGAAGCTGTGCTGGAAATAGCCGAGTGAGCCGTCCGCCTGGGCATAGTCCTTGAGCGTCGAGCCGCCCGCCGCGATCGCATCCACGAGCACGGCCCTGATGTGCGGGATGAGGGCCGCCGTGCGCGTATTCGGCTTGCCGGTTGCGGTCGCGAGGCAGGCGGCGGCGCGCGAGGGGTTCAGGTGCGTGCGGAAAAGGGCTTCGCAGACATAGATATTGCCGAGCCCTGCGATGATGCGCTGGTCGAGGAGGAAGGCCTTCAAGTCACTGCGCCGGCCGATCGCCTGACGTGCAAGGTAC
>Ga0180218_1001748_pt1 | contig 12564 bp, 11 predicted proteins | sample eDN3rd37CKraftBY_FD_151334 | JGI IMG/M metagenome (GOLD analysis project Ga0180218, IMG submission 151334) | Enriched backyard soil microbial communities from Emeryville, California, USA - eDNA 3rd pass 37_C Kraft BY (version 2) (version 2) | ecosystem: Environmental > Terrestrial > Soil >... | reverse complement strand
CATGGCGATCTGAACGCGATCGTAGCGCTTGCTCGTCGCGACACTAAAGAAACCCCTTGAGCCGTCATGCTGGTCGACAGCCATTGCCATCTCGATTTTCCGGACCTTACGGCCGATCTTGACGGCTTGGTGAGCCGCGCGCGCGATGCCGGCATCGGCCGGATGGTGACGATCTCGACGCGCGTGCGCCGGCTGCCCGAGCTGCTGGCGATCACCGATCGCTACGGCGATGTGTTCTGTTCGGTCGGCACGCATCCGCATCACGCGCACGAGGAACTCGACATCACGACGGCCGATCTCGTCGCGAAGTCTGCGCATCCGAAGGTCGTCGCGATCGGCGAAGCGGGTCTCGACTATTTCTATGACACGTCCCCGCGCGCGGCTCAGGAACAAGGTTTCCGCGCTCACGTCGCGGCCGCGCGTGAGACCGGCTTGCCGCTCGTGATTCACTCGCGCGAAGCCGACGACGACATGGCTCAGATCCTGGAGGAAGAAATGGGGAAGGGGGCCTTCCCTGCTGTCCTTCACTGTTTCACCGGCGGTCCGGACCTCGCACGGCGCGCGATTGCGCTCGGCCTGTACATCTCCTTCACCGGGATTCTGACCTTCAAGGCGTCGCAGGGCCTGCGCGACATCGCGGCGTCGCTGCCGGCGGATCGCATTCTGGTCGAGACCGACGCGCCGTATCTGGCGCCCGGGAAATATCGCGGCAAGCGCAACGAACCGGCTTACGTCGTCGAGACGGCCAAGGTCCTGGCGGAAACGCGCGGTGTTTCGCCGGACCAGATCGCCGCGCAGACGACCGAAAATTTCTTCCGGCTTTTCAACAAGGTCCCGCGCAACATTTCAGCCGCCGCATGAGCCTGACTGTCACCATTCTCGGCTGTGGCTCGTCCGGTGGGGTTCCGCGTCCGGCGCTTGGCTGGGGCGACTGCAATCCGGACAATCCGAAGAACCGTCGCCGGCGCTGCTCGATCCTGGTCGAGCAAGGCGGGCCGGGTGGCAAGACCAGCGTGCTGGTCGATACGTCACCGGATCTGCGTGAGCAATTGCTGGACGCCAACGTCACCAAGCTCGACGGCGTTCTGTTTACCCACGAGCATGCCGACCACACCCACGGTATCGACGATCTGCGCGGGCTGTTCATCAAGCACCGTCGGCGCATCGACGCCTATCTCGACGAGCCGACCTCGCGCGCGCTGCACGCGCGCTTCGGATATTGCTTCATGACGCCGCCTGGCAGCGGTTATCCGCCGATCCTGTCCGAACATCGGATCGCACCGGGCAAACCCGTCACGATCGACGGCGATGGCGGCCCGCTGACCGCGCTGCCTGTCCTGCTCGACCATGGCGATATTCCGTGTCTCGGCTTCCGGTTCGGAGACGTCGCTTATACGGCCGATCTCGTTGGCATGCCCGACCACAGCGCGGACGCACTGGCCGGGCTCGATGTCTGGATCGTGGATGCGCTGCGCCATACGCCGCATCCGAGCCACTTCTCGTTGTCGGATGCGCTCGGCTGGATTGAGCGGCTGAAGCCGAAGCGGGCGGTGCTGACCAACATGCACACAGATCTCGACTATGACGCTCTGCGCGAAATGCTGCCGGCGCATGTCGAGCCCGCCTATGACGGCCTGCAAATCAGGACTTGAAGTCGATGGCGGGTCGTCTCAGCTTACTGTCGTAAGCCTATGATTTTATGTACGTTTTGTGGCGATCGGCTTTGAGATAAGGCACGCTTTCAACGCGGTGCCTTGCGCAAGCCCGGCGGCATCCCGAGAAACGGCGGCCGCGGCAATCCGGTTCTTTCCCGCGCCGCCAATTCCAGCATGCCGGCCGCAACCGCCGCTGCGGCAAGTCCGAAGATGGTCAGTTCGACATGCGTCGGAAGCTGGTTGAGCTTGGTGAAGATCGTCGCGCGGTTCATCTCGACGTAGAGCAGATAGCCGAGGAAGCCGAGCCACAAGCCCCATCGGACGACGCGGACAAACATCCAGACTGCGATCTTTTCCATGGCTCATGGTCCGTCCGGAGCGCACGGCAGTCAAGCCGGGTTCGGATTCGACGAACGGAGTTCGCAACGATCCCACAAAAGCCGACGCGAAGGCGCGCACGCAGAAATCTCATTCTTGCAGCAGGAAATGCTTGGAAATCCGCAAATCAATCCGGCTACTGAGCTGCGCTAATATATTCCATAATATGTCTTATGCGAATAATGCTATCTGGGCCACGGTCTTGGGGATGGGCTCCGATAAGGCTTGTGCTGCGCCCGCCGAGCTTGGCAGATCGTTCCGATGACGTCAGGCATGAAACCCTCTCGCGACATCCAGCGGCTGATCGCGATCATGGCCGCGCTGCGGACGCCCGGCACGGGCTGCCCCTGGGACCTGAAGCAGGATTTCGCGTCGATCGCGCCGTACACGATCGAGGAAGCGTATGAGGTCGCTGACGCGATAGCTCGCGGTGACCTCGACGATCTCAAGGACGAACTCGGCGATCTGCTTCTTCAAGTTGTCTTCCACGCGCGGATGGCGGAGGAACAAGGCGTCTTCACGTTCGACGATGTCGTGCTGGCGATCACCGAAAAGCTCATCCGCCGTCATCCGCATGTCTTCGGCGACACGCGCGATCTGACGCCGGACGAGGTCAAAGGGCTCTGGGACAGGATCAAGGCCGAGGAAAAGGCCGAGCGCGCCAGCCGGCGCGGCGGCACGGACGATAGCGAGGCGGGCGCCCTCGCCGGCGTTCCGGTGTCTTTTCCCGCACTGACGCGCGCTCTCAAGCTGCAGCAGAAGGCCTCCAAGGTCGGCTTCGACTGGAACGATCCGCGAGCGGTGCTGTCGAAAATTCGCGAGGAGGCCGACGAGGTCGAGGCGGCACTCGATGCGAACGATAAGAATGCGGCCGGCGGCGAAATCGGCGATCTGATCTTCGCGCTGGTGAATCTTGCGCGACACCTCGATCTCGATCCGGATGCTGCCTTGCGCAGCACGAATGCCAAATTCGAGCGTCGCTTCGCTGCGATCGAAGCGGCGTTAACGCGCCAGGGAAAGACGCCGTCCGGCGCGACGCTCGCCGAAATGGATGCGCTCTGGGACGAAGCCAAGGCTGCCGAACGCGACACCGCGTGTCAGGATACCGGGATCGCCCCGGTGAAGCGCGCGCGCACCTGACCGGCCTTGGTCGGATCGGCCCGTACGCTCAGCAGGACCTTGCCGTCGTCGCGGATCGTTTTGGCGATGACCTCGGTATTGCGGTGAAGCCAGGACAGCCCCGCTCCGTCCGCACCGTCGATCTCGAGATCGATCACGATCCGCGTCTCTGCCAGTCGATCCTCGACTGCCGCCAACAGGGCATCGATGCCCTCGCCCGTCAGCGCCGACACGAGCAGCGGCTGATGATCGGGTGCGACACGTGCGGCCATGTTCTCGACCTGCGCACGGGCCTGCGCATCGAGCGCATCGATCTTGTTCCAGACTTCGATGACGCGGCCGCGGCGCGCTTCGTCGATTCCCAGCGCCTTCAGAACGTCCTGCACGTCCTGCATCTGCGCTTCTGAATCCTGATGAGAGATGTCGCGGACATGCAGGATCACGTCCGCTTCCGTCACTTCCTCCAACGTCGCACGAAATGCCGCGACCAGCATCGTCGGAAGTTCGGAGATGAAACCGACGGTGTCGGACAGTATCACGCGCGTGCCATGCGGCAGATCGATCGACCGCAAGGTCGGATCGAGCGTCGCGAACAGCATGTCGGCTTCGAGCACCTTCGCCCGCGTCATGCGGTTGAACAGCGTCGACTTGCCGGCATTCGTGTATCCGACCAGCGCCGCGATCGGGTACGGCACGCGAGCGCGGCTGTCGCGATGCAGCTTGCGACGCTTCTTGACCTTTTCGAGCTCGGCCTCGATCCGCGCGATGCGTTCTTCGATCACGCGCCGGTCGGCCTCGATCTGGGTTTCGCCGGGACCGCCGAGAAAGCCGAAGCCGCCGCGCTGGCGCTCAAGATGCGTCCACGATCGGACCAGCCGGCTCTTCTGGTAGGTCAGGTGGGCAAGCTCGACCTGAAGCACGCCCTCCTTGGTCTGGGCGCGCTTGCCGAAAATCTCAAGGATCAGGCCGGTCCGGTCGAGCACCTTCGCCGACCAGGCCTTTTCGAGGTTGCGCTGCTGCACCGGCGACAGCGCGCAGTCCATCACCACGAGTCCGATCTCATTGGCTTTGACGAGACCTGCGATCTCCTCGACCTTGCCCTTGCCAATATAGGTTGCGGGTCTGATCTCGTTCAGCGTCACGATGCCCGTCTCGACCACGTCGAGATCGATGGCGACCGCAAGTCCGATCGCCTCTTCGATGCGCGCCTGCGGTGAGCGAGCCGCATGACTGCCCACGTTTATCTTCTGCAGTTTCAGGTAGGGGCCGACCACCATCGCGCGGCCGGTCGACGCGCGGTGCTCGTCGACACTCAACCGCCCTGCACTCTGGTCGCGACGGCGTGGCTGCAAGTCTAGCCTTTGTCTCCAGCGCCCTCCTCGCCACCCTCAAACAGCTGGATCGGATGTCCAGGCATGATGGTCGAGATTGCGTGCTTGTAGACCAGCTGCGAATGCCCGTCCCGGCGGAGCAAGACGCAGAAGTTATCGAACCAGGTGACAACGCCCTGAAGCTTGACTCCGTTCACGAGAAAAATCGTGAGCGGAATCTTGGCCTTGCGGACGTGATTGAGAAAAGTGTCCTGGAGGTTTTGTGTTCGTTCGGCGGCCATGGCCGTTCGTTCCATTTTCTTGCCCGCGGACCCCGTACCCGCAGGACGTTATTGCCAAGTCTCATCGCCCCTCGTTGCGGTTACCCACGAGGACTTGGGGTGCCATATTAGATGGCACAGCCGGACTCGGCGCAAGTCCAACATGACCCGGTATGCCACCGCCAGAGAGACAAATCGTCACGATTTTTCGGTGTATCGCCCAAAATCGGCGCGCAATGCGCTTGCGACCAGGCCCGGCGCACCGTTTCCTACCGGCTGCCCGTCGATGCGGACCACAGGCATCACGGTCTGACTGGCGGAGGTGATGAAGGCCTCCCGCGCCCCCATCGCCTCGGCCACCGTAAAGGGCCGCTCGACCAAGGTAAGATCGTGCGCCTTCAGAACCTCCAGCAAGACCGTTCGTGTGATCCCCTTGAGGATCGAGTGGTCGGCCTTCCGGGTCACGACCTCCCTGCCGGCTGTTACGATCCAGGCGTTGGAAGATGACCCCTCCGTCACCGTCCCGTCCGAGGCAACGAACCAGGCCTCACGAGCCCCCTGCTCGCGCGCGGCCTGTTTGGCCAGCACGTTCGGCAGGAGCGCGATCGACTTGATGTCCACCCGATCCCAGCGATTGTCCGGCACCGTGACGACCGCGATTCCCTCCGCTGCGAACCGCTCGGTCCTGGCCGGATCGATTCGGCTGGCCGTGACCACAATGGCGGGACGGGTCCCGTTCGGCGGAAACGCGTGATCGCGTTTGGCAACGCCGCGCGTAACCTGCAGGTAGACGATGCCGTCGCGCACACCGTTTCGGCGAACCACTTCGTGCAGCACGACGCTGAGCGCCCGAAGCGACATTGGCATCGCAATCCGCAATTCGGAGAGCGAACGCACGAGACGCTCCATATGCCGACGTTCGTCGATCAGCCGGCCTCCCCTCACCTCGCAGACTTCGTAGACGCCATCGGCAAACTGGTAGCCGCGGTCTTCGACGTGCACCGCGGCGTCGCAATGCGGCAGGTAGCGTCCGTTGACGTAGGCGATGCGCGACACGGCAAGTCCTTTGCGACAAGTCCTTATGCGTTGCGCTGCAGCCTAGCCGATTCCAAGCGCCTTGAGCTTGCGGTGAAGCGCCGACCGCTCCATGCCGACGAACTCGGCAGTGCGCGAGATGTTGCCGCCGAACCGGCTGATCTGCGCCACGAGATATTCGCGCTCGAACATTTCGCGTGCCTCGCGCAGCGGAAGGCTCATCAGTTGCTCGCCGCCGTTGCCGTTTGGCATCGACGGCACCATCGAGCCGACATCCTGCGGCAGCATGCTCGCACTGATGACCGCATTGGGGTCGCCGCCGGCGAGGATCATGAGGCGTTCGACGTTGTTGCGAAGCTGGCGCACATTGCCGGGCCAGTCATGCGATTGCAGCACAGCCATCGCGTCGTCGCCCATGGTGCGTTTCGGCAGCCCCGTCGCGGCCGAAATCTGGTCCATGAAGTAATCGACCAGCAGCGGGATGTCCTCACGCCGCTCCGCCAGCGGCGGCACGCGGATCGGGACAACTGACAGACGATGATACAGGTCCTCGCGAAAATGTCCGGCTGCGATCTCGGCTTCGAGATTGCGCGCGGTTGACGAGATGATGCGCACATCGACGGCAACCTTCGTATTGCCGCCCACGCGATGGAAGGTCTGATCGACCAGCACGCGCAGGATCTTGTTCTGCGTCTCGCGCGGCATGTCGGCGATCTCGTCGATGAACAATGTTCCGCCGTGCGCTTCTTCCAGAGCGCCAGGCTTTCGACTCTGGCCGCCGTTCGACTGTTCGACGCCAAACAGCTCGACCTCCATCGATTCGGGCGTGATGGCTGCTGCATTGATGACGACGAAGGGACCGCTCGCCCGGCTCGACATGTTGTGAATCGTGCGCGCGCACAATTCCTTGCCCGAACCCGAGGTGCCGATGATCATGATGCGGCTGTTGGTCGGCGCCACCTTCTCGATAGTGCCGCGCAACTGATTGATGGCCGGCGATTTGCCGATCAACGCCGACGGCACCGGCGAGATCGCCTTGAGCTCTTTTACTTCGCGCTTCAGCCTGGAATTTTCCAGAGCGCGATCGGCAACCAGCACGAGCCGGTCTGCCTTGAACGGCTTCTCGATAAAGTCGTAAGCGCCGCGCTTGATCGCAGCGACAGCAGTCTCGACATTGCCGTGGCCGGAGATCATGACCACGGGCAGATCGGGATATTGCTCCTTCGCGGCATCCAGCAATTGCAGTCCGTCGAGCTTTGAGCCCTGCAGCCAGATGTCCAGAAACAGCAGGTTCGGACGTCGCGCCTTGATGGCCTCGATCGCGCCGTCGCCATCGCGCGCCGTCCGCGTCGCATAACCTTCATCCTGGAGAATACCCGAAACCAGTTCGCAGATGTCAGGCTCGTCGTCGACGATGAGAATTTCTGCCGTCATGATGTTACGCTCGCAGGGCTGGACTTATCGTCCGTTTTTGAACTCGTGCTGTTTGCTTGCGGCGGATTGACGGCAAAGCGCAGTCTTATCCACGCACCGTTTCGTCCCGCTTCTTTCTCGGATGCGTCGTGTAGTTCGATTCCTCCGCCATGCTCTTCAAGAATCTTGCCGACGATCGCGAGGCCCAATCCGGTCCCCTTCTCCCGAGTCGTCACATAAGGTTCGAGCAGGCGCGAACGGTTTTCCTTCGGCAGGCCGATGCCGTTGTCGATCACGTCGATGCTGACCATCCCGTTTTCTTCGGTCGCCATCACCTCGATGCGCCCCTTCGGTGAACCCTCGGGCAACGCCGAAATGGCTTCCGTGCCATTCTTGATGATGTTGGTCAGGGCCTGCGACACGAGGCGACGATCGAAACGCGCCTGCATCGGACCTTCAGGAATCTGCAAGTCGATATCGATGTCAGGATGACCGACACGCATAAGAAACACGGCCTGGCGGACCGTGTCCGCGACATCTTCCGGCTCCATTACAGGCTTGGGCATGCGCGCGAAGCGGGAAAACTCGTCTACCATCCGGCGGATGTCGTCGACCTGTCTCACGATGGTGTCGGTGCATTGTTCGAAGATGGCGCGATCTTCGACGATGACTTTTCCGTATTTGCGCCGCAGCCGTTCGGCGGAAAGCTGGATGGGCGTCAGCGGATTCTTGATCTCGTGCGCGATGCGCCGTGCGACATCCGCCCATGCCGATGTGCGTTGCGCCGTCACAAGCTCGGTGATGTCGTCGATCGTGACCACGTAGCCGTGTTCGGCGTCGGCGGATTGCTCAGTCGTTACGCGGACCGAGAGGTTGCGCTCTCGCCCTTTCCGGCTGAGCGTGACCTGTCCCTGCGCAAGGCGCTGGCCGTTTTCGATGGCCTGCTGCACGAGCTCCGCCAGCTCCGGCACGACATCGAGCAATGGTTTGCCCATCACTTCCGACGCAGGCGATCCGATCAGTTGCTCCGCCGACCGGTTGAGAATGCTGATCTTCCCATCATGGTCGACGCCGATAATTCCGGCGCTCGCGCCCGCCAGCACCGCTTCGCCGAAGCGCCTGCGGCTGTCGATCAGATCTCGCGCTCGCATCAGATCGTCACGTTGCGTCCGCAGATCATGTGTCATGCGGTTGAAGGTCTCGCCGAGCTGCCCAACGTCTCCTTCGGAACGGTTCACCGGGACCTGCACATGCAGATTGCCGGTGGCCACCACATTCGCAGCGCCGATCAGGCGTCGGATCGGCGCGACCAGCCGGTTCGCGAAATTCAGGCCGATCAGTACCGAGGACAGGATCACGATCAGCGCAATGACGGTGTACATCAGTCCGAACGCGACCGTGACGCCCGCGCGGCGCGATTCCATCAGCGCATAGTCGGATACGCTGGCGCGGGTTTCGCGCAAATGCGCCACCACACGTGGATCAAGCGCGCGCGCGATGTAGAGATACATCGTGTCGTAGTTGCGCAGCTTGATGATGGCCGCGACCGAGTTGGCGTCCGGAAGGATGGCAATTTGCGGCTGCGTTTCGCTCAGGGTCCGCACGATCTCCTTGCTCGGAATCGAAAAATCCTGGGTCGCCCGAAGGCTGGTGCGCTCGATGACCTCCAGATCACCGTTGATGATCACCGCGACCTGAAGCCCCCGGATCGTGGCCTGCGCAGTCAGGAACTGCTGGAAACGCTCGCGCTCGGAATCAAAAAGCGGCTTCGCCCGCGTGACGTCCTGCGACATCGCAAGAATGTCGCCGCGGATCATCTGCGCGTGCTCGCCGAGATAGGCTTCGGCAACGGACAGCGAGTTTCCAATGATCGCCTTGGTGCGGACCGAGAAGAACCGGTCGAGGCCGCGGTCGAGTGTGATGGTGGCGACGATTGCGACCAGAATGGTCGGGACTGCGGCGATGATCGCGAAAAGGCCGACGATGCGCACATGCAGCCGCGAACCCGCACGCCCGTGCCGGCGCGCCTGCACGATCTGCATGATTTCGCGTGCGATCACAGCGATCAGGATCAGCGCGGCCACGCCATTGATCCCGAGCAGGCTGACAACGACGTTATGGGTCGGTGGAAGCGGGGTCAGTCCGGACAGGACGAGGAAAGTCGCGAGCGCCGACAGCAGCGCCGCGCCCACGGCGACGAATCCGATCACGCGCCACGGCAGGCGGCGTCCGGCACCCAGAGCGGTCGATTTCTCGAGCGGCAACGATTGGTCCGCGGTAGCCATCGCCCCCCGTTGCGATTTTGCTTTGTTGAACAGCCGGATCAGGCCGCAATGATGTATTTATACAACATTGTTGCGGAATTGCGACTAATCCACGGCAGCGCCGCAGTCAATTCAACTGCTTGTGCGGATCACCTGGATGTCCAGATCCCTGATCTTTTTCCGCAGGGTATTGCGGTTCACGCCCAGGAGGTCGGCGGCGCGAATCTGGTTTCCGCGGGTCGCCGCAAGCGCTGCCGTGAGCAGCGGATATTCGACCTCCCGCAGGACACGGTGATAGAGGCCGGGAGGCGGAAGATTTTCCGGGAAGCCGGCAAAGTAGCGGGCGAGATTGCGCTCGACGGCGGCCGACAGGTTGTCGGACGAACCGGTATCCACGTCCTGGCTCACCGCAGGCTGGGTCAATTCCGCTTCCACGACGGCCAGCGTGATCAGTTCATGCGGATAGAGGGCCGCAAGCCGGCGGGCGAGATTCTCGAGCTCGCGGACATTCCCCGGCCACGGATATTTTTTCATCCGCTCAAGCGCGGCCTGATCGATCTGCTTGCGCGGCAGGCCCTCACGCTCGGCGAGCGCGAAGAAGTGGCGGATCAGGTCGGGCACGTCTTCGGCACGCTCACGCAGCGGGGGCAGACGCAGCGGGACCACGTTGAGCCGGAAGAACAGATCCTCGCGGAACAGCCCCTGCTGGATCAGGATCCGCAGATCCTTGTTGGTTGCCGCAACGATGCGCACGTCGGTCTTGATCGGCGTACGGCCGCCCACGGTCGTGTATTCGCCCTGCTGCAGGACGCGCAGCAGACGCGTCTGCGCCTCCATTGGCATGTCGCCGATCTCGTCGAGGAACAGCGTGCCGCCTTCCGCCTGCTCGAAGCGGCCTGACGAGCGGCTGTTGGCGCCGGTGAACGCGCCCTTCTCGTGGCCGAACAATTCCGACTCGATCAGGTCACGCGGAATGGCCGCCATATTGATCGCGACGAATGGCCCGCCGCGGCGCTTGCCATAGTCGTGCAGCGCGCGCGCGACCAGTTCCTTGCCGGTTCCGGACTCGCCGTTGATCATCACCGTCAGATCGGTCTGCATCAGGCGCGCGAGCAGGCGATAGATCTCCTGCATTGCGGGTGACCGACCGACCAGCGGGATCGACGAATCGATCTCTTCGGGCTTGCCGATGCGCGGCTTGTCCTTCGGCTCGGACAGAGCGCGGCCGACGATGCCGATCAGCTCCTTCAGGTCGAAAGGCTTCGGCAGATATTCATAGGCGCCGCGCTCGGAGGCGCGGATCGCGGTCATGAACGTGTTCTGCGCGCTCATGACGATGATCGGCAGTTCCGGCCGCAGCTTCTTGATGCGCGGAATCAACTCGAACGCGTTCTCGTCCGGCATCACCACGTCGGTTATGACGAGATCGCCCTCGCCCTGGCTGACCCAACGCCACAGCGTGGCGGCGTTGCTGGTCGAGCGAACTTCATAGCCCGCACGGGACAGCGCCTGGTTCAGCACGGTCCGGATCGCGGCGTCGTCATCGGCGACGAGAATGTTTCCCGCAGGCATCTGCATCAGCCTTCGCTGCTCATTGTGCTTCGGCCTCCGCCGGTTCTGGTTCTTCCACCGGAGTGCGGCTCGAGCCGTTTCCGGCATACATCGGCATCAGAACCCGGAAGACGGTGTGCCGGGATTGAGATTCGCATTCGATGATGCCGCCATGGTCCCCAATGATCTTCGCGACCAATGCAAGTCCGAGGCCAGATCCGGAGGCTTTCGTGGTCACGAATGGGTCGAAGAGGTGCGGCAGCAGATCGGGCGGAACTCCGGGACCATTGTCCTTGATGCAGAATTCCATCGGCAGCGACACGCGCGACCGGCTGCCCGGCAATGTGAGCCGCACGCCCGGCCGGAACGCCGTGGTCATATGGATTTCGCCATCGATCGCGCCCTCGCCGATCGATTCGGCCGCGTTCTTGACGAGGTTGAGGAAGACCTGAACGAGCTGATCGCGGTTGGCGAGGACCGGCGGCAGCGAGGGATCGTATTCCTCGACAAAGCGGATGTGCCGCGCAAAACCCGACTGTGCGAGCCGCTTCACATGCTCGAGTACGGCATGGATGTTGACCGGCGCGCGTTCGACGGGGCGTTCGTCGGCGAACACTTCCATGCGGTCGACCAGTTTCACGATGCGGTCGGCCTCGTCGCAGATCAGCCGTGTCAGCGTGCGATCCTCGTCGCCGGCGGATTGCTCGAGCAATTGTGCTGCGCCGCGAATGCCCGACAGCGGATTCTTGATTTCGTGCGCAAGCATCGAGGCAAGCGCGCTCACCGAACGCGCGGCGCCGCGATGTGTCAGCTGACGGTCCATCTTGTCCGCGATGGTGCGCTCTTGCAGCATCACCACGACATGGCCTTCGCGCTCGGGCAGTGGCGCGACATAAAGATCGACGACCCGTTCACCTGGATTGCGCGGCGTGGACAGATCGACGCGATATTCGTTGACCGCGCCGCCACGCTCGCGGACCTGATCGACAAGCGACAGCAGCGGGCTTCCGAACGGAACAAGTTCACGCAGCAGATGCCGCTTGAGCAACTGGGCGGAGACGTCGAAAAAGTTCTCGGCAGCGACATTCGCATCGATGATCTTGCCGTCCCGCGCGACCACGACAACCGGCAGAGGCAACGCATTCACGATTGCCTCGGGAGCTCCGGACGTGCTTGCGATACGCAGACTCATGCCGCACTCCTCAAGCCCTGCCCGCCGGAGCGCGTTTCGCTCAGCGCCTCGAAGGCGGCAAATGCGTCGGACAAAAGACGCTGCGTTTCCGCCGGTGTATCGGCCGTCAGCACCCGCGCGCGCCAGGATTTCACGACACCCACCGACGCTCCGGAGCACTCGCCAGCGACATCGATGGCGGCAGCAAGGTGCTTACGCGCATGGCGTCTGCCGATTTCGACACCGTGATGCTCGACCATCTCTTCATAGAGGTCGCTTGCGATCGTGAATTGCTCGCGCAGCGGCGGATCGCCCGCTTCCGACCCGTCCTCGAGATGACGCGCGATCTGGCCCGGCAGCCATGGACGCCCGAGTGCCGCTCGTCCC
>Ga0180218_1001747_pt1 | contig 12566 bp, 13 predicted proteins | sample eDN3rd37CKraftBY_FD_151334 | JGI IMG/M metagenome (GOLD analysis project Ga0180218, IMG submission 151334) | Enriched backyard soil microbial communities from Emeryville, California, USA - eDNA 3rd pass 37_C Kraft BY (version 2) (version 2) | ecosystem: Environmental > Terrestrial > Soil >... | reverse complement strand
CGCGCCTGCGGCTTGATCTCCTGGGCGGCGAAGACGCCGCGCACCGGGGCCAGCAGCGGGTCACGGTTGAGGAGGTCGAGGTAGCGGGTCAGCTGCTCGACGCCGTCGATGTCGCCGCGGCGCTTCAGCTCGACCGCCACGGTCGCGCCGGAGCCGTCGCGGGCGAGGATGTCGACCGGTCCGATCGCCGTCATGTACTCGCGGCGCACCAGCGTGTGGCCCGCGCCGAGGAGGTGGATCTGCGCGGCCAGCAGCTCCTGCAGGTGCGCCTCCACGCCGTCCTTGACGAGGCCCGGGTCGACGCCGAGGTCGTGGGCCGAGTCGTGCTCCACCTCGTGCAGCTCGATCTCGAGGCGGTCGTCGGACTTCTGGTGCTGCACCGTCCAGACCTGCGTGACGCCGCGCTCCCGCGCCTCGTCGTCGGGGTCGCCGACCGCCATGACGCACGGGGGGCTCATCCAGTTGAGCGGCTTGTAGGAGCCGCCGTCGGAGTGCAGCAGGACGCTGCCGTCCGCCTTGACGACGAGGAGCCGCGTGGCCAGCGGCAGGTGGGCGGTGAGCCGGCCCGTGTACCGGGCCGAGCAGCGGGCGACGACGAGACGCACGGTCCCCCTCTTCGTTCGTGGCGGGTGCTGCGGGGCGGGCGCCGCGGGCGACGCCACCAGGGAGGATACGCGGGCGGTCTACAGGACGAGGTCGCGGCGCCCCGGGGGCGCGGACTCGAGCCACGACGCCAGCCCCGCGTAGGCGCCGGAGGACATCAGCAGCTCGAAGTCGGTGCCGTCGTAGCGGCAGCGCACCAGCACCTGGTCGGGTTGGCCGGCCTGGTCGAGCGGGGCGCGGCCGGTGATCGAGAGCCCGTCGCGTCGCCAGACGCGCGCCGGGCGCGGCGCGAGCGACCACCCGCGCCACCAGTCGATGCGGCCCACGGCGTAGTGGGCGATCCCCACCATCCACGCGGCCTGCGGGTCGTCCGCGGGCCGGGCGTGGCAGGGGAAGGAGCCGACCCTCCGGGAGAGGGTCCGCAGGCGGGAGGCGCCGGCGGCGAGCACCAGTCCGAGCGCGACGACGAGAGCCACCGCGGTCCAGACGACGTACGCCACCGGCACCTGCCTCAGCGCAGCGCCGGCTCGCGGCCGGACAGCTCCGAGACCTCGTCGACGACGATCGTCACGAGGTTGCCGTCGACGGAGACGAAGCCGCCGGTGACGTGCGCCTCGACCGCGGTCCCGTGGGCCGTCGACACCTTGACCGTGCCCGGGCGCAGCACCGCGAGGAGCGGGGCGTGGCCGGCGAGGATGCCGACCTGGCCGTCGACGGACGGGGCGCTGACCTCGCGCGCCGCGCCGGACCAGACCTTGCGGTCGGCCGCGACGAGGTCCACGTTCAGCTCTGCCATCTCCATGTCCTCTTTCCGATCGTGCGGGGTTCGTCAGGCGGTCGCGTCGCCCCGCCGGGAGGCGGTGCCTCCCGGCGGGGCGACGCGGCGGGACGAGACCGTCAGGCCCCGTACTCCTTCTGGATCCGGGCCCAGTTCTCCTCGAGCATCTCGAGGCCGCCGATGTTGTAGAACGCCTGCTCGGCGATGTGGTCGAACTCGCCCTCGGCGATCTTCTTGAACGCCTCGATGGTCTCGCTCAGCGGCACGGTGGAACCCTCCACGCCGGTGAACTTCTTCGCCATGTAGGTGTTCTGCGAGAGGAACTGCTGGATGCGGCGCGCACGCGCCACGACCGTCTTGTCCTCCTCCGAGAGCTCGTCCACACCGAGGATCGCGATGATGTCCTGCAGCTCCTTGTTGCGCTGCAGGATCGACTTCACCTGGGTGGCCACGTCGTAGTGCTCCTGGCCCACGTAGCGCGGGTCGAGGATGCGGGACGTCGAGGTCAGCGGGTCGATCGCCGGGTACAGACCCTTCGACGCGATCTCTCGGGAGAGCTCGGTCGTCGCGTCCAGGTGGGCGAACGTGGTCGCCGGCGCCGGGTCGGTGTAGTCGTCCGCCGGCACGTAGATCGCCTGCAGCGAGGTGATCGAGTGACCACGCGTCGAGGTGATGCGCTCCTGCAGGAGGCCCATCTCGTCGGCCAGGTTGGGCTGGTAGCCCACGGCGGACGGCATGCGGCCCAGCAGGGTCGACACCTCGGAGCCGGCCTGCGTGAACCGGAAGATGTTGTCGATGAAGAGCAGCACGTCCTGCTTGCGCACGTCGCGGAAGTACTCCGCCATCGTCAGCGCGGACAGGGCGACGCGCAGACGCGTGCCCGGCGGCTCGTCCATCTGGCCGAAGACCAGGGCCGTCTTGTCGAAGACGCCGGCCTCCTCCATCTCGGCGATGAGGTCGTTGCCCTCACGGGTGCGCTCGCCGACGCCGGCGAACACGGACACACCGCCGTGGTCCTGCGCGACGCGCTGGATCATCTCCTGGATGAGGACCGTCTTGCCGACGCCCGCACCACCGAAGAGGCCGATCTTGCCACCCTGCACGTACGGGGTGAGGAGGTCGATCGACTTGATGCCCGTCTCGAACATCTGCGTCTTCGACTCGAGCTGGTCGAAGGCCGGCGGCTTGCGGTGGATGGGCCACCGCTCGGTGATCTCGATCTTCTCGCCCGGCTCGGCGTTCAGCACGTCGCCGGTCACGTTGAAGACCTTGCCCTTGGTGACGTCGCCGACGGGCACGCTGATCGGCGCCCCCGTGTCGGTGACGACGGCGCCGCGCACGAGGCCGTCGGTCGGCTTCAGCGCGATCGCGCGGACCAGGGAGTCGCCGAGGTGCTGGGCGACCTCGAGCATGAGGGTGAAGGACTTCTCGCCCTCGCCCTGCGACGACAGGTCGATGTCGACCGTCAGGGCGTTGTAGATGTCGGGGATCGCGTCCTCGGGGAACTCGATGTCGACGACGGGGCCGATCACGCGCGCGACACGGCCCACGCCGGGTCCGCTCTGGTGCTCGACCGGGGCTTCCACGGTGGTGGCGGTCATTGCTTGCCTCGCTTCGAAAGGTTCGTTCCGGGTGTCAGGGTGGGCGTCATGACGCCGCGAGGGCGTCGGCACCCGAGACGATCTCGCTGATCTCCTGGGTGATGTCCGCCTGGCGAGCCTGGTTCGCCAGGCGCGTGTAGGTACGGATCAGGTCCTCGGCGTTGTCCGTCGCCGTGTGCATCGCCCGCTGGCGCGCGGCCAGCTCGGACGCCGCGGCGTCGAGCATGAAGCTGAAGATGCGGCTGCGCACGTACCGCGGCAGGAGGGCGTCCAGGACGCTCTCCGGCGACGGCTCGAAGTCGTACAGCGGGAACGCGTCGTGCTCGCCGGGCACGGCCACGCCCTCGACGACCTCGAGGGGCAGCATCCGCACGACGCGCGGGCGCTGCGTGACCATGTTGACGAACTGCGTGTACACGACGTGCAGCTCCGAGACGCCGCCCTCGTCCGCCGGGGCGAGGAACGCCCCGAGCAGCGTGTCGGCGATCTCGCCGGCGACGTCCGAGTCCGGGCTGTCCGAGCCGTACGACCACTGCCCCGCGAGCTGGCGCCCGCGGTAGCTGTAGTACGAGACGGCGCGGCGGCCGGTCGCGTAGAGCTCGACCTGCTTGCCCTCGCCCTGCAGCTGCGCGACCAGGCGCTCCGTCTCGCGGATGATCGACGCCGAGTAGGCGCCGGCCATGCCGCGGTCGGACGCGATCACGAGGACCGCGACGCGGTCGGTGTCGTGCCGCTCGCTCGTCAGCGGGTGCTTGGTCGACGTGTGCGTCGCCACGGCGGACACCGCGCGGGTGATGGCCCGCTCGTACGGTGCCGCCGCGGCGGTGCGCGCCCGCGCCTTGCCGATGCGGGAGGCCGCGATCAGCTCCTGCGCGCGGAACATCTTCTTCAGCGACTGCGTCGACTTGATCCGCTGCTTGTAGATGCGCTGGGCTCCACCGGCCATGCTCAGGCCTTCTTCTGCACGACGAGCTGCTCCTGCTCGACGTCCGCGGCGTCGCCCTCGCCGTCACCGCCGACGAGCGGGGTGCCGTCGCCCTTGAGGAAGCCGTTGCGGACGTCCTCGACGGCCGCGGCCAGCGCGTCCTCGGTGTCCTGCTCGAGCTTGCCGGTCTCGGCGATCGTGGAGAGCACCGAGGTGTTCCGACGCAGGTGGTCGAGCATCTCGGACTCGAACCGCTTGACGTCCTCGACGGGGACGTCGTCGAGCTTGCCCTTGGTGCCGGCCCACACGGACGCGACCTGGTCCTCGACCGGGTACGGCGTGTACTGCGGCTGCTTGAGCAGCTCCATCAGCACCGCACCGCGGGCCAGCTGGCCGCGCGACGCCGCGTCGAGGTCGGACGCGAACATCGCGAACGCCTCGAGCGAGCGGTACTGCGCCAGCTCGAGCTTCAGCGTGCCGGAGACCTTCTTCATCGCCTTGATCTGCGCGTCGCCGCCGACTCGGGAGACGGAGATACCGACGTCGACCGCGGGGCGCTGGTCGGCGTTGAAGAGGTCCGACTGCAGGAAGATCTGGCCGTCGGTGATGGAGATGACGTTGGTCGGGATGTACGCCGAGACGTCGTTCGCCTTGGTCTCGATGATCGGCAGGCCGGTCATCGAGCCCGCGCCCAGGTCGTCCGAGAGCTTGGCGCAGCGCTCGAGCAGCCGGGAGTGCAGGTAGAAGACGTCGCCGGGGTACGCCTCGCGGCCCGGCGGGCGGCGCAGCAGCAGCGACACGGCACGGTAGGCCTCGGCCTGCTTCGACAGGTCGTCGAAGATGACCAGCACGTGCTTGCCCTGGTACATCCAGTGCTGGCCGATGGCCGAGCCGGTGTACGGGGCGATGTACTTGAAGCCCGCCGGGTCGGACGCCGGGGCGGCGACGATCGTCGTGTACTCGAGCGCGCCGGCTTCCTCGAGGGCGCCGCGCACGGAGGCGATCGTCGAGCCCTTCTGGCCGACGGCGACGTAGATGCAGCGGACCTGCTTGTTCGGGTCGCCCGACTCCCAGTTGGCCTTCTGGTTGATGATCGTGTCGATCGCGATCGCCGTCTTGCCGGTCTGCCGGTCGCCGATGATCAGCTGACGCTGACCGCGACCGATCGGGATCATCGAGTCGATCGCCTTCATGCCGGTCTGCAGCGGCTCGTGCACCGACTTGCGCTGCATGACGCCGGGCGCCTGGAGCTCGAGGGCGCGACGGCCCTCGCTCTCGATGTCGCCCAGACCGTCGATCGGGTTGCCCAGCGGGTCGACGACGCGGCCGAGGTAGCCCTCGCCCACGGGGACGGACAGGACCTCGCCGGTGCGGCGGACCTCCTGCCCCTCCTCGATGCCCGTGAACTCGCCCAGGACGACGACGCCGATCTCGCGGACGTCCAGGTTCAGGGCGAGGCCGAGCGTCCCGTCCTCGAACCGCAGCAGCTCGTTCGCCATCGCGCCGGGGAGACCCTCGACGTAGGCGATGCCGTCGGCGGCGACGGTGACGCGGCCGACCTCCTCGCTGACCGCGCCCTCGGGCTCGTACGACTTCACGAAGCTGTCCAGAGCGGCGCGGATCTCCTCCGGCCGGATCGTCAGCTCAGCCATTGCTCTCTCCTGTCGTGGCCGCGTATCGCGCGGCCTCACGTTCTGCGTAGCCGACCGGGGCCGGCGCTGGGCCTAGGGGTTCAGCCGGCCAGCCGGCGACGGGCGTCGGCCAGGCGGGACAGCACGGTGGAGTCGACGACGTCGGCGCCGACCTGGATGCGCAGGCCGCCGATGACGGCGGCGTCGACCGTGACGTTGAGCTGCACGGGGCGCCCGTAGGCGCGCTCGAGCAGCCCGGCGAGCCGGTCCTGCTGGGACTGGCTGAGCACGCTGCCGCTCGTGACCGTGGCCACGAGACGGCGACGACGCTCGGCGGCGATCTCCCCGTACCACAGCAGCGTCGCCACGAAGCGGCGGCCGCGCAGGGCGGTCGTGGCGCGCCGGGCGAGCACGAGCGTCACGTCGTCGACCTTGCCCGTGAGCAGGGTGTCGACGAGCTGCGCGCGGCGCTCGGGGTCGGACGCGGGGTCCGAGAGCACCTGGCGCGCCTCGCGCTGCCCGACGAGCGCCCGGGTCAGCCGGAACAGCTCGTCCTCGACGGTCTCGAGGGTGCCGCGTGCCTCGGCGGACGCCAGCACGGCGTCGAGCCCGAGACGCTCGACGGCGTCCACGAGGTCCGCGTCGCCGGCCCAGCGCGACCGCGCCAGGCCCGTGACGAGGTCGACGACGCGCTCGTCGAAGCCCCCGGCGAGGATGCGGCCCGCCAGGGCCGCGCGGTCCTCCGGGCTGCGCGACGGGTCGGCGAGCGACCGGCGCAGCGGCCCGGACTCGTCCAGGGCGGCGACGACGGCGAACAGCTGCTCGCCGAGCGCCTTCGCGTCGGCCCCGGCGGCCCGCAGGACCGGCTCGAACCGCTCCTGCGCCGCCGCGAGGGATGCTCCGCTGGTGCCCCGCATCAGCCCTCCTTGCCGACCGAGTTGCCGACCGACGCCGTGCGGGACTCGCCGCCCGCGGCCTCGAGCTCGTCGAGGAAGCGGTCGACGACGCGCGACTGGCGCGCGGAGTCCTGCAGCGACTCGCCGACGATCTTCGACGCCAGCTCCGTGGCCAGCTCGCCGACCTCGGCACGCAGCGAGACGGCCGCCGTCTGGCGCTCCGCCTCGATCTGGCGGTGGGCGGTCTCGACGATGCGCGAGGCCTCCTCGTGCGCCTTGGTGCGGAGCTCCGCGACGATGGCGGTGCCCTCGGCGCGCGCCTCCTCGCGGGTCTTCGCGGCGTCGGCACGGGCCTCGGCGAGCTGCTGGTGGTACTCCTTCAGCGCCTCCGCGGCCTCCTCCTGCGCCTTCTCCGCCTTGGCGATGCCGCCCTCGATCTTCGCGGTGCGCTCGTCCAGCACGGCCTGGAACTTGGGCAGGACGTACTTGTAGAACACGATCCCGACGATGATCACGATGATCAGCGACCACACGATGTCCGGCGTGTGCGGCAGCAGGATGTTCTGGGTCCCCTCCTCCGCGGCGACGACGTCCGCGGTCGAGGTGCTCAGGGGGGAAGCCATCACGCCGGGACGATGAAGCCGGCCACCAGGCCGAGGAGCGCGAGCACCTCGACGAAGGCGATACCGATGAACATCGTGGTACGGAGCTGGCCGGAGACCTCGGGCTGGCGGGCCATGCCCTCGATCGTCTTGCCGATGAGGATGCCGAGGCCGATGCCGGGGCCGACCGCCGCGAGGCCGTAACCGATCGTGCCGATGTTTCCGGAGACCTCGGCGAGGGTGGTGACGTCCACTGGGTTTCCTTCCGTTGGGCGCCGGGCCTCGGGTGGCCCGGCGTCTCTTTGTGGTTGCAGGTGGTGGAGCGGGTGTCCGGCTCAGGCCGGGAACCGCGAGACGGTCAGTGCTCCGCCTCGACGGACATGTTGAGGTAGACGGCGGTGAGGATCGCGAAGACGTAGGCCTGGAGGGCCGCCACGAAGATCTCGAAGAAGAAGAACGCCGCGCCCGCCACGAACGTGCCCGCGCCGAAGAGCTTCATCGCGCCGGCGGAGTCGAAGAGGAAGAACGACGTGGCCGCGAAGCAGATCGCGAGCATGAGGTGCCCGGCGACCATGTTGGCCAGCAGTCGGATGACGAGCGTCGCGGGACGCAGGATGAAGACCTGCAGCGCCTCGATCGGCACGAGCAGCAGGTACAGCGGCTTCGGCACGCCCGGGGGGAACAGCGAGTTCTTCAGGTAGCCGCCGAGCCCGTGCGCCTTGACACCCGCGGAGAGGTACATGACGTAGGTCCACGCCGCGAGCACGATCGGCAGGCCGATCACGGACGTTCCCGCGATGTTGAGGAACGGGATCACCGCGGCGATGTTCATCACCAGCACGGTGCAGAAGATCGTCGCGAGCAGCTTGAAGTACTTGCGGCCGTTCTCCTGGCCCAGCACCTCGATGGCGATCGAGTTCCGCACGAAGTCGAGGACCATCTCGACACCGTTCTGGAACCGGCCGGGCACCAGGCGGGCGCGACGGGCGGCGATGCAGAACACCAGCAGCAGGACGGCCGCCATGATGACGCGGACCAGCATGATCCGGTTGAACTCGAAGGGCGTGCCCTCGAAGAAGATGGCCGGCGGGAAGAAGTCCGCGATCGTCGGCGCTTCGAAGCCACCGCCCTCGGCGGCGAGCAGCATGGGGATCGCTGGCGTAGACAGGGGATTCTCCCGGAGGTCGTACGGTCCGGGCGCTCCACCGCTGGGCGGGCACGCCATCGGACCTGGCCGTCATGGATTCGCGGACAGCCTACCGGATGTTCACAGGTGCTCCGACATTCGGGAGCAGAATTTCCGGCAAGATCACGCGGCTTGTGAAGAAGCGCACGATGTTGCCCCCGGCGACGGATGGTCGCCCGGCGCAAGCACCCTGGTCAGGCGGGTGGCGTCACGGCTGCACGTACGGCACACGGCCGCTGTTCACAGCCCGGTAGTCGAGCAGCGCGGAGCCGATCGCGCCCACCGCGAGCACCACGAGCAGCACCCACGGGTCGTAGAACGTGCGGCCCTGGATCAGCACCAGCACCACGATGAGCACGACGATCTTGGCCACCCACGCCCCCATGACGAACGCCGCCATCCGCGCCGGGCTCGAGCCGACGGTGCGCATCATCGACCAGATCGTCGTCGCGCAGAAGAACGCCGCGATCGCGGCGCCCACCAGCGCGCCCCAGAGGCCGGGCAGGCCGGCCACCAGGAGGCCGATCCCCCCGCCCAGCACGACCAGGGCGCCGACGAGCAGCAGCGTGTCCCGCAGCGCCGTCCGCAGCACCCGGCGCTCCGCGGCGGCGGCGTGCTCGACCGTGGCGCCTCCGGCCGGGTCGGCCGCAGGGTCGGGAGTCGGGCCGGGGGTGTCGGGCGTCGTCATCGCTGGCGTCCTTCGTGCGTCGTCAGGGTGGGCGCCGGCGGTACGGCCGGCGGGGTCGGGGTACGGGGGGTCGCGGGCGCGGGGTGCGCCGCAGCGACCGTGGGGTGGCTGCCGGTGGCGACGTCGTCGTCCAGGAAGCGGCCGCGGGTGCGCAGCGGCCCGAGCGTGAGGAGCAGCGCGACGACCATGGCGACCGCGAGGCCCGCGAGGACCGCCTTCCAGTCCCACAGCACGAGCGCCGCCACGCCGAAGGCGAGCACCGCGGCCCAGACGTAGAGGATCAGCACGGCGCGCCGGTGGGAGTGCCCGAGCGCCAGCATCCGGTGGTGCAGGTGCATGCGGTCGGGGTGGAACGGGGACTTCCCCGCCGCGAGGCGGCGGACCACGGCCATCGCCATGTCGAGCAGCGGCAGCAGCACGACCGCGACAGGCAGCAGCAGCGGGATGAACAGGGGCACCCGCTGCGCCCCGGAGAGCGTCGCGCCCATCGAGACCGGGTCGACGTTCCCGGTGATCGTGATGGCCGAGCCGGCGAAGACGAGGCCGAGCACCATCGAGCCCGAGTCGCCCATGAAGATGTGCGACGGGAAGAAGTTGTGCGGCAGGAAGCCGAGACACGCGCCCACGAGCACGGCCATCATGAGCGTCGCGAGGTTGGCGTAGTTCTCCGGCGTCGCCTGCTGGGTCAGCCCGTAGGTGTACAGCAGGAAGGCGGACCCGCCGATCGCGATGAGGCCCGCCGCCAGCCCGTCCAGGCCGTCGACGAAGTTCACCGCGTTCATCGCCACGACGACCACCAGGATCGTGAGGAACAGCGAGATCCGCGACGAGGTGATGAACAGCCAGTCCGGCGTGGGCAGCGACGTCAGCTGCACCTGCTGCCAGGCCATGAACCCCGCCGCGAGCACCTGCCCGGCGAGCTTGGTCATCCAGTCCAGGTCCCACACGTCGTCGGCCCAGCCCAGCAGGCAGACGATGACGGCGCCGCCGACGATGCCCCACGCCTGCGGGCCCGTCTCGAACACGCCCGCGAGGAACGGCATCTGCGACGCCAGCACCACCGCGACGACGATGCCGAGCAGCATCGCCAGGCCGCCGAGCCGGGGCGTCGGCTGCACGTGCACGTCGCGCGCCCGCACCGCGGTGATCGCGTTCGTGCGGCGGGCGACCCACCGCGCGCCCGGCGTGGCGAGGTACGTGACCGCCGCCGAGACGAGCAGCAGGAGCAGGTAGGCCCTCACCCGGCGGACTCCTCCGCGGGCGCGGCACCCTGCTCCTCCGGCCCGTCTGCCGACGTCCCGTCGGCGGACGTCGCCTCGGACGCGTCGTCGGCCTCGGCGGTCTCCTCGTCCGGCTCGTCGACCCCGCGCACGGGCGCGACGTCGTTGAGCGCCTCGAGCGTGATCGCCCCCTGACGCACCACGCGCAGGTGCTCGCCGGTGGCGTCGACGATGGTCGAGGCGACCCCGCCGGGCGCGTCGCCGCCGTCGAGGTAGACGGTCACCGCGTCGCCGAGCTGCGCGCGGGCGTCGGCGACGTCGAGGGCGGCCGGGTTGCCGGTGGCGTTGGCGCTCGAGACGGCGAGCGGGCCGGTGCGGCGCAGGAGCGCCAGGGCGGCCGGGTGGTCGGGCATGCGCAGCGCGACGGTGCCGTGCGTCTCCCCCAGGTCCCACTGCAGCGAGGGCTGGGCCTGCAGGATGATCGTGAGCCCGCCCGGCCAGAACGCCTCGGCCAGCCTGCGCGCGCCGTCGGGCACCTCGGTGGCCAGGCCGTCGAGGGTGCGGACGTCCGGGATGAGGACGGGCGGGGGCATCTGGCGCCCGCGGCCCTTGGCCGCGAGCAGGGCCGCGACGGCCTCCGCGTCGAAGGCGTCGGCGCCGATGCCGTAGACGGTGTCGGTCGGCAGCACCAGCAGGCCGCCGCGCGAGACCGTGTTCACCGCCTCGTCGATCGCAGGGCCCCAGGTGTTCGGATCGGTGACGTCGTGCACGCTGCTCACGGGCTCAGTCTGTCACGGTTCGACCGGCCGCCCGGCGGTCGTCCGTGTCCTCGTGCGGGTCCTGGTGGAGGTCCTGGTGCGGGTTCCCGGCCGCCGTTCCCGCCCGGCGGGCCACCACCATCCGCGGCCGACCGGCGAGGTCGTCGCGCGTGCTCGCGGGCCCGAAGCCGCCCGCCTCCGCGACCATCGCGCGCGCCGCGGCCGCCTGCACCTCCGCGTGCTCCATGACGTACAGCCCGCCCGGGCGCAGCAGCCGCGCCGCGGCCGCGGTGACGCCGCGCGGCACCTCCAGGCCGTCGTCGCCCAGGCCGTAGAGCGCCACGGCCGGGTCGTGGTCGGCCACCTCGGGGTCGCGCGGGACGGCGCCCGGCGGCACGTACGGCGGGTTGGAGACGACGACGTCGACCTGGCCGTCCAGGTCGCGCAGCGCGGTGCGCGCGTCGCCGCGCACCAGGTGCACGACGGCGTCCTGCCGGTCGCCCGTCGCGGCGGCGACGTTGCGGGCCGCCCACCCGTGGGCGGCGGCGTCCAGCTCGACGGCGTGCACCCGGGTGCCGGGGACCTCGGTCGCGACCGCCAGGGCGATCGCTCCCGAGCCGGTGCACAGGTCGACCACGACCGCGGCGCCCTCGCGGGCCACGACGCGCGCCGCCTCGTCGATCGCGACCTGCGCCACCTGCTCCGTCTCCGGGCGCGGGACGAACACGCCCGGCCCGACGGCGAGCTCCAGGTGCCGGAAGGCCGCCACGCCGGTGAGGTGCTGCAGCGGCTCCCGGTCCGCGCGCCGCGCGACGTCGGTCGCGAACCGCTCGGCCGCGCCGTCCGGCAGGCCCCGGTCCAGCACCGCGAGGCGCCGCACCTCCGACCGGTCGACGCCGAGCGCGTGCGCGAGCAGGGTCTCCGCGTCGACGCGCGGGCTGGGCACTCCGGCGGCCGCGAGCCGCGACGTCGCCCTGCGGAGCGCCGCGCCGGTGGTGCGGGGCGTCGCGTCGTCCGCGGCGTCCCGCACCGTGCCCGGCCCCGCGTCAGTCACCCTGGCCGCCCGCCGCGGCGAGCCGCGCCGCCTCGTCGGCGTCGACGGCCGAGCGCACCACCGGGTCGAGGTCGCCCGCGAGCACGTGGTCGAGGTTGTACGCCTTGTACCCGGTGCGGTGGTCCGCGATGCGGTTCTCCGGGAAGTTGTACGTGCGGATCCGCTCGCTGCGGTCCACGGTGCGCACCTGGGAGCGGCGGACGTCGGCCGCGGCCGCCGCGGCGGCCTCCTGCTGCGCGGCGAGCAGCCGGGCACGCAGCACCCGCATCGCCTGCTCCTTGTTCTGCAGCTGCGACTTCTCGTTCTGCATCGACACGACGATCCCCGTGGGCACGTGGGTGATGCGCACGGCGGAGTCCGTCGTGTTCACCGACTGGCCTCCCGGGCCCGACGAGCGGTAGACGTCGATGCGCAGGTCGTTGGGGTCGATCTCCACCTCCCCCGGGTCGTCCACCTCGGGCAGCACCAGCACGCCGGCGGCCGACGTGTGGATGCGCCCCTGCGACTCCGTGACCGGCACGCGCTGCACGCGGTGCACGCCGCCCTCGTACTTGAGGCTGGCCCACACGCCCTCGGCCGGGTCGGAGACGCTGCGCGCCTTGATCGCGACCTGGACGTCCTTGT
>Ga0180218_1001745_pt1 | contig 12573 bp, 9 predicted proteins | sample eDN3rd37CKraftBY_FD_151334 | JGI IMG/M metagenome (GOLD analysis project Ga0180218, IMG submission 151334) | Enriched backyard soil microbial communities from Emeryville, California, USA - eDNA 3rd pass 37_C Kraft BY (version 2) (version 2) | ecosystem: Environmental > Terrestrial > Soil >... | reverse complement strand
GCATCGGCGCTTCGATGAGCTCTTCGGGGCCATGCCTCGCCGCCGCGTCGAAACACAACGTGTCTCCGGGCTCCATCACGTAGCTATCGTCGCCGTGGCGATAGCGCACCTTGCCTGAAAGCATGTAGATCAGTTCGACGCCCGCATGCCTGAAATGCGTGTACGGCACAGCGTCGTCACGAAGCGTGATCAGATAGGGCTCGACAACGACGTTGCCCTTCATCGAATTGCCGAGCAGATCGTATTGATGCCCGGCTTTCGTGCCGCGCCGCTCGATCCGGACGCCGCGGCCGGCTTTCACGAACGAGCAATCCCGGCGCTCCTCACTCTCCGAGAACAGCCGGGTGATCGGCACATTCAGACTCGCAGCCAGGGCCTTGAGCGTCGCGAGCGACGCGGAAATCGCACCATTCTCGATTTTCGACATCATGCTAGCCGACACCCCGGCGGCAGCGCCGAGTTCCGCAACGGTCAGATCGAGGGATTTTCGTAGCCGCCGCACCTCTGCGCCGATCGCGACCTCCAGCGATCGCGGCGTGTCCTCTGGGGGGGCGAGCGACCCGGTCCGCAGCGTCGTCTCGTCCTGATCGCCTGCGGCCCTGCGGACAGCTTTCTTGATGGGACGCTTGCCCTTGGCGCGAACGCTCATGACATCCTCGCAAAGCCTCTGAACTCTACCGAACCTGTTCATAGGATATGTTCTTACCAAGAACAATTCGTTCTTGTTAGTTGACGCATCCGGGACTCGCCTTTAACGTCCAGCATCGCCGTCCCGTCAGGGAAACATCGATTATGTGCGGAATTGTAGGGCTTTTTCTGAAGTCCAGGATGCTCGAGCCGCAGCTCGGCGCGATGCTGTCGCAAATGCTCGGAGTCATGACCGACCGCGGTCCGGACAGCGCCGGCTTCGCCGTGTACGGCGCGGGCGACGGCAGCCATATCAAGTTGACGCTGCGCTCAAACCTCGGCAACGACATCGACACGATCGCCGACGAAATCTCGGCCGACATCGGTGGGCCGCTCGCCAGTTCGAAGCGCGGCAGTCATATCGTCCTGACGACACCGAAAAGCATCGAGCAGAAAGTTCGCGACTGGCTCGCCGCCAACCGCGCGGATGTCCGCGTGGTCGGCGCCGGCAGCCGGATGGAACTTTACAAGGAAGTCGGCCTGCCAAGCGATGTCGCAGAGCGCTTCGCGTTGAAGGACATGGCCGGCACGCATGGCATCGGCCACACCCGCATGGCGACCGAATCGGCGGTGACAACGGATGGCGCTCATCCGTTCTCAACCGGCGTCGACCAGTGCCTCGTGCATAATGGATCGCTGAGCAATCACAACGGCGTGCGCCGCAACCTGCAACGCGACGGACTGACCTTCCAGACCGAGAACGATACCGAGGTGGCGGCCGCTTATCTGACGTGGCGCCTGCGCCAGGGCATGGACCTGAACACCGCCCTCGAGGCATGCCTCTCCGACCTCGATGGCTTCTACACTTTCGTGGTGGGCACCGAATCCGGGTTTGCAGTCCTGCGCGATCCGATCGCCTGCAAGCCGGCGGTGATGGCCGAGACGGACGATTACGTTGCGTTCGGCACGGAATATCGCGCACTCGTCGGCCTCCCCGGCGTCGAGCAGGCGCGCGTGTTCGAGCCCGAGCCCGCCAAGGTCTATGTGTGGGAACGGCACTGATGTCGACGGTCGATCTGGCGAATACACCGCTGCGCGAGCTGAACGCGGCGCTTCACAAGCTGAACGGGCAGACCAACGACACGCATTGGGAGGTCCGCAATCCGCTCGGCAAACACGCCGTCGCCGTTGGCGTCGACGCTCCGGTCACGATCGAGATCGATGGCCATGTCGGTTATTATTGCGGCGGCATGAACAAGCAGGCGCGGATCGTGATCGACGGCAATGCCGGGGTCGGCGTCGGCGAGAACATGATGTCCGGAGAAATCCACATCAAGGGCGACGCCAGCCAGGCCGCAGGCGCGACCGGCCGCGGCGGCTTGCTGATCATCGACGGCAATGCATCGGCACGCTGCGGGATTTCAATGAAAGGTATCGACATCCTCGTCAAAGGCTCGATCGGCCCTATGAGCGCGTTCATGGCGCAAGCCGGCAATCTCGTCGTGCTCGGCGATGCCGGAGAGGCGCTCGGCGATTCGATTTACGAAGCGCGGCTGTTCGTGCGCGGAAAGGTGAAGAGCCTCGGCGCCGACTGCATCGAAAAGACGCCGACCGCGGAGGAGCGCGACATGCTTGCTGCGATCCTCAAGCGCGGCGGATGCGAGTCCATCTCGCCGGACGAGTTCCGGCTCTACGGCTCGGCCCGCAAACTCTACAACTTCCACATCGACAACGTGTCGTCCTACTGAGCAGGACCGAAACAATGACCGCGCCTGTCGGACTGCCGCGTACTACGCCCCGCTTTTCATCGACGTTCGATACCTATTCGATCTCCGAAATCCAGCGCGCCGCTGCGACCGGCATCTACGACATCCGCGGCGGCGGCGCGAAGCGCAAGGTTCCGCATTTCGACGATCTGCTGTTTCTGGGTGCATCGATCTCGCGCTATCCGCTCGAGGGCTATCGCGAGAAATGCGGCACCAATGTCGTGCTGGGCTCGCGCTTTGCGAAGAAGCCGATCGAGATCAAGATTCCGGTCACGATTGCGGGCATGAGCTTCGGCGCCCTCTCCGGCCCCGCCAAGGAAGCGCTTGGCCGCGGCGCATCCGCCATGGGCACGACCACGACCACCGGCGACGGCGGCATGACGCCGGAAGAGCGCGAGCATTCGCAGACGCTGGTCTATCAGGTTCTGCCGTCGCGCTACGGCATGAATCCGGATGACCTGCGCAAGGCCGATGCGATCGAGGTCGTGGTCGGACAGGGCGCCAAACCCGGCGGCGGCGGAATGCTGCTCGGTCAGAAAATCACCGAACGCGTTGCCGGCATGCGCACGCTCCCGCCAGGCATCGACCAGCGCTCGGCCTGCCGTCACCCGGACTGGACGGGCCCGGACGATCTCGAAATCAAGATCGAGGAACTGCGCGAGATCACGGATTGGGAGAAGCCGATCTATGTAAAGGTCGGCGCGAGCCGTCCCTATTACGACACCGCTCTGTCGGTGAAGGCCGGCGCCGACGTCGTCGTCCTTGACGGCATGCAGGGCGGCACGGCTGCGACGCAGGAAGTCTTCATCGAGAATGTCGGGCTGCCGATCCTGTCGGCGATCCGCCCGGCGGTGCAGGCACTTCAGGATCTGGGCATGCATCGCAAGGTGCAGTTGATCGTGTCGGGCGGCATCCGCAACGGCGCAGACGTGGCCAAGGCGCTCGCGCTTGGCGCAGATGCCGTTGCGATCGGAACGGCGGCGTTGATTGCGCTCGGCGACAACGATCCACGTCTTGAGGACGAATACCGCAAGCTCGGCACTACTGCGGGCGCCTATGACGACTGGCACGAAGGCCGCGACCCTGCGGGCATCACGACGCAGGACGAGGCGCTCGCCTCGCGGCTTGATCCGGTCATCGCGGGCCGCAAGCTTGCGAACTATCTCGCGGTGCTGACGCTCGAAGCGCAGACCATCGCGCGCGCCTGCGGCAAGAGTCACGTTCACAATCTCGAGCCGGAAGACCTCGTCGCGCTGACTGTCGAGTCGGCCGCGATGGCTCAGGTCCCGCTCGCGGGTACCAACTGGATACCGGGCAAGCCCCAATTCTGACTTCACGCTGAAATCGTGCCGGGAACACGCCAAAGCGATCATCGAGGGGGTTTTGATGGCAACGGAGTTGGCGGCGGCCGCGAAGGAGCGCGGGATCAAGTATTTTCTGATCTCCTACACTGACCTGTTCGGCACGCAACGCGCCAAGCTGGTCCCCGCCTCAGCCATCAAGGGCATGGCGAAGAACGGAGCCGGGTTCGCAGGCTTCGCCACATGGCTGGACATGACGCCGGCGGACCCGGACCTGTTCGCGGTCCCCGATCCGAACAGCCTCATTCAGTTGCCCTGGAAGCCCGAAGTCGGCTGGCTCGCAGCCGATCTCTGGATGGACGGCAAGCTGGTCGAGCAAAGCCCGCGCAACCTGCTCAAGCGGCTCATCGCCGAGGCCGCAGCCCAGAAGATGGAGATGAAGAGCGGCGTCGAGTGCGAGTTCTTCCTCGTTGCGCCGAATGGCGAGGCGATCTCGGACGACGCCGACCGCCAGAGCAAGCCCTGCTACGATCAGTCCGCGCTGATGCGGCGCTACGACTTCATCAAGGAGCTGTGCGATGCAATGCTGTCGCTCGGCTGGAATCCGTACCAGAACGACCATGAGGACGCGAACGGCCAGTTCGAGATGAACTGGGACTACAGCGATGCGCTGACGACCGCCGACCGGCACGCCTTCTTCAAGTTCATGGCGAAGTCGATCGCGGAGAAGCACGGCTATCGCGCGACCTTCATGCCGAAGCCCTTCTCGAACCTCACCGGTTCCGGCTGCCACGTGCATATCTCGCTGTGGGACGGCGCGACCAATCTGTTCGAGAAGGATGCCGGAGACCTCGGCATCTCGGCGCTCGGATACAACTTCATGGGCGGATTGACGCATTCCGCCGACGCGCTCTGTGCGCTTACCAATCCGACCGTGAATTCCTACAAGCGCATCAATGCGCCGCGCACGCTGTCCGGCGCCACCTGGTCGCCGAATACGGTGACCTATACCGGCAACAACCGCACCCACATGATCCGCGTTCCGGACCCCGGCCGTTTCGAACTTCGGCTGCCGGACGGCTCGGCCAATCCCTATCTGCTCCAGGCCGGCATTCTCGCCGCCGGCCTCGATGGCGTGAAAAATCGCCGCGATCCCGGCAAGCGCCTCGACATCAACATGTATACCGAAGGCCATACCGTGAAGGATGCCAAGCGCCTTCCGTTAAACCTGCTCGATGCGCTGCGCGCATTCGAAGCATCGCCGGTTATGAAGGAGTATCTCGGCAGCTTCGTCGGGTCGTATGCCACGCTCAAGCACGGTGAATGGAACGACTATGCGCGGCACCTGACCCAGTGGGAGCGCGACACCACGCTCGACTGCTGAGACATTTGCCGGCCGCGCCGGCCACTCCGCCAGCACGTTCGCGCCAATCGCCGCTAGACGGCAACCTTCTGCGCAGCGCGCTGCTCGGCATAAACCGGCGCCACATCGGTGAAGATCCGAAGCTCACCGACCTTGTCGCCATCCGGCTTCAGGATGGTGACGCAGGGTAGCGTCACCGACTGACCATCCTGGCGCGTATAGGTCACCGCGACTTCGAGGATCGATTCCCCTGCATGGTCCCACCGGTTGATGAACTCGTGCTTCAGGCCGCGGATGGTTGACCAGAACTGCCCGATGGCACCGGCGATCTGGTCGGGCCCCTCGGCGGCCGGGAAATTGCCGAAGGTCACCTTGGCATTTCGGCTGTGCATCGACTTGAAGGTCTCGAGGTCCATCGCATCGACCGCCTCGTAATAGCGCTTGATCAGAGCATTGCGGTCGCTCTTCATCTTGCGGATCGCGGCGAGAGTCGCATCGACCGCCTTGAGATAGTCCTTCTCGACCACCTTGCCGTACTCGACCTCCTCCGGGCTTCCATCCGGCACGCCTGCAAGCTTCAGCTTGAAACTGAATCGCAGTCCCAGCCCGCTTTCATCTTCCTCGATCAGATTGAGGATAGTTCCGAGAACGGAGCCGTCCAGCCGCACGAATTCGACCTGACGCTCCGGCGTCAGCGTGATGCGCTCGCGGCACCGCTCGCCGCGAAACTCGATTTCGCGGACAAATACCCTGTCGCTTTCCCGGTTGAGGACCTTGCAGTGGGTCATGGCCGGGACGAACGGCAACGCATTGTCCGCTTTCATCACCAGACCCTTCCAGACGTCGCTACGTGTCAGGACCGGTTGGCCGGGCTCGTTGACCGGAATTCGCTTCGAGACTTCGATCATTGTCGTACCTCGTGGCTTGGCTGATAATGGCTTGGCAATGAAGACCGGCCGGACCGGACGGCTATTACCAAGGACGAGCGCTGCCGGCCTCTCGGCCTTGCAAGGCCCGGAACCGCAGCGGGTCGGCGCCATGACGACAATCGGATATCGGCTTGATCCAGGTCATTCCGCTCTTCCTCCCACCGCGGCATCTTGTTTCCGATGCCCTGACTTTTCGCGTCGTGGCTTGACTTCAGGTCGTACCGTACCGGACGTTACGGCAAAACTCCAGATGCTGCCAGCCAAAAGTTTGGGTCTGGCTCCAAATACAATTCCTTGGCATAGCTTGGACAATGGAATCGCTAAAGAAATCGGCGAAAGCGGCTGCAAGCTCCGACAGCGATGCCGCGGGCGGCGGAAGGCGCCAGCGCACTGCCGTCAAACGCGAGAAGATCGTACGGTCAGCCGCAAAGCTGTTTCTCGAGCGCGGCTACGAAAGCGTCTCGATCAACGAGATCATCGCGGTCGTCGGCGGCTCAAAGGAAACGATCTATTCCAACTTCGGGAACAAGGCGAAGCTGTTCGAAGCGGTCGTTCAACAGCTCTGCGCAGATGTCACGATCCACATCGACACCCGGCCGATCGGCACGCTGGAGGAGCAGGCAACGCGCATTGCGCATTCCTTCGTCTCGACCGTGCTCACGCCGCAGATCATATCCTTCCATCGCCTGGTCACGTCGATCGGCCGCGACTTTCCGACGGCTGGGCGCCTGTTCTATCAAACAGGACCCGAGACGGTGTATCGCATCTTCGCGGAATGGATCGAGCACCATCAGAAGAGCGGCAACATCCGTGCGGACCATGACCCTCGCCGCCTCGCGATCCTGTTTCACGACATGCTGATTGGCGAACAGATCCTCAGCTGGCTGACCTCCGCCTCGACCCAGAAGGATCGTGCGAAGCGTATCGACCAGACCGTCGAACTCGCGGTTTCGGTCTTTCTTGGCGGTTGTGTGACCCGCGGCAAAGGTTCGCAAACAAGGAAGTCAGCCCCGTAAGCACAAGCATGATCGCGGCGCTGCGATCCTCCGCCGCGATTCATTTCAAAGCAGAAACAGATCGTTAGTTGGCCAACGCCGATCAGTTGCGCTTGCAACGATTGAGCGCGGCACAGCACGCGCGAATCTCCATTGTCAAAATCCTCCCGCACGTGCAGTATACGTACCGTAACGAACGTTACGCTTTCACAGGGAGGAAGCGGGATGCAGCAGGAAGCGAAACGCTCCGCAGCCGTTCACACGCTGGCGGCGCGGCCGGAATTCACCGACATCATCGCGAGGATTCGAAAACTCGCACCCGACATCAGTGCGCGAGCATTGAGTGCGGAAAAAGCAAAGCGCGTTCCCGCCGAGACCATGGACGCGCTGCGCGATGCGAATGTGTTTCGCGTGATGCAGCCGAAGCGCTTCGGCGGTTACGAATACGGGCCCGCCGAACTCGCGCAAATCGGCTTCGAACTCGGACGCGCCTGCGGCTCGACCGGATGGTGTGGAACGCTCGCGGTCTGCTTCGGCTGGAAGACCGCCTTCTTCCCGCTCGAGGCGCAGCAGGAAGTCTGGGACAATCCCGAGAACCTGTTATCGGTCGCTTACCTGCCCTCACCGAAGGTCGAGGTGGTGGACGGCGGCATCAAGCTCGCCGGCACCTGGCCGTGGGCGAGCGGCATCGACAGCGCCGCATGGCTTATCCTTGCGGCCTTGCTTCCGGGCAAGGACGGACCGCCAACGCCGGCATGGTGTCTCGTGCCGGTGCGCGATGTCGTGGTTGATCACGACAGCTGGAATGTTGCCGGCTTGCAGGGCACCGGATCGAAAACCGTTCATATCAAGGACGCGATCTTCGTGCCTGGTCACCGCGTGCTGCCCCTCCCGCTCGTCTTCGCCGGCAAGGTGCCCGGTCTTCAGGTGCCCGATAACACGCCGGCGCGCTTCGGCTATCCGACCTTCGGCCCGACCGCCCTCGTCTCTCCGATCGTCGGCATGGCGCAGGGCGCGCTCGACGCCTTCACCGAGACCGCGCGGGATGCCAAGCGCATGGCGCGGCCGGGCGTGTTCGAGAAGGTCGCCGAACAGCCCCTGATCCAGAGCCTGATCGGCCGTGCCTCGGCGCAGATCGATGCCGCCCGCACCCTGATGGCGACGAGCCTGAAGGAAGGCCAGGACGTCATCCTCTCCGGTGGCACCCTCGAGATCGAGCAGCGCGTGCGAATCCGGCGCAATCACGGCTTTGCCGGGCGCACGTCCTCCGATGTCGTCAACGAGATCTTCCAGAAGTCGGGCGCACAGGCGGCCGACGAAAAGAACAAGGTCCAGCGCTTCTGGCGCGATGCCAACACGGCTGCACTGCATGCCAGTCTGGATTGGGATACGCTCTCTGCCCTGTACGGCACGCAGCAACTCGGGCTGCCGCCGCAAGGCGTGTTCTGAACGATCTGTTCTGAATGATTTTGGCCGGAGCTGCGGCTCCGGCCATACGAGGCAACGCCGATCAGATGCCGCTACTTGAAGCCGGCGCGGGCGAACACATCCGCGATATCCGGCGCCAGGTTCTGGGCGGCCGCATGATCCTGTGACGCCTGCTCGGCCAAGCCCTTTCTGGAATGGGCCAGCCCGCGGCCGTATAGCGCGGTTGCCAATTTCGGATCGAGGCGCAGCGCTGCCGTGTAATCGGAAATCGCCAGGTCCCATTCTCCGAGCTTCAAATAGACAAAGCCGCGCCCGTCATAGGCTGCTGCATTTTGCTCGTGCTTGAGCGACTCGGCGCAGTCGGCCAGTGCGGCCTGAAGTTGACCGATCAAGGCCCGTGCCCGGCAGCGTCCAGCCCACGCCGCTGGCGTTGGCCGATACCGGATCACCCGATCGTAATCCTGGAGCGCGCGCTCATATTGCTCCGTGTTCAAGTGGGTTTCAGCGCGGTTCGCGAAGGCTTTCTCATAATTGTTGTCGCTGCGTATCGCCTCCTCAAGATCCTGAAGGGCGCGCTGGTGCTGTCCACTCCTCGCGAAAGCGACCGCCCGATTGTTGAGCGCCCTCGCATATTTCGGATCGATCTTGAGCGCCTCGTCATAGTCCCTGATCGCGCGCTCGAAATCACCGTCCGCCAGATAGGCATTGCCGCGATTGTTGTAGGCAACAGCGAGGATTCTCGGCGTCTCGTTGCCGGCGGCGATCAGTGCGGTACATCCGCGGATACGCGGCTCGGACGACGTGCGGTCTGAACCATTGCAGAGTTCGATATTCTTGAGCCGTGTGCTCTGGGCGACCGCCGATGACGTGAGAAGAAGCGGCAGAAGTGCGAGCAAGGGCGCCCACCGAATGCGGCGCGCGAGCCTGTATTCGGGACGGTGATGTACCGTGGCTAACATCCCTGGCAAATCTTGAGTTTGTAATTGATGGTCTTGTCGAGGTCCTTGAACCGCTCGGGCTGATAATCGGCGCGGCGCATCTTGCCCGGCGCCCCGCCCCGCGGCAGTTTCTTGATGACCTTTTCCTTGCCCTCTTCGATCAGCGTCGCAAACGACACCGTCCCGTCATCCGCAATCTCGATATGCGGCGTCGTCCCCCGGATACCCAAAGTCGCAACCGGCGTCTCGACCCTCATGGAGCCGGTCTTCGCGACTTGCCCTGCGACCAGCGTGAATGTTCCCTTGGAGAGACTGAAGACGGTTGCGTTCGACTTTCCGTTCGGATCGTAGATGAATTCGTCCAGCACCATGCGCGCGTTGTTGGAGACATTGAAGGCCGTGCCATCGGCGAATGTGATACCGGCCTTGCCGTCGGGCCCTGTCTGAATCACGTCCCCGACGTACACAGCATCGCCAACCCGCGCGCCGTCCGATGGGGACACACTCGCCAGTAGTGCGACGCCTGCGGTGTGCTCGATCGTGACCTTACCGGTTACGACTGCAACTTTTCCGATGACCTTTGCTTCGGAGCTGGCTTGTCCCGTTGCCGTGCTCGTCAGAGCAGCGGTCATAGAGACCGCGAGCGCCAGACAGAAGGCGATTACTTGCACTCGCATTTGAGCCTCCAAGCGAGCGGCCTTCACATTATTAATTGGACCGAAAGCTAGCACGCTGACGGCGTTGAATCAATTTGCAGAGGGTGCACTCATACCAGCGACACTTATTGCAACGTACATCGAACGGGGTATGACCTTTCGAGGTAGTGATCTTCCCGCTCCAAACCCGACGTGTTCGCTGGTCGCGAAACGGACATTGTGATAACCATGATTATTATTCGGGCGGTTCGTCCGAGTGTGCGTACCTCGAGTCCTGACCATGTTTCACTCGAGTGTTCAGCGCGCGAGCTTGTCTCGCCATAAAGTGGGAATCATCACGTCGGCGAGCGGATTCGTCACCGTCGAGCGCCCGCACAATATTGTCTTTCAGGCGGTTGCAAAGGACGCCGTCTACTACGACGACAAGATTGCGACCGGCCCGAGCGCTTCTGCCACAATCACTTTCAAAGACGGAAACGCGATCCTATTGCGTGCGAATTCCAGCATCGCCTTGACCGGGCCGGTCTGCGATCGCGAGGGAACGATGGGTGGATCCCTGCTGGCACCTCCGGCCCAATCATCCCCCGAACGGGAAGTCACAGCCCGGCCCGGGCGCGACAAAGTGCGAGGGTTCGGCCTGCGCATGCTGTCGCTGGCGGTCATCGCATACACGATGCTGCGCGATTTGCAGCAAGCCGACGCTCTGACCACCGACGACGACACGATTACACCGAGGGACTCCGAACACGGCGCCTTCGAAGTCATTACAAAATCCGGAACGTCATTTGTGGTGGACGACCCCGGTCTGACCTATCTGGTCGACAATTCGGGGACCGTCGAGCGTCGCGTGAATTCCGCTTCGCGCATGGAAGAGCTTCAGGTCGCCCAGCAATCCGTTCTTGGAACGCTATCGCAGGGTTTTGCGGGCGCGCCCGGGTCAAGTTCTCCGCACGATGCACCGATCGGATCAGACGCTCAACCGCTCGCGATCCCGATCAATTTCACCGTACCGGGCACGGTTCTCGACCGGTTCGAGCCGGTGTTTACGCCGCCGATCGAAGATCGTCCGGTGATCATTCCTCCTCCGCCGCCTCCGCCGCCGCCGCACATCGATGCGTTCACGTTCGATAGCGGCATCAGCGGCGACCGCATTACAAACAACAACAACGTGACGCTGCTCGGTACAGCCACGCCGAACTCAACGGTTTCAATCTTCGACGGCAGCGTTCCGATCGGTACAACCACCGCTGATGCCAAGGGGAACTGGACCTTCGAAACCGGGCCATTGTCCGATGGCGAACATGCGTTCGCGGTGACGGCAGGAGGACCCGTCCAGAACACCGCAAACACCTTTGCGCGGGCGTCGTTCGCGAGCCTCGCTGCAACCACAACCGCAGCTCCAACATCGGACGCCTACGTTATCGTCATTGACACACAGCCGCCCGCCTCCCCGACAATCGTCTCGGCACACCTTTCGGACGGCCAGCCGGACAACGGAGACGGTGGGAGCACGCTTGCGCTGACCATCGAAGCGGAGGCCGGTTCGACCGTCCGGATCTATCAGAACGGCGTGTTCGTCGGAACCGCAACGGAGACCGAAACGCCGGGCGTGTTCGCCTTCACATCGGACACGTTGTCGGACGGCTGCTACAAATTCACCGCTACGGCAACCGATGTCGCGGACAACACCAGCAATCGGTCGTGCGCGGTCGAAATCGAGGTCGACAACACGCCTCCCGCATCGCCGGTCTTCGCAGGACTTTCCGATCCCTATTGCTGCGACTCGGATCACCTGACCGACGATTCGACACCCACGTTGTTCATCGTGGCCGAGGCCGGCTCCACCGTGCAGGTGTATCGCGACGGCGTGCTGGTCGGAACCGCGGCCGAAACCTCCAAGGCCGGCACATTCGTCTTCACTTCGACTGACCTGGCTGACCACAGCTATGTCTTCACGGCCACCGCAACCGACAAGGCGGGCAACACAAGCGCCCATTCGGACGATTTCAGCGTTACGGTTATCACCGCCGATCCCAACGACTTCGACGAACTCGCCGATAAGAACTGCATCACCTACGCTTCCGATGGGACAGTGTACGGGACCGCGAAGGATGACTGCATCCGGTTCGGCTACGACGATGATTGCGATCCCGGGCGTACGATCTATACCGGTGCCGGCAACGACGATATCAAGGGGACCGACCGGGATGATGTGGTCTACGCAGGCTCAGGCAATGACAAGGTCTACGGTAACAACGGCGCCGACACGATCTTCGGCGGTTATGGGAATGACGTTTTGTCGGGCGGAAAGGGAAACGATATCCTCATTGGCGGCTACGGCGCCGATGTCCTGACCGGCGGCAAGGGACACGACAGCTTCGTATTTCTGTCCGCCATCGATTCCATGCCGTGCCAGCGTGACCTGATCACGGATTTCGAAACAGGTTGCGACAAGATCGACCTTGCGGCGATCGATGCGAATTCCGGTCAGGCCGGCGATCAGGCGTTCAACTTCGCGGGTCAGACCAGCGCTCACACTGTCGTCGCAAACAGCGTAAGCTGGTATTACG
>Ga0180218_1001743_pt1 | contig 12590 bp, 13 predicted proteins | sample eDN3rd37CKraftBY_FD_151334 | JGI IMG/M metagenome (GOLD analysis project Ga0180218, IMG submission 151334) | Enriched backyard soil microbial communities from Emeryville, California, USA - eDNA 3rd pass 37_C Kraft BY (version 2) (version 2) | ecosystem: Environmental > Terrestrial > Soil >... | reverse complement strand
CCACCCGGCTCACCGATACCGCGCTGAACATCCTGCGCAGCGCCGGGTTCACCGAAGAGGTTGCCGTACAGACATTCACCGACACATACCTGATGTTCGTCGGCTGGCTGGCCACCCGAAGCCGAGCAGAAGACAACACCATCCACCCCGCGTTGGCCGCTGCCGGAGCCGCAAACCTGGGCCGCGACGACGGGCAACCGCTCGAAGGTGCGATACGCCGCATCCTGATAACCGCAGAAGGAGATTCACAGTGCCCGACAAACCGACAGCGAACGACGCATCCTGGGTGAAGCGCTACTACGCAGACTGGGATTCCGGTGACGCGGAGGCGATCAGCGCCTGGTTCGACGACGATGTCGTCCTCGAAGACGTCACGACCGGCCATATCGCCACGGGCGCAAGCGAAGCCCGCGCCTTCGTCGACGGTGCACTGAAACTCGCGCCTGGCGCCAACTACGAGGTTCTCACGGCGCTGGTCAGTGGCGAGCAGTTCGCGGTCGAGTGGGTAATGCAACCGGCCGGCCTACACGGTGCGTCGGTCGGGACCGTGCGCAACGGCAAGGTGCTGACCAACCGCGACTTCTGGGATGCCTCACCCAAGAAGTGAGCCCGACGCGTTCAGCCCGCGCAGTCCTGCAGCGTCAAGGGCCCTCCCTGCACCACGCTACCCAACAGACCGAGATCAACCCCCGCCTCGGTCGCCGCCTCCCGGCACGCTGCTACGTCCTTGCGTAGGAACGGTGCTGCCAGCTCCGCGAAACGGTCGATACCGCCGATGCGGTCGGCGTGCGCGGCGGCACCGCTCCGACCGCTGCAGACCTGAAGCGCGGACAGCAACGCGCCTGAATCCACGTTCAACCTGTCACCGAGTTCCGTTGCCGCGGCGACAAGCTGGGCGTTGGCGGCGAACAACAGATTGTTGATCAGCTTGATGGCCAACGCGCTGCCCAGCTCACCGGTCGATACCACCGGATCTGCATAGGCGGCCAGGACGGGCGCCACGCGCTCAACGGCCGCGGTCGGTCCGCCGACCAATACGGTCAGCGTGCCGGCGGCGATGTTCTCCGCCGTTCCGCTGACCGGCGCGTCCAGGATCACCGGCGCCCGTGGTGAGCTGTCCCGCAGCGCTTCCAGGGTGGACACAGTACCGGTGGTGTGGGACAAGAACACCGACCCGGGCTTGGCGTTGGCGATGAAACCATCAGGGCCCAAACCTGTCTCGCGCAACTGCATGTCGGAGAACAGACATGACAGCAGGATGTCGCTCTGGGACGCCAACTCTGCCACGGAGCCAGCCAACCTGGCTCCGCTCGCCGCGAGGCGAGCCCGGACCTCCTCGCGGCGGCTGTACACCAGTACGTGATGGCCGGCGCCGAGCAATCGCATGACCATCGGCTCGCCGAGTTGGCCCGCACCGATGAATCCGACTGTGTTGACCACTGCGCCTCCTAAACCTGGACAGGTGAGACAAGTACCGCCGTCGGCAGCCAGATCACGATCCGGTCCCACAGCTGTCGACGGTGGCTGGCTAAGTTGTAGCAGTGCCCAGATTCATGAACCAGGTGCAAGGTGGCATCGTCGAATGTCAGCGAATGTGGCACCAACGTCAACGCCACGTCAGGTTGAGCGAATCGACGCCGAACACCTGTCCGCCGTGTTCGATTGGCTCCCCGGCGAGTTCATAGTCCGGAATACGCTTGTGCCACTCCTCGAGCACTACCGCCATTTCCTGCCGGGCCAGATGCGATCCGAGGCAGCGGTGCGGACCGGCGCCGAAGGACAGGTGACGGGTGACACCGCGGTCGAGGTCGACCTTGCGGGCGTCAGAATATGCCGTTTCGTCCCGGCCTGCGAACGCCAACGAGAAGGACGCCATATCGCCGGCCTTGACGGGACATCCGTGGAACTCTGTGTCCTGGGTGGCTTTTCGTGCGGTCTGCACGATCGGATAGACCCGAAGGATCTCCTCGACCGCCTTCGGAATGAGCTCGGGTTCGGCGACGATCCTGGCGCGGTCGGCCGGATGAGTGGCCAAGTGCAGCATCGCGTAGGACAGTTGGTTGGACACCGTGTCGAGCCCGGCCATGAACAACAAGAGCAGGCAGTTGAGGAGTTCCAGGTCGTTGATCGGCTCGCCGTCGATAGTCCAGTCGATGGCCTTGCTGACGATGTCGTCGGCATCGGGGTCGCGATTGTCGCGGCGCTGTTGAATCAGCTCGGAGAAGTAGCCCATCACGTGCGTCATGCCCTCGAGCCGGGCGGCGTTGACTTCCTCGCCCACTCCGCTCTGGTGCAGGATCATGTCCTCCCACACCAGGAACTTCTCGAGATCCTCCACCGGCATACCCATGATCGTCAGAAAGACAGTCGACGGGAATACCCGCGAGATGCGTTCGACGAAGTCGCACTTGCCTTCGTCGACCAGCTGGTCGACGAAGGAGGCCGCCAATGTCTGCTGTGCGTCGCGCAGGCCCTTCACACGACCTGGCGAGAAGTACTCCGCCAACACCTGTCGCCACTTGGCGTGGTCCGGTGGATCGATCATGATCGGAATCCACTTGTACGGCGGCTCCGGTTCGGTCGGCACGATGACACTGCTGGACCAGAGTTCAGGATGCTGCAAGCCGTCCAGGATCACCGAGTTGTCGGTGAATACCCAATAATCCATCCCAGCCTCGGTATTGCGGAACACCGGCCGCACACTGTCCTGACATTCATCCAGCCGGCGAAAGTGCGTCAGCGCGGGCGCGTCGGGCGTGTTCATCTCGATGTTCAACATGGGACACATTCCGGTGGGCTGATTCTCGGTCATGCCACCTCCTCCGTGATACCGCGGTCAAGCGCGAGCGCCGTCCTTGTCATTCGCTGTCATCAATGACTGATCTCCAGCTCAGGTCCTACGGGAGCACTCACTGTGTCGTTGGTTGCCATAATCCTGAACGCCGAGTTCTTCGCTGCAATCGAGGCGCACGCGTACGCGACGACGCAGCACAAGGCAATGGTGCCCGCACCCCCGAGCCAGCGACCGAACGTCGTCCAGTCCGAGTGCAAACCGAGCACCACTGGCGAGGTCACGGCGCCGAGCACCGCACCGTACGACACAGTGGGAATGACCAACAGCCAAGCCCATTTCCACCCCGACAGCCTCGGCACGACCAGGTAGAGAATGACGGCGCCCACCAAGCCTGCGGTTGCATCGGCAAAGGCGAACCACACATTGATCCCACCGAGCATGAACGGTTGAGGTCCGTAGAACCCACTGATCCCCAGCCAGCCTGCAGTCCCGGTGGCCAGTCCGTCAACGACGACGAAGAAACCAAACCAACTGAAGATCTCGCGCCGAGTAGCCCCCCGAGAGAAGACGCGCCACATGATGTAAGAACTGCCGCCGAAAAACCATGCGTAGCCGAGGGGCGTGAACCACGGCACCGTGCGGTCATACGCGGCATACACCCCGAGTGGATTGTCGGGCGGGTACCAGTACAACAGTGTGTTATCGAAGATGGGCTCAACGGCGATGGCCGACAACGCGATGCCGAGGAACAGCAGTGGCAGGACTGGTCCGCGTCGCCGTTCGCCGGACACCCACCACCACACCAGCAGTGCGATGACGATGGCGAGACTCGCCACGGTGAACGCGATGGACGGCCCACTGGGTGGGCTGGCCTCGGTCGGCATTGGAATACCGTCGGCAAGAAGCCCCATCGACACCCCTCCATACGGTCCGTATGCGACGGGCGAACACGAAACCAAGCCCGGCGCAGTGCCCTTCGACATTATGACAGTAGACTGTCACCGTCAATGGGGCGCCCATTCAGGCCATACTGACAGTCTTGATGTGCAAAAATTCCTCGAGCCCTTGCCGACCGCCTTCCTTTCCCATGCCGCTGATTTCGATCCCGCCGAACGGGCGGGTGACGCCTAGGTTCGCGGCGCCGTTGATCAGGACTTCACCAGTCTCCAGTTCCTCGGCCACCCGATGTGCGCGGCGCAGGTTGTTGGTGAAGACGCAACCGGACAACCCGTATGGCGTGTTGTTGGCAATCTCGATGGCCTGATCGTCATTGTCGAACGGGATGATCGGCGAGCCGCAGCAGCAGCAGCCGGCGGCGTTCAGCGGGCTTGGTGCGTCGCCATTCCAGATACGCCGTGTGGGCCACCTGCACGGCCTGGTCGACCTCGGCCGGTCCGGCGAGCGGAACATGGGCGTCCGGCCGACCGGTGGCGGTGTTGATGTGCTGGTACACCCCGCCGGATCCGCTGCTAAGGCGCTCGGCGCCGATGCGGCGTTGGACTTGTGGGACAGTCGATTTCGATTAATGCGCTGGTCATCGGGGTGCCCTTCTGCGCCGCTACCGCACCGCGAAGCCGGCGTCGAGCGGCCAAGCGGTACCGGTGATGAATTTCGCCTCGTCGGATACCAGAAAGGCCACGGCGTTCGCGATGTCCTCGGGCATCAGGATCTGGATCGGCAGTGCATTCTGCATGGCAGCGACCGCGGTATCGCCCGACTCGAGCAGCCGGCCCATCGTCTCGTTCATCACCATTCCGGTCGCGACACCCGTCGGGTGAATGGTGTTGACGCGAATGGAGTACTGCGCCAGTTCATTTGCCCACACCTGCATCAGGCCGACCAGGCCACGCTTGGCCGCGGTGTATGCCTGACCGCCGGCGCGATCGGTGCCGGTGCCCTTCAGGCCGGCACTAGAACTCGTCAGCACGATGGACCCGCCGCGACCTCCGTCGATGAGCGCGGGAAGTGCGGCTTCGATGGTGTTCCACACGCCGATCAGGTTGACATCGATGATGTCACGGAAGACCTGCCGGCGATCTCCGTCACCGCTGAGCCGGATGACACCGGCGTTCGCGATGACGATGTCGAGGCGCCCGAACTCGGCAAGCTCGTCGGCGACCACCTTCTCGACCGCTTCAGCGTCACGCACGTCGGCCTGGCGTGCGATTATGCGCCTGCCCTGGTCCTCGACGAGCTTCACCGTCTCCTGAAGATCAGCAGGGCTGGCGTTGGGATAGTCGATCGAATCGATGTCCTGACAGATGTCCAGCGCGATGATGTCGGCACCGCCGGCGGCCAGCCTGACCGCATGAGCGCGGCCCTGACCGCGTGCGGCGCCGGTGATGAAGGCGACCTTGCCCTCGAGATTTCCCATGATTCTCCAACTCCTAGTCTTTATTCGGTCGCGCTACCGGTGTGGATTCGGGCCTGGCGCAATCCTTCATCCTTGTCGTCGATTTCGATGTCCCAGTGGCCGCAGGAGCAGGTGCACCGGTAGTGATCATTGACGGGCAGAATCGCCTGCCCGTCGCAGTCACCTCCCGTGTTGGCGATGCTGGTGAGAAACTCCAGCGGCTTTTCGTGTAGTGCACTGTCGTCGGACATGTGCTCACTCCCTTCCGGTTGGGCCGGATGGCACGACCCGGAAGATCGGCAACATCCAGCCATCAGCGATCGGGGTGAAGTCCACCTGCAGGCGGGTACCGATCTTCACCTCGTCGGGTACGACGTCGACGACGTTGGACACCAGGCGGGCATCGGGCGCATCGGGCAGGTCAAGGACCGCCGGCACCAGGGTCAGATCGGGCATACCGGGAAACCCGTGCACCACCGCGAAGCTGTATACCGTTGCCGCACCGGACAATTTGATCCAATTCACCGCCTTTGACTGGCAGTTGGGGCAGAACGGCGTCGGGGGCAGCCGGAACGTCTGGCAGTCCGCGCACTGCGGTGCGACGAGGCGCCGCTCCTTCGCGGCCTGCCAGAAGGGTTCGGTGTCCTTGTTGACCGCAATCCTGACGTGTTCACCGGGGATGGTGGTGGCCAAGAGGGCGGCGGCGGTACTCATGCTGCCTGCCCCAGGATGAGGCCGCTGACCGGCAGACTCGCGGGACCACCTGTGATCAAAGCCAATTCGGCTTCCTTTACTTGATTGATTGCCGTTCCGCGCATCTGTTCGACGCCCTCCACGATGTGAGTCATTCCGATGATGTAGGCCTCGGACAGCTGCCCGCCGTGGGTGTTGACGGGAATGCTGCCGCCGTCGAACCGGATGGCACCGCTCTCGACGAATGCCCCGCCTTCACCCTTGGCGCAGAATCCGTAGTCCTCCAACTGCATCAGCACCATTGGCGAGAAGTGGTCGTAGAGCAGCGCCACGTCGATGTCGGCGGCGCTGACGCCAGCCTGCTCGTAGAGGCGCTTGGCGATAGGGGCGTTGCCCGAGGAAGCGAAGTATTCGTCCGGCATCCCCATCCAGGCGAACGCCCTGCCCCAGTCCCGAACACCACCATGCGCGGCGGCGACCACCGGCACCGGAGGCTGCTTGAGATCCTTGGCTCGATCCATGCTGGTGGTGATCACCGCGACCGCCCCGTCGGTCTCCTGACAGAAGTCGTAGAGACACAACGGTTCTGCAATCATCCGCGCGTTGAAGTAGTCGTCCAACGTCAGCGGTTCGCGGTGCATGGCCTTCGGGCGGTTCAACGCATTGGTCCGCGTCGAGAGTGCGATCTCGGCGAAGGCTTCGCGCCGGGTTCCGTACAAATGCATGTGCCGCCGGGCCAGGACTGACATCAGCTGGCCGGGCCCGAAGAGGCCTGACGGCATCAGGAACGAGTTGATCGGATCCGGGTCCATCGCGGAGAACACCGACCCGAGGCGTTGCTTGGCCTGCTGCAGCGCCATCACCGTCACGACCACCGAAGCGTCCCCGGCGACGATGGCAGCACGGGCCAACCCGACCGCCCCTGCCGAGCCGCCACCGCCCGAGGTCAGCGCCGCGGTGAACCGGACTTCGGGAATCCCAAGGGTTTCCATGAAGTCCGCGGTGTCCATCTTTTCGGTGTAGCCGGCGCTGGCACCGGAGTAGTAGGCGAAGCCGTCGATATCGGTCACCGCGAGCCCGGCGTCCTCACACGCGGCCAAGATCGCCTCACACGCGAGTTCGGTGGTGGACTTCGGCAGGGAACCGCCCCGCTTGTAATACGGGGTGGCTCCGACACCGACGATCGCGACGTCGCGCAATCCAGAGTTATTTCCCACCGGCTCAGACCAATTCGGCCGGGATGGGCGGGACGTCGGGGAACAGCTCGTAAAAGGTGCCCTGAGTGATCCGTAGCCGTGTTTCGTCGCTCACGCCGTCGAACAAGCCTTTGAGCGTGTCCTGGGTGTGGCCGAACGTACCTTCCATGTGCGGGTAGTCGCTGCCGAACATCACGTTCTTGTAGCCCATGTGGTCGTACGCGGCCACCGCCGTCTCGTCATGTTGGAAGGAGGCGTACACCTGGCTGTAGAGAATTTCCTTCGGGCTGCGAGTGAGCCTGGGCCGCACCGCCATATGGTGCTGGCGGTAGCCCTCCAGCAGCCGGTCGCCCAGGAACGGAACCCAAGTCGCACCGCCCTCGGAGATCAGCACCTTGAGATTGGGATGGCGGTCCAACGCTCCCGAGGCCACCATCTTCATCGCCGCCCGCTGACCGGAGAACGTCGTCTCGGCGTAGTTCATGATGGCCCCGCCCGGGCCGCGGTAGACCATGCCCGCTCCGCCGGTCGCGCCGCCGACGGTCATGTCGACCGGGTCGGTGCCGATGTGGAAGGCGATCACCATGCCGGCCTCCTCGGCCGCCGCCCAGAACGGCTCCCATTCCTTGCGGTGCCAGTCGGGTGCGCTCGGATGTGGTGTGGTGGGCAGGAATACGGCCTTGAAGTTCTTGTCCGCGGCCCAGTGCAGTTCCTCGATCGCGTCCTCGACCACCAGGGTGGACACCTGCGCCGTCACGACGTACCGAGGCGACACGGCGACGATTTCCTCCAGCGCCCACTCGTTGCTGGCCCGCATGCACGCCTTCAGCAGTTCGGGCGTGCGGAACGTCGATCCCCACATGCCGAGTGACGGGAAGATCACCTCACCCCAGACACCCTCTTTGTCCAGATCGCCCAGTCGGGCGGTGGCGTCGCGAATGCCCTGCGGTTTCATACTCTCTTCAACAAACGCGACCATCGCCGAAGAAGGCAGCTTGCGGCGGAAGATCTGCCCGTCGACAGAGACGGTCTCGTACTCGCCATCGGGGTCCTTCGCCGCGCGTGGCGTCAGGTCCGCGAGCTTCTTGGGCAACCGGGACTGCCACAGATCGTCGGGTTCCAGGAAGTGGGAGTCACCCGAATTAGTCCAGATCATGCTTATTACTCCTCCGACATGTGTGGGCTTCTTGACGCTGATGATGCCAGCGGGCAGGGGTGAAGTCCAGTATTTCTAATAACGATCTATTACTATTTTCTTGGACAGCCTCGACAGGCGAAACTGTGAACCATGACAGGAGGCCCGATGACCGAACTGGGCACCGATACACCCGTGGGCACGCGACGCCGAAACGCCTCGGGCGAGTCGACGCGGGTGATGCTGATGGAGGTCGCCGAGCGGCTGTTCGCCACCCGTGGCATCGAGGCGGTGACCCTGCGCGAGATCCAGGCGGCGGCCGGCCAGTCCAATACGTCGGTGATCCGCTACCACTTCGGCTCCCGGGACGGTCTGATCCGCGCACTGATCGCCCACCGCCAACGCACGCTCGGAGCGGACCGCCAACAGATGTTGGAAGCCATGCGCGAGGAGGGCAAGGAAGCCGATCCCCGCGCGGTGGTGTGGCTGCTGGTCAGGCCGCTGGCCAACAGCATCGGGGCGGGTGAGATGTTCGTGCCGTTCCTGGCCCGCCTCAGCGAGGATCCGCGGGCGCGCAGCGACTACTGGCCTGAGCACCTCGAGGACGAGTGGACCCAGGACAGGCTGGAGGAACTTGTCGATGCCGCCCTGCAGGACCTGCCCGAGCGGATCCGGCGCGGCCGGACGTTCCAGCTGTACATCAGCCTGATCAACGTGTTGGCCGCTGCCGCGCGCTCCGGCCACGAGGTGGGCGAGCCACAGTTGCACAACTACGTCGATGCCTGGGTGGGCATGCTGACCGCGCCGGTGTCCTACGAGACCCGCGCGTTCCTGGCCGACAACGGCACAAGCTGAGCAGCTCAGTTGCCGCCGCCGATCACCTCGGCCGCCCGCAGGACAGCAATCTGGGCGTCGTCGATACCGATTTCACGGAGCACCGCGTCGGTGTGCTGGCCGATCGTGCAGCCGGCATCGGCCTTCGTCCGCGATCTGGAAAACCGGCACAAAGGGGCCAGCCGGCGGTGCTCCTCGAAGATGGGACTGTGCGCTTCGACCGCATAGCCCGCCTCGAAGTACGGGTCTGTCTGCAGCAGGATCTCCGAGTTGCGTTCCACTACTTCAACGCATCCGACGTCCTGCGATGACAACTCGCGTTCCCACTCCGCTGCCGGCTTGGTCGCGAAGACCGGCGCCAGTACCTCGATGAGGGCCTGATCGTGCTCGGCTCGTGACGCCGGCCCGGCGAACCGTTCGTCGGCGTGCAGATCCACATAGGGCGCCATGGCCTTGGCGAGCGCAGGCCACTCGCCGGCCAGCGGCGCCGCCAGAAACACCCAGCCATCGGCGGCCTCGTACATCCGGTACAGCGCATTGAGGCCGTAGAACTGGTCGTCGGCGGACTCGATCGCCGGACGCCCCGAATAGCCGGTGTTGTGATTGATCAACGCCTGCAACGCAGTACCGAGCATGGTGGTCCTCATATGCGGGAGTTCGATCCCATGGCGCTTGGCATACAGACCGACGAGCAGTGCCGACGCAACGCCGAGGGCGGCGATGCCGTCGGACTGCACCGCAGGCGTGGCACTGCCGGCATGCAATGTCACCGCCCGGCGGTGCGCTTCATCGAGATCTGCCGGCGGGGCCGCAGCACCACGGCTGTCGATCACGGACAGCCCGGACGCCGCACCGATCGACGGCGCGTAGGCAGATCGATGTGCGTATGGTCCGTCGGCTCCGTAGCCGGCCATGCCCAGCACCACCAGGTCGGGGTTGACAGCCTTCAGTTTCGCCTCGTCGATTCCGGCCCGTTCGGCGGCGTCGCCGCGGAAGCACTGCAGCACCAGGTCCGCCTGCTTGGCCAGCTCGTAGACCAGCTCCAGCCCTTCGGGCTTGGTGAAATCGATCGCCACACTTTCCTTGCCCTGCAGCACCTTTGCGCCACCGGCCTCGGGGAAGGCGACGAGGCTACGGATGTTGTCCCCGGCCAACGGCTCGATCTTGATCACCCGCGCACCCAGATCGGTCAGCAGGGTCACGCCGTACGGGCCCGCGTACATGCTGCCGAACTCCAAGATGGTTACGCCGGCCAGCGGCGCGTCAACCGGGCTCTCGGTTGGGCGCACGGTGTCGGTTGCGGTCTCGCCGAAGCTCACCGAGGCGTTGTGCTCGCCGAGACGAGGTGCCGGCCGGATGGCGGTCAGGGGGCGTCCGTCGGCATGGATCAGCGTGGTCGGCTGGCGCACCGGCCCGAGATCGGGGTCGATGACAGTGACGGCGCGGCCCTCATGAACGACCTGGGGGTGATCGAGCGCCTCGTCCGGAGTACGGAAGAGCTCACCGGACAGGTCATGGTTGGCGGCCATGACCTCTTCCCACTCAGCCAGCGTGCGGGCCCCCACCCGGGCCAGCATCATGTCCCACCACTCCGTTCGGAGCTCGGGCGTGGGCAACATCGGGAAGCCCTGCCATTTCGGATCCGCAAGTTCCTTCAGCAGGTCGAGCTCCTCCAACCAGGCGTGGATGAGCCGCGGCGAAACCTGTGCGAACTGCAGCCACCGGCCGTCCTTGGTCGGAGCAACCAGGAGTGCATAGATGAGGTACGCCTGCGGGCGTCCCAGTTCGTCGTAAGCGGCATCCATCGGCTCGAACGCCCCCGGATAGCGTTCGAGCACCATCTCGTAGAACCAGTTGTACGGGTCCATCGACCCCATCCCGGTGACCAAGTTCGACTCGACAACCTGGCCCAGACCGCTGTTTTCGCGCTCGATCAGTGCGGCGAGAATGCCCTGCACTGCCGCGTGCGCTGCACCCCAGGATGCGTAGGGCATCGAGACGTAAGCCGGCCCCGGGCGAGGCGTCAGGCCGCGCTTCTCGTGCATCACGCCGGTCTTCGCCATGATCAGGGCTTCCCAGCCCTTGTAGTCACGCCACGGACCGGTCGATCCCCAGCCGGTGATGTTGGCGACCACCAGCCGGGGGTAACGCTCGGACAGCAGCTGCGGACTCAAACCGAGGCGCTGGGCGGAGGCCGGGCGCAGGGTGCTGACCATGACATCGGCACGCCGCAACAGGGCACGCAACCGGTCCAGATCGGCGTCGTCATGCAGGTCCAGCGCGACGCTGCGCTTACCGCGCAGCAAGGCCGGCCAGCCTGGCAGCTCGCGCAACGGGCTGCCGTCGGTCGGTTCGACCATGATGACCTCGGCCCCGCAGTCGGCGAGGAACTGTGTGGCCTGCGCGCCGGCCAAAGTGGTCGATAAATCGACCACCACCACACCGGCGAGCGGGCCGTCGGTTGCCGGTTGATCTGCCGCCATATTCGCTCCTACATGTGGGGCCGAGACGTCTGCGCGCAGTGGTGTGACACGTACCACGCCAGCATCGCAGCGGCGAAGATTAATGTCAACGCATTAGCGTTAGATATATGCCTGTATCGTGCGAATTATGACCGATGAACCCGTTGTCCGCGGCGGATTTCCGCAGATCCGCACCTGGCAGGAGCCCGCCCTGCGCAATCCGGGCGGGGGGCCCGAGTACGGAGAGATGATCGGCGCGCTGCGGGACTTCCTCGACGGCGTTGCCGCCGCGGCTCCGGACTCCGCGACCACGGTGGAGTTGACCCGCGACCTGCGTGGGTGGGCCGAACGGCTGGCGCCCGCCGCGGTCGGTGAACGGCGACAGATCTTCGCCCGGCGACTCGACCTGCCGGGGCGCGGCCAGACCATGTCCCCGAACTTCGTCCCGATCGACGGCGACCGGGACAGCGTCTCGGGCACCGTGCGGTTCGGCCGCTATTTCCTCGGCGGAGGTGGTGCTGTGCACGGGGGCGCGATCCCCCTGCTGTTCGACGAGGTGCTGGGACGGCTGTCCAATTCCGGTGATCGGACACCGTCACGAACTGCCTATCTGCACACGGACTTCCGGTCCATCACGCCGGTCGAGAAGGACCTCGTGGTACGCGGCTGGTTCGCCAGCGAGCAGGGGCGAAAACGGGTGCTGCGTGCCGAGCTGAGGGACGGCGAAACCCTCTGCGCCGAAGCCGAGGGCCTGTTCATCGAACTTCGGCCAGACCAGCCATGATGCCTATCTGACCGGCGCTCGGCGCTCAATTTCGTTGTCGCGCTCTGCAATAAGTTCTCGCAGCGCGATCCGGTCCGGCTTGAGCATCGCCGTCAACGGAAGCTCGTCGACGACGAGCAGCTCGTCTGGGGCCTTGTAGTCGGCCAGCTCGGCGGCCACATGGGTACGCAAATCGCGGAGGGTCGGCGGGTTGGCGGGGTCGTGTGGGACCACGACAGCAACGCCGATCTCACCGATCACCGGTGCGGGACAGCCGATTACGGCAGCCTGATTGACCCCCGAGTGATCAGCGAGGGCCCGCTCCACCTCACCGGGATGCACGTTGTAGCCGCCGCGGAT
>Ga0180218_1001742_pt1 | contig 12592 bp, 9 predicted proteins | sample eDN3rd37CKraftBY_FD_151334 | JGI IMG/M metagenome (GOLD analysis project Ga0180218, IMG submission 151334) | Enriched backyard soil microbial communities from Emeryville, California, USA - eDNA 3rd pass 37_C Kraft BY (version 2) (version 2) | ecosystem: Environmental > Terrestrial > Soil >... | reverse complement strand
CTCACCGATGACGATGCGGTCCGGTCGCATCCGCAGCGCCTGCCGCACGAGATCGCGGACGGTGACCTCACCGACGCCCTCCACATTGGGTGCCCGTGCCACGAGGCGCACCACGTGCGGGTGGGCCGGGACCAGTTCGGCGGCGTCCTCGACGCAGACGATGCGTTCGGTCGGGTCCACCGCGCCGAGCAGCGCCGCGAGCATCGTCGTCTTCCCCGCACCCGTACCGCCGACGACGAGGAAGGCCAGACGCGCGCGAACGATGCGCAGCAGCAACCGGTAGGCGGCCCCGGAGACCGCACCGCGATCCCGCAGTGCTTCGAGTCCCTGGGTCGCGGGTCGCAGGACCCGCAGCGACAGGCACGTCCCGGCCTGCGCGACCGGAGAGAGGACCGCGTGCAGTCGGACACCGAACTCACCGTGCCCGGGCAACCTGCCGTCGACCCACATCTGGGCGTCGTCGAGTCGACGCCCGGCGAACAGTGCCAGTCGCTGAGCGAGTCGTCGGACCGCGGCCTCGTCGGGGAAGGTGACCTCGGTCAGGTGCAGCCCGTTGCCGCGATCCACCCAGACCCGGTCGGGTGCGGTGACGAGCACGTCGGTCACCGCCGGGTCTGCCAGCAGAGCCTCGAGCGGGCCCGCTCCGGTCAGTTCGGTCTGCAGATGCCGCAGTGCCGCAAGCAGATCGGAGTCTCCGAGCACTCCCCCGGATTCAGCGCGCAGGGCCGCGGCGACGCGGGCCGGAGTGAGCTCCCCCGTCTCGTCGGCCAGACGGTCGCGGACCCGCGAGAGGAGATCGTCCCCGAGGATCCCGGTCATGCCGCACGTCCCGGGCCGGCGCGGTCGGCCTCCACGGCCGCCAGCACGTCGTGCGCCGCACCGAGCAACGGCGAGCGTGGCCGCAGCCGCAAGCCACCGCGTTCGAGCATCTCGCTCAGGCCCGGCTCGGGACGCATCGAGGTGAGCACGTCCAGGCCCACCGCGTCCGCCACGTCGACGGCTCGCAGGCCCCCGGGTGCAGGTCCGCGGACGACGACTCCGGCGGGCTCACCCCGCGCCGCGAGCGTGCGGGCGACCCGGGCAGCGGAGAGCACCGCACCGATCCGGGCCGGCACGACGACCACGGTGAGGTCGGCCAGTGCGATCACCGCGTCGGCGACCGGGTCGAAGCTGCGCCCCACATCGCAGACGACGGTTGCTCCCGCTCCGCGTACCCCGTCGACGACCGACTCTGCGGCGACGGCGGTGAGCCGATCGGTGTTCTCGCGGTCGGTCGACAGGACGCCCACCCCGGATGCCCATACGGGCACGGCGTCGCGCAGGGCACGCGCGGAGATTCGTCCGCCGTCGACGGTGAGACCGGACCACCGCACTCCCGGACGCTCCTCGAGACCGGTCAGGACGTCGAGTCCCGCGCCGAACGGATCGGCGTCGACGAGCAGGGTGTCGCGTCGTTCGTCATTCCCCGCGGCCCAGGCCAGTGCGGCGGCGAAGGACGACGCGCCCGCTCCCCCGCATCCTCCGACGACCGCGAGGACAGTACCGGCACCGGTCGAGGGCTCGTCGGCGGCTGCGACGATCGAGAGCAGTTCCACCTCCTCGGACGGGAGGGCGAGGACGTGTTCGGCGCCGACGGTCGCGGCGGCCTGCCAGTCCGCCAGGCCGGCCGTCCCGCTGCACACGAGGATCACGCCGGGGCGGCGGGGATATCCGGCCGCGCATGCCGCTGCTGCGGACGCGTCGAGGACGACGATCGCCGCGTCGGTCCACGCCCTGCGGGGCACCGGCACGGACATCTCGTGCAGCGTGCGATCGGCCGCCGCGACCACGCGACGGAGGTCGGCGACCAGCGCAGGATCGTCGACCAGTCCGAGGATGTCGTTCATGCCCGACAGGCTGCCCCGCTGCGGGGTCGTGAGCGCCGGGGGAACGGCCTCGGAAGCCCCGCCTGTGGATGAATCGGGGGCCTGTGGACAACCCGGCCGTGCGCACCCTCGTCGCACCTGTGCGCAGGTCGGCGGGTGTAGAAGACAGTACGAAGACGTGTGGGAAAGGCCCTCACACAAAGCGACAGCCCTCGCCAGGGGGGAGGAGGCGAGGGCCGTCTGCGTTCAGCCCCGGGGGGTCGGGCTGAACACAACCCGAGTATCGACCCGGGCATTCGCGATAGTACACCGTTAGGCGTGACTACTTGCAACTTCAAACACCGGCGCGGCGCGCCCCTATTGTGGTGATCGTGACCGACACGTCCGTGAATCCGTCCCGACCGGCCCCGTCGACGGGGGGCTCACCGGATTCGGCTCGCATCGCAGCGTTCTTCGATCTCGACAAGACCGTCATCGCCAAGTCCAGCGTGCTGGCGTTCACCCGGCCGTTCTTCGAGGAGGGTCTCCTCAGCCGTCGGGCCGTGCTGCAGAGCACCTACGCCCAGCTCCTCTACCTGTTGTCGGCGGCCGATCAGGCCCGGGTGGACCGGATGCGCGAACACATCGCGCACATGTGCAAGGGATGGGATGTCGAGCAGGTCGGATCGATCGTCGAGAAGACCCTGCAGGACGTCGTGACGCCGCTCGTCTACGCGGAGGCGAAGGACCTGATCGCCGATCATCGGGCCCGCGGTCACGACGTGATCATCGTGTCCGCGTCCGGCCAGGAGGTGGTGACTCCGATCGCCCGGACACTCGGTGCCTCCCACAGCACGGGGAGCCGGATGCGGATCGTCGACGGCCGGTACGCCGGCGAGCTCGAGTTCTACTGCTTCGGGGAGGCGAAGGCGGTCGCGATCCGCGAGCTCGCCGAGCAGTACGGCTACGACCTCTCCCGCAGCTACGCGTACTCCGATTCGGCCACCGACCTGCCGATGTTGCTCGAGGTCGGCAATCCGCGCGCGGTCAACCCCGACCGCCCGCTGCGCCGGGCGGCAACCGAAAATGGTTGGCCCGTTCTCACTTTCGCTCGGCCCGTACCACTCGGACGTCGTGCCCGTCCGTCACCGCGCGCCCTGGCGACGCTCGCCGCGACCCTCGGAGCAACGGCACTGATACTGGGTGCCACCCGCCGACTGGCCAAGCGCCGGATGCGTTGACACTCAGGGCCGCTCACCGCGAAATCGAAAACGAAGCATTGCCGTCGGGGGCTTGCCGACATCTCGCGGACGGGGTAGAAAGGAGTTACGGAAGGACGGAAGGCCAAGACCGAATCGGAAGAGAAGATTCGATCTCCCGACTGTTCTTCCCAGCACGGACACCGAGTACCCACGCGAAGCCGATGCCACTATAAGGGCACGAGTGTTGTGGGCCTGCGAGTTCCGGATTTTCGAAGACGAGTTCCCCGCACCCGTTGCGAGGACGAATCGACGATACCCGGATCATCGCCGAGGCCGTTGAATCACAACCCATTTCAGCACGCATGGTAACTCGGACCGTCCGTGCTAGCGGGTGGCGGAATCGATCTCGATCGATATGCCACCCGCTTTCGCGTGCAGGGGTTTCGCGCGCAGAGGTTTGGTGGGGATGCCCCGGCCGGCGAAGCCTCCGGCACTCAGCCGGCGAACGCCTCGGCGATCGAGCCGGCCTCACGAGCCCCGGCTTCGAGCGACCCGCAGCAGAAGAGCACCCAGCCGCCGACGCCCTCCACGGTTCCCGCCCCGAATCCGTCGACCCCGTCGCGGTAGGCCTGCAGTCGGCGCATCCAGTGGACCTCGGGTACGCCCAGATTGCGCGTGTCGAGTCCGGACGCGACGCACACGAGCCGGGACGCGGCCCGCGCGACGATGCCGTCGGCGACACCGAACGGCTTCAGAACGGACAGTTCACCGTGCACGACCGCAGCGAGAACCGGCGCCGGCGCGTTCGTCCCGCCCGTGACGAGTTGCGCGAGCCCGTTGAGACGCTCGGCGACCCCCGGTTCCGTCCGCGGACGACCCAGTTCCTCGGCGTCCTCCACCAGATCCGCGGCAGCGAGCAGGTGCAGGCGGGCGAGCGCCTGCAGCGGGGCACGTCGCCACGTCGCGACCATGTTGCCGAGAGCGTCACCGTCGAGCGACTGCGCGACCCGCAGTGCTCCGGCCAGGATCGGGTCGCCGCTCTCCCCCGGCTGCGGAAGTTCCATCGATCCGCCGTCGATCGACGCCGAGGCGCGGGCGGCCCGCACCGATGCCTCCGCGGCGGTGTTCGCCCAGCCACGCCGATTGGTTCGGTGGCGATGCACCTCTGCGAGCGCGTCGCGGGCACGGTCGGCGGCGTCGCGTACGCCCGGAAGGTCGACGAGAGGCTGAAGAGGGTCGGTCACGCCGACGACGGTACCGGCGCGCATGCGGTGGACGGACGAGAGGTTCACCGGTCGTGCCCGAATGCCGTTCGTCGCGCGAATTCGACCGATGAGCGAAAGTGACGGGGTTGCATATCGATGCAACGGTGCGGTGCCGGTCACAGATGATTACGCTCACAAGAGCCCGAATGGAACCATCCCGGAAAGAGGCCCCGCATCATGACGAGCGCAGCCCAGGAGCACGAATCGAAGGCGTACCCGCCGAGCCCGGAGTTCACCGCCACGGCCAACGCCGGTCCGGAACTGCAGGCCGCGGCCGACGCCGATCGGCTCGGATTCTGGGACGAGCAGGCGAAACGACTCGACTGGGCGGAGCCCTGGACGGAAGTGCTCGACTGGTCGAACGCTCCGTTCGCGAAGTGGTTCGTCGGCGGCAAGCTCAACGTCGCCTACAACTGCGTCGACCGGCACGTCGAGGCCGGTAACGGCGATCGGGTCGCCATCCACTTCGAGGGCGAGCCCGGCGACAGCCGGTCGCTGACCTACAACGACCTCCTCGCCGAGGTCTCCCGCGCCGCGAACACCTTCACCGAGCTCGGCCTGGTCGCCGGCGATCGCGTCGCGATCTACATGCCGATGATCCCCGAGGCCATCGTCACCATGCTCGCGTGTGCGCGCCTCGGCCTGACCCATTCGGTGGTGTTCGGCGGCTTCTCGTCGTCGGCGCTGCGCTCGCGCATCGACGATGCGCAGGCCAAGCTGCTCGTCACGGTCGACGGCCAGTGGCGTCGTGGCCAGGCCGCGCCGCTCAAGAACGCTGCCGACGAGGCCGTCGCCGACGCGAAGTCGATCGAGCACGTGCTGGTCGTCGCGCGCACCGGTATCGACGTCGAGTGGACCGAGGGACGAGACCTGTGGTGGCACGAGACCGTCGAGAAGGCGTCGCCGGAGCACGAGGCGCAGCCGTTCGACTCCGAGCACCCGCTGTTCATCCTGTACACCTCGGGCACCACGGGTAAGCCCAAGGGCATCATCCACACCTCGGGTGGCTATCTGACGCAGGCGTCGTACACGCACCACTACGTCTTCGACCACAAGCCGGGCAAGGACGTCTACTGGTGCACCGCCGACATCGGCTGGGTCACCGGCCACAGCTACATCGTCTACGGACCGCTGAGCAACGGCGTCACCCAGGTCGTCTACGAGGGCACCCCCAACTCGCCGAACGAGCACCGGCACTTCGAGATCATCGAGAAGTACGGGGTGTCGATCTACTACACCGCCCCGACGCTGATCCGCACGTTCATGAAGTGGGGTCGCGAGATCCCCGACGCCCACGATCTGTCGTCGATCCGTCTGCTCGGCAGCGTCGGCGAGCCGATCAACCCGGAGGCGTGGCGGTGGTACCGCGAGGTCATCGGCGCGGATTCGGCACCGATCGTCGACACCTGGTGGCAGACCGAGACCGGCGCGATCATGATCTCGCCGCTGCCCGGCATCACGGCCACCAAGCCCGGCTCCGCGATGGCGCCGCTGCCCGGCATCTCGGCGAAGATCGTCGACGACGAGGCCAAGCCGCTCGGCGCGGGCGGTAACGGCTATCTGGTGCTCGACCAGCCGTGGCCGGCGATGCTGCGCGGCATCTGGGGCGACGAGCAGCGTTACCGCGAGACCTACTGGTCGCGTTACGAGGACCAGGGTTGGTACTTCGCCGGCGACGGTGCGCGTTACGACGACGACGGAGCGCTGTGGGTGCTCGGCCGCGTCGACGACGTCATGAACGTCTCCGGTCACCGCATCTCCACCTCGGAGGTCGAGTCGGCGCTCGTGTCGCACCCGTCCATCGCCGAGGCCGCGGTCGTCGGCGCGGCGGACGAGACCACCGGTCAGGGCATCGTCGCGTTCGTGATCCTGCGCGAGCATGTCGAGAACACCGGCGACACGCTCATCAAGGAACTGCGCGATCACGTCGCGGTGGAGATCTCCCCGATCGCCAAGCCCCGCCAGATCACCGTGGTGCCGGAACTGCCGAAGACCCGGTCGGGCAAGATCATGCGCCGCCTGCTGCGCGACGTCGCCGAGGGTCGCGAGCTCGGCGACACCTCGACCCTGGTCGATCCGGCCGTCTTCGACGCGATCCGCGGCAAGTAGTTCCGCACGAGGAAAGGCCCCTTCCGGATCGGATCCGGAAGGGGCCTTTCGCTGTCGGTACGACTACACCTCGTCGAGCGACCGGTCGCGCGTCTCCTTGACGATGAGCAGCGCGACGAAGGTCGTCGCCGCGGCGATGAGCAGGTAGATGCCCACCCAGCCGACGCCGTAGCTCGTGGCGAGCCAGGTCGCGATGAACGGGGCGACGGCGGCACCGAGGATGCTCGAGACGTTGTAGGAGATCCCGGAGCCGGTGTAGCGGACGTTCGTCGGGAACAGCTCGGGCAGGATCGCGCTCTGCGGCCCGAAGGTCAGACCCATGAGCAGCATGCCGACGATGAGGAAGAACAGCATGCGGCCGGAGCTCATGCCGTCGCTCGACAGCAGGAACTGGAAGCACAGGCCGAACACCATGATCGCGCCCGTGACGACGAGCAGGGTCGAGCGGCGGCCGTAGCGGTCGGCGAGCCATCCGGCGAGGGGCACGGCCGCGGCGAAGAACAGCACCGCGACCAGCTGCAGCACGAGGAAGTCCGCGTACTGGAATCCGGCACCGTGGCCGCCTTCGGCGGGGGTCTTGCCCGTTCCGAAGCTCAGGACCCAGGTGGTCATGATGTAGAAGAGCGTGTACGTCGCGAGCATGACGAAGGTGCCGATGATCAGCTGACGCCAGCTGGTCTTGAACACCTCGGCGAGAGGCGTCTTGACCTTCTTGCCCTCGGCGACGGCCTTGGCGAAGACCGGCGTCTCCTCGAGCTTGAGCCGCACGTACAGGCCGATGATCACCATGATGGCGCTGAGCAGGAACGGGATGCGCCAGCCCCATTCGAGGAAGGCACTCGACAGGTCGGGATCACCGTTGTCGTGGCCGAGCGCCAGCGTGATGATCAGGAACAGACCGTTGGCTCCGATGAAGCCGATGGGCGCGCCGAGCTGCGGCCACATCGCCGCCCAGGCGCGCTTGCCGGGTTCGGCCGTCTCGGTGGCGAGCAGCGCCGCCCCCGACCATTCCCCACCGAGACCCAGACCCTGGCAGAAACGCATGAGCGCCAGCAACGCCGGGGCGATGAGCCCGGCCTGGTGGTAGGTCGGCAGCAGGCCGATGAGGAAGGTCGCGATGCCCATCGTCAGGAGCGAGCCGACGAGGGTGACCTTGCGGCCGATGCGGTCGCCGAAGTGTCCGAAGACCACGGATCCGACCGGACGGGCGACGAAGGCGATGCCGAAGGTCGCGAGGGAGGCGAGCAGCGCGGTCGTGCTGTTGCCCTGCGGGAAGAACAGGTGCGGGAAGACCGAGACGGCGGCTGTCGCATAGATGTAGAAGTCGTAGAACTCGATGGACGTGCCGACCATGCTGGCGACGACGATGCGCCGGCGAGGAACGCCTGCGACGAGCGAGGAGCCGCCGTCCTCCACTCCGACCGATGTGCTCACTGAACCATCCCCACTACTCCACTCACATTCTGAGACAAGATCCCACTTACTAGGAAAAGTGAACACCCGAGTTTCCGCCCACCGCAAATCGGACACTCCTACGGACGCCCCCCGTCCGGCGTTAGACTCTTCCCCGGTGTGCCGGGAAGTCTGGTCGGCGACGGTTCGCCCGTGCCCGTATCCGCCCAGCGAAAGACGCCCGTGTCCGACACCTCCTCCGTTACCTGGACCAGTTCCCTGAACCGCTATCTCCGCGCCGAGACCGTCGGCGGTTCACTGCTGCTCGTCGCCGCCGCGATCGCGCTGATCTGGATCAACTCCCCCTTCGGCGACTCCTACACCGCGCTGCGCGACTTCGAGATCGGACCGGAGTTCCTCCACCTGCACCTGTCGCTCGGGACGTGGGCGAAGGACGGACTGCTCGCGGTCTTCTTCTTCGTCGCCGGCCTCGAACTCAAGCGCGAACTGGTCATCGGCGAACTCGCCGACCGCAGGAAGGCGATCCTGCCGGTCATCGCGGCCTGCGGCGGTGTGCTGCTGCCGGCCCTCATCGCGGCCGCCGTGGGCTGGGGAACCCCCGGCATGGACCGGGGCTGGGCGATCCCGGTCGCGACCGACATCGCCTTCGCTCTCGGCGTGCTCGCACTCACCGGTTCGCGCATCCCCACCAGCGCCCGGGTCTTCCTGCTGAGCCTGGCCGTCGTCGACGACCTCATCGGCATCGCACTCATCGCGATCCTGTTCACCTCCGGTCTCGCGCTCGGCTGGATGCTCGCGACGGTGGCCGCGGCAGCGGCGTACTGGTTCGCGCAGAAGAAGCGCATCACCACCCCGTGGCTGTACGTGCCGCTCGCATTGTTCACCTGGTACGCGATGCACAGCGCCGGTATCCACGCGACCGTCGCCGGGGTCCTCCTCGGCCTCCTCACCCGCGTCCGCACCGATCCCGGAGAGGACTACGGGCCCGCCGAGCGGCTCGCCCACCGCCTCCAGCCGTGGTCGGCGGGTCTGTGCGTCCCGATCTTCGCGTTGTTCGCCTCGGGTGTTCCCATCGGCGCCGAGATGCTCGGCAACGTCTTCACCGACCCCGTCGGCCTCGCCATCGTCCTCGGTCTGCTCGTCGGCAAGACCGTCGGCATCTTCGGCAGCACGTGGGTGGCCATCCGTTTCCGGGTGGCGACGAAACCGACCGGGCTGCAGTGGGGCGACGTCCTCGCCCTTGCCGTGCTCGGCGCGATCGGGTTCACCGTGAGTCTGCTGATCACCGAGTTGTCGCTGACCGGAGAGGCCGCCGAGATCGCCAAGGCCGCCGTGCTGGTGACGTCATTGATCGCCTCTCTCCTCGGGTCGGCGCTACTGTTACGGCGTGGGCGCGCCCACCGCCAACGGAACGAACCAACCGAAGGGGTCGAGTAGTGAGCGTGACGAACGCGAATCGTCCGGAGAACGGAGTCCCGTCGAGCATCTCGGGGATCCCGTTGACGAAGGTGGACGCTCCGACACCCCGCGACGCCAGTGTGGGCGAACTGGTGCGCGACGCCGCGACGCAGCTGTCCACACTGTTCCGCGCCGAAGTCCAGCTCGCCAAGGCAGAGGTGACCGGTGAGGTCAAGAAGGGCGTGCAGGGCAGCCTGTTCTTCATCCTCGCGCTCGCCGTGCTGACCTTCAGTTCGTTCTTCTTCTTCTTCTTTCTCGCCGAACTCCTCGACGTCTGGGTGGCGCGCTGGCTCGCCTTCCTCATCGTCTTCCTGATCATGCTGGTGGTGACGGGCCTGCTGGCCCTGATCGGCTACATGCGGGTCCGCAAGTTGCGCGCGCCCAACAAGACCATCGACTCGCTCAAGCAGACCGCGTCGATCCTCCCGAGCAGCCAGGACGGACACGACTCGGACGGCCCGCGCCACGCCGCGCCGCGTCACGCCACCCGCTGACGAACCGGAACCGTCAGTGCCCGTCCCCGACCCGTCCACGGTCCGGTATCCCGGACCGTGGACGCATCGAGACATCCACGCCAACGGCATCCGTTTCCATGCCGTCGAAGCCGGCCCGCACGACCCGGACACACCGCTCGTGGTGTTCGTGCACGGCTTCGCCGACCTGTGGTGGTCGTGGCGTCACCAGCTCACCGCCTTCGCCGATCTCGGTTACCGGGCGGTCGCGGTGGACCTGCGCGGTTACGGCGACACGGACAAGCCGCCGCGCGGATACGACGGCTGGACGCTCTCGAACGACATCGCGGGACTGATCCGTGCGCTCGGGCACACCGAGGCGATCCTCGTGGGCCACGCCGACGGCGGCCTCGTGTGCTGGGCGACCGCGGTGCTCCATCCCCATGTCGTGCGGGCGATCGCGGTCGTCGACTCCCCGCACCCCATCTCGCTGCGCGACGCGACCCTGCGCGACCGCGCGCAACGCAACGCTCTGCTGCCGACCTTCCTCGCCTACCAGCTGCCGTGGCGTCCCGAACGGAAACTGGTCCGCGACAACGGCCTGGAGATCGAACGGCTGCTGCGTGTGCGGTGCGGCCCGGACTGGCGTCGCACCGACGAGTTCGCCGACGTCGTCGACCGGTTGCGCACCGCGATCCGCATCCCGGGCACGGCGCACCTGACCCTCGAATACCAGCGCTGGGCGTTCCGCAGCCAGTGGCGTCCCGACGGTCGCCGCTTCATGAAGGCCATGGACGTCGAGCTCACCCTGCCGATCCTGCAACTGCACGGCGCGCTGGATCCCTACGTGCTCGCCGCGACCCTGCGGCGCTGCGTGCGCCACGCCCCCGGACGGATCCTGAAATTCGTCGACGGGGCCGGCCACTACGCCCACCAGGAGAAACCCGAAGCGGTGACGGGACTGCTCGCCGACTTCGTCCGCGGACTCGGCTGACCTGCCCGTCCACCGGACGGGCAGGCGTCAGACGATGCAGGCGCCGGTCGCGACCGGCTGATTCACTCCGGCCATCTCCAACTGCCGGCTCACCTCCGCGCCGGTGAGAACGAAACCGGTGTCGGTGTCGTCGACCGCCGCGCCGAAGACCATCCCGAGGACGCTGCCGGACGGATCGACCAGCGGACCACCCGAATTGCCCTGCCGGATCGTGCCGCGCACCGTGTACACCTCGCGTTCGACGGTTCCTCCGCGGTAGATGTCCGGGCCCTGCAGGTCGAGCGTCTCGCGGATCCGCGCAGCGCTCGCCGTGTACGGGCCACCGCCCGGGTAGCCGAGCACGATCGCGTCGTCACCCGACTCCGCCGGCTCCGGGGCGAACCCCAGCGGCTGCGCGGTCAGTCCCGGCACCGCGAGGATCGCGACGTCCACCTCCGGATCGAAGAGCACGACGGTCGCGTCGAGCGGGCCGCTCTCCGTATCGACGGTCACCGCCGCGGTTCCGGCCACGACGTGCGCGTTCGTCATCACCCGTTCGGGGGCCACGACGAAACCGGATCCTTCGAGCGCCTTCTGGCAGCTGGGTGCGACGCCGTTGATGCGCAGCACGCTCGTCTGCAGCCGGGCCGGGACCGATCCTTCGAGGAGACCACCGTCGGGTGCCTCCACCTCGGCGATCGGGGTGCGCCCGAACGGCCCGATCACCTCGGGCAGACCCGAGGTGTCGAGCAGCGCCGAGAACTCGTTGGGGATCGCGCGCATCCAGTCGGGGGCGACATCGTCGACGGTCCCGAGCACCTGGGAGCCCCGCACGGCCGCGGAGACGGCGGGCTGGGTCGTGGCGGTCAGCGGGATGGCGAGCAGCCACGCGGCGACGAGCACCGCGACCGATTGCAGACCGGCGCCGACGACGCTGTCCACCGCCCGCGCACCGGGACTGTGGATGCCGCTGCGCGCGGCACGTCCGAGCACCATGCCCGCCACCTCGCCGATCACCACCAGCACCACGATCAGAGCGATCCCGGCGAGGATGCGCATGCGCGCGTCGTCGATGTGCACGAGCACGTGCGGGGCGATGAGGATGCCCGCGACCGCACCGAGCAGCACGCCCAGGAAGGCCAGCGCCGAGGCGACGGCTCCCTGCCGGAGTCCGGAGGACGCGGCGATCAGGACGATCACCACGATGATCAGATCGATCCAGCCCGATCCGGTCATGATTCGACCACCCCCGTCTCCAGTTCGGCGAGTACGACGTCGAGGTCACGGACATCGTGGTGATCCCACTCGATCTCCCACCCCGACACCGCGAACAGACCCGCGAGCACACCCGCGGTGAAACCCCAGACCAGCATCCCGTCCACCTGGAATGCCGGGCCCTGATAGCCCAGCCGGTGCCGGACCTGGAAACGGTTGTCGGGGTCGAGCAACTCGTGCAGCGACACCCGGACCACGCGGGTCGCCTCCTGCGGGTCGACCACGCCGACGGGGCTCGGGGTCTCCCAGTAGGCGACCACGGGGGTCACGTCGAAGCCGGAAGGCGGGATGAACAGTTCGGGGAGCACAGCGAGCGGCCGGATTCCGGACGGATCCAGGCCGGTCTCCTCCTCCGCTTCGCGCAGGGCGGTGTGGATGGCGCCGTAGTCCTCGGGATCGGCGGCGCCTCCGGGAAAGGCCACCTGTCCGCTGTGCTGCCGCAACGTCGCGGCGCGCTGGGTGAGCAGGACGTCGGCGTCGGCGGGAAGTCCGCCGCGGGCGATCGGATCGGCCTCCGGCGACCCGCCGAACAGCACCAGCACCGAGGCCTGCCGCACCCGCGCGTCGCGCGGCGCGCGGCGGTTCAGGATCGGGTTGAGAC
>Ga0180218_1001741_pt1 | contig 12599 bp, 16 predicted proteins | sample eDN3rd37CKraftBY_FD_151334 | JGI IMG/M metagenome (GOLD analysis project Ga0180218, IMG submission 151334) | Enriched backyard soil microbial communities from Emeryville, California, USA - eDNA 3rd pass 37_C Kraft BY (version 2) (version 2) | ecosystem: Environmental > Terrestrial > Soil >... | reverse complement strand
GACCTGGTCGAGGCGGCGGCCAACCTGTTCTCGCATCTGCGCGCGCTCGACGCCGCCGGCGCGCGGGCGATCGCGGTGATGCCGATCCCGCGCGAGGGGCTCGGCGAAGCCATCAACGACCGGCTCGCGCGCGCCGCCGCGCCACGACCTTAAAAGCCAACACGACCTTAAAAACCAAGACGACGAGTGCGACCATGAACGTCCAGCAACCGCCCGGCCAGCTTCCCGCTCTCGCGCCGGGGCTGCTCGCGCGCTTCGTGGCCATCGTCGGCGACAAGTATGCGGTCACCGATGCGGACGCGCAGCAGCCTTATCTGGTCGAGATGCGCGACCTCTATCGCGGCCGCACGCCGGTGGTGCTGCGGCCAGGCTCGGTCGCGGAAGTGTCGGCGATCCTCGCGCTCGCCAATGAGACGCGCACCGCCATCGTGCCGCAGGGCGGCAATACCGGGCTGGTCGGCGGGCAGATCCCGCATCGCGGCGAGGTGGTGCTGTCGCTCAACCGGCTCGACAAGATCCGCGAGATCGATGCGCTGTCGAACACCATCACCGTCGAGGCCGGCTGCACGCTGCAGACAGTGCGCGAGGCGGCGGCCGAGGCCGACCGGCTCTATCCGCAGGTGCTGCCGTCGGAAGGCACCTGCACCATCGGCGGCAACCTCTCGACCAATGCCGGCGGCACCGCCGCGCTGGTGCACGGCACCGCGCGCTCGCATGTGCTCGGCCTCGAAGTGGTGCTGGCGGACGGCCGCGTGCTGAACAATCTCAACAAGCTCAAGAAAGACAACACCGGCTACGATCTGAAAAACCTGTTCATCGGCGCGGAAGGCACGCTCGGCGTCATCACCGCCGCGGTGCTGCGGCTGGTGCCGCGGCCGCGCTCGCGCGAAACGGCTTACGCCGGCCTCGCCTCGCCCGAGGCCGCGCTGAAGCTCCTGAAGCTCGCCGAGCAGCGCGCCGGCGACAGCGTGACCAGCTTCGAGATCATGGCGCGCATGGGCATCGAGGCCGTGATCGCGCACGGGCCGAACGTGCGCGACCCGCTGGCGAAGCCCTATCCGTGGTACGCGCTGATCGAGCTCGCCTCGCAGCAAACCGAAGGGCTGCGCGACACCATGGAGAGCCTGCTCGCCGACGCCATCGAACAGGGCATCGTGCTCGACGCCACCATCGCCGACAGCCTCGAACAGGCCAAGGCGTTCTGGTTCATCCGCGACTTCTTCGGCGAGGTGCAGCGGCGGATCGGCGCCTCGATCAAGCACGACGTCTCGGTGCCGGTCGCGGCGGTGCCGGCCTTCATTGAAGAAGCCAATGCCGCGGTGGTGAAGCTCCTTCCGGGCGCGCGGCCGCTGCCGTTCGGCCATGCCGGCGACGGCAATATCCACTACAACGTCACGCAGCCGGCCGGCGCCGACGGCAAGGCGTTTCTCGCCCGCTGGGACGAGGTCAACGCCGTGGTGTTCGAAATCGTGCGCAAATACAACGGCTCGATCTCGGCCGAGCACGGCGTCGGCGTGATGAAGCGCGACATCCTTCCCGCGTTCAAGGACCCGGTGGCGCTCGACCTGATGCGCACGCTGAAGAAGACGCTCGATCCCAACAATATCCTGAACCCCGGCAAGGTGCTCTGAGCGATGACGGCGCTGGCGATCGATGACGCGGCCGACGCCGACATCGATGCGATCGTCGCGCTGTGGCGGAGTTGCGGCCTGGTGCGCGACTGGAACGACCCGGCGAGCGACATCGCACGCGCCCGCGCCGGCGCGAATTCGGCGATCCTGGTCGGCCGCGATCACGGCGCGATCGTCGGCTCGGTGATGGTCGGCCATGACGGGCATCGCGGCTGGTTCTATTACCTCGCGGTCGCGCCGGACGCGCAGCGGCGCGGCCACGGCCGCGCGCTGGTCGAAGCCGCCGAACGCTGGCTCGCCGCGCGCGGCATCGAGAAGGCGATGCTGATGATCCGGCCGGACAACGCAGCGGTGCGCGCGTTCTACGAGCGGCTCGGCTACTTCGATCAGCCGCGCACCGTGCTGGCGCGCTGGCTCGACGGCCGCGACCCGGCCCCTTAACTCTCAGAACAGGCTGCCCTGCCCGTCGTCGCCGGCATCAGCCTTGCGGCGCGGCGGTTTCGGCGTCTCTTCTTCGGGCGGCGCATCGGCGCCGGGCACGAGCAGCGCCGGGCCGTCATTGGCCGCGCGGTTGACCGCCGAGGACACCGCGAAGACCTCCAGCAGATCGTCCGGCGCCGGCGCGATCAGCGACTGAACCAGTTTCGCATCAGCGTTCGGATCGAGCCAGAGATCGAACGCCTCCGGCGGCACGATCACCGGCATGCGGTGATGGATCGGCTTCAGCGTCGCGTTGGCGTGCGTGGTGACGATGGCCGCGGTGTCGAGTTCCTCGCCGTTCGGCCCGGTCCAGGTCTCCCACAGGCCGGCGAAGGCGAACGGCCCGCGCGACCGCTGGCGGATGTGGAACGGCCGGCTGCGCGAGCCCTCGCGCTGCCATTCGTAGAAGCCGTCGGCCGGGATGAGACAGCGCCGCCGCTTCATCGCGGCGCGGAAGGCGGGCTTCTCGGCCGCCGTCTCGCCGCGCGCGTTGAACAGCAGCGCGAAGCTCGCCGGGTCCTTCACCCAGGCCGGCAGCAGCCCCCAGCGCATCAGCGCGACGTGACGCCCGCCCTCGACCAGCCGCACCACCATGATCGGCTGCGACGGCGCGATGTTGTAGCGCGGCGGGAAGTCCGGCCATTCGGGGTAGCGGAACAGGTCCCGGATCGCCGCCGGCGCTGTGGTGATGACATAACGGCCGCACATCCGACCTGCGATTCCCTGTCTTGCAGCGGTTCTTGCCGCGGCTCGACCCCCGCGCCGCGGACCTTAATCGCCGGTTAACCGGCCATTGTTATCTGTGATGGCGAATAAACCCCGCCTCTGCCGGCGCGGCAACCGTCAAATCGCGCGATCGAGACGACAGAGCCATGCTTCCCGCAGCCGGCATGTTTCATCCGACGACGATCAGTCCCGCGACCGGGCTTGCCACCGACTACCTCAATCACTTCAATGAAGCGATCATGCTGCTGGACACGCTGGCGCAGTGTCCGGACCTGCTCGAGGATTTCCTGGCCTGGACGCCGATGAGCTATCGCGAGCATTTCGCCGCCTCACGCCTGAAGGAGCGCGACGCCATCATCGCGGCCTATGACAAGGCCGAGCCGACCGCGCGCCGCCATCTCGAGGCGCTCGCCACCGCGATGACGACGATGCTCGAAGCCACCCGCATCGCGCTGCGGACGGAGCCGTCCTCGGCGCAGACCACGGTCACCGCCGGACACGTCGTGACGATGCTGAAGCCTCTCGTCGCGCGCGCCGGCGCGGTGATCAACGGCGTGCCGAACGGCGAGCACAGCGCGGCCCCACCGCAGGCGGAAGTCGACCGCCTGATGGTCGGGGCCTGAAGCGGCGGCGCGCTCCGGTGTCCGATCCGCGCAGCTATCCCGACCGACCCTTCCTCGCCGTCAGCGCCGCGATCTTCCGCGACGGCAAGGTGCTGATCGTGCAGCGCGCCCGCTCGCCCGGCCGCGGCATCTACACGCTGCCCGGCGGCGGCGTCGAGCTCGGCGAGACGCTCGAACAGGCCGCGATCCGCGAGACGCTGGAAGAGACCGGACTGACCATCGCGCCGGTGGCGCTCGCCGGCCACCGCGACGTCGTCATCCGCGATCCCGGCGGACGGGTCGCCCGGCATTTCGTGGTGATGTGCTTTGCCGCGCGCTGGATCGCCGGCGAGCCGGCGCCGAGCGAGGAACTCTCCGAGGCGCGCTGGCGCGATCCGGCCGAAATCGCGACCCTGAAAACCACCGAGGGCCTCGCCGAGATCGTCGCCGCGGCCGCAAGGCTGCTCGCCGCGGCTGCGTGATGAGCGGCGGCGGCGCGCCTTGCGGAACGTTCCGCCCCGGCGCATATGTCCTGTCGGCCATGACCCTGAAAACCGCCCTGCGCACCCCGTTCACGGCGCTCGCCGTCGCCGCCACCGTCGCGGGTGCGGGCATCGGCATGAGCCTTGCCGGCGTCACCGCCGCCGCGGCGCAGACCCGGCCGGCGGCGACCGAGCCCGCGCCGGGCCGCACCAGCGAAGGCGCCACCGCGCCGTTCGACGGCGACCTGCAGCGGCTCGCGGAAATCATGGGTGCCCTGCATTATCTGCGCGAACTGTGCGGCGCCAAGGAAGGCGCGAAATGGCGGAACGAGATGCAGGAGCTGATCGACGCCGAGGCGCCGTCCGGCGAGCGGCGCGAGAAGATCGTCACCAGCTTCAATCGTGGTTACCGCGGGTTCCAGCAGACCTATCGCACCTGCACGCCGGCCGCCGAAATCGCCGTGCGCCGCTACCTCGAAGAGGGTGCGAAGATTTCGCGCGACATCACCGCGCGCTACGCGAATTAGGTTTATTTGGCCGTTCCGAGGTTAACCTTTCCACAAGCTGCGCCTGTCGCTTCCGGAATCGCGTGATAACGTCCGCGTCACTGGGGACAGCAAGAACAATCGCTGCGAACAATCGCGTCAAGCAAACAACGTCAGGCAAAGGCCGGATCGGCAATACATGACTTCAATGGGGCGGCACGGACACAGCGTCGATGCAGCGAACGACCGCGAGCAGAAGCGGGTCGCGCTCGGCTATCTTCAGGAAGCCTGGGCGGAAGCCCGGCTCGACGGCGTCGACGGCGACTGCCTGGCGCAGGCCTGCCTGTTCGCCGCGCTCGCGGAATTCGTCACCACCTATGGCGAGGACGCGGCGGCGGAATTCACCAACGGCCTGTCGCGCCGCATCCGCAACGGCGAGTTCTCGCTCGATCAATCACGCCAGTAAGCGGGACTCGCGCGCCTCTCAGCGCGCGATGCTGCTCTCGAAATAGCGGTCGAGCAACTGGTCGATGTCGGCCGGATAGAACGGCTTCTTCAGAAATCCCGCCGCGCCTTCCGCGATCGCCGCCCGGGCGATGGTGTCGTCGACCGTCGTCGTCATCATCACGACGCCAAGCCGCATCTCCAGTTTCCGGATCGCGCGCAGGATCTCGAGGCCGTTGAGGCCCGGCATGTTGTAATCGAGGATGACGACGTCGAAGGCGCCGTTTTTCAGCTCGGTGATCGCTTCGTGTCCGTTGCTCGCTTCGCCAACGTCGAAGGTGTAGCGGCTCGCCCCCAGAACCTTTCGCACGATGCTGCGCATCGTGCCGGAATCGTCGACGATCAGCACCCGCGCGGGAATGCAGCAGCGGATCAAGCGCTCGACCACCGCGCGCGCGGCGTTGAGATCGCCCGGCGCGGCGACGACGAGATCGACATCCGCGACGGTCTGGCCGGGGTCGGCGGCGGCGACGACGATCAGCGGCGGCGGATTGCACTGCCGCGCGGCGGCGATCACCGCCTCGCGGCGCGCATCCGCCATGGTGCCGTCGAGGACGACGATATCGACGTCGCCCCTGGCGAGCGCGTCGGCGGCCGCGGTGCAGGCGGTGCCGACCAATTCGACGGGGACCGACGCCAGCCGCGCGCTTTCACGCCACAGCGCGAAGAACGGCTCGTCGCCCGACACCACCAGGAATTTCAGGGAGATCAGGTCCGCGGTCATTCGTCAGCGATCAACGGCCTCGGGCGCGCGAAGCATTCCCTTTTGCAGTTTCTGATAATCATCTCTTATAGAGACAAGATTTTGACCGGTCAGTCCGTTTGCCAACCGGACTGGGGATAAATACCCAAGCGGTTCATTGCCTCGCGATCGGCCCGGGCCGCAATGAAAGAAAAACTGATCGCGCCCGGACTACCATGATACCGGCCACCACGGCGGCGACCGGCGCTACCGTTTCCGCGCCGGTTCTGGCAAGACACCCCCGCGACAGGAATCGACATGCAGGCAGCCTTTCTTTCCGACCGCGGCGTGATCCGGATCACCGGCGAGGACAGCCGGCATTTCCTCAACAATATCATCACCGCGGACATCGCGGCGCTCGCCCCCGGCGCGGCGCGCTTCGCCGCGCTGCTGACCCCGCAGGGCAAGATCATCGTCGACTTCTTCGTGACCGAGGCGGCGGCGGAGGACGGCGGCGGCTTCTGGTTCGACTGTCCGAAGGCGCTGGCGCCGGCGCTCGCCGAGCGGCTGAAGTTCTACAAGCTGCGCGCCAGGATCACGATCGAGGATCTGTCGGACCGGCTCGGCGTCATGGCGGTGTGGCCCGCCGCGCCGGCGAGCGAGTTCGGCCTGAGCTATCCCGACCCGCGGCTGCCGGCGCTCGGCACCCGGGTGATCCTGCCGCCGGAGACGGCCGCGGAAGCCGCCGGCGACCTCGGCGCCACGCCTGCGGACGAGGACGCCTATCACCGCCACCGCATCGCGCTCGGCATTCCGCAGGGCGGCCAGGACTTCAACTACGGCGACACCTTCCCGCACGAAGCCGACATGGACCAGTTGCACGGCGTCGACTTCGACAAGGGCTGTTATGTCGGCCAGGAGGTCGTCTCCCGCGTCCAGCACCGCGCCACCGCGCGCAGCCGCGTGGTGCCGGTAATCTATGACGGCGCGGCGCCGATGGCCGGCCTGCCGGTGATGGCGGGCGAGAAGGAGATCGGCATGGTCGGCTCCTCCGCCGGCGGCCGCGCGATGGCGCTGCTGCGGCTCGACCGCGTCGCCGACGCGATCGCCGGCGCGACGCCGCTCACCGCCGGCGGCGTGCCGCTGGCGCTGGCGCCCGAGAAACCCGGCTGGGCGGCATTCCCGTGGCCCGGCGAAACCAAAGCATGACGGTGCTCCCATGAAACGGCCGCGCGGCGCGGTGCTCCACGACGACGGCCTGCATCGCTGTCCCTGGCCGGGCGAAGACCCGTTCTACGTCGCCTATCACGACGACGAATGGGGCGTGCCCGAATACGACGACCGCGCGCTGTTCGAGAAGCTGATCCTCGACGGCTTCCAGGCCGGACTGTCGTGGATCACCATCCTGCGCAAGCGCGACAATTTCCGCCGCGCCTTCGCCGGTTTCGAGCCGGACAAGATCGCCCGTTTCACGCCGAAGAAGATCGAGACGCTGATGCAGGACGCCGGCATCGTGCGCAACCGCGCCAAGATCGAAGGCGCGGTGAACTCCGCCCGCGCCTATCTCAAGATCATGGAGAGCGGGCCGGGCTTCTCCGAGCTGCTGTGGGATTTCCTCGACGGCAGGCCGAAGCAGAACGCCTTCACAACCACCAAACAGGTGCCGGCCGAGACCGACATCTCGCGCAGGATGTCGAAGGAGCTTGCCGCGCGCGGCTTCAAGTTCTGCGGGCCGACCATCGTCTACGCCTTCATGCAGGCGACCGGCATGGTCAACGACCATCTGGTGACGTGCCACTGCCACGCCACCTGCGGCAAGCTCGCGCATCGCAAGAAAAAGCGGTGAGCGGGTGACCGCGCGCAAGACCGTGACACGACCGAACGCCGCGCCGCGCGGCAAAGCTCGGGCTTGGCAGCGCATGCTGTCGGGCCGGCGGCTCGACCTGCTCGATCCCTCGCCGCTCGACGTCGAGGTCGAGGATATCGCGCACGGGCTTGCCCGCGTCGCCCGCTGGAACGGGCAGACCTTCGGCGAGCACATCTTCTCGGTGGCGCAGCACTCGCTGCTGGTCGAGGCGCTGGCGCGGCAGAAATCGCCGCGGCTCGACGCCAAGGCGCGCATCGCCGTGCTGCTGCACGACGCACCGGAATACGTGATCGGCGACATGATCTCGCCGTTCAAGGCGGTGATCGGCGACAGCTACAAGGCGGTGGAGAAGCGCCTGCTCGGCGCCATCCATCTGCGCTTCGGCCTGCCGGCGTCGCTGCCCGAGCCGCTGACGAAACTCATCAAGGCGGCCGACCGCTCGGCGGCCTTTCTCGAGGCGACCCGGCTCGCCGGCTTCGAGCGCGCCGAGGCCAGGGCGTTCTTCGGCCCGCCGCCGAAATTCTCCGCGGCGCTGGAGCGCGATTACCTGACGCCGTGGCCGGCGGAACTGGCCGCCGAACGCTATCGCGAGCGGTTCCGCAAACTTGTGGACGCATGAGACCTATTCCGCGGCGATCACACCAGCGTCGTTCTTGCCTGCTAGAGAAGTTTGATGATCCACGTCTGCTCCCTGCCCCGCGTCCATGACACTGTCGCCGCGACCGGCGCGCGCCATCTGGTGACGCTGCTGCGTGACAGCACGCGGCTGACGCGGCCCGACAGCATCGTCGCCGACAACCATCTGATCCTGAGCCTCGACGACATCGTGCAGGAGATGGACGGCTATGTGCCGCCGGACGACGAACACGTCGCGCGACTCATCGACTTCGTGTCGGGCTGGGACCGCGCCGCGCCGATGGTGGTGCATTGCTTCGCCGGCATCAGCCGCTCGACCGCGAGCGCCTATGTGGCGGCCTGCGTGCTCAACCCGGCGCGCGACGAGATGGGAATCGCGCAGGCGCTGCGCCAGGCGTCGCCGACCGCGACGCCGAACGCCCGCATCGTGGCGCTGGCCGACAGGCTCATGAACCGGCAGGGCCGCATGATCCGCGCCATCGAGGCGATCGGCGCCGGCGCCTATGCCACCGAAGGCGCGCCGTTCCGGCTCGATCTCGCGTAGCATCGCGGCTACCATGACGGCATGCGCGGCGGGCCGCGCCAAGACACGGAGTTGGGGGCGAGGTTGAGCGACAGACACTACGGCATCGTGCCGCCGGATTTTCAGCGGAGCCATGACGGCCTCGACATTCTCAAGGCCATCATCGCCGGCAAGGCGCCCAACCCGCCGATCGCCAGGACGCTGAATTTCCATCTGGTCGAGGCGCGCGAAGGCTTCGTCGCCTTCGAGGGCGAGCCGACCGATGCGGTCTACAACCCGGTCGGCACCGTGCATGGCGGCTTCGCGGCGACGGTGCTGGACTCCGCGCTCGCCTGCGCGGTCTGGAGCACCGTGAAGGCGGGCGACGGCTCGACCACGGTCGAGCTGAAGCTGAACATGGTGCGGCCGATCGTGAAGGAGATCGGCATGCTGCGCGCCGAAGGCCGGCTCATTCATCGCGGCCGCGCCATCGCGACCGCCGAGGGCGACCTCAAGGATCGCGACGGCAAGCTCTACGCGCACGCCACGACGACGTGCATGATCTTTCCGCTGAAAGGCTGAGTGTTACGGCACCGCCGTGATCGACGGCCGCAGCGCGAGCGGCGAGCCCGGCGCTTCGGCGCGCGCGGCGGAGGCTTCCTCGCGCGGCTTGGTCACCCGCGCGCGCGCCGCGACATTGTAGCGATGCGGATTCACCCGCGTGAACTGACAGGACGCAAAGCCGAGCCCGGAGATCGAGCCGCTGAACGAGTTGTCGTCGATGCGCTGCAGGTTGAAGCAGGGCTCGATCGGCAGGCCGCGCAGCGTGGCGCAGACCGCGCCGCCCTTCACGCGCAGCGTGCCGGCAGGAAGAAAGGCGTTGCGCACGGGACCCGCGCCCTGGAACTGCACGGTGCCGACCACCGAGCCGTCGGCATGAATGCGGCCCGCGCCCTTGGTGCCTTCGAAGCAGTTGTAGGAGAACATCTTGCCGACGACGAAGGCGCGCGCCTCTTCGGCCGACATCACCTCGCCGGCCATGGCGGAATCGCCGGCCGGCACACCCGACGCCATAGCGGACAGCATCGCTGCCGCGATTATCGTTTTACGCGCCATCCCCGAACTCCAAACGCAACCTGACGCAACACGCACAAGGTTAGCGGACTATGGACAAACTTCGTCGCTAAAGTCTGAACGACCTTAACCGATCCTGACGACGATCCTACCCCTGACGTCGCCCGCCACAATCCGGCGGGCCGCGTCCGGCAGACCCGTCAGGCCGATTTCCGTGGTCATTGCGGCCAATTTTTGCAGGTCGAGGTCCTTTTCCAGCCTTTTCCACGCCTCCCGGCGCCTTTCGATCGGGCACATCACGGAGTCGATGCCGTAAAGACACACGCCGCGCAAAATGAACGGGGCGACCGAGCCCGGCAGGTCCATGCCGCCGGCGAGCCCGCAGGCCGCGACCGCCCCGCCGTAGCGGGTCATCGACAGCACGTTGGCGAGCGTGTTGGAGCCGGCCGCGTCGACGCCGCCGGCCCAGCGTTCCTTGGCGAGCGGCTTGGCGGGCCCGGCGAGTTCCTTGCGATCGAGAATCTCGGCGGCGCCGAGGCCCTTGAGATAGTCGGCCTCGGCGGTGCGGCCGGTGACCGCGATCACCGGGAAGCCGAGCCTCGCCAGAATGGCGATGGCGACCGAGCCGACGCCGCCGGCGGCGCCGGTGACGACGATCGGCCCGCTCGCCGGGGTCAGCCCATGGCGCTCGAGCGCCATCACGCAGAGCATCGCGGTGTAGCCGGCGGTGCCGATCGCCATCGCGTCGCGCGCGCCGAGCTTGTCGGGCAGCCGGACCAGCCAGTCGCCCTTCACCCGCGCCTTCTCGGCGTAAGCGCCGAGATGGGTCTCGCCGAGACCCCAGCCGTTCAGCACGACCTTGTCGCCCGCCTTCCAGTCCGGATGCGAGGAGGATTCAACCGTGCCGGCGAAGTCGATGCCGGCGATCATCGGGAAGCGGCGCACCACCGGCGCCTTGCCGGTGAGCGCGAGGCCGTCCTTGTAGTTGACGGTGGAATAGTCGACGCGGACGGTGACGTCGCCGTCCATCAGGTTCGCGTCGTCGAAATCCTTGAGCGCGGCTTGCGTGCCGCCCTCGGTCTTCTCGATCACCATCGCCTTGAATGTCGCCACGGTCCCTCTCCGGCTTTATCGCCGGAGAGTTGTCGCGCGGCCGGCGCAGCGGTGCAAGACCCCTGCAGTCGGGGCCTTCAGGCCGGCGCGAGCGCGGGACGGTCGACCGGCTTCTCGACGATCGGCAGGTTGATGATCGCCGACATCACGCCGAAGAACACCGACAGCCACCACACCGGATTGTAGGAGCCGCTGTATTCGAACACCACGCCGCCGAGCCAGACGCCGAGGAAGCCGCCGACCTGGTGGCTGAAGAAGGCGAAGCCGAACAGCATGGTGAGCCAGCGCGTGCCGAACATCAGGGCGACGAGGCCCGAGGTCGGCGGCACGGTGGAGAGCCACAGCAGGCCGGTCACCGCGCCGAACACCAGCGTGACGAACGGCGTCGCCGGCAACAGGATGAAAGCGACGATCGACAACGCGCGGCCGAAATAGATCACCGACAGGACGTAGCGCTTGGGCACCCGCGCGGCGAGCCAGCCGGACGACATCGAGCCGATGATGTTGAACAAGCCGATGATGGCGAGCGTCCAGCCGCCGACCTCGGCGGAGAGGCCGCGGTCGACCAGATAGGCCGGCAAGTGCACGGTGACGAAGGCGAGCTGGAAGCCGCAGGTGAAGAAGCCGAGCACCAGGAGGACATAGCTGCGGTGGCCGAAGGCTTCCGTCAGCGCCTGGCGCACCGACTGGTCCGGCCGCGCCGCCGCGGCCGCCGCCTGCGCGGGGGTCAGGCGCGGCGTCATCACGATGAAGGACAGCGGCACGATCAGCATGGTCACGGCGGCGAAGACCAGCAGCGCATTGTGCCAGCCGTAATTGTCCATCAACGCGACGCAGAGCGGCGAATAGAGGAACTGGCCGAACGAGCCGGCCGCGGTGCCGACGCCGAAGGCCGTGGTGCGCCACTGCGGCGGCAGCAGCTTGCCGAACGCGCCGATGACGATGGTGAAGGAGCAGCCCGACAGGCCGAAGCCGATCAGCACGCCGGCGGTGAGGCTGAGCGAGGCCGGCGTCGACGCATGCGCCATCAGCGCGAGGCCGATGGCATAAAGCACCGCGCCGACGGTCAACACGCGCGCCGCGCCGTAGCGGTCGGCGACCGCGCCGGCGAAGGGCTGGCCGACGCCCCACAGGAGATTCTGGATCGCCAGCGCGAGGCCGAACACGTCGCGGCCCCAGCCATGGGTCTGCGACAGCGGCGTGAGGAAGAAGCCGAGCGCCGAGCGCGGCCCGAAGCTCAGAAGCGCGATCAGACAGCCGCCGACCAGGATGATGACCGGCGTGCGCCAGCCGAGCGTGGACTGCGGTGAAGCCGCGGAGGATTGCGCCGACATGCGAGACGTCTCCAGAAGAATGCGCGCGGCGTCGAATCGGAAGGAGCTGCGGCGCAGCGTGAGGCGGGCACCATATCGAGGCGGCCGCGGCCGCGACAACGAATATTCGTGATCCAAGCCATTTGCGGCCTGCATGGCTCGGCTGCCAGCCGCTTGAATTCGCTACATTTTTTCCGCGGCGATGCGGGTCGCGGCGGCGTCGCCCCAGGTCGGCTCGTCGGAGCCGTCGCCCCAGTTGCGCGGGCGATAGAAGGTGTGGACGCCGAGCTTGTAGACGCGGCGCATCTCGCCGACCCAGCTCGGGCGGACCCAGTAGGCGTGATAATGCGTCGCCTTGGCGATCTCCGGCATCCACAGCTTGCCGTCCAGCGTGTCGTGGGCGATGCGCTTGGCGCGCGCCCAGGCGTCCGGCTCGGTGACGACATCCGGGATGCCGTCGCAGGCGAAGGTGAACTGGCAGGCGAGATGGCGGTGCGCGTTC
>Ga0180218_1001740_pt1 | contig 12604 bp, 9 predicted proteins | sample eDN3rd37CKraftBY_FD_151334 | JGI IMG/M metagenome (GOLD analysis project Ga0180218, IMG submission 151334) | Enriched backyard soil microbial communities from Emeryville, California, USA - eDNA 3rd pass 37_C Kraft BY (version 2) (version 2) | ecosystem: Environmental > Terrestrial > Soil >... | reverse complement strand
GCCGCGCTGCACGAACGAGAGGCCGACCCAGTCCACGCCGAGCTTCAGGACGAAGTCGAGATCAGCCTTGTCCTTGTCGGTCAAAGGGTTGATAGGCAGGATCGTGTCGGGCATCGAAATACCCTTACGGCTCGCGAGCGGGCCGCCGACGATCACTTCCGCGGCGATGCGCGAGGGCGCGACGTCTGTGACGCGCATCCTGATCTTGCCATCGTCGAGCAGGAGCGTATGCCCCGTCTCCACACCATCGAAGATCTGGGGATGGGGGAGGAAGACGCGCTGGTCGTCACCCTCCTGCTCCTGCGTATCGAAGATGTAGGTCTGCCCGCTCTTGAGCTCCACACGGTCGCCCGCGAGTTTTCCCACCCGGAACTTCGGCCCTTGAAGGTCCGCGAGAATGCCGATCGGGCGGCCGTGCTTCGCTTCGGCCGCGCGCACAGCAGCATGGAGCCCGCGCACCATGTCGAAGCTCGAATGGCTCATGTTGATGCGGAAGACGTCGACACCCGCGAGGAAATAGCTCTCGATCACCTCGGGCGCCGACGATGCCGGCCCCAGCGTCGCGAGAATCTTGACTCTCCGGTTTCGTCTCATTTGCCCTTCCCGCCGCTGTCGCCCGGATCCGTCAGGCGGATCGTCCAGTCTTTGGAGTCCTGCGTGTCGACCTCGAAGAAGCCCTCACGCTTGAAGCCGCGCCGCGTGCAGTCCTCCACGCCGCGAATGGTGAAGACCTTGTCGGCGGTGCACATCATGTTCGTACCGCCCCACTCGCCGCCACGGTCGTAATCTACGGCATGAACATAATAGAAGCGGCTGCCAAGCCTACCTTTCAACAGTGTCTCGCAAGTCTGTGACGCTATGTTCCACCATCCCTCCGTGGCCCAGCCCTTCGGGTCCTGATAGCCGATCGCGACCCCGATCCGGCTCGACGTTGCATTGCAGAGCTTGAGATCGGCCCGAGCGACGCCCGCATTGGCCGCCGCGGCGACGCCCGCTACCAGCCAAACCAGCAACAGGCGGAAGTAGTTCAACGGGAACAGACGAGGCGCGTCGCAAGGCGCTCGGCCATGGTCGGCCCCTTCACGTGCATCAATCATGTGTATCAGGCCGGCTCGACGAGGATCACGCGGAAATCATTGACATTCGTATGGGTTGGCCCCGTGTGCACGAGGTCGCCCAGGGCCTCGAACAGGGTCGTGGCATCGTTGTTATCGAGGGCCTTTCGGGCGTCGGCGTGGCGCTCCCTGGCGCGGGCGAGCGTATCGGGGCCGATCACGGCGCCGGCCGGGTCGGTGATCTGACCATCGCCGCCATCAATCCCGTCGCTGTCCGCCGCCAGCGCGGCGACACCGGCAAGGCTGTCGAGCGCACAGGCGAGCGCGAGCGCGTACTCCTGGCTGCGCCCGCCGCGGCCGTTCTTGTTGCGTACCGTGACCTCGAGCTCGCCGCCGCTGATGATGGCAAGCCGCCGGCCCGCGGCCCGCGCCTCACGGGCAAGCGCTGCGTGGGCGGCCGCGACGTCACGCGCCTCGCCCGTCACCTGGTCGCCAAGGTTCTGCACTTCATAGCCCTGCGCGCGCGCCAGCGCCGCCGCCGCATCGAGTGCGGCAACAGGCGTCGCAATGATCTGGTAGCGATCGCGGGAAAAGAGCGCGTCCCCAGGCTTCGGCGTTTCGTTCGCCGGGTTCTCGATCGCGCGATAGACACTCGGCGGCACGGGCAGCTCGAGCTCGGCCATGCGCGGGGCGCGGCGCGCGATTGTCGCACGGGCATCCGCGAGCGTGGTCGGGTCCGGCACGGTCGGCCCGGAGCCGATGGTCTCCGGATCGTCGCCCGGCACATCCGATATGGCGAGCGTGATGAATGTGCCGGCCTTCGCGGCGGCGGCACGCAACCGGCCGCCTTTGATGCGCGAGAGGTGGCGGCGCACCACATTCATCTCGTGGATGTCGGCACCGGACTTGAGCAACCCACGGGTCAGCGCCGTCTTTTCGGCAAGATCGAGCCCGGCGGCAGGTGCCGCCCAGAGAGCCGAGGCGCCGCCGGAAAGCAGAACCAGAACGGTGTCGTCGGGACCGGCCGATTGCGCGAGCACGAGCGCCCGCTCGGCGGCTGCACGCGAAGAAGCATCGGGTGTCGGATGCCGGCCTTCCAGGATCTCCAGCCGTGAGGGCTTCGGATCTGAGAATGCGGCTGCATAGCCATGCGGTGCTGTCGCCACGCCCACGAGCCGGTCACCGATGCCGGCCTGCAGGTAGTGCGCTTCCGCGACCGAGGCCATGGCGATCGCGGCCTTGCCCGCACAGAGCACGATCAGTCGGCCCGCGGCCGGCGCGGGCGGAAGATGCGGAGGAAGACAGGTGCTCGGATGAGCAGCAGCCACGGCCGCGTGGAACATCTCGAGCAGGAGCCCGCGCGCCTCGGCCGACATATTCTAGAAGCCCTCGAGCAAAAAGTTCGCCGTTGCCACTACTTGCGGTCGGCGACATCCTTGCGTCAAGCGCCGAAAGCCATTGGAACTAGAAGGCAGGCCCGAAGCGGTTGGAGCGCGGGAAGCCCTTGGGCGCCATGCGGCCAGCTTGCGCCCGCTGCCCGATCCATTCCTTCATGTCGCCACTCGCCAGCGTGAAGGTCCGCCCTGCCGAGTCGAGCCACGTCAGCCCTGCTTTCTTGACGAACGGCCGGACGTCCGAGAGCCCGCCATCCTTGAAGCGCTGCAGGATGATGCCCTTGCCGCGCGTCATCTCGTTGATCTCGTCGAGACTGAAGACGAGCATCCGGCGGTTCTCGCCGATCGTCGCGCACATGTCGGAACCGGGCGGGACCGGCACACAAACCCGCGCCTCGGCATCGGCATCCACGTTCAGTACCTGCTTGCCCTTGCGCGTCGAGGCAACAACCTCGTCCTCGAGCACGATGAAGCCGTGCCCGCTCGTCGCGGCGACGATGAGCTTGCGGCCCGGCTCGTGGACGAACAGGTCCACGATCTCGTGGCTCTCCTCGAGATCGACCATGAGGCGCACGGGCTCGCCGTGCCCGCGCCCGCCCGGGAGCTGATTGCCTTCGAGCGTGAAGAACTTGCCGTTCGTCGCGAAGACGATGAGCTTGTCCGTCGTCGAGGCGCGCACCGCTCGCTTGAGACTGTCGCCGTGCTTGAAATCGAGCTTGGAGAGATCTTCGGGGTGGCCCTTGAGGGCGCGGATCCAGCCCTTCTCCGAGAGAATGACCGTGATCGGCTCCTTCTCGATCAGCGCCTGCTCGATATCGACCTCGATCGACGGCGCATCCGCAAGCTCGGTCCGGCGCCGGCCCAGCTCGGTCTTTTTGGAGTAGGCCTCACGCGTGGCCTTGATCTCGGCCGCAATGCGCTCCCACTGGAGGTCTTCCGACTTCAATAGCGCCTGGAGATCGCGCATCTCGCCGCTGAGCTTCTCGTGCTCGGCACGGATCTCCATCTCCTCGAGCTTGGATAGCGACCGCAAGCGCAGGTTCAGGATGGCTTCAGCCTGCACCTCCGAGAGCTTGAACTTGGCGATCAGTTTGGCCTTCGGCTCGTCCTCGAAGCGGACGATGCGAATGACCTCATCGATATTGAGGTACGCGATCAGGTAGCCATCGAGCACTTCGAGGCGGTGCTGGATTTTGGCGAGGCGATGCTCCGAGCGCCGGACCAGCACTTCCTGGCGGTGCTCCAGCCAGTGCTTGAGCACGTCGCGCAGTGACAGCACGGCCGGGATCTGCCCCGCCGTCAGCACGTTCATGTTGAGGCCGAAGCGAACTTCCAGCTCCGTCACGCGGAACAGGCTCTCCATGAGCACGAACGGATCGACTGTGCGGCTCTTGGGCTCGAGGATCAGGCGGACGCTCTCCGCGCTCTCGTCGCGCACGTCACCAAGCAGCGGCAGCTTCTTCGCCTGCAAGAGCTCGGCGATCTTCTCGACGAGACGCGCCTTCTGGACCTGATAGGGCATCTCCGTGACGACGATCTGGTAGCCGCCGCGCCCGAGCTCCTCCTTCTCCCAGCGTGCACGCAGGCGGAAGCCGCCGCGGCCGGTGCGGTAGGCCTCGACGATGCTGTCGCGCGGCTCGACGAGAACGCCGCCGGTCGGGAAATCCGGTCCCGGAATGAAATCGACAAGCTTTTCGACCGTCGCATTCGGGTGCTTGATGAGATGCAGCAAGGCCGCGCACAGCTCGTCGGCATTGTGCGGCGGGATGTTCGTCGCCATGCCGACGGCAATACCCGACGAGCCGTTCGCCAGCAGGTTCGGAAAGTTAGCGGGGAGAACGACGGGCTCCTTGTTGGTGCCGTCGTAGGTCGTCCGGAAGTCGATCGTGTCCTCGTCGATGCCGTCCAGCAGCGCCTCGGCGACCTGGGTCAGGCGGCTCTCCGTGTAGCGCATCGCCGCCGGATTATCGCCGTCGATATTGCCGAAGTTGCCCTGGCCGTCGACGAGGGGATAGCGGACGGCGAAGTCCTGGGCGAGGCGCACGAGCGCGTCGTAGATGGCCTGGTCGCCGTGCGGATGGAAATTGCCCATCACCTCGCCGACGATCTTCGCGCACTTCTTGAAGCCGCCCGTGGGGTCGAGCTTCAGCTCGCGCATGGCATAGAGAATGCGTCGATGCACGGGCTTGAGACCATCGCGCACGTCTGGAAGCGCGCGGTGCATGATCGTCGAGAGCGCATAGGCTAGGTAACGCTCTTCCAGCGCCTCGCGCAGATTGACGGGTTCAATGGGGCCCGGGCCGGGCAGAATCGGTCTGTCGCTCATGGTTCCGGGACTTACCGCTCCGGGCACCATCCCTCAAGTGCCCGCACTGCCACACGCAGGCCGAGCGCACAGCCTGGACGACCGGGCGCGGCGCTCGGCGTCTCACCCCTGCAACGCCCGGTGGAAATTTCACCGGAACCGACCGTGATGCCGGTTCGCGCCGCCAACATGCGCTAGATTCACGGCAAATCACTTTTGCCGTGAGACTGCCGTGTCGTCGTCAACGACCAATGCGCCCCTCCTGCCGCTGAGCCAGACGCTTGTTGCCAAGGATGCGGAGGGTGCGGCGGCGCTCGCGGCGGCCCTGGAACGGTGCCAGGCCGAGGATGCCACATTCTCGTATGCGGCAGGCACCAGGCAAGGAAGCTTCCGCATCGAAGCGCGCACGCCCAAGGAGCTGAGCGCGCACGTAGCACTTGTGACGGCAAAGGCAGCCTGCCCGCTCGACGCCGGCCCCCACACGATCACGACCTGCTGGACCCCAGCCCGCCTGGCCGAAGCGGGGCATCGTCTGGGAAGCGCCGAGGGCGGAACGGGCGATTTCGCCGTCGTGCGCCTCAGGATCTCCCCGCGACGCTCAGGCGAGGGCAATCTCTTCGAGAGCGAGTTCGCCGGTCCCCCTCAGATCGACGCCCTCAATGCCGCCGTCGCGCGCGGCGTAGCACGGGTCTCCTCGGAAGGCGTGGACGGTGAAGGCCGCATCATCGACACGCGGGCCGTCTTCATCGATGGCGCCTTCCATCCGAAGCGCTCGACGCCGGAGGGCTTCGAGGAGGCCGCCGTCGCTGCTATGCGGGCCGCCTGCCGGAATGCGGGCATGAGGCGCCTCGAGCCGCTCATGGAGATCGAGATCCTCGCGGAGCGGGACCTCGTGCTCCCCATCGTCAATGATCTCGCGCAGCGCGGCGGAAGCGAGGTGCGCCGGCAGCTTGGCCCGAAGGGCATAACGATCACCGCGGAGCTGCCGCTCGCCGCCCTTCTCATCCACGAGGACGTGCTTGGCACGCTCAGTCGGGGCAAGGCCAAGCTCGTCGGCGAGCCGCGGCTCGCTCGCTGGGCGGAAGCGCGCCGCCGCTGACCGAGCGACGCTGCTGACGCCCTCTCGTTTAACCACGCCGCCAGCTATGCAGTGTTCTCATGGTTAAGCGCCGCTCATCATGAAGACATTCTTCACGAAATTCTTCTTCCATTGTAGCCCGCACCCGATCGACTGAGGGCTGGGGCGGAAAGCGAGGGGTTTCATGAGGCGGAGTGTCATCTCGGTGGCTGCGGCCCTTGCCGTCGCCATGCTGTCGGTGCCTGCGGATGCGAAGACCTTCCGGTTCGCCTTCCAGGGCGATCTCAACGCTCTCGACCCTTATGCTCTGAACGAGACATTCACTCTCGGCACGCTCAGCAACGTGATGGAAGGCCTCGTCACGCGCGACAAGGATCTCAAGATCGTCCCCGCACTCGCCGAACGCTGGGAGATCGTCGAGCCGACGCGCTGGCGCTTCCACCTCCGCAAGGGCGTGAAGTTCCATAACGGCGAGGGTTTCACCGCCGACGACGTCCTCTTTTCGTTCGAGCGCGCAACGTCGCCCGAATCCAACATCCGCACGCGCTTCGCCGCCAAACTGAAGGCGGAGAAGGTCGATGCGCATACGGTCGACTTCGTGCTCGCCGTGCCGAATCCGATCCTGCCCGCTGAGTGGGATTCCTGGTTCATGATGTCGAAGTCGTGGGCCGAGGCCAACGGCGCGACCAAGGTCCAGACCAAGAGCAATCAGCTCAGCCCCTTCGCGCTCAAGGCGAATGGCACAGGCCCCTTCATGGTGGTGAGCCACGAGCCGGGCGTGAAGACCACCTTCAAGCCCAATCCGAACTGGTGGGGCAAGCCCGAGCACAATCTCACCGAGGTCGTCTTCCAGACCATCAAGTCGGATGCGACCCGCGTTGCGGCCCTCCTCTCCGGCGAGGTCGACATGATCGACCCCGTCCCCGTGCAGGATATCCCGCGCGTCAAGTCCAGCCCCGCGACCGATGTTCTGACCGGCCCGGAGCTGCGCACGATCTTCCTCAACATGGATCAAGTGCGCGACGAGCTGCTCTACTCGGACGTCAAGGGCAAGAACCCCTTCAAGGACGTGCGCGTCCGCAAGGCCGTCTATCAGGCCATCGATATCGACGCGATCCAGAAGCGGATCATGCGCGGCCACGCGACGCCGAACGCACTGCTCATCTATCCGCCGCTCTTCGCACGCGCCGCCGAGTTCAAGCGCCATCCCTATGATCCCGCCGCGGCGAAGAAGCTCCTCGCGGAAGCCGGCTATCCCAATGGCTTTGCGGTGGAGATGGATTGCCCCAACGACCGCTACGTCAACGACGAGGCGATCTGCCAGGCCGTCGTTGCCATGCTGGCCCGCATCGGCATGCGCGTGAAGCTCAATGCCATGCCAAAAGCCCGCTATTTCGACAAGGTCGGCGCACCACAGAAATACGATAGCTCTTTCAACCTGCTCGGCTGGACGGCGAGCTCACTCGACGGGCTCAACATCCTCCGCTCGATCGCGGGCTGCCGCGATGCGGCCGGCAAGGGCGCGACGTTCAACTATGGCGGCTACTGCAGTCCGGTCGTCGATGAGCTGGCGAGCGCGATCGAGGTCGAGAACGACGTCCAGAGGCGCAACGAGATGCTCGCCAAGGCCTTCCGCACCATTCACGACGACGTCGGGTTGATCCCCTTGCACCAGCAGGCCCTGAGCTGGGGCGTTTCGAAGAAGGTCAGCATGGTGCAGCGCGCCGACAATCGCATCCTCTTCTACTGGGTGCGCATGCAATAGCCGCCTGTAAAGCCGACGGGCCGCCGCTACTTCCGGCGGCCGTCAGCGCTCTGACGGCTGGACCACCGGCTCGGGATACGACAGTATCGGCGCCATGGCCGGCCGGGACGCGAGAAGCGCGCTTCGGCCGGCGCATTGCTTGCGCTCAGATCCAGCACCGAGCTGTCGGGAGTCACATTCCATGAAGTTGCGCATCACGACGTTGGCAGCGGCCATGGCAGCCGCCCTGCTCGCGGTACCAGCCGAGGCCAAGACGTTCCGCTATGCCTTCCAGGGCGACCTCAACGCCCTCGATCCCTACACGCTGAACGAGACGTTCACCCTCGGCGCGCTCGGCAACGTCATGGAAGGACTGACGAAGCGCGACAAGGATCTCAAGATCATCCCCGGCCTCGCGGAACGCTGGGAAGTGCTCGAGCCGACTCGATGGCGCTTCTACCTGCGCAAGGGCGTGAAGTTCCACAACGGCGAGGACTTCACGGCAGACGATGTGGTCTTCTCGGCCGAGCGCTGCCTCTCTCCCGAATCCAATATCAAGAGCCGCATCGCCGCCGGCACCAAGGTCGTCAAGGTCGATGATTACACGGTCGACTTCATTACGACCGGGCCCAATCCCATTCTGCACTATGAATGGGACACCTGGTACATCTTCTCGAAGAAGTGGTCCGAGGCGAACGGCGCCACCAAGGTCCAGACCAGCTCGACCCAGCTCAGCCCGTTCACGCTCAAGGCCAACGGAACCGGGCCGTTCATGGTCGAAAGCCACCAGCCGGGCGTGAAGACCGTCTTCAAGCCCAATCCGAACTGGTGGGGCAAGCCCGAGCACAATCTCACCGAGGTCATCTTCCAGACCATCAAGTCGGACGCAACGCGCGTCGCTGCCCTCCTCTCGGGTGAGATCGACATGATGGATCCGGTCCCGGTTCAGGACATTGCGCGCGTCAAGGCCAATCCCGGCACCGACGTACTCACCGGCCCGGAGCTGCGCACGATCTTCCTCAACATGGATTCGCTGCGCGATGAGCTGCTCTACTCGGACGTCAAGGGCAAGAACCCCTTCAAGGATGCCCGCGTGCGCAAGGCCTTCTACCAAGCCATCGACATGGAGGCGATCCATTCGCGCGTCATGCGCGGCAACTCGGCCAACTCCGCGCTGCTGATCTCACCGCTGCTCTTCTCGCGCTCCGCCGAGTTCAAGCGTCATCCCTATGATCCCGAAGCGGCGAAGAAGCTGCTGACCGAAGCCGGCTATCCGAACGGATTTGCCGTCGAGATGGACTGCCCGAACGATCGCTACGTGAACGATGAGGCTATCTGCCAGGCCGTGGTGGCGATGCTCGCGCGCATTGGTATCAAGGCCAAGCTCAATGCCATGCCCAAGGCCAAGTATTTCGAAAAGGCCGGCGCGACACAGAAGTACGATAGCTCGTTCAACCTGCTCGGCTGGACGCCCGGCTCGTTCGACAGCCACAACGTGCTTCTGAACCTCGTCGGCTGCCGCGATGGCAAAGGCTCGGGCGCGTTCAATTACGGCGGCTATTGCAATCCCAAGGTCGACGAACTCGCCGGCAAGATCCTCGTCGAGAACGACGTGACAAAGCGCGACGACCTCATTGCGCAGGCCTTCCGCATCGTACACGAGGAAGCTGGCCTCATACCGCTACATCAGCAGACGCTGGCCTGGGGCGTGTCGAAGAAAGTGAAGATCGTGCAACGCGCCGACAACCAGATCCTCTTCTACTGGGCGCAGAAGGAATAGCGCTCAAGACATCTCGCGGGGCGGACGACCCTGGTTCGCCCCGCGCTCATTCGAGTGAATGACCACGGCTGATGCTCGCATTCACGATCCGCCGCCTCATGGAAGCCGCCATCGTCATGCTGACGGTGGCCCTCATGGCGTTCGTGCTCTTCCGCTTCGTCGGCGATCCCATCAATCAGATGGTGGGCCAGGATACGAGCCTCGCCGAGCGCGAGGAATTGCGCGAGCGCCTCGGCCTCAACGATCCCGTCCTCGTGCAGTTCGGCCGCTTCATCTGGAATGCGGCGCGCTACGACTTCGGCATTTCCTACCAGGTTAAGCGGCCGGTCACGTCGCTCATCGCCGAGCGCTTCCCGGCGACGTTCGAGCTCGCGCTGACGGCGGCACTCTTCGCCGTCCTGCTCGGCATTCCCATGGGAGTCTACACGGGAATTCACCGGGATAGCTGGCTCTCGAAGCTGTTTCTCTCCGTTTCCCTTGTCGGCATCTCGCTACCGACGTTCCTCATCGGTATTCTGCTCATCTACGTCTTCGCCGTGCAGCTCGGCGTGCTGCCGTCCTTCGGACGCGGAGACATCGTCAGGATAGGCGGCTGGACGACGGGCTTGCTCACGGTGTCCGGCTTGAAAGCGCTGATCCTGCCGGCGATCACGCTTGGCCTCTTCCAGATGACGCTCGTCACGCGCCTCGTGCGCTCGCAGATGCTGGAGGTCCTGCGCACGGACTACATCAAGTTCGCGCGCGCCCGCGGGCTCTCCGATCGCGCCGTCAACTTCGGCCACGCGCTGAAGAACACGCTCATTCCCGTCATCACCATCATCGGCCTGCAGCTCGGCGCCATCATCGCGTTCGCCATCATCACCGAGACCGTCTTCCAGTGGCCGGGCATGGGCCTCATGTTCATCCAGGCCGTACAAAATGCGGATATCCCCGTCATGTCCGCCTATCTGCTGCTGGTCGCCTTCCTGTTCGTGCTGATCAATCTGATCGTCGATCTCCTCTATGTGTGGATCGATCCGCGCGTGCGCATCTACGGGCGTGAAGCATGACAACGGAGGATCAGGGCCTGGCGGCCACCGACGTGCCGAAGAAGGCCGCGCCCGGCCTCATCGCCCGCTTCCTGGACAGCGACCTCTGGTACAGCTTCCGATCCTCCCGCCTCGTCGTCCTCGCTGCCGCGATCACGCTGCTCATGGTCGGCGCCGCGTTGCTTGCGCCTATCATCGCACCGCACGATCCCTATGACCTGCGCTCGCTCAACCTGATGGATTCCGACCTGCCGCCCGCCTGGGTCGCGAACGGCGATCCGCGCTTCCTGCTCGGGACGGACGACCAGGGTCGCGACATCCTCTCGACCATCCTCTACGGCACGCGCAGCTCGATTGCGATCAGCGTGCTGGCCGTTCTGCTCGCCATCGGCATCGGCGTCAGCCTCGGCCTCGTCGCGGGCTACTTCGGCGGCATCGTCGACACGATCATCATGCGCATTGCCGACGTGAAGCTCACGTTCCCCGCGATCCTGGTCGCGCTTCTCATCAACGGCATTGCGCAGACGCTGTTCAAGGGCCGGCTCGGCGGCGCCGAATTCTGGATTCTCGTGTTGTCGATCGGTCTTTCCTTCTGGGTTCAGTATGCGCGCACGGTGCGCGGCATGACCCTCGTCGAAAAGAACAAGGAGTACGTCCAGGCCGCGCGTCTCATCGGCATGAGCCGGACCGCGATCATGTTCAAGCACGTGCTGCCGAACGTGCTTTCCCCCGTGCTCGTGATCGGCACGATCAATCTCGCACTTGCCATCATCACTGAGGCAACGCTTTCGTTCCTTGGCGTCGGCCTGCCGCCGACGGAGCCTTCGCTCGGCACCATGATCCAGATCGGCAACAAGTACCTCTTCTCCGGTTCCTGGTGGATGGTGGCCTTTCCGGGTCTCACACTGGCCGTCCTCGTCCTCGCCGTAAACCTGCTCGGCGACTGGCTGCGCGACGCGCTCAATCCGAAGCTGCGCTGATGGACGAGATACCCACCCTTTCCGTCCGCAATCTCCGCGTCGAGTTCCCGACGCGGCGCGGCACGCTCATCGCCGTCGACGACGTCTCCTTCGATATCGCGCCCGGCGAGGTGCTCGGTGTCGTCGGCGAGTCAGGTGCGGGGAAGTCGCTCACGGGCGCTGCCATCATCGGCCTGCTCGAGCCGCCCGGGCGCATTGCCGGCGGCGAGGTTCGCCTCAATGGCCAGCGCATCGACAATCTCGCGCGCGAGGATATGCGCCACATTCGCGGCAAGCGCATCGGCATGGTCTTCCAGGATCCGCTGACGAGCCTCAACCCGCTCTACCGTGTCGGCGAGCAGATCATCGAGACCATCCGCGCCCACCTGCCGCTCAACGAGCGCGAAGCGCGCGCTCGCGCCATCGAACTGCTCGCGGAGGTCGGCATCCAGGGTGCCGAGCGGCGCATCGATTCCTACCCGCACGAGTTCTCGGGCGGTATGCGCCAACGCGTGGTGCTCGCTCTCGCTCTCTGCGCCGAACCCGATCTCATCATCGCCGACGAGCCGACGACAGCCCTCGACGTCTCCATCCAGGCGCAGATCATTCAACTCCTGAAGCGCCTCTGCCGCGAGCGTGGCACCGCCGTCATGCTGATCACCCACGACATGGGCGTGATCGCCGAGACCGCCAACCGTGTTGCCGTCATGTACGCCGGCCGTATCGTCGAGATCGGCCCTGTCCGCGAGGTGATCCTGTCCGCGCATCATCCCTATACGCGCGGCCTCATGGGCTCGATCCCCTCGCTTGAAGGCACGAGTGATCGCCTGACGCAGATCCCGGGTTCCATGCCGCGCCTGACAGCGATCCCCAAGGGCTGCGCCTTCAATCCGCGCTGTCCACACGCATTCGATCGCTGCCGCGTCGATCGCCCCGACCTCATGCCCGTCGATCACTCGCTTGCCGCCTGCTGGCTTGTCGCTCCGATGAGCGCGGAGACGTCGCAATGAGCGATCGGCCCTTCGTCGAAGTGAGCCACCTCTCGCGCGTCTTCGACGTCTCGAAACCGTGGCTCAACCGCGTGCTCGAGCACGAGGAGCGCAAGCTGCTCCGCGCCGTCACCGACGTCTCGTTCAGCATCGGCAGGCGCGAGACGGTCGCCCTCGTCGGCGAGTCCGGTTCGGGAAAATCGACCGTCGCGAAGATGGTCGTCGGCCTCCTCCCACCGACTGCGGGGAGCGTCACCATCGACGGCGTCGCC
>Ga0180218_1001737_pt1 | contig 12621 bp, 11 predicted proteins | sample eDN3rd37CKraftBY_FD_151334 | JGI IMG/M metagenome (GOLD analysis project Ga0180218, IMG submission 151334) | Enriched backyard soil microbial communities from Emeryville, California, USA - eDNA 3rd pass 37_C Kraft BY (version 2) (version 2) | ecosystem: Environmental > Terrestrial > Soil >... | reverse complement strand
GAACTATCCGTCCGGCAAGGACATGCTGCAGGCCTTCAAGCGCGAGTTCGGCGGCGAGGTCATTGCGGAGAAGTATACGAATCTCGGGCAGACCGACTTTGCCGTGGAAATCGCCGAAATCCGGGCCGCCAATCCTGATTTCGTCCACGGCTTCCAGCCCGGCGGCATGGGCATCGCGTTCCTGCGCCAATATCACCAGGCCGGCCTGCTCGGAAAGATTCCGCTGGTGATGCACGCCGCGTCGATGGATCAGGCCATGGTGAAGGTGCTCAAGGATGCTGCGGTCGGTGTCCAGGTCGCCAGCCAATGGAATGACGATTTCGACAATCCGGCGAGCAAGGCCTTCGTTGCCGCATGGAAGGCGAAATACGGCGATCGTCCGGTGACGAGCTACGCCGCGCAGGGCTACGATGCAGGCCTCCTGATCGGTTCGGCGCTGAAGGCCACGAATTTCAGCGTCGACAACATGGATGCGCTGCGTGCCGCGATGCGCAAGGCCGATTTCGCCTCCGTCCGCGGGAACTTCAAATTCGACAAGAACCAGCACCCGATCCAGGACTGGTTTGCGCTGACGGCCGAGAAGACTTCGGGCGGCGACTTTGTCCTCAAGACCGGGAAAAAGGTGCTGTCGAACCACGGCGACGTCTACGCCAAGGATTGTCAGATGTAGTCAGCGGCGGTCTTGCCGAAGCACCGTCTCTGCGATGAACCGGCCGGTCCCATGGACCGGCCGGTTTTTTCGGCGCTATAACGCGCTCCCAACTTCGTTGTGCTGGCGCGCGCCGGCGCAATGGCGCCCTTTTGAAGCGCGGCCAGTCCATGATCGATGTCCTCAATCTCGCGCTTCCGTATTTCGGACTGATCTTTCTCGGGCTTGCCTGCGGCCGGCTGAAACAGATCCCGGATACCGGGCTCGCCTGGATGAACTTCTTCATCGTCTATGTGGCGTTGCCCTGCCTGTTCTACCGGATCGTCGCCAAGACGCCGCTGGAAGAGCTGGTGAATGTCTGGTTCGTGGTGGCCACGACCCTGTCCACCAGCATCGCGTTCTTCATCGCGCTGGCGATCGCAAAACTCGGACGCCGTTCGGTGCCGGAAGCCACCATCGCGGGCCTCGCCGGAGGCTACGGCAATATCGGTTACATGGGTCCGGGGTTGGCGCTCTCGACGCTCGGACCGCAGGCGTCGGCGCCTGTGGCCCTGATCTTCTGTTTCGACTCGATCGTGCTGTTCTCGCTTGTCCCGTTCCTGATGGAGATCGGCGGTGGCGAGCGCCGCGGATTCTGGCGTTCGGTGTTGTTCGTCGGACGCCGCATCGCGCTGCATCCGTTCATCGTCGCGACCCTGCTCGGAGTATTCTCCGCTGCGCTCCATTTCGAGCCGCCGGTCGCGCTTGATCGCCTGATGCAATTTCTTCAGAACGCGGCGGCTCCCTGCGCACTGTTCGTGCTTGGCGTGACGGTTGCGCTCCGGCCGTTGCCGAAGCTCGCCTGGGATGTACCGACCATCGTTCCGGTGAAGCTGGTGCTGCACCCAATCATCGTGTTCTTCATGCTCGCCTTGCTCGGCCCGTTCAGCGCGCCGTGGACCTATGCCGCCGTCCTGATGGCGGCGCTGCCGCCGGCGCTCAACGTGTTCGTGCTGGCGCGGCAATACGACGTCTGGGTCGAGGAAGCGTCGGGCTCGATCCTGATCGGCACCCTGGTCTCGGTTTTCACGCTGACAACGGTCATGTGGCTCGTGCAATCCGGGCAATTGCCAGTCTCGCCATTCTAGAGCGGACCAGTTGCGTCTATGCTCCGTTCAGCCCTGCGAAGGCGGGGACGCTGAGCGATGCCTGAACGGGGAGACGCCATGCAGCCGCTGTCGGGAATCCGCGTCGTCGACCTGACTAACCTGCTGCCGGGACCGCTTGCGACCCTGATGCTCGTCGAGGCCGGGGCCGAGGTGATCAAGATCGAGCGGCCCGGTGGAGACGACATGCGTGGCTACGCTCCGCAATGGCAGGGAACTGGCGCTGCGTTCGGTCTGCTCAACCGGGGCAAGACGTGTCTCACGCTCGATTTGAAGTCGGCGGATGGCGCAGCGAGGCTTCGATCGCTGCTTGAAGATGCTGATGTTCTGGTTGAGCAGTTCCGTCCGGGCATCATGGCGAAGCTCGGATTCGGATACGAAGCGGTACGAGCGATCAACCCGAAGCTGATCTATTGCTCCATCAGCGGCTACGGCCAGACCGGCCCGCGCGCGAACGAGGCCGGACACGACCTGAACTACATTGCGAGTACGGGATTGCTGGCGCTCCAGCCCGGACCGGCAGATCGGCCGGTCGTGCCGCCCGCGCTTGTCGCGGATATCGCGGGGGGTACGTTTCCGGCGGTCATCAACATTCTGCTCGCCTTGCGACAACGCGATCTGACCGGCGAGGGCTGCTATCTCGATATCGCGATGACGGATGCGATGTTCACCTTCGCGTGGCGCGCTCTTTCGGGCTATTGGGCGAGCGGATCGCTGGCCACGTCCGGACAGGGCGAACTGACCGGGGACACAGCGCGCTATCATCTTTATCCGGCTAAGGACGGCGGCATCGTTGCCTGCGCGGCGCTGGAAGACCATTTCTGGCGGCGCTTTGCTTCCGTGATCGGCCTCGACGAAGCTCTCGTCGATGACAAGCGCGATGCCGCCGCAACCATCGCGGCGGTTGGAGCCATCATCGCGAGCCGCAACGCAGCGGAATGGGCGCCAGTCTTTGCCAAGGCCGACTGTTGCGTGACGATCATGCGCTCGCTGGACGAGGCGCTGCGCGATCCGCACTTCATCCAGCGCGGTCTGTTCGAGCATCGCGCGCGAAGTGCGCAGGGTGCGACGTTGCCGGCTTTGCCGGTGCCGGTCGATCCGCAATTCCGGGACGCCGCCAGCAGCGAAAAGGCGTCGCCGCCGGCCCTATGAGAGCGCTTCGCCGCGCATCAGCCGTGGCTGTGCGGCGCGCGGCATGACGCCCTCGCGCATCATCGCGCGCCGGAGCGGGCCGACAGTGTTGAGGAGATGCAGTCCGATCCCGCGCAGACCTTGGATGGGGAGGAAATCGGAGAGGAGCGATCGGTTGAGCAGATCGACCGCGATGGTGCGGCTCATGACATCTGCGTGCCGTTCACGATCATATCGTTCGAGTGCATGCGGCTGTCCGGGATCATCCCGATAATCGGCCGCAATCTCGGCAAGCGCCGCGGCGTCGCGCAGCCCGAGATTGAGCCCCTGCGCACCGATCGGAGGAAAGCGGTGCGCGGCTTCCCCCACCAGCGCGATACGGTCCGAGGCAAACCGGCGCGCGCTTTCCATCGCCAGCGCGAAGGCGCCATGCCCGGCGTCCGCATTGATCTTGCCGAGGATCGAGTGCGAACGACGCTCGAGTTCGCGATCGAGACGGTCTCCCGATAGCGACTTCAGGTGATCGGCGTCGGCCTCGCTCACGACGCAAACGATGCTGGAGCGATTGCCCGGGAGCGGCACGGTCGTGAACGGCCCGTGCTCGGTATGAAACTCGGTCGAGATATCGCGGTGCGGCCGGCTGTGCGACACGTTGTAGGTGAGCGCAATTTGCGGATAGGCGCGGCTTTGCACCTCGATCCCCGCCGCCGTCCGGCACAGTGAGTTCTTGCCATCGGCTCCGACGGCAAGCTTTGCAACGACGGTCTGGCCGCTAGCTGTCCGAACGATCACGCTGTCGTCGTGAGGCTCGACGGTCGCCGCATCGTCGGTGAGGCGATGCAGGTTCGGCATCGCTTCGGCCCGCCGCTCCAGCGCTGCAATCAACCGCCGGTTTTCGATGTTCCAGGCGAAGGCATCGAGCCCGATCTCATGCGCGTCGAACAGGGCTTCCGGCGCCCGCCAAAGCCGCTGCGTGGCGTCGACGATGCGAAGCCCTACAAGCGGTGCGGCATGCTCCCGGGCCTCGGCCCAGGCGCCAAGCGTATCGAGTGCGGCGACTGAGCTTGCGAGCAGCGCCGTCGTGCGATTGTCGGCAGGCGCCGTGCGGGCGATCAGCGCGACGTCAAATCCGGCCGAGGCGAATGCAAGGCCGGCCACGAGGCCCGAGGGCCCGCCGCCGATCACGACGACGTCGGCTGTTAACTCTGATGATCCCATCGCGTTATCCTTCCGGACCCTGTCTACGGGACCGGAAACCATCTCGCCAGTGTGACATTTCCCACGGTGCCGCGGCGGGTTAGATATAAGGGGAGAGGGCCATGACGCATCTTTCCGCCGATACGAGGCCGCCCCCGACCGGACCCCGACTTGCCGGTATCGCTACACTGTTGTCCCGCCCAAAGCTGATTGCCGTCGGCTGCATGATTGTTCTGATCGGGGCCGGATGGGCCTATCTGCTGTCTGTTTCCCTTGCACAGGGCCTGCCCGGAGCCCCGGGCTTTCTCGATGCAATGTGCCGCGCCGTGCCTGCCGGCAGCGCCGGCACGATCGGGAGCGTTGCGATCACGGGTGCGATGTGGATCGCGATGACGCTCTCCATGATGCTGCCGACGGCGGGCCCGATGATCCTGACCTATGCGGAGATCGCGGAGACGGCTGCGCGCAAGGGCGAACCGATCGTCTCGCCGCATGTGCTGATTGCCGGCTATCTGACCGTATGGTTCGGGTTCGCCGGCCTCGCAACGCTCGCGCAACTTGGCGTCATGTGGATCGGGACGTGGCCCGGCGCTTCCGCCGTTGCCGCGCCGGCGAGTGCGCTGCTGTTTCTTGTCGCCGGGCTCTACCAGTTCACATCGATGAAACACGCGTGCCTGACTGCATGTCAGCGGCCGTTCTCGTACTTCTTCCTCAACTGGACCGATCGTCAGGCCGGTGTGTTCCGGCTTGGAATGAGACAGGGGCTTTACTGCCTCGGATGCTGCTGGGCGATGATGCTCTTGATGTTCGTGGCAGGCGCAATGAACGCGGCCTGGATGGCGCTTCTTGGACTCGTGATGCTGATCGAGAAGATGACATCATCTCCGCATGTCAGCCGCGCCATCGGTATTGCCTTCACAGCCGCCGCGCTGACGGTCGCCGCGGCCTGGGCATCGGGATTCACACTTTAGCTGGGAGTAGCATGCGGTGGCCGATCAATGGAGCCTGAAGGGCGAACTGACGCTGTCCTGCAGTTGCACGGTCTTCTGCCCGTGCGTCCTGTCGCTGGGAGATCATCCGCCGACCGAGGACCGGTGCCAGACCTGGGCGGCGGTGCGCATCGATCAGGGGCACTATAACGACGTCAACCTCTCCGGCCTGAAGGCCGGCGTGATGATCGAGATTCCGGGATTGATGTCGCGCGGCAACTGGACCGCAGCCTTGTTCGTGGACGAGGACGCCTCGATCCAGGCGATGAAAGGGCTGACACGCATCTTCACGGGAAAGGTCGGCGGCTCGACGCATCTGCTCTCGATCCTGGTCAGCGGCTTTCTCGGCGTGCGGCAAGTGCCGATCAGCTATCGCACGGAAGGCCGCACGCGGCTCATCACCATCGACAAGATCCTGGATGGCGCGATCACGCCTGTCCCCGGAAAGAACAAGGACGACAACGTCACCATCCGCAACAGCGGATACTGGATCTCACCCGATGTAACGATCGCAAAAGCCGACAAGTCGCGCTTTCGCGCTTTCGGACGTAACTGGAATTTCGCCGGCCGATCGGCTGAAATCTGCCAGATCGATTGGGGAAACCGGTAACAGCGACATCAGCGGCACCATGCGGGATCGGGGAGGCGACGGCCCTGGACGGGCGGCTCGGGTGCCGCCCTTCCTGGTCCATATATTCACAGCCTGCGGCGCGGCCTGCGCGCTGCTCGCATTGCTTGCTGCGGCGAAGGCCGATTTCGTCACCATGTTCGTGTGGCTGGCCGTCGCGCTGTTCATCGACGGCATCGATGGCACGCTCGCACGAAAATTCCGTGTCGCCGAGATCTTGCCACGCTGGTCCGGCGATGCGCTCGATCTCGTCATCGATTTCACGACCTACGTGTTCGTGCCGGCTTTCGCGCTGACCACCAGCGGGTTGCTTCCGGGGCCGGTCGCAATACCGCTGGCCATCGCAATCGTGGTGACGAGCGCGCTCTATTTCGCCGATGAGCAGATGAAGACTGCGGACAATTACTTCCGTGGATTTCCGGCCTTATGGAACGCAGTCGCTTTCCATCTGTTTGTCCTCAAGCTGCCGCCCTGGATCGCGGCGATCGTCGTAGCCGTGCTCGTTGTGATGACCTTCATGCCGCTCCGGGTCCTGCATCCGTTTCGCGTTCTTCATTTGCGCGTGGTCAATCTGCTCGCTCTCGCGGCCTGGTGCGCGCTGGGCGTCTACGCACTCATGAGGTCGCTCGATCCCGGTCCGGTCGTCGCGTGGTCGCTCGCCGCAGTGGGCCTGTATTTCCTGACGATCGGCCTCGCCACGGCCGACGAATAGCGTCGCAGAAGCGGGGCAAGCATGCTGCATCTTTTGACCGATCCGAATGCCTGGATCGCGCTGATCACATTGTCGGTGCTCGAGATCGTGCTCGGCATCGACAACATCGTCTTCATTTCGGTGTTGATTGCGCGGCTGCCGCGAGAGAAAGCGCGGATGGCGCGCCGCATCGGCATCGGGCTCGCATTCGTTTTCCGTGTCGCGCTTCTGCTGACGTTGACCTGGATCATGCGGCTCACGGCGCCGCTATTTTCCGTGCTCGGAAACGACTTTTCCTGGCGCGATCTGATCCTTATTGGCGGCGGCCTCTTCCTGATCGCGAAGGGCACGCACGAAATCCACTCCGAGGTCGAGGCGCAGTATGAGGAGATGCAGCCGAAGTCCGACCGTCAGGCGTTCGCGTGGATCGTGACGCAACTCGTTGCAATCGATCTCGTCTTTTCGCTGGACTCGATCATCACGGCGATCGGCCTTGCCCAGGATGTGGAGATCATGATCGCCGCGGTTATTGTCGCCATGCTGGTCATGTATTTCGCCGCAAGCCCCGTATCGAAATTCATCCAGAAATATCCCACCACAAAAATGCTGGCTCTTTCATTTCTATTATTGATCGGTGTGGCGCTTGTCGCGGACGGTTTCGGCTTTCATATTCCCCGCGGTTACATCTATTTTGCGATGGCGTTCGCCGGTGCGGTTGAAGTCTTCAACGTCCTGGCGCTGCGCAATCGCCGAAGAAGACCAAAGGCGTTGGGGCGGAAACCGGAAAGCAAATGAAAGACATCGTTCTTATCACCGGCGGCGGGCGGGGCATTGGGGCCGCGACAGCAAGGCTCGCCGTAGCGCGCGGCTATGATGTGATCATCAACTACAAGAGCAACGCAGAGACCGCAGCGAAGGTCGTAACGGAGATCGAGGCGGCCGGTGGCCGCGGGCTAGCGGTCCAGGGCGACATGGCGAAGGAGGAGGACGTCGAACGGCTGTTCAAGGCAGTCGATGGCTTCGGACCGCTGAAGCACCTCGTCTATAACAGCGGCGTCACCGGGAAGAATTCGCGCTTCGAAGCGGTGTCGACGCAGACACTGCGCGACAATGTCGACATCAACCTGATGGGTGCGTTCTTCTGCGCGCGAGCGGCGATACCTCGCCTGTCCACAAAACACGGCAAGGCGGGTGGCAGCATGGTGTTTCTTTCGTCGGTGCAATCGAGGCTCGGTGCCCCCGGCGAATATGTCTGGTACGCCGCGACCAAGAGCGGGGTCGATGGGTTGGTGTCGGGCCTTTCCAAGGAACTGGCCGGCGAGGGCATACGGGTGAACATCGTGTCGCCCGGGCCGATCGATACCGAAATCCACGAACCGGGGCGGCTGGCCCGCATCGCGCCACAACTCCCAACCGGCCGGGTTGGCAAACCGGAGGAGGTGGCGGAGGCCATCCTTTTCCTTATCTCGGACGCCGCGAGCTATACCAGCGGCACGACCCTTTCGGTGTCCGGCGCGCGATAGCGCGCGCTTGCACCATCCGCGCCTCCGCCTATGATCCCGGCCGGATTTTCGAGGGCCCGCCGGAACGAGCGGGAGTTTCAGGGAGAGAGATGATGGTCGCAGCGGTCCGGGTTCACAAGCATGGCGGGCCCGAGGTTCTCACTTTCGAGGACATCGAGGTTCCGGCGCCGGGACCCGGCCAGATCCGGATCAGGCAGTACGCCTGCGGCGTGAACTACATCGACACCTATTTCCGTATGGGCATGTATCCGTCGCCGGTCGGCATGCCGTTCGTGTCAGGCAATGAAGGCGCGGGCGAGGTGATCGCGCTAGGGTCGGGTGTCACAGATCTCAAGGTCGGCGACCGTGTGGCCTATGTGGTTGCGCTGGGCGGCTATTCAGCCGAGCGAATCCTGCCCGCGGACCGGGTGGTGAAAATACCCGAGCGCATTTCCTACCAGCAGGCAGCCGGCATGATGCTGAAGGGCATGACGGCGCAATACCTGCTCAACCGCACCTACAAGGTGACCAAGGGAACGACTGTCCTGATGCACGCCGCGGCGGGCGGTGTCGGCCAGATCCTGTGCCAATGGGCGAATCATCTGGGCGCGACCGTTATCGGTACCGTGGGCTCAAAGGATAAGGGCGAAATCGCGAAGGCCAACGGCTGCCATCACGTGATCTATTACCGGGACGAGGATTTCGTCGCGAGGGTGAAGGAGATCACCGGAGGCAAGCTCTGCGATGTGGTCTATGACGGCATCGGCAAGACCACGTTCCCGGCCTCCCTCGACTGTATCCGTCCGCTCGGCATGTTCGCGAGCTTCGGTTCTGCCTCCGGGCAGATCGAGGCGTTCAACATCAACATCCTGCAGACGAAGGGATCGCTGTTCTGCACCCGGCCGACCCTCAACAACTACGTCGCCAAGCGCGAGGATCTGGTTGCGACCGCGAACGACCTGTTCAACGTGGTGGCGAGCGGAGCGGTCAAGATCCCGGTCAACCAGACATACGCGCTGAAGGACGCCCGCAAGGCGCACGAGGATCTCGAAGGACGCGGCACCACAGGGTCATCGATCCTGATTCCGTAGCAATTGCGTCCGGCACGCCGCTTGCTACGATCAAGGCGATTTGGCTAGTTCATCACGGTCGTCATGCGCGGGCTTGACCCGCGCATCCATCATATTCGATTGATGGATGGCCGGGTTGAGCCCGGCCATGGCAGGTGAGGGGCCAGCGGTCGGAGCAATGGACGTTTTTCTCGGCGAATGGGGCAATCTGCTGCTGCGCTGGGCCCACCTGATCGTGGGCATCGGCTGGATCGGCACGTCCTTCTATTTCATCGCGCTGGACTATTCGCTCAACCAGAAGGAGCGGAAGAGCCCCGGCGTGTTCGGAACCGCCTGGCAGGTGCATGGCGGCGGCTTCTATCACGTCGAGAAGTTCACGGTCGCGCCGCCCCATCTGCCGCCGCATCTGCACTGGTTCAAGTGGGAGGCGTATCTCACCTGGGTGACGGGCTTCGGTCTCCTCATCATCCAGTATTACTTCCACGCCAGCGCCTATCTGATCGATCCCGCCGTGATGGAGCTCGACCCGTGGCAGGCGATCGTCATATCGATCGCGTCGCTTCTGGTGGGCTGGGCTCTGTATGACGGGATCTGCAGGCTATGGGGCGACCGCACGGTGCCGCTGGCGATTTCGGCGTTCCTGCTGATCATGCTGGCGAGCGTCCTCTACACCAGGGTGTTTTCAGGCCGCGGTTCGTTCATCCATGTCGGCGCCTTCATCGGCACGATCATGGCATTCAACGTCTTCATGGTGATCATCCCCGGACAGCGGAAGATGGTCGCGCAGATGCTCGCCGGCGAGGAGCCGGAAGCCAAGTACGGCAAAGTCGCCAAGCAGCGCTCGCTGCATAACAATTACCTGACCCTGCCTGTCCTCCTGATGATGGTGTCGCCGCACTATCCGTTCCTGTCCGCGCATCCGCATGCCTGGATGGTGGTGGCGCTGATCCTGCTCACCGGTGCGCTGTTCCGGCATATCCTGAACCAGATCGACATCGGCGAACCGTGGGAGAAATACGGCTGGGCCGCGCCGATCGCGGCCTTTGCGCTGATTTGCGCGATCTTCGCCACTGCGCCGCGCCAGGCCGCGGATAGCGGGCCAGCTGTGTCCGATGGCGAAGTCCTGGCGCTGACATCGAAACATTGTATTTCGTGCCACGCGCGCAAGCCGACGCATGAGAGCTTCAAGGAGCCGCCCAAGAATGTTACGCTCGAGACCTTGGCCGATCTCAGGCGCTTCAATCAGCTGATCATGATTCAGGCCGTCCGCAACAAGGCAATGCCGCTCGGCAACCAGACCAACATGACGGACGAGGAGCGCGCGCAGCTGGGACGCTGGCTCAGCGCCCACTGACGATGTCCGATCCAGCCCATATCGCAGCAATCGGTGCGCGCGCCGAAGTCATGTTGTCCGAGCTTGGCGCGATTTCGAGCGAACCGAAGCGGCTGGTCCGGCTTTATCTGACGCCCGAGCATCGTCGCGCGGCCGATCTGATCGCATCGTGGATGCGTGACGCCGGCATGACCGTGACCGAGGATGCGCTCGGCACGGTGCGCGGCCATTGGCGGCCCGAGTTGAAGAAGCGCCTGCTCATCGGCTCGCATATCGACACCGTCATCGATGCCGGCAAATACGACGGCCCGCTTGGCGTCGTATCCGGCATCCTCGCGGTCCGCGAACTCGTCGCACGCGGCATCGAACTTCCGTTCGGCATCGATGTTCTCGCCTTCGGCGATGAAGAGGGATCCCGCTTCCGCACCACGCTTGCCGGATCGTCGGCATGCGCTGGCGTATTCGACCGCTCCTCACTCGCCTTTCCGGACCGGAATGGCATTTCACTCGCCGATGCGATCAAGGCCTACGGCAAGAATATCGATGACATTCCGGCCGCAGCCTATGATCCTGAGAATGTCGTCGGCTATGTCGAGGTGCATATCGAGCAGGGGCCGGTGCTGGAAGCCGAAAACCTGCCGCTTGGGGTCGTGACCGGCATTGTCGGGCAAAGCCGCATGCGGGTTGTCGTGCTGGGTGAGGCGGGTCACGCAGGCACTGTGCCGATGCATATGCGGCACGATGCGCTTGTCGGCGCATCCGAATTGATGCTGCTGATCGAGCGGACCGCGCTCGAAAATCAGGACGACGGCATGGTGGCGACGGTCGGGCGCATCGAGGCATCCCCCGGGGCGACTAATGTCATTCCGGGCCGCGTCGGTTTCTCGCTGGAATTCCGCTCGTCGAGCGACGCGAAGCGCAAGGGCGCCATCGAGCAGATCAAGGCCGATGCGCAGCGCATCGGCGTGCGACGGCGGCTCGAATTCGCCTTCGAACCGTTTCATGAAACCAATACGACCGCGTGTACGCCCTCGATGCAGGACCTGCTCAGCGAGGCAATCGCATCGCTCGGTTACAAATCCGTCCGTCTGCCGTCCGGAGCGGGGCACGACGCGCAGGTGATGGGGAAGCTCTGTCCGATGGTGATGCTGTTCGTGCGGTGCAAAGGCGGCATCAGCCACAATCCGGCTGAATTCGCGAGCGAGGCGGATATGGGGCTCGCAATCGCGGCACTCGTCCGGTTCATCGAGACACTGGCAGCCAACGATGCGGCAAAGGGCGCAGCATGACCGATTTCATCGATGCCAATTTTCCGCGTGAGGTCGACTTCCTGAAGGCGCTGGTGCGCGTTCCCTCGGATAACCCGCCGGGCGATTGCGCACGCCATGCGGAAGAGGCGGCGCGATTGCTTGAAGAACTCGGATTCACGGTCGAGCGGCACAAGGTGCCCGACGAGATCGCGAAAAAGCACGGCATGGCGTCGGCAACCAATCTGATCCTGCGTGTGACGTTCGGCAGCGGGAAGGGGCCTGTGATCGCGATGAATGCGCATGGCGACGTGGTGCCGCCCGGCGAGGGCTGGACGCATGATCCGTATGGTGCGGAAGAGGTGAACGGCGCGATCTACGGCCGGGGTGCCGCGGTGTCGAAATCGGACTACGCGACCTATGCCTTCGCGCTGCTGGCGCTGAAGAATGATCCGGCCGGTCTCGACGGCACGGTTGAACTGCAACTCACCTACGACGAGGAGATCGGCGGCTATACCGGCCCCGACTGGCTGCTGAAGCAGAAGCTGACGAAGCCCGACATCGCTTTCTCCGCAGGATTTTCATACGCGGTCGTCACCGCGCATAACGGTGTCCTGCATCTCGAAGTCACCGTGCGGGGCAAGCAGGCTCATGCCGCCATGCCCGAAAGCGGCGCGGATGCGCTCGAGGCCACCAACGGGATCCTCACGGCGATCTACGAGGAGCGCAAGCGGCTCAACCGCATCAAGTCGAAATCCCCCGGCATCGGCTCGCCGAAGATCACGGTCGGCCTCATCTCCGGAGGCTTTGCAACCAACGTCGTGCCTGATCGCGTCGTGATGCGGCTCGATCGCCGGCTGATCCCGGAGGAGAAGGGCACGAAGGTCGAGCGCGAGTTGATCGCGCTCATCAAGCGCGCCGGCGCGGGGAAGGGCATCAAGGTCGAGTGCAAGCGCGTGATCTTGGCTGAGCCTCTGAAGCCGCGGCCCGGCGTCAGGAAGATCGTCGAAACCATTCAGCGTCACGCCAAGCGTGAGCT
>Ga0180218_1001736_pt1 | contig 12623 bp, 10 predicted proteins | sample eDN3rd37CKraftBY_FD_151334 | JGI IMG/M metagenome (GOLD analysis project Ga0180218, IMG submission 151334) | Enriched backyard soil microbial communities from Emeryville, California, USA - eDNA 3rd pass 37_C Kraft BY (version 2) (version 2) | ecosystem: Environmental > Terrestrial > Soil >... | reverse complement strand
AATCGTGGCAGCTCTGCAATTCGAAGCGGCCTTCGGCGACCGACGCGGTCCAGCGCAGCGCGGCACGGCTGCGCTGGCCAGGCGGCAGCGTCGGCACACGCAGCGGCAGGATCGGATTGCGCGGCGCAGCGCGTTTCAGCGCATCGGTCATGGCTATGCCCGCCCGAGAATGGCGGCGCCGGTGCACAGGCCGCGGTCGTAATTGATCATGCCGAAGCCGCTGACGAGCGCATGCCGCGCATTCTCGACTTGCGTCTTCATTGCCTGGCCGGTGACCTGACGCAGCGCCTGCACGAGACCGAGGAAGCCGCCGGCGGCGCCTGCCTGCCCAACGGAAAGCTGTCCGCCGGATGTGTTGAAGGGCAGGGATCCGTCGATGGTGAAGGTGTTCTTGCGGATGAAGGCCGGCGCCTCGCCCTCACGGCACAGGCCGAGGCCTTCGAATTGCAGGCAGTTGATCACGGGGTAATCGTCATAGGCCTCGAACAGGTCGATGTCCGGCGGTCCGAAACCGGCCTGGCTGTAGAGGTGATCCTGATCCATTGCCCATCCGCCGCGATTCTGGATCGGGTCTTCGGGAAAGGCATTGTGCCGCTCGATGGTGCCGAGAATGCGGGCATAGGGAATGCCGAGCCGCTTCGCACGGTCCTCGCCCATCACGAGGAAGCCTTCGGATCCGGCACAGGGCATGACGCAGTCGAACAGCTTGAGGGGATCAGCGATCGGGCGCGCGTTCAGATATTCGTCGAGCGTCAGCGGCTTCTTGAACAGTGTGGACGGAAAGCGCAGCGCATTGGCACGTTGTGCCACGCAGAGCTTGCCGAAATCGGCCGGCTCGGCGCCGGTCGACTGCATGTAATGCGAGGTCAGGAGCGCGAAGCTGGCATTCGGTCCGCCCGAGCCGAGCGGATAGACCGCATCGCGCGCGAACCGCGAGAAGTTCGCGAGATTGGCCCGGAAGGAATCGACGTGGTTGGCGTCGCCTGCGACGCAGGCCACGACGCTGGCGTCACCGCATTGCACGGCGCGTGCGGCACGGCGCAGCGCGATCACGCCGCTTGCGCCGCCGAACGGCAGGTGATCGAGCCAGCGCGGGCTCAGGCCCAGATGCTGCGTGAGCCCGACCGCGGTGTCGGGAAACAGCGTGAAACTCGAAACGCCGAGGCCATCGAGATCACTCTTTTTCAGTCCGGACGTTTTCAGCAGCGCGGAAAGGGCGCGCGCCAGAAACCAGTGCGCATCCTTGGTCGAATAACGCACATAGGGAATGCTGACGGGCGTCGCGATCACGACACCCTGATAGGGCGCCGCGGTCATGCGGCGAGGGATCCATCCGGCTTGCGCAATTGCAGGACGACCTTGCCGCGGGTGCGGCCGGTTTGCGAAAGTTCGTGCGCTTTCCGGAATTCAGAGATCGGAAGCACCGCCTCGATCGGAACGCGCATCGATCCGTCCGCGAGCATCTTCATCAGCGCGTCGAGAATGTCCCGCCGCGGCAGGACAGGGGCCTGCTCGACCTTCACGCCGAACTCCGCCGAACGATCCTTGAACGGCTCCGCCATCAGGCAGACCATCAGGCCGCCGCGCTTCAACACCTGATAGGAGCGGTCGTGAACCTCGCCGCCCATGGTGTCGAACACCACATCGACATCGCGCACCGCCTGATCGAAGGGCGTGCGGTCATAGGCGATCACTTCATCTGCACCGAGCGACTTGACGAAATCGACATTACGGCCGGAGCAGGTCGCAATCACATGCGCGCCGCGCGCCTTTGCGATCTGGATACCGAGCGAGCCGACGCCGCCGGCGCCGGCATGAATCAGCACACGCGCGCCGTGTCCGACCTGCGCGATGTCGACCAGCGGCACCCATGCGCTGGTGCCGGCAAGCGGCACCGCGGCTGCATCACTCAGGGACACGCCGTCCGGAACGACCGCGAAATTATCCTGCGGCATAACGACCTGATCGGCCCAGGTGCCTTTTCCACGCGGGGCGAGGAAGGCGACACGCCGCCCGACCAGTGAAGAATCGGCGCCGGTCCCGGCGCCGGCGACCACGCCCGCGCCGTCCCGGCCGGTGATCATCGCGGAGGCCAGCGGACTGCCTCCAGCCATGCGGCCGGAGCGTATTTTCCAGTCAATCGGGTTCACGCTGACCGCGTGCACATCGATCAGGATCTCGCCGTCGGCGGGTGAGGGCGGCGAAATATCCTGCAATTTCAGGACTTCCGGGCCGCCGTAACTGTCGAATTCGATCGCGCGCATGGTGCCTATTTAACGGGTATCGGGCCGCTGCGTCTGCACAGATGCGACGCTTGACGGCCGAACAATAACATACAGTATACTATTTCAGACAAGCCCGATCCTTGAGCATCGGACTTGCAATTAATGCGCGGAGTCTTGGATGCGAGGCAGGGCGGGGTGTGACGTGTACGCGGCGGTTGACCGATGGTGACCGCTCTTGCCCTTCGCCACAACGCAGCAGAACCGCGCGGCGTCCCTGCACCTTCCGAACGAGCCTTCCGGATCGGCAGCTTGCAAACAGGTAACTTGCCGACCTGACAACGAAGAGATCAATCTGCGGCCCATAGCGGCCGCGGACCGGCCAAAAACGTGACATCACAAGAACAGGGGAACCACGATGAGTGCGAAGATGGAACTGACCAAGCGCGAATTCGTATCATTGATGCTAGGCCTTCCGGCCACGACCTTTCTTCCGCACATCGCCGGTGCGCAATCGTCCGACACGCTGAACATCGCGTTCATGGCCGACGTGCAGAGCTGGGACCCGACCGCGGTCACGTTCCCGGTCGGCCAGTCGATCTTCAAGTGCATTTATGACTCGCCGCTGACCTATTCGTCCGACCAGCAGCTGCAGCCGCGCCAGATCGCGTCGCGCAAATGGCTGGACGACAACTCGACGCGCCTCGAAGTCACGCTGCGCGACGACATCTTCTTCCATGACGGTTCGAAGATGACGACCGAGGACCTCAAATACAGCTGGCTGACCCGCAAGAAGGACAAGCGCCTCGCGATCGCCGGCATGCTGCAGGATCTCATCGATGTCGAGATCAAGTCGCCGACCGAGGCGGTGCTGGTCTATTCGAAGCCGTCGCCGTCCGCGGACTTCTATTTCGGCTTCCTCGGCGTCTACATCATCCCGAAGGCCTATCACGAGAAGGTCGGCGACGAGGGCTTCCTCGCAAAGCCGATCGGCGCGGGCCCCTACAAGCTCGTCGATTATCAGCGCGGCTCGCGCATCGTGATGGAAGCGTTCGACAAGTATTGGGGCGGCGTGCCCGCAATCAAGAGCGTGACCTTCCAGGTGATGCCGGAATCCTCGACGCGTGTCGCCGCGATCGAGTCCGGCCGCGTCGATGTCGCCGTGCAGTTGCCGTTCCGCGAGGCCGTGCGCCTCGAGAAGAATCCGCAGCTCAAGGTCAGCATGTACCCGCAGGCCGAGATCTACATGATGCAGATTCCGAGCTATGTGGACACCTACCAGAACAAGGACGTCCGCACGGCGCTGCACATGGCAATCGACAAGGCGGCGCTTGCCAAGGCGTTCTTCAATAATCTCGCAAAGCCCCTGCAGGTGCTGGCGACGCCGGGATCGAGCGGCGACGTGCCGGGCTACACCTTTCCGTTCGACCGCAAGAAAGCGACCGAGACGCTCGCGAAGGCCGGGTTCAGCAAGCAAAAGCCGCTGCAGATGACCTTGTGCACCACCAACGGCACGTTCCCGAACGACTACGAAATCGCGCAGGCGATCGCGCAGATGTGGCGCCAGATCGGCGCGGACGTGAAGATCGAGGAAATCACGATCGCGAAGTATCTGGAACTCAACCACGCCGCCAAGCTGCCGGGCGTCATGCTCTACAGCTGGGCCAATGCGACCGGCGACCCGGAAAACTATTCCGGCCGCATTCTCAATCCGGCGCTGCGCTTCTCGGCCTGGAAGGAGCCGGCCAATGGCGAGCGGATTGCGAAGCTGTTCGCCATGAAGCTCGGCGACGAGCGGCTGGAGGGCTATCGCGCGCTCAACAAGGATGCCTCTGAAAATACCTGGAGCATTCCGTTGCTGCAGCCGGTGGCCAACATCGTCACCAAGAAGAACGTGGCGATGCCGACCTATTCGCAGGGCTATGTGCTGCCCGCCGAAGCGAAGCGGACGTGAGTAGGGCTCATTCCGGGACGCGCGTGAAACGCGCGGCCCCGGAATCCGGTCAGGTGTTCGAGTTTGTGTCGCTGAATTCCGGGTTCGCGGGCTTGCGCCCGCGCCCCGGAATGACGGGCGGGGGTTCCCGTTTCCACGGGGACGACTGATTTATGTTCAAGTCTCTCATCAATGTAGCCGCGCGGCGTCTCGCAGGTGCGATTCCGACCGTGTTGCTGCTGTCGATGGTGGTGTTCATCGTGCTGCGGGCGCTGCCGGCGGATCCGCTCGCGCTGCTGTTGCCGCCGAACGCCACGCAGGCCGATGCCGAAGCGGTGCGCAAGGCGCTCGGCCTCGATCGCTCCATCGTCATCCAATATCTGATCTGGCTGCGGGACGCGCTGTCCGGTGATCTCGGAAATTCGATTGCGTTTCGTGAGCCGGTGACGCGCCTTCTCGCGAATTCGTTGCCCGCGACGCTCGAATTGTCGTTTGTCGGGCTTGGTCTTGCCCTGCTGATCAGCATTCCCGGCGGACTTCTGCTCTACGGCGCGCGCGGCACGATTCTCGAGAACATCCTCGATGTCCTCGTTGTCTGCATGCTGTCGATCCCGTCCTTCCTCTGGGCGATTTTCCTGCTGCTTGGCTTCGGCGTCATGCTCGGATGGCTGCCGTTTTCCGGCCGTGTCGAATCCGGAATCGTCATTCCGGACGGCACCGGGTTCCTGCTGATCGACTATCTTGTCACCATGCAATGGGGCTATTGGCAGAATGCGCTGTCGCATCTGATCCTGCCCGCCATGGCGCTGGCGCTTGGCTTCTCGCCGCTCGTCATCCGCGTGCTTCGCTCCTCGCTGCTGGAATCGTCGGACGACCATTACGTCACCGTGGCGCGCCAGCGCGGCCTCAGCGAGCGCCAGATCATCCTCGCGCATATGCTGCGGAATTCCGTGTTGCCGACCATCACGCTGATCGGCGCGCAATTCGGCTTTCTGTTCGGCGGCACGCTGCTGGTCGAAACCATCTTCTCTTACCCGGGCATCGGCAACCTGATGGTGCAGGCCGTGCGCAATCATGATCTGCCGGTGATCCAGGGTGTCGCGCTGGTGTTCTGCGTCACGACGCTGGCGATCAATACGGTCGTGGATATCCTTTATGTCGTCCTCAATCCCAAGCTCCGCCGCGCTTAAGCGCGAGCGCCCGCCTTCGGCGACAGCCGAGGCGCTGCGGCAGGCGATCCGCTCGCCGCGGGTCGTCATCGGCGGCGCGATCGTGCTCGCCATGGTGATCTGCGCGGTGTTCGCGCCGCAGATCGCGCCGAACGATCCGGCGGAGCAGGATCTGCTCAACATGCTGCTGCCGCCGATGTGGGCGGAGGGCGGCAGCATCGATTACCCGTTCGGGACCGACAGTCTCGGACGCTGCATTCTCTCGCAGATGATCTTCGGTGCGCGGGTCGCGCTCTTCGTTGGTTTCGTCGCCGCCATCGGCGCGACCCTGCTCGGCACGACGCTTGCGCTCATCTCGGGCTATTTCGGCGGCTGGATCGATCGTGTCATCAGCCATCTGGTCGACCTGTGGATGTCGCTGCCGCCCGTCGTGCTGTCGGTGACGCTGATGGTTGGTTTCGGTACCGGCGTCGGCAATGTGATCCTGTCGATCGTCCTCGTGGACTGGACGAGGTTCTGCCGCGTCGTGCGCTCCGAAGTCATGGTGGTCGCACGCAAGGATTTTGTCTCGGCCGCGAAGCTTCTCGGCTTCGGCAATGTCCGCATCATCCTGCGGGAGATCCTGCCGAGCGTCGCGCCGCTGATCATCACGCTGTTCACGCTGCAGGTCGGCATCGGCATCATCGTCGAGGCGATCCTGAGTTTCGTCGGCCTGAGCGTTCCGGCCGGCGTGCCGGCCTGGGGCCAGATGATCGCGCAGGCGCGCAATTACATGTACCAGGCGCCGTGGGGCATCATCCTGCCGATCATCGCGATGTTCATTACCGTGCTCGGATTCAACCTGCTCGGCGAGGGCCTGCGCGTCACGCTCGACCCGCGGCTGCGAAAGCGGAATATCTGATGACGGACGTACTCTCCTTCGACAACGTGACGGTGACCGCCCGAATGAGCGGTCGCCGCATCGACGTGTTGCGGGACATTTCGTTCTCGCTTGGCCAGGGCGATATTGTCGGTCTGGTCGGTGAATCCGGCGCCGGCAAGAGCATGATCGGGCGGGTCATTTCCGGTCTGCTGCCGGATAATTTCTCCGTCAGCGCGGGCAAGGTCTCATTCGACGGCAAGAACCTCCTGGCGCTCGGCAAGTCCGAACGGAGGGCATTGCTCGGCCGCCGCATCGCGTTCATCCCGCAGGAGCCGCTGAGCGCGCTCAATCCGGTGCGGACCATCGGCTCGCAATTCTCCGAGCATCTGCGCCATATCGGGATCGAACGAAGCCGTCATCGCGCGCTGATGATCGAACGGCTGACGCAGGTGCAGTTGCGCAATGCCGAGGAGGCGCTGCAGCGGTTCCCGCATGAATTGTCCGGCGGGCAATGTCAGCGCGTCCTGATCGCGATGGCGTTTGCCGGAGAGCCGGCGCTTGTCGTCGCCGACGAGCCGACCACGGCGCTCGATGTGATGACGCAGGCGCATATCGTGCGGCTGATCGCCGAGCAGCAGAAGCAGCATGGCACTGCGCTTCTGTTCATCACGCACGATCTGCGGCTCGCCGGTCATGTCTGCCGCAATGTTGGCGTGATGTATGCGGGCGACATGGTGGAATTCGGACCGGCTGCCTCCGTGCTGAAAGCCCCGTCGCATCCCTATACGAAGAGCCTACTCGCAGCGATTCCGGAACTGACCGGTCCCCGGCGCGTGCTGCCGGCGCTGGCCGACCATATGCCGGGACTTGGCACATTCGCCGGACTGGGCGGCTGCCGATTCTCGCCGCGCTGTGCGACCAAGGACCCGAGTTGTATCGCGACTCGTCTGCCGCCGCGCATGGTCGGCGCAGGGCATTGGGTGCGTTGCGCGGAGCGCTGCGAAGCCGCCGGCAATGCCCAACTCGGCGATCTGATCTCGCTTCCTGCCAGTGTTGCGGATGCTCCTGCGGCGGTTGCGTTCGACAAGGTGCGGCTCAGTTATCACGCCTCGCGTGGATTTCTCGGTTTGCGCCGTTCGCGCTTCGATGCGGTGAAGTCCGCGACCTTTTCGGTGCAGGAGGGTGAGATCCTCGGCATTGTCGGCGAGAGCGGCAGCGGCAAGACATCGATCGGACGGCTGATCGTCGGCCTCGAGAGGCCGAGCGCGGGGATGATCCGCATTCACGGACAGGAACGCACGACCGGCGCGGTCCATCTCACGCATCGCGACACGCAGTTGATCTTCCAGGATCCGCAATCGGCGCTCAATCCGAGGCGCAGCGTGATGCGACTGCTGACCCAGGCGCTCGAAGTGGGCGAGAGTTATGTTCCCGAAAGCGAGCGGCGGCCGGTGGCGGAAGCCTTGCTGCGCGATACCGGCCTGCCACCCGACTGTCTCGAGCGGTTTTCCTCGCAATTGTCCGGTGGGCAGCGTCAGCGCGTGAATATCGGCCGCGCGCTGGGCGCGAAGCCGAAGCTCATCGTCGCGGACGAGATCGTCTCCGGCCTCGATGTGTCGGTGCAGGCGCACATTCTCAACTGCCTGCTCGATCTGAACCGCAAGCATCGGCTGACGATGGTGTTCATCAGCCATGATCTCGCGGTGGTGCGCTATCTGTGCTCCCGCATTCTGATGATGCATGCGGGCGAAATCGTCGAGGAGGGGCCGACCGAAGCCGTCTTCTCGAATCCGCAGCACCCTTATACGAAGGCGTTGCTTGATGCCGTTCCGCCCGACAATGCAGATCGTCCGTGGCCGCCGGTTCTGGCCACCGATTCCGCGATGAGCGCGTTGCGATGAATGGTCGATCGACCAAGGTGAAGCCGGGTGCGAAGGTGCTGAAGGCCGCCAGCCTGCGCGAGCAGGTTTACGAGCATCTGCGCGAACGCATCCAGAGCGGTCAGCTCACCTTCGAGGACCGGCTGGTCGATGTCGATATCGCGGACGAGTTCGGCGTGTCGCGTATGCCGGTGCGCGAGGCGCTGATGCAGCTCGTGCATGACGGCATGATCGAGAGTTCGACGCGCGGGTTCATCCTGCGGCGCTACAGCGATCAGGAGATCGCCGATATTTTCGAGATCCGCCGTCTGCTGGAGCCCGCGGCGGCGCAGATCGCCGCGACCAAGATGACGGATGCTGCGCTTAAAATCATGGACGATGCCATCCATGCCGGAATCAAGGCGAGCAACGCGGACGACTTCACCGCTTTCCTCCGCGCCAATGCGGCGTTTCGCGGCGCCTGGATGGACCAGGTGCCGAATGCGCAGCTGATCGCGGCTCTGGCCCGCTACATCGATCATGTGCAAGTCATTCGTCTGGTGACGCTGTCCCAGCGCACGGTGCGCGACGACGTGATGGATCGCTTGCGCAGCATCCATGACGCATTCCGGGACCGTGATGCCGAGCGGGTCGGAGACCTGTTCCGCGAACATGTCGATGCCGCGGTGCGGGCCTATCGGACCTATTCGAAGCCGCACTGACTACGGAATGAACTCAGCACTTCCTTGACTCGCTAACGCCTCCCGATAGACTGGATACAGTATACTGTTTATGGACATGGAGCTGGGTATGCTGGCTGTCGATCCGACGCAAGTCGTCAACCCGATGTCGGACCCTACAAACAACGGGTTCAAGCTCGGCGTGTTTTCGTCGAATGCCGATCGCGGGCTCACCTTCACCACCGTACCCGAAGCCTGGAAGGCGGAGTGGGATAACATCGCGGCCGCATGCAAGATCGCCGATCGCGGCGGGCTCGACTTCTTTCTCCCGATCGCGCGGTGGCGCGGCTATGGCGGCTCGACCAATGTGCGCGAATGGTCGTTCGAGACCTTCACCTGGGCGGCGGGCCTCGCGTCGATCACCGAGCGCATCGCATTGTTCATGACGGTGCATGTGCCGCTGCTGCATCCGCTTTATGCGGCGAAGGCGCTGGCGACCGTCGATCACATCAGCCACGGCCGCGCCGGGCTGAACATCGTGTGCGGATGGAATCCGGACGAGTTCGACATGTTCGGCGTGACGCTGGTGCCGGATGCCTATGTGCAGGCGAAGGAATGGCTCGATGTCATCGTCCAGACCTACAACAGCGACAAGCCGATCGACTTCAACGGCAAGTATTATCACCTCAAGGACGCAGTGAGCCGTCCGGCTTCGGTGCAGCGGCCGCGACCGGTGACGATGAATGCGGCGTTTGGCCCTCCCGGCCGCGATTTCGCGGCGCAGAATTGCGATCACCTGTTCACGAGCTTCACCGATCTCGAAGTCGGCAAGGGGCACATCGCCGACATCAAGGGCCGGGCCGCGAAATTCAACCGCGACATCGGCGTCTTCACCATCGGTCATGTGGTGTGCCGGCCGACGCAGGCCGAGGCCGAGGATTATTACGACTATTACTCGCGGCAGAATATCGACGAGGAAGCCGTCGATTATCACATGCGGCAGAAGAAGAACTTCAGCCAGAGCCACGAGGACGACGCGTTCAAGCTCTACAAGCAGCGTTTCGTCGCGGGGACCGGCAGCTATCCGCTGGTCGGAACGCCTGACCATGTGGCGAGCGAACTGGCCAAGTTTGCAGGCGCCGGCTTCAACGGAGCGGCTTTGTCATTCGTGAACTACAAGAACGAGCTGCCGTATTTCTGCGAGACCGTCGTGCCGCTCCTGAAAGAGGCGGGCCTGAGGAAATGAGGGCGCTCCCATGAGCGCCGATCCGCGCGCCCTTTTCGAACCGTCCGCTCGCACGCTGCCCGTGATGTTGCAGCGGCAGGCCGAACGCTATGGCGAGCGGCCGCTGTTCGCCTGCGAGGGCGAGAGCTGGACTTACGCGCAGACCGTCGACGTCGCGGCGCGCAGTGCGGGCCGGTTCGCCGCTGCGGGTATCGGCAAAGGCGATCGAGTCGCAATCCTTTGCGGCAACCGCCCGGAATTCTTCGATCTGTTCTTCGGATGCGGCTGGCTTGGCGCGATTTCGGTGCCGATCAATATTGCGGCGCGTGGGCCGCAGCTCGAGCACATGCTCAAGACGTCCGGCGCGCGGCTTGTGGTGCTGGAGCGCGAATTGCTGCCGGCGCTCGAATTCGTCGATTTCTCTGTGCTGAAGGTCGAGGCGATCTGGGTGATCGATCCCGACGCCAGTACGCCGGACAGCCACAAGAACGTGCCGATCCGCAAATTGCCGGAGCGCGCTGCGCCGGCGACACCCGCGAATCTGAAGCCGCACGACCTGCTGACAATCCTGTTCACGTCGGGCACGACCGGGCCGTCCAAAGGCGTGTGCTGCCCGCACGCACAATTCTTCTGGTGGGGCTTCAATGTGGGGCGTCAACTCGGGCTGCGCGACGGGGACGTGCTGCACACCACGCTGCCGCTGTTCCATGTCAACGCGATGGCGACGTTCTTCCAGGCGTTGCTGTTCGGCTCGACGCAGATCGCCGAAAAGCGGTTCTCAGCCTCGAATTTCTGGCCTGCGCTGGTCGCGTCCGGCGCCACCGTGAATTATGTGCTCGGCGCGATGGTGCCGATGCTGCTGTCGCGGCCGCCTTGTCCCGAGGAAAAGCAGCACAAGGTGCGTGTCGCGCTTGCGCCGGGCGTGCCCGCGCATCTGCATGAGATCTTCACAGAACGCACCGGCATCGTCTTGCTCGACGCCTACGGCGCGACCGAAAGCAATGGCGTGATCGGCACCGTGATCGATACGCGCCGGCCGGGCTGGATGGGCAAGCTGTTCGAAGGCTTCCAGGCGCGCGTCGCGGACGAGGACGACAACGAAGTGCCGGACGGTACGCCCGGCGAATTGCTGCTGCGCGCCGACGATCCGTTCGCGATGGGGACCGGCTATTTCGGCATGCCGGAGAAGACGGTGGAGGCCTGGCGCAATCTCTGGCTTCACACCGGCGACCGCGTCGTGCGCGACAGCGATGGCTTCTACAAGTTCATTGACCGGATGAAGGATTCGATCCGCCGGCGCGGCGAGAACATTTCCTCGTTCGAGGTCGAGCGTGTGATCATGTCGCATCCGGCGGTCGAGATCGCGGCGGTGTTTCCGGTGCCGTCCGATCTTGCGGAAGACGAAGTGATGACGACCGTGGTGGTGAAGGAAGGCGCTACGCTCGACGGGCCGGAACTGATCCGCTTCTGCGAGGGACGGCTGTCGTACTTTGCGATCCCTCGTTTCGTCGACTTCGTCAAGGAGTTGCCGCGCACCGAGAGCGGCAAGGTGCAGAAGTTCAAGCTGCGCGAGCAGGGGCGGTCGCCGGGGACTTGGGATCGTGAAGCTGCCGGGATCAAGTTGAAGCGGTGATATGAGTGCGTGCGCGAATTCTCGACCGTCATCCTGAGGAGCCCGGCGCAGCCGGGCCTCGAAGGATGAGTGGCCCGAAGGCGCGTCAATACCTGGGCCGTCGCCCTTCGAGGCGCGCTTTGCGCGCACCTCAGGGTGACGGATCACACAAAGAGGACCGTTGACCGATGGCCATTTCCTGGTTCTGCCAGTGGGACGCGAAAGAAGGGACAAAGCCCGTCCTCGATGAGCATGACCATCAGGGGCTGGTGGCGCTGATCCGTGGCTGCCCGCGGCTGGTCGAAGGCCATGTCATGACGCCGGTCCACGCGCACGACCCGCATTACGCGGCGGAACTGCACACGTCTCCGGCGCTCGTCCTTCAGCTGGAGTTCGCGGAGATTGCCGATCTCGAACACGCGCTAAAGCCGCACGGCTATCTGCAGGCGCTGGCGCATCACGATATTTTGCCGAGCCTTGCAGACGCGACGGCGAGCCATCATGCCATGCTGACGCGGCGCTATCCGGTGGCGCAGCGGGCTGCTGACGATGCGCAAGATTTGCTGAGCTACCTCGTCGAATACGAGGGGCCGGCGAAGGACGAGAATGCCTGGCATCTGTTCTACGTGACCGGGCATCCGCCGCTGCTCGCGAAATTCCCCGGCATCCGCAAGATCGAGATCTACACGCCGGCGGTCCTTATTTCGGCCCTGCCGTTTGCCGTCCGCCGCACGATGCAGCGAAACAAGACGGTGTGGGACAATGCCGACGCGATGAACGCCGCGATGGCAAGCCCGGTGCGCGCGGCCTTGCGCAAGGACTTCCAAAATTTCCCGGAATTCCAAGGCGCGGCGGCGCATTATCCCTTCCGCACCGTCTCGGTTCGAGGCGAAGCCTAAGCCGGGAGGTTAACCTTAAGGCTTTGTGACCGCGCGGGCCGCAAGACAAAATGAACATATGTCCGTGCAAATGGATACACTGCCTGGAACAAGAACGGCCAAGAACTGCAGGCGGCAAACAGAGTGGATATGGCGCGGCGCGTAACGCCGCTGCCTGTTGGA